>Ga0070717_10000752_pt1 | contig 21163 bp, 22 predicted proteins | sample LARL113metaG_FD_71366 | JGI IMG/M metagenome (GOLD analysis project Ga0070717, IMG submission 71366) | Corn, switchgrass and miscanthus rhizosphere microbial communities from Kellogg Biological Station, Michigan, USA - LAR L11-3 metaG | ecosystem: Host-associated > Plants > Roots > Rhizosphere ...
GCACCGCTGCCTGTCCGCCCTACCATCTCGCGATTGTCATCGGCGGCACTTCGGCCGAGATGAATTTGAAGACCGTGAAGCTCGCCAGCTGCCGGTTTCTCGACAGGCTCCCGACAGAGGGGAACCGCTACGGGCAGGCCTATCGCGACCGCGGTTTCGAGGAAGAGGTCCTCGAATTGACCCGCGGCCTCGGCATCGGCGCGCAATTCGGCGGCAAGTATTTCTGCCATGATGTGCGCGTGATCCGCTTGCCGCGTCATGGGGCGAGCCTGCCGATCGGAATCGGGGTGTCCTGCTCGGCCGACCGCCAAATCCTCGGGAAGATTACCGCCGATGGCGTGTTCCTCGAAGAGCTCGAGACCAATCCGGCGCGCTTTCTGCCCGAAATCGACGCCGCTACCCTCGGAGGCGAGGTGGTTGCGATCGATCTTTCCCGGCCAATGGGCGAAATCCGCCGCGCCCTCGCGCAATATCCAATCAAGACGCGACTCAGCCTGACCGGCCCGTTGATCGTCGCTCGTGACATCGCTCATGCCAAGCTCCAGGAGCGGCTGGATCGCGGTGAAGGGCTGCCTGATTACATTAAGAACCACCCGATCTATTACGCCGGCCCGGCCAAAACGCCGCAAGGGTATGCTTCGGGATCGTTCGGACCGACTACCGCCGGACGTATGGACAGCTACGTCGATGCCTTCATGGCGGCCGGAGGAAGCTTTGTTACTCTCGCCAAAGGCAACCGTGGCGCGGAAGTCCGCGCCGCTTGCGCCAAGCATGGCGGCTTTTATCTGGGCTCCGTGGGCGGGCCAGCTGCTCGCCTGGCGCGGGACTGCATTCGCAAGGTGGAGATGGTCGAATACCCCGAACTCGGGATGGAAGCGATTTGGCGCATCGAGGTCGTTGATTTCCCGGCCTTCATCGTTGTCGACAATAAAGGGAACGACTTCTTCGCCGCGCTAACTTGACAACGTGGCTCAAGCGGGGTGCGGAAAAGCGATTGCCCGCTCCTGTCTGTGATCACGCCAGCGGCCACCTGTGCGGGGCCTCCTGATTGGCGCGGGACGGCGATTTGGAACAACTCCTGCGCGGAGAGAGGGGCGCCTGGCAAGCCTTTGTGAGGCGGTACGCCGGTCTCGTCGTCGCCGCCGTCCGCGGCATCGCACGCGAGGCCGCCGAAGTCGAAGATTTGACACAAGAAGTCTTCTTGCGCTTATGCAAGGACGACTTCAGGCTCCTGCGCACCTTCGATCCGGCGCGAGCCGGGCTGTCCACCTGGATCACGATCGTTGCACGCAGCACCGCCCGCGACGCGATGCGCCGCCATCGGCCCGTGTCCGTGCCGATCGAGACGGTACCCGAGGGGCGGCTCGCGATCGATCCAGTCGAACCGGTCCGCAAACTGAAATTACCCGAGGCGCTGTTGTCGCCGCGTCAACGGGAAATATTAACGATGTTGTATGACCGTGAGATGGAGGTTTTCGAGGTCGCCGCGGCGCTGGGTATCGATCCGCAAACCGTTCGCAGTGCGCATCATAAAGCCATGGTCAAGCTCCGCGTCTACTTCAAGGCTGAAGCTGAATGAAGACGAGAGTAGCGGGGATGTCCGCCCTTGTGGCTGCGTAAAGACCGAGGAAAGCGTGGTAATGATGCAAAACGACGAAGAACCTTACAAGCAGCCGGACGCGGCATCCGATCGCCAGCTATGGCGGCGTTCCTGCCTGACGGATGCGCCCGAGGACGAGGTCACACGCTTTCTCGATCTTGCGGCTTTCGCCGACGGACTCCTCGAAACAGAGGACCACGACCGCGTCGAGGTTCTGTTAGACCTCGACCCGGATGCCGTGGCGGATGTTCGAGCGGCACGGATTCCTCTTACCGCCGACCAGAGGTCGGCGGATCTCGAGAAGGTCGTCGCCCGCGCCTGCGCGATATTGCCAGAAGCAGACCTGTCGCGGGGCCGCGTGATAGGGTTCGTTTCTCGCCGGCGGAACCGCCTCGTTCAGCACTTTGCGCAGTGGGGAAGCATCGCGGCGGCGATCGCCGTGGCGAGCTGGCTGGGTTTCGCTATGGGCAGCGATGCATCACTTGCACTCAGCGCGCCGCGTCAGCCGAGCGACACCGGTATTCTTCCCGAATTATTTGACCCGCCCAGCGGATTCCTGCGCGATCTCGGCGAGGGCCTGCGGACGTGACTGTGGCTTCAGCGGCCGCACGCATTGGCGTGCGGCCTTACCTCTTATGGTTGCTGTTAACCTTATCCCTGGCACTTAACTTATTTTTTGTCGCCGGCGCCCTGTGGATCCGCTTTCATGGGCCTCCGCCGATGAACGTGGAGGAGCGACTCGAAGGAATCGGCGCTCAGCTGGGGCTCGACCCGCAGCAGAAGGCGGCGTTTGAGCAGTACTCTCAAGCCGTGCGCACACGCATGAAGCTGATGCACCAAGCGGTAGATCCGCTGGTCAGCGCCGCTTGGTCCGAGGTTGCCAAACCTGACGCGGACGAGGCGAAGGTACTGCGGCTGTTCGACGAAGCCGGACAGACGCGCCGCAGCTATATGCACGAGTTGGCGCCGATAGCCTTATCATTCCTCGCCACATTGTCGCCCGAGCAGCGGACAAAGTTCGTCGAGCTCTTTCGCCAGCGGCCCTGGGAAAAAGGGCACTAGCGCCAATTTTCCCCGAAGATCAGCGATCCACCGGTCGAGAATTGGGCCGGCAAGTGCTCCTGACGCCGCCCGCGTCCAACTTTCGTTTTGGCCGCGCCTCTGCGAAACTCCTCGGCCGGCTCAAAGAACGTGTCACCACGTTGGGTTTGGCGACGCTAGTCGCCGCCGCCTTATCCGGGCCTGCATCCGGCCAACCGACAGCCCTCGGGCAAGTCCTGGTTATGTCCGATCTGCATTTCGATCCGATGGCGGATGCGCAGCTGGTCGATCGCCTCGCCGCCAGCGAGCCGGAACAATGGAGGGATATTCTTGACAGCTCTGGCGATGTGAGCCTCGGCAGGTACGGGCGCGATACCCAGTGGAGGCTGCTGCAATCAGCGCTTCAGCAAATGAAGGAGACGCTGCCGGCACCCAACTTTGTGCTCATTTCCGGCGATTTTCTTGCGCACGACTTCCTCCGCGAGTTCGATTCCACAGCGAGCGACCATTCAGAGGCTGTCTACCGTGTATTCGTGCGCAAAACGATGCAGTTTGTCGCGCAGCAGCTCCAAGCATCATTTCCCACTACACCAATTGTTCCAACGCTCGGCAACAATGACGAGGAGTGCGGCGATTATCAGCTCCAGCCGGGAGGGCCGTTTCTGGCCGACACGCTCGCCATTCTACGGGCTTATCTGGGCGGCGCCGACGGCCCCGGTTTCGACCAGGATTGGAAGAGTTACGGAAACTACAGCGTTAAGGTAGCTGGCATTCGGGTGCTGTCGACGAATACCAATTTCTTTTCGATCCGTTACCAAAATGCCTGCGGCTCACCCGGCGATCCCGACCCGGGGCTGGCGACGCTTGCATGGTTGGAGGGGCAACTCGCCGCGGCTCAGCAGGTGCAAGAGCCGGTATGGCTCCTCTTTCACATCCCGCCCGGCGTCGATGGCTATGCCACGCTCAAGCGCGGGGCCTGCCCCGGAAGCATGATCCCGATGTGGAAGGAAGCCTACGCGAAGCCCTTTTTCGCTCTGTTGCGGCGCTATGCCGGTACTGTCGTCGCCAGCTTTGCTGGTCACACACATATGGACGATTTCCGCCTGATCGGCGATGCCGGCGGCCGCTACGCCTTTGCGCTGATTACGCCGGCGGTGAGCCCGATTTTCGGTCAGAACCCCGCTTTCCGGACGCTGGCTTACGATTCCGCCGGCGGCATCCTCGATCACACGACGTATGATCTGACAAATTTCGCGGAGGCGGCCCCCACCGGGCATGTGCCGCCGGCATGGCGGGCGGAATACACCTTCACCCAACAATGGCACCTGCCGCGCGTCGATCTGCCGAGTCTCGAGCACTTGTTTTCGCTGATCCATGACGTGCCGGCAGATGGCGAGCGCTGGCACACAATCTTCCCCGTTTCGAGCCTCGTCTATTGGGCTCAAGTCTCGGACGCGCAAGCCGTCCGTGCGTTTCGGTGCGCCTCAGGAAACGTTCTCCTGCCGGATTTTCAACAATGCTACTGTGGCAGCCCCAACTAGAACGGGGGGTTGCGGGAAATGAAGGACCGCTTCGATCTGCCGGTAACCGCGGCCTCCCCCGCGGCTGTCGCGAAGTATGTGGCGGCCGTCGACCTGCTCTTGTCGGCGAATATCGGCGCCGACAAGCTCCTGGAGAGCGCGACGGAATGCGATCCCGATTTTGCCCTCGCGCATATCGCGCGCGCCCGCTTGCTGCAGCTTCAGGCGCGCGTGCCCGAGGCGAAAGAGGCCGCGGCTCGGGCCAAGGCATTGTGCGACCGTCTCTCGGTCCGCGAGCAGCGGCACATCGAGGCGATCGCCCTCGCGGTTGAAGGCTCGGCCGCGCAGGCATTGGCGCTGGTCCGCGCTCATGTTTGCGAATACCCGCGGGACGCGTTGCCGCTGTCGCTGGTGCTCGGGGTTTTTGGGCTCCTCGGGTTCAGCGGGCGGCTCGATCATCACGAAGCCCAACTAGTCATGCTGCAGGAATTGGCGCCGGATTGGGGTGATGACTGGTGGTTTCTTGGTTACCTGGGTTGGGCCCATATCGAAACCGGCGAGGTGGAAGCCGGGACCCGGCTGGTCGAGCGCTCACTCGAAGGCAATCCCCGGAATGCGCACGCCGCGCATCAGCGCGCCCACGGTTTTTTCGAGTGCGGTGACCTGACGGGTGGCGCCGAGTTTATCGAGGCATGGCTGCCGGATTACGAGCGGGCGGGGCACTTGCACTGCCATCTCTCCTGGCATCTGGCGCTGTTCGAACTGGCCCGGGGAAATTCCGCGCGCGCTCGAGAGATCTATCTCGATAGCATCCGGCCGTCGGTCGCCCAGTCAGTACCAATGCTGTCGCTTGCCGACTCGGCGTCGTTTCTGTGGCGTTGGTGGCTTTACGGCATAACCCCACCCCTGGAAGAGCATTGGGGTGAGGTTGCCGCACATGCGCGCCGCCACTTCCCTAGTGCCAGTCTTGCCTTCGCCGATCTCCACGCCGGCTTAGCCGAAGCTGCAATCTTGGACGCCCAAGCGTCAAGTGACCGCATCGCGGGACTGTATAGCCTTGCCGAAGAAGGCCGCCTCCCGCCAGGCGGGGTGGCGCCGGCGCTATGCATGGGGGCTGCCGCTCTTGCCCGCGGCGACGATGCGCAGGCTGCACGGATACTGGAGGCAGCTCTCGACGACCTGCCTCGGATCGGTGGCAGTCACGCGCAACGCGAGGTCTTTGAGGACTCCCTGATCATCGCGTATTTCCGATGCGGGCAATCCGCAAAGGCCGAGCCGCGGCTCCGCTCGCGCCTGGCGCGGCGGCCCTCGCCTCGCGACAAGGCCTGGCTCGCACTCTGCGACAGCTGACGGCCGCCGCATGCCGCACCAGCGCGTGCACCAGTTCGACGCTGTCATGCATTAAGAAAGCTCGCGGTACCGCGAGGCATCGCAAGTCTCATTAACGTTGCGGTATCGAGGCTCGCCGGGCGGTAGTCCGGAGGGCCTAAAAATTCCGGAGGTGAGACCGGCGACGCTCGGATCAATCGGCGGGGCGAGACTGGAGCTGGATATAATTCTCGATGCCGATCTTGGGAATCAGATCGAGCTGTGTCTCGATGAAATCAACGTGATCTTCCTCGGCCTCCAGGATCTCGCTAAACAAGTCACGGCTAACAAAGTCGCGTACGCTCTCACAATGCGCAATCGCCTCGCGAAGTGACGGCATCGCACTCTGTTCGAGCCGGAGATCGCATTCTAGGATCTCCTGGACGGTCTCGCCGATCAGCAGCTTGTCCAGGTCCTGCAGGTTTGGTAGGCCGTCGAGGAAGAGGATACGCTCTATCAGCTTGTCTGCATGTTTCATCTCGTCAACGGATTCGCCGTACTCGTAGGCGCCGAGCTTGATCAGTCCCCAATGCCGCAGCATCCGAGCATGCAAGAAGTATTGGTTTATCGCTGTGAGCTCGTTCTTTAAGACCGAATTCAGATGGACTAAGACGGTCGCGTCGCCACGCAAGGTCGCCTCCCCGGGACAAGTCCCTAAAAATAACTTGGGGTGTCATCGACCTGTCACAAGATCGTCAATGGCGATTGTCAGCTCGTGTTCGCCGTTGCAGAATGTGGCTGGCCAGTCTCGGCGGTTTGGCGCAACAGATCTCGCGCAAAAGCAACGCATCTGCCGCATCGCGGTTTTTTGCCGAGAGCGTAGTAGACCATCGCGACGGTGCGGTCGCCGCCAGTGGTGTGGGCAAGAAAGTCGCGATCGGTGATGCTGTTGCAAAGACAGACGTACATTCGGACACCCACCCAAGATGGATGGCGTTCATATATCGATCTTGCGAGCAATTCGCAATATCATTTGTGGCTCAATCGATTTGTCGCGTCGAACTGCCGCACCGTCGGCTCGGTCGGAGATAAGATCGGGGATCGCGTTGAGCGGCGCCGCCTTGATCACTTCGTCCACAAATCACGAATATGTCCAAATCTGGTTCTAAGAATGGGGCGGGGAAATCTTCTGGTCTTTCACGTGCGTGATCTGAAAAGCGCCCTACCCGCCCCGATCGGAACCGTCGATTTTCGGCGCAGGCAGCAAGGCTTTACACTGCTCGAACTGCTTGTCGTGCTCGCCATCCTCGGGCTTCTGATCGGTCTTGTGGCACCGGCGGCGCTTCGCCAGCTGGGCTCCGCCAAGGAAAAGGTGGCGCATCAATCGATCGAGCGGCTCGCGGGGGTACTCGATATCTACAAGCTCGACGTGGGAGCCTACCCTTCCACCGACCAGGGCCTGCAGGCGCTGATCACCCGGCCATCGGGGGTCGCGCGCTGGAGCGGGCCTTACCTGAAAGGAGAGAAGGTGCCGGAAGATCCATGGGGCAGGCCGTTCATCTATCGCAGCCCGAGCCAGCGGCCCGGGCATGAATACGATCTTCTTTCGCTCGGCCCGACGGGTCAGCCCGGGGGTACGGGCGATGCGGCAGCAATCTTCAACGAGTGACAGCCCCCTCAGGACCGGCGACGAGCGCACCCGCATCAGTTTTGCTGCCCCAGGCAAGCACCGTGTATGCCTGCGGTAACGTGGGCCCGGTCTGGGCGACGGCAAACCGGATCACGCGGGCGTTCCCCGGACCCGATGCTGCTGCAGTGATCCGCGTCGTCAGCTGATCCTGAGGAACTTGGTTCACTGGAGGCGCGACCGGGGAGCCTTGCGACGACAGAGCGGCGGCTGCCGCGACGACTGGGTCGGCGGTGGCAGGATTAGGCTCCGACGGCCCGAACAGAGTCAAATGGGGGCGGATTGCGAAGAGTGTAGCGGGGGTCATGCCGAGCACTCGGCCAAGCTCATCGAGGCTCTCGATCGGTCCGCCGGGCGGGCCGTAATCCAACCCCGCCGCGAGGTATTCCGCGAGCAGCGCAGGCTGCGGCCGGCCGGACGGGGCAGACCCGATCCATTCACCGATCGCGATTGCCAGGCGTCGGGCGCTTTCCAGATCGCTGCCGGTGACACGCAGCAGCGCTTCGAGAAGGGTTGGCGAAGCCGTATTGGGATTGATCCACGAAGCCTCGTCTTCGAGCCAAAGCGTCACCCGGCTGCTGCCGACGAGGACTTCGTGCGGTTTCCCATCAACCGGCCAGCGCTGGTCCGGCCGCGGGTCCGAGACATTGAAAATAGCCTCGAAAATCGCTCCGTCGGCCGCCGCCTGTGCCACAGAGTTGGATACGAGGTTGCCGGCGATTCGGATTTCGGTTCGCCCGCTCGCCGTGAGATGGACGACGATGAAGCCGATCAGCACCAGCGTCCACAACACGATGATCAATGCAAAGCCGCCGTTGCGGCTGATCGCCGGTCGTGGCGGTCGCCCCCGCATCGGCCCGTCTACAACCCGTTGGGGTTGGATAGCCCCCGAGGGCCCTTGCGCTGCAGCTGCTGTGGAACGAGTCCGGCATTGATCAGCTGGCTGCGCAAGTCTTCGGTCAATGCCCGCGCATCGCGCTGGTCGTGGACGACGTGTGGAGTAATCAGCACAAGCAACTCCTGGCGGGTGCGCGAGTTAGACTGGCTCGACAATATTGTGCTGAGAATCGGGATGTCCTTCAGAAATGGAATGCCGGCGTTTCCTTCTGAGGCGTTGTCGCGGATCAGACCGGCCATTCCAATCGTCTGGCCATCTTGAATAGCCACCCGCGTCCGGAACGTCTGATCGTTGAATGTCGGAGAGCCGCTGACCGAGTTCACCGCCTGAGCGGCCACATCGCTTACTTCCTGAGCGATATCGAGGGTGACAAGGCCGCCGGAATTGACGCGCGGCGTCACCTGCATGATGACACCAGTGGCGTGATAGTCGACACTGTTGACGATCGGTGCGCCGGTAGTCAGGGTGCTCGTTGCAGTCCCGGTGAGAACCGGCACCTGCTGACCCACCTGCAGGCGTGCCGGCTCATTGTCCAAGACCATGACCTGGGGTGCCGACAGGACTTTGACCTTGCTCACATTGGCGAGCGCCGCGAGCGCCACACTCGGGATCTTGCTGAGGATGAAATAGGGGGAAGTAGAAGGAAAGCTCAGGCTTCCGATACCAGGGATCGCGGGGGTGTTTGTCCCGGACGGACCCTGCGTAAAGGCAATGTGGTCGGCCTTGAAAAAGTATTGAGTGCCGTATTGCAGCGAATCGTTGAGGTCGACCTCGGCGATCGTCGCCTCGATCAGTACTTGTAAAGGGATGATATCGATTTTGCGCAGCATTCCCTCGATTACCGTGTATTCGCTGGGCGTGGCATAAATCAAAAGGGCATTGTTGCGCCGGTTGGCGATAATTCGAATACGGTTCTCGGTTCCGCCGCCGCCGGGACCCGCCTCGGTCGACAACGGCTCGGTAGCGGGAGGCGCCGCCTCGGCCGCTGCCCCCGTGGGCGGCGGCGGGACGCCGGCACCGAGGCCGCCGCCGCCGCCCGGCAGGCCCATGCCCCCTCTCGTACCAGCTCCTCCCAGACCTGTTGCGCCGCCGGCTCCGCCGAAGCCGCTCGGGCCACCACCGGGAGCGCCGCCTGGGGCGATCGCCAGCTGTTCGGCGCCGGGCGCGGTCGCGCCGGGCAGACCGCCGGTGGGAGAGACATTGCGCGGCGTGAAGGCGCGCTGCAGCAGGTTTTCGAGATCCGTGCTCTGGCCGTTCTGCACATAGTAGACGTGCCAGCTCCGCGCTGTGGCATCTTCGACCTGGTTTACGAGCCTGAAAAAGCGAGCCGCCGCCTCGATGTAGCGGGGCTGCGACGACACGACGAGAACAGCGTTGACCCGATCCATCGGGACAACGCGTACGATGCCGCCAAGCGCACCTTCGGCCTGAGCCTGAAGCACCCGCTCGAACTCACTGGCTCGCTTTGCGGGGTCGCTATCGCCTACCGGGAAGAGAGCGTAGGACTGACCAGCCAGGATGTCGATGTCAAAGGCCCGGATGAGGCCGACCAAGGTCCGGCGGACCGCTGAATCCCCGGATACGATCATGGCGTTGGGAGCTGGGTCCGCGGCAATTTTCCCGCCTTCCGCGACATAGGGTTCAAGCACTTTGGCGAGATCCTTCGCCGAAGCGTAGCGCAATGGCACGACTTCGGTGCCGGCGCCAACAGCGTTCGCGCCGGAGACGAGATTGCGGGTTGAACCTGCGGGTAGCGGGACCACGGCGTAGATCCCATTCCTCTCGATCACCGTCGCGCCGTTGGCGTTGAGCAGGGTTTCGAGCGTGGGTATCAACGCCGAACGCGGCATTGGGGTGCCGGTCTCGATCGACCCGGTGCCATGTACGTTCGGGTCGATTGTATAGTTGAGGTTGAGTGTGGTTCCGAGGATGGTGCGCACGATCTCCCGTATGTCGGTGTCGACAAAATTGAGGGTTACATCGCCGCTCTGGCCCGGGGTCACGCCCGGCGGCACCGGTGGAACCACGGGCGCCGGTCCAGGGCCGGACGCGACAAAGGCGCGTTGCCGACTGCGGTCGATGGGGATCGTGCTGTTTACTCGAGGCTCCGCCGCCTGCAAGTTACTCGGTTGTTCCAAAGGCTCCAAACTGGGTGGCGCGGGCGCCTGACATGCGGCGAGCAACGCCAGCGGGCCAGCAAGAACGAGCGGCCGGGCGCGTCTCGTCGTAGACATTACCGCTGCTGCCGCGGCCGCGCTGGCCGTGGCAGCGCGCCGGGATTTTTGAACGGAGCGCCCGGGTTCGGCGGTGCGACACCAGCGGCGGCCGGCTGAATGGGCGGGCGCGCTGCCGCGGACGGGGCGGCAGGTCGAGCGGGAGTCCCGGGTGGAGGTTGCACGGGCGGTGGGGCGAGGTTCGGGTCCAACTTGGGCTGCATCGTCTTGGTTCCAGTCGGACCGCTCAATGACACCTCGCGCGGCGTGATGCTCTCGATCCGCCAGCCGCTGACGGCGTCGCCCTCCGCTACCCTCAACGGCTTGTCGCCGCTTACGGCGAAGATCGCGATGCGCCGGCCAGGCTCGGTGATGATCCCCGTCAGCCTGGTGTCGGCGAGATCTGAATCGGTCGTTTCGGCAGAGGTGATCTGGGGTGGGCGCCGCGTACTGCTGAACAGCGGCCGGGCAAGTATTGCCGTCAACAGCTCATCGATCCGCGGGTTCTGCGGTCGCCTCGCAGCCGGAGCGGTATCGGTTCTCGTCGCTGCTTCAGCGACCGCCGCATCTTCGCTTCCGGCCGGTCCGAGTTCGACAAAGATGATCGAGCCGAACACCAGGCATCCGACGATCAGCAGAGGCAGCACAAAGCGATCGGTCATGGCTTGGCAGCGACCGACTTTTCGCCGTCGCGGTAGCCATACACATCGAGCCCGGCATCGAGCCCCGAAGCGGCCGGAGTTCCCGGCCGCCTCAGCACGCCGTGAATGTGCAGGTTGTCGATGACCAACGGGGGCGTGGCAGCCTCGAGCTTCGCCAAGAACTTTACTAAGGTTTCATATTGACCGCTCAGCACGTAACGCAGTCCGATACGGCGGTAACCGGAGCGCGCTTCCGCCGGAAGACTCTCGGTGCTGCCGATGGTGGCGCCGACGGAGGCGGCGAGTTCCTCGATGCGGCTCTGCAGAGCGGCCGCTGCGATGGCGTCGCTTGCCCCCTCGAGACTGAATTTACGGCTGCCGGCAGTGGTTCGCAGCTGTTCTGCGCGCGCTTGTAGATCGGGCAGCTCGTCGGCCGCCGCTTGCAACCGCGGAAGCAACATACGGCGGTTCTCCAAAACGGCGGCGCGTCCAGCATAGAGCTCGATTACCGGAGCCACGGCTAGGAGATAGACGCCGGCCAACGCGACCAGCATCAGGCTCAATGCCAACAGCCGGCCTCTTGGGCCGGTAGGTAGAGATGCAAGCGAGGCTACGGCCCGACCTCCGCGTTAATCGTGAAAAGTTCCGACCGGAGCGCCTCGAGCCGAGTAACCGGCGCTGCGAAGACCGGGTTGCGGAACTCACCATCGGAAGCAAGCGCGCCGATCAATCGCGCGGCTGCAGCGGAACGGCCGCTCAGCGTTACCTTCCGCTGTCGCAGCTCCATCTCGGTCAGATAGGTGTCGTCCGGGAGAGTGCGTGTCGCGGCTGCCAAGACGACGAGCGGCCGCCCGGCCTTGTCGCGCTCACTGTCAATGAACCCAGCAGTGCCGGACAATCGATCGATTTCCTGACGCAGCCTGTCCGCTTCGGCAGCGGCAGCTCGGCTAGCCGCGACCTTGCGGTCAAGGGAGGCAAGGGTCAGCTCCTGGCGGGCGAACGGCGTGATTATCGCAGCCAGAAGAAGGACTGCACAAAGCGCCGCAGCTGGCCAGAGCAGCCGTGCGGAGGCACGGTGTGTGCGGCCGCCGTCACCGTTGAGCGGCAAATAAAAGCCCTGATCCGGTCCGTCGGCGATCTCCACCCGCCTCGGCCGGACCCCAAATTGTGCGAGAGCGGCGAGCAGCGGGTCGAGGTTCGCCTTGGGAACCAAGGCCAGGCGCACCGACAAGCGCCCGTTTTGCCGGTCGGTTGCAACGATTCGATGGTTCCAATAAAGCTCGTCCGCATTGAACGGGGTCTCCCGGTCCATTTCAAACGCAAGGGCCTGATCAAGCTCGCGTTCTGCGGCAAGTGGCAAAGTTAAAGTCTTGCCCAGCACGTCCGCCTCGCCAAGGCGCAAAACCATCACCTTGCCGGCTGTGCCGGGCAATTCCGCCAAACCGACTCCACCGAGCGCGAATTGGCCGACCGTCGTTTCCTTTCGGTTTCGGCGCAAGTGGATTGTAACGGCTTCGACTCCGCGCGCCAGCGTTCCTATCGGAGTGACCACGAGTGCATCGGCAGCGCTGAAAGCAGCCTGACGCAACCCCTGAGGCAGCACCTCTGCAAGTTGTCCGAACCACCAGATGAAGAAGTTGCGTATCATGACCCGAAGCGAAGACACCCGGTCGAAAAATCCCCCTACCTCGCCCTAATATAGAGCGGCCCGCTAAAAGGCGGTTAACCCGCGCGCTTGACTATCCTATACCAGATTTTCCGAATATGGCCCGAGCAAGGCAAACACACCTCGCATTCCGAGAGCCAACACGGGCAAGGCGGACAGTTGGCGAGATGAAGGCACCGCACCAAAAGGGCCGTCGGGCGAATCGCTCCCGTCAGAACTGAGACGCAGCGATCAGATCGGGAAACCGGCGCCGGTCGCCTTTGGCAAAAACGAGTCGGAGGCGGATCAGCTCGGGGATGCCCGCGCCATCCCACTGCGCTTGCCAGCTTCCTGCTTGACCCGGGGACTGAGAGCCCCAATAGGCAAGTTCGATGCGATCGATTCCGCGAATCAGCTCGATTTCAACAGCCGCCGGTGGTGGCGCAGATGAAAGCTCATGGCGATGCGGCGTCCAGCCGAGAACCAATTGTCCCTGGTTCACTTGAAGTGTAATGTCGGCGCGCCGAGTAGTGCCCAACCCGGTTGGCAAATCGCCGACAAAGGATGCGCTGTCAGAAGTGCCCTTGAACGCCACGGCGTTCGGGTTGGCTGCGATACCCCCCGATGGTGGGGGCGCGACGCCGCTCAGTAGCGTGCGCACAATTCGCGCGGCGGCATCGAGCTCCGCAGTTTCGCCAATGCGGCGCGCCTGCGCGTCCCATAGCGAGAAGCCGGCGCGCACGCCCTGGGTAAGCCCGATCATCAGAAATCCGAGCACCACGAGCACGACCAGCATTTCGAGCAGCGTGAACCCGGCCTGTCGGCCGAGCCCGCATCGCTTTGCTTGGCCCCGCCTCAACCACCACTCCCGCTGGTCCCAAGACGCAACGTTCTCAGCACTACCGATCGCTCGCCGGTATGCGCCGGCCATGAAATCACGACCTCCACGCTGAAAAGAGTGGTGGTTGCAGTGGAGACGCCGTCTCGCCCCGACGATTGATGCGTGGACAGGGGCCGGACGCGAAGCGTCCAGCGGTAGCCGGCGCCATCGTCTCCAGTTAACTCGCCCGCGACCAGAGCGGCATCTCGTCCGACCGCTGCGAGGTGTGATTGCGCCCGCTGAACTGCCTCCTCCGCCTTTGTCGCGGCATCGACGGAGAGGAGGCCGCCGCTTCCGGCCTGAAAGAACCCGACGAGAGCCAGCCCGGCGATCGCGAGCGCGACGACAACCTCGAGCAGAGTGAACCCATCACCTCGCGGAGTCCGATCAACGCACATCGGCGACGCTTACCCTTCCAGTAAGCCAATCAACGCCCACCGCCATGCGTCGTTGCCCGTCGGCCAGCGCTATCCTGCCCCCAGTGGAACTGCCGTCTGGGTTAAACCGAATATCACCAATACCCACTTCCCGCTTCTCGCCAGCAATCGTCAGCAGTTCGATCGAAAGCTGCGTCGGCAGACCGCGCACTGTCCCCGTTCCGACACGATAGCGATGCTTGATCACGTCGAGATCGAAGGGGACTGATCGATTGCTCACGATCGCCTCCGACCGCGCCAAACGAAGCCCCGAGGCGAGCTCGGCGGCGGTTCCTCTGAGACCCAGCCCGCTGCTCCAAGGCGGCTTGAACCCGGCGACGAGAACCAGCGCGAAACCCAATATCGCGAGCGTTACGATCACCTCAATCAAGGTGAACCCGCTGCAGCGGCGTGGTGATCTACACGGCGAGGTCATTCAGGCTCAGCATCGCCGTCAGCAAGGCGCTGACGATCCCGGCAACGGCAAGGCCCATCGCAATCGTGATCATCGGCACCGCGAGCGCGACGAGCCGCTGCATCATCAATCGCGCCTGCTCGTCATGGATATCGGCGGCCTTGAGCGCCATCGACGAAAGTTGCGCGGCTTCCTCGCCCAGCTGCAACAGGTGTATCGTCCGTATCGGAAACAAACCGGCCGCCGCCAAAGGTCGCGCAAGGCCAGCGCCGCCCTTCGCCCCCAAAGCGGCGGCTTCGACGGCTCCGGCTGCGGCCAGATTCCCGAGAGCATCCTTGGCGATGCCCAGCGCCGGGATTAGCGGCACGCCGTTCTGCAATAGGCTGCCGAGCGTCCGAGTAAGCCGCGCAGCCAGCGTCTCGCGTAATAATCCGCCCACGATCGGTAGATGCAGCAGGAACCGATCGACCCTCAGCCGGTAGTCGGGGCGCGCCAACAACTGGCGGGCGACCAAGCCGCCCGCGAGGATGACCATGAGTAACCACGGCGTGGCCGCCCCTGCCATCGCACCAAGGGTCATCAGCGCACGTGTCGCCGCTGGCAGTTCGGCGCCGGCCTGCTCGAAAATCGGCGCGAACTGCGGCAAAACATAATCGAGCAGCAGCATAATTGAACCAATTGCGGCCACGATCAGCAGGGCCGGATAGATCATCGCGGACCGCAAATTGGCGCTGAGACTGCGTTCCCGCTCGAGCAGTGTTGCAAGGCGGTCGAGCGTCGCTGGCAACGTGCCACCGGCTTCGCCCGCACGAACGAGGCCAACGTAGAGCCTGGAAAAGGATCGCGGCTCGGCCGCAAGCGCGGCCGCGAGCGAGCTGCCCGAACGCACCTTATCGCGCACAGTGCCGAGGATCGTCCGGGCGCGAGCATTGCGGGTGTTCTCGACCACAAAACGAAGCGCGCGATCGAGATCCTGTCCGGCCGCCAGCATTATCGCCAATTCTCGGGTCACTTCGCTGAGCGCCGTCTTGTCGAGACCACGGCTGCGGCCCAGCTCGATCTGCAGGAGGTCGGCCCAGCCGCGGCGCCCCTCCGCCGAGTCGGCGCGCAATACGATTTGCCCTTGCCGCTGCAGTCTTTCGACGACAGCCACCCGATCCGGGGCCTCCATGACGCCGCTTACGACATCACCCCCGGCATTGACCGCCGACCAGCGAAAAGACGGCATCTCAGCTCCCAGCCCGCAGCTTCATCCGGGTCGCCTGATTTGACCGGGGATGACTAAGCTTCACTGCGGATGCAACGCACGACTTCCTCGATCGTGGTGTCACCTTCCAGCGCCGCCAGAAGGCCGCTGTCAAAGATTGGGCGCATCCCCTGCTCGATCGCGGCGCGTTCGATCGAAGCGTCATCGGCTCCCTCGAAGATCAAACGATCGATTGCTCTGTCGGGCACCAAGAGCTCGGCGATCGCGCGCCGCCCTCGAAACCCGGTGCCGCGGCACTCGGGACAACCCCTTGGATGAAATAGCGTGATCGGCTTCCCGGCCGCCAGCCGATCTAGGTCGAAGCGTTCGATTAGAGCGGTCGGGGCCGGCTCCGCGGTCTTGCACACGGGGCACAACCGCCGGACCAGCCGCTGCGCCAATACGGCTCTCAAAGTCGCCGTTATCAGATAGTCCTCGAGCCCCATGTCGCGCAGGCGAGTCAATGTCGCGGCAGCGGAATTCGTATGCACGGTCGACAGCACGAGGTGGCCGGTGAGCGCCGCCTGGACGGCGATCTGCACCGTTTCGAGATCACGGATTTCGCCGATCATGATAACGTCGGGATCTTGCCGCAGGATCGAGCGCAACAAGCTGGCGAAATTGAGCCCGATCTGCGGCTTGACCTGGATCTGGTTGATGCCGGTCAGCTGATACTCGATTGGGTCCTCAACAGTCACAACATTGCGCGCCACCGTGTTCAGTCTCAGGAGACCGGTATAGAGGGTCGTTGTCTTGCCGCTGCCAGTCGGCCCGGTGACGAGCACCATCCCGTTCGGCAGATCGAGCGCCCGCTCGATCCCCTCCCGTATGTCTTGCGGCAGGCCGAGTTTCGCATAATCAAACTCGACGGCTGTACGGTCGAGCACGCGCAGCACGACTTTTTCGCCGTATAGCGAGGGGATCGTCGAAACCCGGAAATCGATCTCATGGCCCCGCACCGTCAGCTTGATGCGACCGTCTTGGGGCAGCCGGCGCTCGGCAATATCGAGCCTGGCCATGATCTTGACGCGCGAAATGACGGCGGCTTGCAGTCGCGCTGGCGGCGGCTCGACCTCGTGAAGCACGCCGTCATAGCGGTAACGGACCCGCAGCCGGTCGGGGAATGGCTCAAGATGAACGTCCGACGCATGAGTTTCGACCGCCCGCGCGATCAGCTGATTGACGAGCCGGATGACCGGTGCTTCGCTGGCAAGGTCCTTGAGCCGCTCAGCGTCCTCTTCCGCCGGCTCGGCATCGGGAACCATCTCGTCGAGTACTTCATCGGCATCACCCTCTCCCGCCGCCTCGGTGTAAAGCCGGTCGAAGGCAGCTTCGAGCTCGATCGGGACGGCAACGGCGATGCCGACGGGACGGCCAAGCGCCGCCGAAACTGCGTTGCGGGTAAAGACGTCGAGCGGATCGGCCATCGCGAGGGTCGCCCGATCGTCGGTCTCAGCGATCGGCAATACCCGCGCCCGGCGCAGAAATTTTGCTTTGAGTCGATCCTGGAACAACGGTGCGTCGGGGTAGTCGGCGGCCGCCACGAGCGGCGCCGCCGTAAGCTCAGCCAAGGCCTCGGCGAGGCCGCGGTCGCTGATCAGGCCGAGTTGGGTAAGAACTTGATCGAGGCGGCCGCCCGTTTCGGACGCGACACGACGCGCGCGGTCATAGGTGCGCCGGTCGATCGCACCGCTGTTGACGAGGGTCGTGCCGAGCTCTGCGAGCAAGTCTGCGGCGTCCTGGGTGCCGAGAGGAGCTATGGGCTCGAAGGTCATGACGGCGCTATATCCGGCGGCACGATCGAGGCCGCTGACAACGGACTATACTCCATGGGTGGGTGTTTGGGCGAGTGGAAGTACGCGGAGCCGAACTGGTCGACCTAATAGCCGGCACCGGTATGGCAGGTTGGAGCCTGGTGCTTATTGCTCCTTTTGCCGGCAGCTTCGTCGGTCTCATCATTCGGCGGCTACCCGATGGACTGCCGATCGCCGGGGGGCGATCGCGCTGCGAGAAGTGCGGGGCGCAGCTGAGAGCAAAGGACCTCGTCCCGATCCTCAGCTGGCTCGCGGCAAAGGGCCGATGCCGTCACTGCGGTGACAGCCTCGGCTGGTTCTATCCAGGGGTCGAGCTTGCCGCGTTGGCGGTTGCGCTCGCGGCAGTCTTGGTCGATGGCGGGCAAGCTGCTTGGCTCGACACGTTACTCGGTTGGTGGCTGCTCACTCTCGGCTGGATCGACATTCGCTCTTGGCAGTTGCCGGATGCTCTCACCCTGCCGCTCGTCATCGCCGGCCTTGCCGCTGCTGCCGTATTCGAGCCCGATCAGCTCATGGACCGTACGCTCGGCGCTGCGGGAGGTTATCTCGTTCTACTGGCGGTCGCCATGCTTTACCGAGTGTGGCGCGGCCGCGAGGGGCTGGGCGGGGGCGACGCCAAGCTGCTCGCCGCTGCGGGCGCCTGGCTCGGGGCCAGCGCGTTGCCGCAAGTGATCCTGCTGTCGGCGCTTTCGGCGCTCGCCGGGGCGGCCTATCTGCGGCTCTCCGGTGTTCGCCTCGGCGCCCAATCGGCGATGCCCTTTGGCCCGTTTCTTGCCCTCGCCACCTGGGTCCTTTGGCTGTGCGGCCCGCTTCACGTTTGATCCGTTGCGCCAAAAAGGAGCGTATAAGGGTCGAGCACTCTCGTACCGGAGCGGACAAATGCACGTTGGATCGATCGAGCGTTGGACCCACGGGCATGTCTTCCTGGGCCGTGACCATGGCCGAAACGAGCGCCGAACTCAGATCGTGATCGGGCTTTGTGCGACGATGATGCTTGCCGAGATCATCGGCGGCATTCTCTTCGGATCGATGGCGCTCGTCGCCGATGGCCTCCATATGTCGACCCATGTTGCCGCACTCTTGATAGCGGCCCTGGCCTACACCTTCGCGCGCCGGCGGGCGCACGACCTCCGCTTCACCTTTGGCACCGGCAAGTTTGGAGACTTGGCCGGGTTCTCCAGCGCTATCGTTTTGGCAATGATCGCACTGCTGATCGGGTGGGAAAGCATCGGCCGAATGCTACACCCGATTCCGATCGCATTCACCGAAGCGATCCCGATCGCTGTGCTTGGGCTCGGGGTCAATCTCGTCAGCGCCTGGCTGCTGGGCGGCGATCACGACCATAGTCTTGGCGCTGCTGCGGCGTGCCAAGATCATCACGATCACGACCTCAACCTGCGTGCGGCCTACGTCCATGTCTTGGCAGACGCGGCGGTCTCGATCCTCGCGGTGATCGGTTTAGTGACCGCCCGCCAGTTGGGCTGGCTGTGGATGGACGCGGCGATGGGGATTGTCGGTGCGCTGGTGATTGCAAATTGGTCGTGGAGGCTGGTACGCGCCGCCGGGGCAGTGCTCCTCGATACCCAAGCTAATGCAGCGGTCGCTTCGCAGATCCGAGAGCACCTGGAAATCGGTTCCGACCGTGTCGCCGACCTCCACTTATGGCGAGTTGGCCCGGGCCACAACGCGGTCGTGGCGACCATCGTCACCCACCTGCCGCAGCCTCCGCAGACCTATAAGGAAAGGCTGTCCACAATTCCTGGTCTCAGCCATGTGACGATCGAGGTCGAACCCTGCCTGTGATGCGCCCGAAGCTGGCGGACGACGTCTCATGAGGAAACTGGGCGTAATCCTTGGGGCTGGCGCCCTGCTGATCCTGATCCTCTTCGGATTGTGGATCTTCGACCGGCCCGAACGCGGTGCGACCGGTTCGGTCAGCACTAAATTCCGCCTCCTCGGGCCGAACGATAAAATTGTCGTCGACGGCTTTGACGACCCCAAGGTCGAAGGGGTGGCCTGCCATATCAGCCGAGCGCAGACCGGAGGACTGAAGGGCGGGCTCGGGCTTGCCGAGGATACCAGCGATGCCAGCATCGCGTGCCGCCAAGTAGGGCCAATAAAGATCATCGCCGAGTTCAAGGACGGCGAACGGGTCTTCGACGAGCGGCGCAGCTTGCTCTTCAAGACATTACAAGTGGTCCGCTTCTTCGACCGCAAGCGCAATGTATTGGTCTATGTGGCCTATAGCGACCGCATCATCGAAGGCAGTCCGAAAAATAGCATCAGCAGTGTGCCGATCATGAACTGGCCCGGCACCCAGACCTCTGGCATTCTCCAGTGACGAGGCACGTGAGGGCGCGAAACGAACTGAAAAGTTGGGCGTTTCCCGATCCTGAGACCTTCTTTATCCCGCCCCGTCCCATCGCGTGCCACTGAGCACCGTGGATCGCGATTGACGTGAACACAGTCAGCCCATCGCGCGATGTTCAGAATATGATCGCGTTCCTTACGGCCCAGATTATCTACGAGAGCCTGGTGCTGCTCTGCCGAAGGCCCAGCTGAGACGCCGCCTTCACGGCGCTAACGAATTCTGTTGACCGCCACCTCGAGGCCGCGTCCGATCTCCCCGGGGCCGCCGATGGCGCTCGGAGGGCGGCCCACACGCCTTGCACCGGCTTTCGCGAGCTCATGGCAGTTGCCGAGGAGCTCATACCGCTCGGCGAGCAAGACGCGGCTGAGACCGAGCGGCTCTCCTGGGCCGACGGCCTGGTCGGCTGGGGCACTATGGCGGCAAACGTTCAGGTCGCCTCGGCTCATTCTTCGATATGCGTCTTGCCGCAACATTCCGCTGATCCCGTCGATCGATAACCTTCGCGCTCGAGCCGTTTGCGCATCGCCTTGCGGACCCGTATTGCGGTTGACGTCGTTGTCGCGGACGTAGACCTGCAATTGATCGCTATCTTACTGCGGACGTAGGATGGCGCCCCGGCGAGGCTTAGCGGCGGCGGACCCGGCTCAAGGACTTGATCGGAGTCCGGAGTTTTCCGGAGATCTCCGCAATTTGTCGGTCCTGGGCCTCGATATAAGTCTTGGCGAGCAGGTCTTCGTCGATATCGCCGAGTTCCGAGCCCGGGACCTTACGGTTCGAGGTGCGCGTCCCGTCCTCGTAGAGGACATCGAAGAGAATGAACTCTTCGATGCGGCGAACGGTAGAACGTCTGGCCATGCGTCAATTCCCTAAATGCTGGTTGATGCGCTGTAGATATCGACTAACCGGCGGCGGCGAAGCGAAACGGCACCAGTCGCTCCAGATCGCTGTCCCACAATGCGTAGCGCAAGGCCTGCAGCGCCGTGCGCAGCGTAAGCGTCGACGCCGATTGAAATCCGCTATCGGCGTTGTGGCATTCCTCGAGCCGATAATTCGGGATCCGCGGGTCTACATGGTGCACGTGGTGAAAGCCGATATTGCCGGTAAACCACTGGAGCAGGCGCGGCAAGCGAAGACAGGAGGTGCCTCTGAGCGAGGCCGCGGCAAAACTCCAGCTTGCGTCCGGCATCCACTGCGCGTGCTCAAAGCGGTGCTGGATCGAGAACAGCCAGACGCCGACGATTGAGGCAATTACCATGATCGGTAGCTGGACGGCGGCGACACGGCCGTAGCCTAGAGCGAGACCCAAGCCGCCCATAAGAACGGCCAAGGCAAGGTTGGTCAGGTAAATCCCGCGTCGCTCGCGCCGCCATCCCTTGGCCGCGTCGAACGGCACCCGATAGAGGATGACAAACACCAAGGGCGGCAGCAACAGGTTGGCGACGATCGGATGATTGGTGAGGCGGACCAG
>Ga0070717_10000753_pt1 | contig 21138 bp, 18 predicted proteins | sample LARL113metaG_FD_71366 | JGI IMG/M metagenome (GOLD analysis project Ga0070717, IMG submission 71366) | Corn, switchgrass and miscanthus rhizosphere microbial communities from Kellogg Biological Station, Michigan, USA - LAR L11-3 metaG | ecosystem: Host-associated > Plants > Roots > Rhizosphere ...
GCACCGACCGCCGCAGCACCGATTCCGCCACATCAAAAATTCCGGGCAGCCTCGACGCTCCTCCGGTGAGCACGATTCCAGCCAGGCAGACATCGAACATGCCGCTCTGGCGCAGCGTCTCGCGTATCATTTCGAAGAGCTCGCGGGCGCGCGGTTCCAGAATCTCGGCTACCAGGCGCTGCGGCAAAAGCCGCGACGGACGGTCGCCCACGGAAGGAACCTCGACTTCATTGCCTTCGGGAATCAGCGTGACGATCGCATTGCCATAAATTTTCTTGATCTTTTCCGCTTCGCCCAGCGGGGTGCACAGGCCCACCGACAGATCGCTGGTGAAATGATCTCCGCCTACCGGAATCACGGCGGTGTGAATCACGGCGCCCTGCTGGAACACGATGAGTTCCGTCGACCCCGCCCCGATGTCCGCCAGGCAAACTCCCATTTCCCGCTCATCGCTGCGCAGAACTGAATCGGCCGCCGCTAATGGCTCGAATACCGTGTCATCGACGTGGACTCCGGCTTTGTTCACGGCGGTAATTACGTTTTGCGTGGCGCTGGTCGCAGCCGTGACCATGTGAACGCGAACCTCCAGGCGAGCCGCCATCATGCCCAGCGGATCGTGTACACCGGCCTGATCATCGAGGATGAATTCCTGAGGCAGCAAATGCAGAATCTCGCGATCGTTCGGCAGCGGGATGGCTCGGGCCCGGTCGACTGCCTGCTTGATCTCGTCGCGGCCAATTTCTCGCGGACGCGTGCCCAGGCTGATACCGCCGTGACTGTTGATGCCGCGCACCTGGACTCCGCCTATGCCGACGATGGCTTGCTCGACCGCGGCGCCAGCGACATCTTCCGCGGCTTCCACCGCTTTTTGAATCGCCGCCACCGCCTTGTCGAGTTCCACGATCACGCCCTTGCGCGAGCCACGCGATTCGGCGACGCCGTGTCCGCGATAGCGGACGCCGCTGTCGGTGAATTCCGCCATCAGCGCGCAGGTCTTGGCGCTGCCTACGTCAATCGCGGTAAGAAAATTTCCGTGCTGGTTCCCCATCGTTTATGAATTCCTTGACGTCATTAGTCTGAACCCGTGTTCGCTTGCTGTTTGGCAATGGCTGCACTCGGTTTTGGAATTGACGGATGCACAGCCACAGCTGGAGCAGATTGCTTTTTGGTTTCCGCTTTGTGAGCGGCAAGATGCGTTGTGGTGGCAACTGGCTTCGGCCGCGGTGCGGGCGCTTTTGCTAACAACTTTTTTGCAGCCTCGGATCTGCCAGCCCTCGTCCTTCTCACCCTCGGCTTTGGCGCCATCTTCTTCGCCGATACCGAATCGAGTTTTTTCTGTGTTAACTCAAATGCCGGCTTGGGAAGAGTCCTATCGTGCGGCCAGGTGCGCGTAAGCAGTGCCGCCGGTTTCACTCCCGCGGCCGCCGCGGCCCTCGCCGCGGAAGCGGAAAGCGTAGACTGTCGAGCCTTGGCTTCCATCTCCGGATTGACAATGACCTGATTGTCGTAGCGCAGGTTCACCGACTCCAGCTTCTGGAATTGCTGCCGCCACTCCTGCACGTGGCTGACATAGGTCTTGTAGCGCTTCAGAAACTCCGTGGAACCGAGCTCCACTAAAACGTCGCCCGCCGGATCATTCACCCGCACCTTCAAATTCTCGAGATCGGAAAGATCGACTTCGCTCAGGTCCTGCGAGTAGTGTGCGCCTCCTGAATCCAGGTCTTGCACCAGTTCGTTGTAGGCCCTCATGCGCGGGGCCCGCGTCGAAAGTGGCTCCCCCGGGTTCATCCCAAGAATTACCGGGAAAGAATATTTGTGCTTCTGCGGCAAATCCATCAGGGTTCCGCCGGCGTCGATCAGGAAAATCCGGGGCCCAACGCGGGCAAACGCGACCGGAGTGCGCTCATGAATCTCAACCGTAAGGTGGTTGGGGACGAAGCGCATCACGCTCGCCGATTCGACCCACGGAATCTGTTCGAGTTGCGCTTTCTGCTGAGCCAGCGGGATGAAGAAAATATTCCGTCCGATATCGGCGCCCATCACTTCCATAATTTGCGCCTTGGTCACGTTTTGCATGCCCGTGACTTCAATGTTGTCACTCGATTCCACGCGAAAACGCCACGAGCGCTCGCCATATTCGTACAAACCGCCGGCCGCGATTGCGGCCACGCACAGAAGTGCGGCCGCGATGAACGCCCACAACAGGCGGCTTGCCGTTTTTCTTGGAATTGAGCTGCGGCGGGCGGAGACGCGCTTTTGCCCGCGCAGGAAGGGAGTTTCCTCGTCTACATCCAGGTCGACCAAACGCGCGTCGTCCACTTCCTCGCGCGCCGGAGCAGCGCTGGCTGGGTACAACTCCTCCTGCAAGATGGTGCCGCTGGACTTCCGCGCCATCAGTTCAGGTCAGTTGTCGCCAAGGAATCGCTGAGCTTTTTCAATATAGCTTCATTTCTCGAATTGAGATAGACAAAAAGTCAGTTCTTTTGCACAGGCAGGAACCGCATTGTGTACGGCCACGTAGCGACAGCCGCCTCGGCTGTCAGGCGAAGGCGAAGCCCAGCCCCTTGGGGGCTGAAGTTCGTAAGAAAATAAAGATGGGCGCGGTTTGTTTTCCGCACCCATTTCGGTTCAGGAGGAGAAATTCTTGCGCTTAAACTGGCCCCGTACCCGCCACTTCAACGTGAATTTCCGGAATGACCGGCGTCTCTGCCATCGGCAGCTTACGAATATTCACTCGCACACGCGGACAAACCACGGGAGTCGGCATTGCCTTGAAGGTGCCCGGCGCAAACGCTGTCGTTGCAAAGCGAAAATGTGAGGCGCGGGCAGCCATCCGGGCTTCCATCCGTGCCCGATTCGCTTCGAGCCTCGCTAGTTGAGATTCTTCACGCGCGGACATCGCTTCAAAACGGTCAAACCTCCCCTGGGGGCGCTCGATTCTGCTTTGCACCCGCGCCATAACCGCCGTCAACGGGCAAGATGCTACCTCGTTGCGTGCCGTCAGCATCCGAGCCTCCGCGAGAAACCGGTCGGCGCCTCCCGAGGCCAAGGCGACTACCGAAGCCGAGTTATCACAGATTCGATCTGCAATCCGATGCGCCCATTGAAGACCGCCGTCGTGATAAGTTGCGTTTAAGCCTGCTGCCAGCACTCCGGCCGCCAGCCATCCCCATGCTTGATTTGTTTTCATGGCCTTAACCCCTTATGGCTGAATAGACGAAGGGCTTAACAATCCGTTAGCAAGGGAAGATACGAGGCCTGGGGTAGAAAAGTTCCATTGGTGCGACTAGCAAGTGCAAATCACGATTTTCGCACCGCAAGCCGGTTGTACCATGCGGGCTAGCGAAGGGAAAGACCTGCTCCGCCACTGCGGTGACAAGTACCGGGAATTCGCGGAAGGAATGTGATGCGTGGCTAGTGTGACCGTCTTCGACGCCTGGTTCCGTCCGAAGAGCTTCGAGTCTGAACGCATCTACGAGCGACTAGGGCTCGACTGCTCAAACGCTATGTACCCACAGGTGGCGACTTTGTCATGCGGAGACTGCGCCGCGATCACCCAGAACGCCGATGGGTTACCTCAACACTCCAGTCACTCCGCAGCTACGAAAAGAAAACGCGTTTCAACGAGTCGTTTCACATGGTTGGCTTCATCGCCTTCGCTGGCCTCGCGGTGCGTAGGTTTGCTTCGGGTTCTCTCACAATGCTCTGGCTAGTCATCGCTCTGGCCTTGGACCTGGTCCTTGGACTCTGGCCGGTTGTCCTCCAAAGATACAACCGCCTCCGCCTCTATCGGGCTATCAACCGATGTTTGTCACTTTCTAGCTCGAACGACGTCGGGCCCAAGTGAGGCCCCAAAGATCAATGCTGCGAGGTCTCCAGCAGTTCCTTCAAATATTGTTGCCACACCACGGCCCAAGTGTGCGTGCCGTGCCCGTGAGTCTGCTCGGAAACAGGAATCAGTACGAACCGGCCATTCTTCACATTCTTGATCTCGCGCTCGGCAATGCCCAACTCGGGCGGATTGATGAAATCATCCGCTGAATTCACAAACATCACCGGCGCCTTGATCGTTCCTAGTTTCGCCTCCGGATCGTAATTGCGCGACGACCTCACGGCGTAGAGGAAGTCATTGGCATCCATGGTTGCTGTGATGCGCTTCATGGAATCGTCCAGGAACTTATCCGCCGCATCGCGAGTAGGAAGATTCTTCAGCATCAACAGTGGCGCACTTCCGGCGATCATCAGGAAATCAGCACCGATCTGTAAGGCCGCGCGCGGTTCCGTGCTGTAGTCTCCGTTTTTCCACTCTGGATCCTGACAGACGCCGTCAATCACCATCTTGCGCCACAGACGGTTCCGTCCTGCGATTTCGACCGGCAAGCAAGCCAGCGGCATCAGCGCATCCATGAAGTCGGGATAAGTCTCGCCCCAGACCCAGGAATGCATACAGCCCATGGATGTGCCCAAAATCAGCCGAAGGTGGTTGATGCCAAGTCCCTTCTCCAGCAACTCATGTTGCGCGGCCACCATATCGTCATAGTCATACTGCGGAAAGTGGGCATGCATCCCATCGCTCGGCTTGCTCGATTTTCCGTGACCGACGTTGTCGGGAAGGATAATGAAATAGCGGCTGGTGTCGAGCAGTTGGCCGGGCCCAAACAGCACGTCCGCAAATTGCGGCGCAAGGAACTGCCTTCCCGAGCCTCCGGTGCCGTGCAGAATGAGCACGGCGTTGGTCACTTTCCCACTGGAATCCCGGTCTGCCTTGCCAAAGGTCATGTAGTGCAGCCGAAGTTCGGGGAGCGTCTCGCCAATTTTGAAATGGAAGTCGTGGCTCACATAATCCCCTTCCGTCGGCGTCGGCTTGGCTGCAGGCCGCGACGGAGACTGCTGCGCGACGCAGATCCCCACAGGAATTAACCAGGAGATGAGAAGCACCACAATTGAAAACGAATAACGGACCATTAGTAACCCTCGGCGCCGAAAGGTCGGCGAATTGGCGAGAAATCCACGCTCATCTGAACCACGAATTCTCATGAAGCCCTTCGTGCCCTTCGCGGTTGATGCCGTTAAGAACTTAATCATCGGGGGTGCACAATTCTCATTATCGATGGCTGTTCCTCAGCTTCTCCAGAATCATCGGTCCGATTTGCGAGACGCTGCCCGCGCCCAGCGTCAGGATCATGTCGCCATCCTGCGCGACTGCCGCGGCTGCGTCCACCGCCTCGGCAGGAGAACTCACGTAGCGGCCGTTCTTCGCATTCCTTTCCCGAATCCGCTGTGCCAGGATTTCGCCGCTGATGCCTTCGATGGGCTTCTCGCTCGCCGCATAGATGTCGAGGACGAACAACGAATCGGCGTCGCCGAACGCGGTGGTGAATTCTTCGATCAAATCACGGGTGCGCGTATAGCGATGCGGCTGGAAGATCACGTGAATCCCGTGAAAGCCGCACTGCTTCGCCGCCGCCAGCGTGGCCTTGATCTCGGTGGGATGGTGGCCGTAGTCGTCGATGACGCTAACGCCCGCCACCCTCCCGCGCAATTGGAATCGCCGGTCAACGCCGCGGAACTGGTCGAGCGCCGTGCGGATCGCGTCCAGTGGAATGTCGAGACCCACACCGACGGCAATGGCGGCGGTCGCATTCAAAATGTTGTGCACGCCGGGCACGTGCAGCGTGAATTCACCCAGATCCTGCTCGCGATAACGAACCGAAAAACGACTGAGCGGCCGGGAGTCATCGGAAATCGGGTGCCCCGCACTAGCCGCATCCTTTGCGGCTAGTGTGGGGATTTTGACTTGAAAGTCCGAACCCCGCTTGGTCCCGTAGGTTACGGTACGGCGCTGGACCTCAGGCAGCAACCGCCGCAACAGCGGATCGTCGTTACAGGCGACGATCATCCCGTAGAAGGGCACGCGGTCCATGAACTCGAGAAAAGTTTTCTTCACGTCGCGCATGTTGCGGTAGCAGTCCATGTGCTCGCGATCGATGTTGGTCACGACTGACAAGATGGGCGACAGCTTCAGAAACGAACGATCGCTCTCGTCGGCCTCGGCCACCAGGTACTGCGACTTCCCGAGGCGGGCATTCGATCCCATGGCGTCAACGCGGCCGCCTACCACAACGGTAGGATCGAGCCCACCCGCGGCCAGCACGGCAGCCACCATGGAAGTAGTGGTCGTTTTGCCATGCATGCCGGCGATGGCTATCCCATATTTCAGTCGCATCAACTCGGCCAGCATCTCCGCGCGCTGAATCACGGGGATGTGCCGGCTGTGAGCTTCGGCGACTTCAGGATTCTCTGCGGAAATTGCGGAACTAGTAACGACGACCTCAGCACCCGAAATGTTTTCAGCGCGATGTCCTTCGAAGATAGTCGCCCCGAGGCCGGCGAGGCGCTGCGTCACAGGTGAACTTTTCAGATCGGAACCGGAAACCTTGTAACCGAGATTGAGCAACACCTCGGCAATGCCGCTCATGCCGATGCCGCCAATACCCACAAAATGGATGCGCTGAATTTTGGCAAACATAAATTCAAATTCGCGGCCACGGATTCACACGGATTTTCAGGGACAAACCCCAGAATAAGGTGTATCTGTGAAGTTCCGCGTAATCCGTGGCTAACGCTCTTCGATGCCTGCTATTCGCGCCGCGATTGCTGCGATATCGCGCGCGGCATTGGGATGCGCCAACTCGTGTGCGGCTTGGCTCATCCGCTGCAGGCGCTGTGGATCCTGCAGCAGCGCCGCGATCGTTTCCGCGAGCCAGACGCCTTCCAGCTTCGACTCCTCGACTACCACCGCCGCTCCGTGCCGCGCCAGGGCTTCGGCATTCACCCGTTGATGATCATCGGCCGCGCGCGGGAACGGAACAAATACGGCGGGCTTCCCCGCCGCCGCAATTTCCGCAACCGTACTCGCGCCCGAACGGCACACTACCAAATCCGCGCGTGCGAATGCCGCCGGCATGTCCTCGATAAACTTGAAAACTTCGGCCGACTCACCCAGACCTCGATAAGCCGCCAGCGCGTCATTATAGTCACGCTCGCCCGTCTGGTGAACGATGTGAATGACCAGAACTTCGCGCTGCAAAACCGGCAGGCAGCGGATCATCGCCTCATTGATGGCGTGCGCGCCCTGACTTCCGCCGAACACGAGTAGAGTGGGAACGCCCCCGCGCTTGGGTGCGATCTGGAAAAATGCCTGCCGCACCGGCACGCCTGTGACTTCGGCATGGCGAAAATATTTGGCCGTCTCCTCGAAGTGCACGGCTGCACCCGACACGAATCGCGCGACCATCCGATTGGCAAATCCCGGCACCACGTTGGGCTCGAAGGCGAGGGTCGGAATGTGCTTGACCACCGCCGCCAGCATCGCCGGCCCTGAAGCGTATCCGCCCACCCCAATCACCACGTCGGGGGCGAACTGGTTGAGCATGCGGCCCGCATCACAGACGGCCCGCGGCAAATCGAAGGTCGTTTTCAGCCGCGTCATCAGGGTGACATTTTTAAGCGCGCCGACGCGCACCAGTTGCAGGGGAAATCCCGCCGCCGGCACCAATCGGTTCTCAATGCCGCGCGCCGTCCCAATGAACAACAATTCTGCGTCGTAACTTTTCTTGAGTTGATTGGCGATGGCCAGCGCCGGGATCACGTGTCCGCCGGTCCCGCCGCCTGCCAGGATTGCGCGCATGCAGTGACTATAAACTACGACGCACGCGACGCCGCGCGTACGTGGAAGATTTCCGATTTGCAGATTTTCGATTTCAGATTAAAAAGAGAATCACGCGACAGTGGCAATCTAAACTCTAGAATCTGCATCTGAAATCGCTCGCCGCTTATTCCGCCTGCTTGGTGATATTCAGCAGCAGGCCCACGCATGCCAGCGTCACAAACAACGAAGATCCTCCATAGGACACCAGCGGCAGTGGAATTCCCTTGGTCGGCATCATCCCCAGAACCACGCTAATGTTGATGAACGCTTGCAGCACGACCATGCACGTGATTCCAACGGCAAGGTATTGCCCGAAGACGTCTTCCGTCCGGCCGCAAGCGCGCATACCGCGCCACAGAAAAATGGCAAACAACGCGACCACGAACATCGCACCCACCAGGCCGAGTTCCTCCGCCGTCACGGCGAAAATAAAGTCGGTGTGCGGTTCCGGCAGATAAAACAGTTTCTGCTTCCCTTCCATCAGGCCGTTGCCAGTCACGCCACCAGTGCCGACTGCAATTAGCGATTGAATGATGTGAAAGCCGCTCTTCTGGCTGTCGGCATAGGGATTCAGAAACGCCAGGATGCGAGCGCGCCGAAAGCTAACGTGAAAAATCAGAAAATAAAGCGGCGCCAGCGAGGCGGCGAACGCGTAAGCGAAATACCGCATGCGCATTCCTGCGACGTATAGGATGCAACCTGCAATTCCGGCGCAGGCGATCGCCGTGCCCAGGTCCGGTTCCAGCACGATGAGTCCCAGAAACACCAGCACCGGCGCGGCTGCCGGCAGCAGCGTATTGCGCACGTCATCGATCGTCTTCGCTCGACTGTCCAGAAAATAGGCGAGAAACAGAATCAGCACCGGCTTGGCCAACTCAGAAGGCTGGAGGGAAAAACCACCGGCATGAATCCAGCGGTGCGTGTTATGCGATCGGTCGAGAAAGAAAACGGAAATCAGCAGCAGTGTCGTAAATCCCATAAGAGAAAACACCAGCGCTGGATGCTTATATCGCCGGTAGTCCACGCGCATGGTGACGACCATGGCGACGAGTCCGGCCACTGCCCAGATCAACTGCTTCGACAAGAACGCATAGGGCGAGCCGAACCGCTCCCGTGCCATCACCGCCGACGCCGAAAACACCATCACCAGCCCGACAAACACCAGCAGCATGGTCGCAGTAAACAGCCAGCGATCGACACTCACGCGCTTTGCCATGGGACATTCATTTCACCACGGAGACGCGGAGGCCCGGAGAAGGAATTGTGGATTGTTGGATTTCGATTGTTGCTTGTTTTGGTTCAGGGTGCGATTTCACCCATGGATCACAGTCACCTACTGGGCTGCGCTTCGAAAGAATCTCGTACAAAAGTGAACATTCTCTCGTTGGAGCCGCCGGCCCAACCCCATGAGGTTCGCGGACCCATGTGCTCAGCGAGCCGGTTAATGAACGGTCGGACTGTGACTTGTCCAAAAGCAACAGTCCAAGGCTGAGCACACTGATTGTCGCCCAACCCCGGCCCAAAATATCCGATCTGTTCGTTGGGGAGCAGCCTAGAAAGTGGCGTGAGCGCCGGATCAGGATCGCCTGATTGAGACTTATGCGTTCAAGCCAAAGGTTCAGCAGGTACGCGGGGCCCTCCCCACTCGGATTGAGGTTGATCGAGAGACCATCCGTCGACCAGGTATAGCGCGTGTCCGAAGCACAAAGTGCGTCAAAGATCTCGCCAATTGTGTTGTCCTTCAGATGCAACGAAACATGTGGGTTTAGGGTCCGACGATCATCGTTGATGTTTCCACGAATGATTTCCTCGAGCCCCAGGTGCAGTCCTTCAATTTGCTTGGAACTCAATTCAGCGAGGCCGTCGAGAAGAATGCCATCTGTGACGTCGCATTGCATCACCCTTCGATCAAGAAGAAACTGCACCGCCGTCGGGCTATCGCTGTCGGATGTCGGATGGAGCTTGCGCAAACACCGAGAAGCACAGCGTTAAGAAGAGACCCAATGCAATAAATGTCTTCCTCGACAGAGCACTCATCCAGATTTTCGCACTTCTCGGTGCTCTATACGCTAAAGAGTACTTCAACTCAGCCCCCGCACGATCTCCTTGAACACCTTCCCCCGGTGCTCATAGTTCTTGAACTGATCGAAACTGGCGCACGCAGGCGCGAGCAGCACCACATCGCCTGACTTCGCCACAGCGTTGGCCTTGCGGATGGCGTTCTCCAACGTCTCGGCGTGAACGACTTCGGGACCTTTAATCTGCGATTCAATCTTCGCAGCCGCGGCTCCAATCGTATATACACGCTTCACGCGCTGGCGCAGCAGGTGGTTGAGCACGGTGTAGTCGCTGCCTTTGTCCTTGCCGCCGAGAATCAGGTGAATGTTCGCCGGGAACGATTCGAGCGCCTTGATCGTGGCATCCACGTTGGTGGCCTTCGAATCGTTGTAGTAATCCACTCCGCGAATCGTCGCCACAAATTCGAGGCGATGCTCAACCGCCTTGAAGTCGCACACGGCCTGCCGAATCTTATCCGGAGCGCATCCCATCAGCACGCCCGCGCATACTGCCGCCAGCACATTCTCCAGATTGTGTGCGCCTTTCAGCGGAATCTCGGAGACTTGCATGATCTCGCGCTGCTGTCCTTTGGCGTCGCGGAACACGATGTCGCCCTCTCGCACCCACGCGCCTTGCTGCACTTCTTTCTGCCGGCTGAACCAGAAAACTTGCGCGCGGGTTCGCGAACCCATCGCTAAGCAAGAAGTGTCGTCGGTATTGAGCACGGCGAAGTCACTGCCCTGCTGGTTTTCGAATATTCGCGCCTTCGCGTCGACATAGACCTCGAAGGTGCGGTGACGGTCGAGGTGGTCCGGCGTGACATTCAGAACGACCGCAACTTTCGGACGGAAAGTTTGAATCGTCTCCAGTTGAAAGCTCGAAATCTCGAGCACGATGACGGTCTCCGCCTTGGCCCGCTCGGCCAGTGAAATGGCGGGCGTTCCGATGTTGCCGCCGACCAGCGCGGGCAAGCCCGCGGCCGTCATGATCTCACCGGTGAGCGTGGTGGTCGTCGTCTTGCCGTTCGATCCGGTAATCGCGACGATGGGCCCGGGCAGAAACTGCGCTGCCAGTTCGATTTCACCAATGACAACCTCGCCCAGAGCTCGCGCCTGCACCAGCGGCGGCGCATCCACGGGCACCCCGGGACTGACCACGATCAGATCCTGGCCGCGAAATGTGCGATCGCCATGACCTCCGCTCTCGACCGTTATGCCGTGATCGAGCAGCACCGGAATCTCGTTGCGCAGTTCGTCGCCGCTCTTCGTGTCAGAGACCGTGACCTGCGCTCCATGCCCCTTCAGAAACAAAGCCGAGGCCACGCCTGACTTTCCCAGGCCAACCACCAACACGCGTTTCCCGTTGAGATCCATTCAGACCATTTCACCACAGAGTCTCGATACACCGAAAAAATCAAATTCAATCGCCACGGATTAGCACGGATCTACCGCCAAACCAATCAAAATGCTTTATCTGTATTGATCCGTAAATCTGTGGCCAGAATTTTCTATCTTAGTTTCAAGGTCGTCAGCGCGAACAGGGCGAAAATCAGAGACGCGATCCAGAAGCGCACAATAATCTTCGACTCTGACCAGCCCATCAATTCAAAATGATGATGCAGCGGCGCCATCTTGAAGATGCGTTTCTTGCGCAGCTGGTACGATCCGACCTGCAAGATCACCGAGACTGCTTCGATCACAAACACGCCGCCAATGAAGGGCAGCAGCAGTTCTTGTTTGATGATGACGGCCACGGTGCCAATCGCGCCGCCCAGGGCGAGCGAACCCACATCGCCCATGAACACTTCCGCAGGATGCGCGTTGTACCAGAGAAATCCAATCGACGATCCCACCATCGCCCCGCAGAAGATCGTCAGTTCCGCCACCTGCGGCATACGCTGGAGTTCCAGGTAGGTCGCAAAAGTCGCGTGGCCGCTGACGTAGGTCAATACCGTCAGCGCACCCGCGGCAATTACCGTGCAGCCAATGGCTAATCCGTCCAGCCCATCCGTGAGATTCACCGCGTTGCTTGACCCCACAATCACCAGCACAACGAACGCAATAAAAGGTAAAAACGCGAGCGGCCAAATGTGGGGATATTTTTCCAGCGCTCCCACAACCAGGTCGGGATGAAACTGTTTGAAGAATGGCACGATCAGCTTGGTCGAATACATACCGTATGCCTGCATCGCGATCAACATCGAAGCAATCACGATGCTCGTGGCAATCTGCAGCCCTAACTTGGCACGCCCGGTCAGGCCCAGGTTTCGGCGGCGCGTCACCTTGGTGTAATCGTCGGTGAATCCGATGGCCGCAAACGCGCAGGCGGCGAACACGGCGATCCAAATAAAACGGTTGCTAAGGTCGGCCCACAGCAGCGTAGGGACAACGATCGCGATCACGATCAGCAATCCGCCCATAGTGGGCGTGCCCGCTTTTTTCTGATGAGCCTTCGGACCTTCTTCGCGAATGTATTGTCCGATCTGAAATTCGCGCAGACGCCCGATGACGAGAGGGCCCACGATCAGCGCGGTAAACAGCGCGGTAAGGCTGGCGAATGCCGTGCGGAAAGTGACGTAGCGAAAGATGCGGAATGGCGCAACGTAATGTTGCAGCTTGACGAACAACAGCCAGTAGAGCAATCAGCCTCCGTCTTTCGCAGGAATCAGTTGCCGCCGGTGCGCCGCGCCTTCCACGTCTCTAATGCCTTCTCGAGTTTTACGCCGCGCGACGCTTTGAGCAGTACCACGTCGCCGTCCCGGGCCTCGCGGGCCAGCCATTCGCCGGCTTCTTCGGGCGCGGCCACAAACCGAGCTTCCGCACCAGCCTGCCGGGCGCTGTCGACCATCGCCTGCGCCAGTCCGCGCACGCCCACAAGGACATCGATCTTCTTCTCGGCAACATGCTGACCGGCGGCGCGGTGCATCTCTTCTCCCGCCGCGCCAAGCTCCAGCATTTCTCCCGCGACCACAATGCGCCGCCCTGCTTTCATCGCAGCCAGCGCATCGACCATCGCTTGAAGGGCCTTCGGATTCGAATTGTAGCAATCGTTGATGACCGTGATGTTACCCAGTTTGAGAACCTGCCCGCGTTTGTCCGGCGGCGCGAGACTCGCCAGTGCGCCGACCGCTTCCACAAGCTTCAAGCCGCGAGCCATGCCAACCGCCAGCGCCGCCAGCGCGTTCAGAACGTTGTGTTCTCCCACCAGCGGCAATCGCGCGTGCTCGCGCCCGCCGGCTACGATGACGTCGAACTCCGAGCCTGCCGCGCCACGGGTTTGCACGTTCTCGGCGCGCACGTCCGCCGTGGGCCGCGTTCCATAAGTCACAACCTTGCCCTTGAAGTCGCGGCCGAATTGTGAAACGTACTCGTCATCGGCGTTGAGCACAACGGTCCCGGTGGCGGGAAGCGACTCAATCAGTTCGTACTTGGCGCGCGCAATGCCGGCGATGGAATCAAAAAACTCCAGGTGTACAGGAGCAACATTCGTAACCACGCCAATCTCGGGCTGCGCGATCTTTGCCAGCACCCGAATCTCACCCGCATGGGACATCCCCATCTCAATGACTGCTACATCATGTTCCGGTTCCAGCTTCAAGAGCATCAGGGGCAGGCCAAAATGATTATTGAAGTTGCCTTCGGACTTCAGCACGCGGAAGCGCGCGCCGAGAATATGGGCGATCGCCTCCTTGGTCGTAGTCTTCCCGGCCGAACCGGTGAGGCCTACCAGAGGCTTGCCCCAAAGTTTCCGTACCGCGGTGGCCAGTGTTTGCAGCGCCAGCAGCGTGTCGTCAACCACCAGCAGCCGGGTCTTCTCGGAATAGCGATGCAGCTGATCTTTGCGAACGACCGCGGCCGCGGCGCCCTTCTCAAGAGCCGCGTCGACATAGTCGTGACCATCGAGGCGCTCGCCTTTGACTGCAAAGAAAAGTTCCCCGCGGCCGACAGTCCGCGAGTCGATGGAATAACCTTGCGCAACTTCCTGGAGCGGATCACCGCTCGGCCGAACGGCCGAGCCGGCTGTCCCTACGCGAGTGTTGGCCGATATAAACTCGGCGATTTTCGCTAGCGTTACCTTCATGCCAGGTTCCTGCCAGCCGCCTGGGCGCATTCGAACCCGGCCGCCCGCAAAGCCTCGCGAGCCACTTCGACATCGTCAAAGGGACGAGCGCCTTCGCCCGTGACCTGCACCTTCTCGTGCCCCTTGCCTGCCAGCAACACAATATCTCCGGGACGCGCTTCTGCGATTGCCAGCGCAATCGCTTTGCGGCGGTCGACTTCGACGCTGTACTTCGCTCCCGTCTTCTGCAGGCCGACCAATGCATCGTTGATGATTGCCAGCGGATCCTCGCTGCGTGGATTATCCGACGTGAGCACCACAAAATCGCTGCCTCGTCCGGCGGCCTCGCCCATCAGTGGCCGCTTGGCGCGATCGCGATCGCCTCCGCAGCCGAACACCGTCACGACTCTTGCCGTTCCTCCGCTGCGCGAAACGAATTCGCGAGCCAGCGCTGTGAGATTGCGCAATGCATCATCGGTGTGCGCGTAATCCACAACCACTGTGAAGGGCTGCCCACAGTCAACGCGCTCAAATCTTCCCGGCACATGCGTGAGCGTCTCGACCCCATGGGCGATCGCCTCCGTCGAGCACCCGCGCGCATAACAGGCGGCCGCCGCTGCCAGGATGTTGTAGACATTCACGCGCCCAATCAGCGGAGAAAAAATAGCAATCCTCCCCTGCGGAGAGATCATGTCGAGGCGCGTCCCGCGCGGATTGATGTCCACGTGTTCGGCATGGAAGTCGCCGCGATCCCCACCATACCTCAGCACGATCGAACTGCGCTTGCGGCTAAACTCGGCCAGCTTCGCGCCATACTCGTCGTCAAGATTGGTCACCGCGGCACGCGGAGCATAGGTACCACAGCCCTCAAACAGCACCCGCTTGGCGGCGAAATATTCGTCCATTGTCTTGTGATAGTCGAGATGATCGCGCGTCAGGTTCGTGAACACGGCAACGTCGAAGGGCAGGCCGAACACACGTTCCTGTGCCAGCGCGTGCGAGGAAACTTCCATGACCGCGTCGGTCGCTCCCAGACCGAGCGCTTCGTTGAACAGCTTCGCTAGTTCGAGCGCTTCTGGCGTAGTATGCGGCGCGGGATAGACGTGTCCGGCCACGTGATATTCGATCGTTCCGATCAAAGCGCTCTTACGTCCTGCGGCGGTGAGAATCGACTCGACGAGAAACGCTGTTGTACTCTTCCCGTTCGTACCGGTGATTCCGGTGATCGCAATCCGCTCCGCCGGACGCTTGTAGAAATTAGCGCTCAAGCGCGCCAGAGCTCGCCGCCCGTGCGGCACGAGAGCCCAGGCAACGCCTTCGCGGGGTTTCTCGGCCGGCGAATCGGTGACCACGGCGACCGCCCCCGCCTGAATCGCTTGGTCGATGAACCGGTTCCCATCCGACGTCTCCCCGTGCATGGCAACGAACACACACCCCGGCTTGACCCGGCGCGAGTCGTATTCCACACCACTGACGCCGGGGTCCCCGTGCTGGGCGAGAACCTCCGCGCCATCCAGCAGATGTTGGAAGGTCATTGCTGGGAATTATAGGACACGCAGAAATCGGAAGGTGCGAAGGCAAGCGTTCTTTCCAGCGCCGCAGCCATTACCAAGGTCATTTTTCGCGGGCCGCTGGTGCGCGCTACATTGATCGCATGAGCGCCGAAGCCAGTCCCGCCAAATATCGCTGCGCGCAATGCGACCAGCCCGAAACTTCTTGCGATTGCGAGAAATTCTGCTGCCTCTGCCAGGCCTTGACTAACATCCGCTTTTGTGGCGACGGCCTTATGTACTGCGAAGACTGCCGTAAAGCCTGCGACTACAAAACTTCCGACCAGTCAGACTAATCGATCGCATCTCTACTATCCCCATCTCTATTCGCGGCCTCCATCGGAATCGTCCAGGATGACGTGGCTCGAGATGAAGATCAGCAAGCATTTGGCTTCCCACGCACTTTTGAGGGACAATAGTGTGTTTGTCGTTTTGTAACTGCTGTATTCAGGAGATCCCATGGCGACCACGATGCACGTCAGCGACGTAGCCGAGTTGCTGAGTGAAGGCCGGACGCACTTCAATCTTTCTCCGGCGGCGCTGGTCGAGCACTCCATCCGACGCAATGAGGCAAAGTTGGCCTCCAACGGCGCGCTGGTTGGTTACACCAATCGCACCGGACGTTCCCCGAAAGACAAGTTCGTCGTAAAAGACGAGAGCACGGTGCACACTGTCGCCTGGGGCGCAGTAAATGCTCCCTTCGAGCCTGACAAGTTTGACGCGCTCTACGCGCGAGTGATGGAACACCTGCGTGGGCGAGAGCTCTTTGTGCAGGATCTTTTCTGCGGTGCCGATCCGGCCTATCGTCTGCCAGTCCGCATCGTCAACGAATACGCCTGGCACAACCTGTTCGTACGGCAATTATTTTTGCGTCCGACCGCCGAGGAACTCAAACATCATGATGCAGAATTTACGGTCATCGCGGCCCCCGAGTTCAAGGGCGATCCCAAGCGCGACGGTGTGGCATCGGAAGTCTTCATCCTCTTGAACTTCACCCGCCGCACCGTGTTAATCGGCGGAACTTCGTACGCGGGCGAGATGAAAAAATCCATCTTCAGCGTCATGAACTTTCTGTTGCCGCCGCGCAATGTGTTCCCCATGCACTGCTCGGCCAACGTTGGACGCAACGGAGTGAGCGCGCTGTTTTTCGGACTTTCCGGCACCGGCAAGACCACGCTTTCCGCCGATCCTTCGCGCGACCTGATCGGCGACGACGAGCACGGATGGAGCGCCGACGGCATCTTCAACTTCGAAGGCGGATGCTATGCCAAGTGCATCAAGCTTTCCAAGAAGAACGAACCGCAGATCTGGAACGCTCTCCGCTTCGGCTGCGTGCTGGAGAACGTAACTCTCGATTCGCACTCGCGCATCCCCGATTACAACGACGACAACAAAACGGAGAACACCCGCGCTGCCTATCCGGTGGATTTCATCGATAACGCCGTGATCCCGGGCATTGGCGGGCATCCGAAGAATGTCGTATTTCTTACAGCGGATGCCTTCGGCGTCCTGCCCCCGATCTCGAAGCTCACGCCCGAGCAGGCCATGTATCACTTCCTGTCTGGCTACACCGCAAAGGTGGCAGGCACAGAGGCCGGTGTGAAAGAACCTACGGCGACATTCTCGACCTGCTTCGGCTCGCCGTTCCTTCCGCTGCCTCCGAAAACCTACGCCGAAATGCTGGGCCGCCGCCTCCGCGAACACAACGCACAATGCTGGCTGGTAAATACCGGCTGGCAAGGCGGTCCGTACGGCGTGGGCAAGCGCATGGAGATTCCTTACACCCGCGCCATGGTCGATGCGGCCGTCGAAGGCGAATTGATCCGGGAAGATTCTGAGATCGAGCCGACGTTTGGTTTCAGCATCCCCATGGCATGCCACGGAGTGCCCGCCCACGTATTGAATCCCCGCAACGCCTGGCGCGATAAAGCGGGCTACGACAAGGCCGCCGAAGACCTGCGCAACCGCTTCGCCAAGAACTTCGAAAACTTCGACGCCCCCCCGGAAGTCAAAGCCGCTGGACCGAAGGCACAGCGATAAGCCTCGCGTTTGTCCCGAGCGTCGGTTGTCTGCAGTGCGCAGCACGGCCCGCTCCCCTCTAAGCATCCACCTCTGTACTACTAACGATCAAAGTCTTTGCGCGACGCGAATAATTTGTGTGCGATGCAGCAAAGGACTCGGCTTCGCTGGTAGCGTTTTGGTTGCGGCTCCGCCGCGCTATGATTAAATCAACCTATGTTCGCCCGTAAGATTCGCGTGGAGTACGAAGCGAACGGCCGCCGTCTTCCCTGCCCACTGAAATGGCTCGACAGTTTCTCCATGCGCAACTTCACCAACGCCAGCGTCTTCGACGACACGCTCCCGATTTCCGACGGTCAGATGGAGATTGGTTCCAGAGTACCGGTAGACCCACTCCGGGACGCTATGGAGGATTGGTTTCGCCGGAAGGGCTACCTGCCAAAGGACTGGCATTTGTCACTAGCGGAGGGTTAAAGCAGAGGAACAAACTATTTCGGGATCGGGGTTTTCCTGTATACCAGTTTCGTGGCAAGCGAGTACAATTTCGCATCCTTGGTTTCGAACATGCGGCAAATCTCGCAAAACGGACAGGATCAAGTCGGAGCTTTGACACCGTACACAAATTCGGCAACCTGCAGCACGAGATTGGCCTCATATTTTGTGCAACATGGGCGGAGGTTCCAGTCGGCCACCCAGTTGCCAAGGCAGACGAGGAGGTGCTTCATTGAGCTACAAAGTCTTGCAGCTGTCCCCCCAAGCAAGCACCCGCGTGGTCCGCAAGAGCATTACGATTCAGGATCCCTGGTGCCCTTCAGCTACAGGCTCGCCGGAGGTCGGCTTTCCGTCCTCGTGGCTTGACGGTGAACTTGATCTGGATGAACGAATCGACCGCAACGGGTTGATTTCAGGGCTCGCACTCTCGACCGCTTTCAGTGCGAGTTTTTGGTGCGGAGTTGCGCTAATCCTCACGCACGTCTTGAGATAAGCGGATTTAATAAGTTTCGAAGAGCAAAGCGAGGCCGAGCGCCAACCAGCACCGCCTCGTTTTCGCATATTCCAGAGCGCTAGCCCGAGACTATCGGTCGTAACGCAACAGGGACATCACATCGTAGTGTTTGAGCTTTTCGCGACCCTTTAAGAACTCCAATTCCACCACAAATCCCAAGCCTGCGATCTTACCGCCCAGCATTTCCGCCAGCTTCGCGGTGGCCTCCGCGGTTCCCCCAGTGGCCAGCAGGTCGTCGACGATCAGGACGCGTTGACCTTTCTTGATAGCGTCCCGGTGAATCTCCAAAGAATTCGTTGCATACTCGAGCGAATAATCGTATTTCACGCACTCCGCTGGAAGCTTGCCGGGCTTGCGCACGGGTACGAATCCCGCGTTCAACCGATAGGCCAGCGCCGGGGCAAAAATAAATCCTCGAGCTTCCATCCCCAGCACCAGGTCAATGTTCTGTGAGATGTAGTGCTCCGAGAGTTTGTCGATCAGCGTCGCGAACCCGGTCTTATCTTTCAGCAGGGTCGTGATGTCGTAAAAAAGAATCCCTTTCTTGGGAAAGTCGGGGATCTCACGAATGAGTTTCTTTAGATCGTCCGCAACCATCGGCCGGACAGGTGGCATCTACCACGCTCCTTCAATGCGAAATGAATTCACTCCGATGGCCGGAGCGGCCTCGGACACCTCGACCGCGTCGACTCGAGCCGCGCGTGGCCCTTCACGCAGACGGGAATGCAATCCAGAAAGCTGGTCGCGCGTCCCTTGGGCAAGAACCTCCACGCTCCCATCGTGATTATTGCGCACCCACCCAGCAATGCCCAGGATGTGCGCCTCGCGCTCCACAAACCAACGGAAGCCGACTCCTTGAACACGTCCGCGAACGATGAACCGGCGCGCTTGAATGGAATCAGGTTTCAAAGTCTCAAGGTTTCAGAGCTTCAGGGAATTGGCGGATCAGTTCGACTTCCACATCCTAGCAATCTCAGCCACGCCCAGCGATAAAAATCAGAAGGCTGACGGTAGAGACCATAATGCGCTGCCATGTCCGGGGTCTATATCGATATTTGACACGTCCGCTATAAGGCTGTCTTGCAGTGAATTCTCTTGCGAAAACCCCATACCAAACTCCGTAAGCCGCGGTCGCGGTGGCCAGAAACAACAAGACCAGGTCCACTTGCATCCTCCGGGCTGCCACACAGGTTGCTTCTTGAGACCTTGAAATTCTGAAACCTTGAAACGTTTTACGCTCTCGACAGGTACGCGCCTTCCGAAGTATCAACTTTAATCTTCTCGCCTTCGTTGATGAACGGCGGCACCTGCACCACCAGTCCGGTCTCGGTCTTGGCGGCCTTGGTAACGCTGGAAGCGGTAGCGCTCTTCAGTCCGGGCTCGGTCTCAACCACGGTCAAGATCACGGTCTGCGGCAACTCGATGCCAACCGCCTTGCCGTCGAAAAACTCCACTTTGATTTCTAGGTTGGCGATCAGATAATCCACCGCGTCGCCCAGAATTTCTTTGCTCAGGTGGGTCTGCTCGTAGTTCGTGGTGTCCATGAAGTAGTAGCTGTCGCCGTCGGCGTAGAGGAACTGCATTTCGACTTCATCGACGTTGACCTTCTCGATCGGATCGGGCGAGCGAAAGCGGTGTTCGAACATGGCTCCGGTGCGCAGGTTGCGGAGTTTGGCTTGAATGAAGGCGCGCAGGTTGCCGGGTGTGCGGTGTTCGACGCTGAAAACGGAGTGCAGATCATTGTTGTGCTTAATGATCATGCCAGGACGAAGCTGGGTGGCAGGGATCGACATCGCTTGAAAAACTCTCCTTGTACGATTGCGGTTTGTGAAGCCGGCGGAAGGCGGGGCAGGCACAAATTCCGCCGCCACGAAGGCTAAAACATTATTTTACACTCACCTGTGTCGGAAAAGAAACCTTCCCCTCGCCGAACTCATCGAAGCTGCACGGAATCCGCTCATCCCGATTGCGTTCGCTGAGTTCGCCGACGAGGACTAGAATGAACTCGGCCGGATCTCGGCGCAGCTTTCGCCAATTTGCCCGATCATTTCCCGGGCGGAAAATTTGAGGTCTTCATTATGCGAAGCGGACATTACGAATCTTCAGAAGGCAGTCACATCGGCACCGCAATTACCTTCCTGTTTATCGGACTGGGAGCTGGCGCCCTCGCCGGACTTCTGCTTGCACCCAAGACCGGCAAGCAGATGCGCCGCGACCTGCAACGCGGCTACGAGGACGCCAAAGAAACTCTGGAAGATTGGGCGGACGAAGCCAAGGACCGCGTGCGCGTAGCCAGCGACCGCGTGCGCGACGTAGCCGCCCGAGGCGCCGATCTCGCCGACGATCTGCGTGAAAGAGTGGAACCACTGCGCCGCGCCATCAACCGAAGCTAGCTAGAACCGGCGTCAGACCTCAGACCTGGGCCAGCCCGACAGCCGTGGTCCAAGGTCTGAGGTCCGATGTCCAAAGTCGTTTTTTTCAGTAAAGCCGAAAATCTACTTGAACGGCAATTTGAGTCGCCACCGGCAAGCCGTTCAGCATGGCCGGACAGAACCGCCATCGGCTCACGGCCTCAATCGCCTTCTCGTCCAAACCCATGCCCAAGCTCTGCCTGACATGGATGTCATACGTGCGCCCGTCCTTGCCCACAACTAACACCAGCATGACGATTCCCTGCGCCTTAGCCTTGCGTGCCTCGTCCGAGAAACTTGGCTCCGGGCTGAAGATCGCCTGCG
>Ga0070717_10000754_pt1 | contig 21131 bp, 12 predicted proteins | sample LARL113metaG_FD_71366 | JGI IMG/M metagenome (GOLD analysis project Ga0070717, IMG submission 71366) | Corn, switchgrass and miscanthus rhizosphere microbial communities from Kellogg Biological Station, Michigan, USA - LAR L11-3 metaG | ecosystem: Host-associated > Plants > Roots > Rhizosphere ...
CTGGGGACAGATACCGATGTCCAGGTAAATTGCACCGGGCGCGTGGTGCGCTCATTGGACGAAAAAGGCAAGAATGCCGTGGCTGCGGTGATTGACGAATACTGCTTTGAACGCATTCTCTGCGGCAGCATGGCCACAAGCTGCTAGGCGACCCTAAAGTTTTCTCCTGGAACGTAAGCGGCCGGCGAGGCCGCTTTAAAATTACTCAATTACCGAATTACCCAATCACCAATTTTATTTTGATTCCGCCTAACCCGCTCGCTGCCGCCGACCGCGTCTCCTGCAGCCTGTATAATGAGTGAGTCCCAACCTGCGCCGGAGAGATGGCCGAGTGGCTGAAGGCGCACGCTTGGAAAGCGTGTTTAGGGGAAACTCTAACGTGGGTTCGAATCCCACTCTCTCCGCCACTTATTATTTTCGACTGGTGAGCAAGATCTCAGCGACGCTTCAACCAACCCACGATTACAGCTACAACCTGAACAATCTCACGAAAGTATGCTTCTCAAATCTCGAGGGTCGGCAGCAAGGCTACATTCGACGTAAATAAGAGCAGCTGCGAAACCCCCGGCAACACTGGACGTGGATTCAGCAAGAATTTTCTATCGAGCATCTGCTGGGAGGCAATTAGGTCAACTCATTAGCTTCTATTTTCCTTCGTCCCAGGAATTTGCCATCCATCGATATGTGACAAAGCTCACAGCGCTTTTTTTTCTGCTGCGCTAAATTTACCTACCACTGAGCTGTACGCGCTGATATGCCTCTGGTTGACGAGCAGGTTTCCTTGCATCGATAGAAATTTCGATGATGCAGAAAGGACGGTACCCTGCTGATGTCCAAATGGTGGCTCGGTTCCCAGTTTGCATTCCGGGTATGGTTCAAGGTCCCAGCGATTACTATTCCCGTCATACTCATCCTTGCTATGGGTATTGGGGCAAACACAGTTATCTTCAGTGTTGTTGATGCCATATGGTTGCGCCCCTTGCCTATCCACGAGCCGCATGGCCTGGTGCGTATCACCAGCCATAAGCTGGGCGCAGCCGAGTCTGACCGTGCTTTGTCTTATCCTGAAGTGCAGGACATTCGCGGAGGAGCCCGTGGTTTTCGCTCTGTCGCCATTTCGTCGCGTCGCGCAGTCATGCTTCGAACTGAGCAGGAATCAGGGTTGCTTTCTGCCGCAGTCATCTCTCCCAACTATTTCTCTACCTTAGGAGTCAAGGCTGCTCTGGGAAGGCTGTTGGTCGGAGATGATCTGGGCACGAACACAGGCCAGCCATCTGTGGTCCTCAGCTATGAGGCCTGGCGGAAATATTTTGCTGCGGACCCTGACGTGATTGGCCATGCAATCACCATGAATAGAAGTCGATGCACTGTTGCCGCCGTTCTTCCGGAGGAGTTCCGAGGGACAGATCCTTTTGCCAATCCTGCCATTTGGATTCCGGTCGGAACATGGATACAGATCAATCCTGGCGAACGCGCTAACCAAACCAATCGCGAGTTCTGGGATTGGGATTCTTTTGCGCGGCTGGCTCCCGGAGTTTCCCTGGAACAGGCGCAAGCGCAGCTTGTGGCCGTATCGCAGCAAATGGCAGCGGCTGAGCCGCAACAAGAACAATCGCGCCAGCTCCGGGTCAGTTACAGCGATCAGCATGCCGACTCGCAACTGCGCACTCTGGGAAGCACGCTGATGCTTCTTGCAGTCATTGTCTTGCTCATTGCAGCGGCCAATGTCTCCATCCTGCTGCTCGCCTTTGGCCAGCGCCGGCGCCGCGAACTGGCCACACGAGTAGCCTTCGGGGCCACAAGAGCGCGTCTGCTGCGGCAACTCTTTACGGAGAATGGGACGCTGGCAGCCATCTCCTTTATTGCTGCGCTTTTGATTGGTTATGGACTGATCCGACTATTGCCGGCTTTATTGCCGACGAGCATTATTCCAGTGGGATTGGACTTTCGGCTGGATACCCGGGTGCTCCTCTGGACCGTCTGCCTCTCCGCGTTGACCATCTTCGTATCTGGCCTTCCGGCGGCGCTCAGCGCGATCAGATTCGATCTTGTGAGTGTAATTAAAGAGGGTACGCAGTCCGTGAGTGCCGGGCGCCATCGTTCCAATTCCCGCAATATCATGGTTGTCACGCAGATTGCCGGCTCTGTCGTGCTGCTCGTTGCAGCCGGGCTACTTTTCCGGAGCATGCTCAAGATCCAGGCCATCGATCCTGGATTTGATCGCAATAAAAACCTGCTGTTCGTGGATCTCAGCCTGGGTGTAACCGACTACAACCGCGTCTCCGTGCAAAAGTACTATGACCAGGTCGTGGCGAACATCAGCGCAGTCTCAGGAGTTGACCAGATTGCACTCGCGCGTCGCGTTCCACTTGCCCCGAGCGGAGGACGCGCGAGCAAGACCATATTTTTTGACAACTCCGCCCCGGGCGACACACAGGGCGCTCAGATCGGGTATACGAATGTAAGCGTCTCATATTTTTCAGTCATGGGAACCCGGCTCTTGCGTGGACGCACCTTTGCCGGCACGGACAATCTGCAAAGCCCTAAAGTTGCGATCATCAATGAGTACGGCGCACGCCGTTTTTTTCCTGGCGGCAATGCCCTTGGCCAGCATTTCCGAGTGGGAAGTCGCGGCGGCGAACCTTATGAAATAGCAGGCATTGCTCAAAGCGGAAAGTACCTTGAAATCACGGAGCTGCCACAGCCTTACCTGTTCTTCGCTCTTGCACAAGAACCTTCTTCAGATCTCACCGTAGTTGCAGCCATGAATGGAGAGCCTTCCATATTCGCCAATCATATCAGGCAACAAGTCCGGAACGTGGACCCGCAAGTGCCCGTTCTGCATGTTCGCACCATTCGGGAGCATCTGAATCTGGCCAACTCTACTCGCAGGATGACCACTACGCTAGTGCTGGCTTTGTCTATGCTGGGCCTTGTGCTCGCAATGACCGGTTTATATGGACTGATGAGCTACATGGTGGATTCCCGGTACCACGAAATCGGCATACGCGTTGCCCTGGGGGGACACTCATCTAACATCGCCTGGCTGGTGCTGCGGTATGCACTGTTGGTGTCCACGGTAGGGCTGGCGGCAGGCATGGCGCTCGCATTCATCGGCGGCCGGGCACTCTCCTCTCTGCTGTACGGTGTGAGCCCGGCAGACACGGTTACGTTCATCGCGGTTGCAATTGTATTCACCCTGGTCGCTGTAATTGCTGCAGTAGTGCCGCTCACCACTGCGTTGCGCATCGATCCCATCAAGGTTCTGCGTCACCAATAAAGGCAAGAGGCAACCCAGCATGAAAGCCCATGATGTCCCCGATCATATAGCGGTTCAGTTCCGGCACCTGCTAAAGCTCTCTGCAGGAGTGAGCGATCATCCTACCGCGTCCGGGACAATCATTGCCGCAGCGATGCTCACCCGATGCATCGTTCAGTTGTGGAGCTCGCAACCCAAACTTGAACCCCGTGACATAAGGCAACGATTTCAAGGCGTGATCCTGGTGCCCGCATCACGACTTGATTGGAAAAACAATACGCCGTTCAAGCCTGATTCCTGCGGATGGCAATGAGAAAGTCAGAAAGTGTAAACGCCGACCGACACCAGCACCAGGAGTCTTGCATCCGGGCTGAGTTCCAGGTTCGTCATACTCACGGCAGAGCAGACTTCTGCTGGCCTTCGACAATGATGCATCCTGGAATCCTGATGATGACTTCGCATCCATCACAGTCTTTTCTGTTTCGGATAGTTAGCTGGCCGCTGTGATTTTCTACGATCTGCCGGGACAAAATCAAACCGATTCCCGCCCCGGTTTGTTTTGTCGTATAAAGTGGAACAAAGAGATTTTCTGTCTGGGGAAGCCCTATGCCTCTGTCCTGAACAATAATCTCCAGGTCCGAGTTGCGGGCTTTCCAGGAGACTACGATTGCGTCTTGCGGGAACCCCTCCTGAACTTTTTCGAGAACTGCTTCAGCCGCGTTCTTGATCAGGTTTATGAGGGCGTTCTGCAGTTGGTCGGAATCCATGAACACAGACACGGTGGGACCATCCTGCAGCAGGACCGGCAGCCTGGTTTCGAGGCTGACAACGTGCCGCATCACTGAGTTCAGATCGAAGACATGCATGTTCGGCGCCGGGAGCTTGGCCAGTTGAGCAAAATTCTGCAAGAAGCGATTGAGCGACTCTGCGCGGCTGCCGATGATTTCCAATCCATGCTTTAAATTCTCGTGGGCATCGACGGGCAGGTTCACGCTGTCAGACGTTCGCCTCAGAGTACGGGCGATCGACTTGATGGCTGCCAGCGAGTTGTTGATTTCATGGCTCAGCACCCGGACCAAGCGCTGCCATGCCATCCGTTCTTCCGCGCGCAATGCTTCGGAGGCCTCGGAGAGAACTACCAACCGGTGCCGGATGCCATGTTGTCGGAACCATGTGCGGCGAACGAGCCAGCGTTTTTCCATGCTCGCAAATGACCGGGTCATTGTCTCTGACGCAGGGCCTTCCAAAAGATCCTGGATGCCCAACTCGCTGGCGCTGCGGTGCAATATGCGCTCTTCAGGGGCTCCCAGCAGGACCGAGGCCTGCCGGTTAAGCAGGAGGACTTTTCCATCGGAAGAGAACGCCAGAATCACGGCTCCGGCTTCAGCCATCACTTTGCGCAGCAGGCTTGTTGCGTCCATGGCGCCCAACCGCTCGTTCTCAAGAGCATCGGCCAGGGTGTTGATTTCCAGCGCCAGGTCACCCAACGCTTCTCCTCTGAAGGCCTGTTCGGCGCGAACGGAAAAGTCTTCCTCCCGCAGCGATGCCAGGACGTTTGCCAGCACCCGAATCGAATAGATGAATGTTTCACGGGCAGAGAAGCTTAAACCCAGCCAGGAGATCAGGAGGAAGGCGGTTCCTTCCAGTTTGTGGTCCAGCGAATACTGGTTCGACCAGAGAAGAATCAGGCAGAGCACAACGGCGGGGAAGCCGGCGGCGCAAATTGAAAACAGCAGCCTGTCGCCAAATGGAACACGGGACCGTGATTTACTGCTTTTGCTCGCGCGGCGCGTTAGGAACATAGAAACCGTATTTTTCCATACGTCGGTAAAAGGTCCCGCGGCTCAGCCCTAACAATTCGGCCGCCTGGCTCACGTTCCCGCTGTAACGCGCCAGGGCCTTGCTGATGAGCAGCGCTTCCACCTCTTCCAGGCTCATGTCTCCTAAACTGGCCGTGCGGGACTTGCTGATGTTGTGGAGCCCCAACTCGCTGGGCTGAATCAGGTCTTCCCGAGCCATGATCACTGCGCGCTCCACCGCATGGTCGAATTCGCGCACGTTGCCCGGCCAGCCATATTCCATCATTCTCTCCATGGATTCTGGCGAAAATCCTTTAAGCGGTTTGTTATAACGCGCGCAGTATTTTACAAGGAAGTGCGCCGCCAAAGCCGGCACGTCTTCACGGCGTTCCCGCAAGGGTGGAACGCGGATTTCCACCGTATTGAGGCGAAAAAAAAGATCTTCACGGAAGTTGCGGGCCCGGCATTCCGCTTCCAGGTCGGCATTCGTCGCGGAAATCACGCGAACGTCGACGTGCTGGGACCGTGATGAACCAACCCGTTCCATCATTCCGGTTTCCAGAACACGTAACAGTTTCGCCTGCTGCCGCAAAGGAACATTGGAGATTTCATCGAGAAATAAAGTGCCTCCGTCCGCCATTTCAAATCGTCCGATTCGGTCCGTACTCGCGTCTGTAAACGCACCCTTTACGTGCCCGAAAAGCTCGCTTTCGAAGGTTCCCTCGGGCAGTCCCCCGGTGTTGACCGCAATCATAGGTTTCTCCGCCCGCAAAGAAACCGCATGCAGCATCTGTGCCACTACTTCCTTGCCGCTCCCGTGCTCTCCCGTGACTAATACATTGGCGCCGGAAGGACCTACCTGCGCGATTGTATTCAGGACGTGTTGCATAGAATGAGCGTTGGCGATAAAGGCAGGTTTGCCCTGACCGCGGAAGAGCTTGTTTTCAGCTTCCAGCCTTCGGCTTCGCCGGACAGCCTGGTATAGCTCCGCATGCGTTCGCAGGATGGCTACCAGATGATCGTCATCCCATGGCTTCTGTATAAAATCACGCGCGCCCTTGCGAATCGCCTCCACGGCAAGATCAATCGTCCCCCACGCGGTCATGACGATAATGGGAAGATGGGAATCGACTGCCCGGATACGCTCCATTAGTTTCATGCCTTCGGCGCCCGACGTTGTGTCTCGCGCGTAGTTCAAATCCAGAAGCAGCACGTCATATTCGCGCATGCTGATCGATTCCAGAACGACGGCGGGCGCGTGCACTGTTTCCGCATTGAAACCTTCGGACCCTAAAAGCATCTTCAAGGCATCGAGCACACTGGGCTGGTCGTCGGCGACTAGGACTCGATAACTGGTTTGAGCTGTTGGCATGCTATAAATGCCCGCTATTATAAAAGGAAGAGTTTTGGCTGATTGCGGTCAAGCCGCGTTGAGCGTCACAAATCCCTGAACTACTTTACTGGTTTCGCAAAACATCGATTGGATCGATGGACGCAATCTCAAACGCCGTCAAAGAGCTTGCCAGAAGGGAAACAAGCGCCAGGAGCAGAATTGCATCCATCAGTGCACCGGACCACATACCACGCAAATTATAAAGCAAGCTGCCGAATGCTCGATTGAAAAAAAGAGAAATAGCTATACCTACTACCATTGCAATTCCAACCAGTTGCATCCCTTGTTTAACTACAAGAACTACAACGCGCCACCGCTGAGCGCCTACTGACATACGCACGGCGATTTCCTGTTTGCGTAGTTCCACATAATAACTCATCAATGCATAAAGAGCCATCGCGGTAATCAATAAGCTGAAAGCGCCGAAAGTCACCGTCAGGAACGCGTAGAACCGGTCTCGCTCCACGGACTTTGTCACTACCACGCTCAATGGACGCAGCGACGCAACCGACAGGTCCGGGTCCGCGAACCCCACCGCATCGCGAACTACCTTAGTAACATCTCCTTCGTCCGTTGTCTTGATCACGATGGAGGTCAGGAAATGTTTGTTGGCGTACCCCGTGATCTTGTCGGATGCTTGTTGCATAGGCACAAAGACAGTGGGTCGCGCCGGCGCTTCCAGGCTTGATTGATGGACGTCCCCAACAACTCCAACAACCAGCTTTGGCTTTTCCGCATACTCTTTTCCCATGGCCTCTCCCACGACCACCAGATGGCCCGGAGCATAGGCTCCAGGCCACCACCTCCGGGCAAGCCTTTCATTGACCATGACGACCGGCTGCGTATTGGATTGATCGGTTGCGGCAAGATAACGGCCCTGGATCAAAGGTATTTGCATGACCGAGAAGTAATCGCGGCTTACCAGACGGTATTCCGTGCTTTCAATATTCCCCAGAGTTTCCGCGGAGCGGACCGGCATGTTAAGACCCTCTTCCAGGGGAAGCCCGTTAATGGTGGCGACTCCGTTCACGGAAGGATAATCCGCCAGCTTTTGGATCATGCGGTCCAGCGTCCGGCAAGTAGGCGCGGTCGTCTGGTAGGATTGCGCGCCCAAAGAAACTTGGGCCACATAGGTCCGCCGCGTTTCAAAGCCCGGCGCAATGCGCTCCACTGCAAGCAAATGGCGGAAAAGCAGCATGGAGCCCGAAAGCAGGACCATGGTGAGCGCGGTTTGCGTGACCAGCAGCAAGCGTCCGGTACGCGTCTGCCGTCGACTGCCTGTGGAGCGGATGCTTGTTCCGCTGAGCATTTCATTCAGCTCGAAGCGATAAAGCTTGAAGAGAGGCATGATTCCGAATAGCGCAGCCGTGATGACAGCCATGGCGAAGGTAAACGCTACAACTCTCAAGTCGATGTAAATTTCCGAGATCCGGGGAATGGATGGCGCGAGGGACTCAACCACAGGCAAAAGCTCTTTCGCGATGACAATTCCGAACAGGCCGCTAAGCAGGCTGATGACGCTGCTTTCCAGAACGAAACACTGAATAAGACGCTTCCTTGAGGAACCGAGTGCGGTGCGAACCGCAATTTCATGAGTTTTTGCCGATGCACGCACCAGCAGGAGCATGGCTACGTTCGCCCAGGCGATCAGCAGCACCAGAAAAGCTCCGCTCAGCAGGAATAGAAGCCGTCCGCGCACGCGGTCCGTTTCAAAGTCCTGCAATCCTGTTGCGCTCAGCTCCTCGCGCTGGGCGGCGGGAATCAAAGCCAGTGGATAATTTGCGGAGAGCTCCCGGAGCTCCTCGCGCGCGCGCTGCATGTTGACGCCCGTTTGGAGCCGCGCAATCACGCGGTAATCTTTTCCGGGATCCGCTGTTGCCGGGCTCAACTGCAGGGGCAGCCAGAGATCGGCTTCAGGATACGAGCGGAAATTCTCAGGCATCACCCCGATTACCATGTATTGTTCGCCGTTGATCCGCACTCCGATTTCCGCGGAGCGGCTGCCGAAACTACTCTTCCATAAACGATAGCTCAAGATGGCAACACGCGGCCCATTCGGTCCATCTTCGGTAGGAACGAACGTCCTGCCGGTAAATGGCGCAACGCGCAATACGCGAAAGAAATTCCTCGATACTCGAAGGGCTTTCACATAGGTCGGCGTACCTGTGCCCGTCATGTTCACGCCGACTTCAATCGAATCGCTCGCAGCGACGCTTTCAAGCCTCTTTGCGTGCTCCTGGATGAAAAAGAACGTCGGTGCGTCCAGATCCTCAGCTACTTTCCGGTTCCGCTCCGTGCCTCCCAAAACGATGAGCTCCCGAGCGTCAGGGTATGGAGGCGGTTTCAAGAGCACAGCGTTTACAACAGTGAAGATAATGACGTTGAACGCTATTGGAAGCGCCAGGATAGCTATGGCAATCCATGTAAAGAAAGGCGTTCTGCGCAACGCTCGCATCGCCCAAGTCAGATCGAAGAGGAATGGTCGCATCAATTTTTAGCTCACTGCTGCCGCTAAAACAGGGAGCAGCCGAGCGCTCTATCCAGAAGAAGGAACTTGGATCCTCACGCTCTGCCGCTCAGAATAGCTTATAGGCAGCAATTTAGGAGCCGCTGTTGCGCAGACTACTTCAGGAGGTAAAGCTTTTAGAATGACGGTATTTGAGAAAAAAATCCTAACAGGTTCTGGGTAAGGTGTCCATCGCCGGAATATGGTGTCCGCTGGGGGACAGTTGGTTTTGTCTTCAGCGTTAGGTGCCCGGGCGCAGAGAGGGAATCCCCTGATCTCCGGAGGCTGGCTCAGAAGACAAGTGCTTGATGTTAAGCCAGGCCCGGATGATCTCATGGAGCCGCAAAACAGAACCGGACTTCTCGCCGCGTACGGGATGCGAGCAGGACCTATATCGCCGGTGTGGCAAAACCTGCGATCACGGGGCGCAATTTGTGCTGCCCGGATTGCGGTAAAAGAAAAAAGTGCTGTTTTAAATCCACAGCGCCCAGCCGGCAATAGGGGTTATTTCGGATAATTGTTCTGATCTGGACACCCTCGTGCAGGATTGGACAGTATTACTTGGATTAAGGCTTCCATGATCGCCACCACAGGCTGGCAAGTCCGTTTTTTCGATAGGGTTTCCATACCCTAGATAAATAAAGGAAAAGCCTTAATGCGCCCGCCATCGCATTGGCAGTTGCTTCCCCGCATTGTCCAGATCTGGACGTGAATTCCTGCTGGTGGACACTTCACTTGAGCGCATTTTCAGCTTTTCAGTTTGGCCCAAGTCTTGCCTTATACACCGGCGAGGTATGGGCCAACCAAATACCTCAAATAAAACCTTAAAGGATAGGCGGAACATGACACGCATACTGAAACTTCAGAGACTCTACCCCGAAGCGCAGGCTTTCAATCTTGATGCAGTTTTTGTGAGCGGAATCAGCAGCATTTGCCCCGTGACTACTCCGGGCGCCCAGGGTGTATTTGAGATGGAGTAGTTTCCAACTGGGTCGAGTTCCGGCGCAACTAAAAGCAAATATCCGTTCAGCAAGATGAAAGCGGCTATCACGGCACACCATGCGAACCAGACACAACTCAATCTATCGTTTGCTTGACCGAGACTATCATGAGCGGTTTGATTTCTATAGCCCGCGGCAAGCTGATTTCTATGAATGTATCTCTTCCAAGCTGCCTGCCGGCTGGGAGATCAAACGTCGTGGCATGTGGTTCCATTGCAGCTCTCCGGAGGGCATCCCTCCGGAGCAAGGCTGGAAAATCCATATTTCAGCAACCCGCGCGGATGCTCGCCAAATTTTGGATAGAGTAAGTTCCTTATTGTTTGCCGCCGGAGGGAATGACTTCAAGTTCGCTCTTGACGCGCCTACCCTGTTTCTGCTGAACGGCAAGAACTGCCCACGGGGCGGTTCCGGGAAGTTCATCACCATTTACCCTCACAGTAATTGCCACTTTCTCAAACTCATTGAACAGCTTGATACGGCAACGCGCGAATTTCGCGGGCCGTACATTCTGTCTGATCATCGTTATAAGGACAGCCATGTCGTCTTCTATCGCTATGGCGGCATGAGGCTGCGAGAAGCGCTGGATGTAACAGGAGAGCGAACCCCGGTATTGGTAAGACCGGATGGAACCGAAGTTCCCGATCGGCGCCTGGCTTATCCAGCTACGCCGGAATGGGCGGAAGCCGTACTGCCGGTCCCGGACAGCGATGCGGAGTCAGAAGACTCCTATGTGCTTTGCCAGGGAAGGTTTCGGATTGAAAGCGTCATGACATTTTCCAATGCGGGCGGTGTTTATCGCGGCACTGACTGCCAGACCGGGGCTTCTGTGGTCATCAAAGAGGCGCGCCCGCACATCGAGACGTCGGACGGCAAGGATGCCGTAAGCCTGCTGAAGAAAGAGTACAGACTGCTTACTCTGTTGGAAGACACAGGCATCGCTCCCAAGCCTATTCACCTGTTTGAGGAAGGAACGCATTGGTTTCTGGTGGAAGAGTATGTCGATGGACTGTCCCTTAGCAAGCACTCGGCATTGCACAATATCCTGCTGCGTACCAGGCCTGCGGAAGAGGATTTTCAAGTGTGGCACGAAATGTTCCGAACCGTTGTCTTGCGGCTCATCAGCATCATCGGCATACTGCACGGCAGGAATATAGTGTTTTCGGACTTGTCACCCAACAACCTTATTATTACCGGCAATCATGAGCTGAAGCTGATTGATTTTGAGGGCGCTTATCAGACCGGAGTAGACGATCCTACAAATATTTATACGCCGGGTTTCGTCTCAACACGTAGATTGCAAGGGGCCGGCGCCGGTCCCGAAGATGACTATTATTCGGTCGGCAGTGTGCTCATAGCATATCTGCTGCCCGTGAATGGGCTCTTTCATCTGAAACCGAATGCCAGGGCGGAAGTTTTGGCATTGCTCCAGCGCGACACCCGCCTTTCTCCCGGAATAGCCAGAATGATTCTTTCGATGATGGAGCCGCAGGCCGAGGCCTTTTCGGCAGAGAAGCTGAAAGCAGAGGTTCTCTCGGCTGAACCGTACACCGAGGACCAGCCGTATCCAGCGCCGGAAGATAACCAGAATTACGCCAGCGTGTTGGATGGCATCATCCAGCATATACGTGAGGTCGCTACTTACAACAGGCCGGACCGGTTATTTCCCGCAGATCCAAAGCTTTTTACCACCAATCCCTTGTCCGTGGCCTATGGCGCAGCCGGAGTTGCTTATGGGCTCAAGAAGATTACCGGGTCTGTGCCACAGCAAGTAATCGACTGGATATTGGCCCATTCGGTTACCCGTGAAAGCTATGCTCCTGGCCTGTATCTGGGAACATCGGGCATTGCCTGGACTCTGTTGGAAGCGGGCGAACAAAAACACGCGGAAAATCTGTTTCAGCTTACCTTCGACCATCCTCTGCTCGAAAAGTCGCCGGATCTGTTCTATGGATCGGCCGGCTGGGGCATGGCATGTTTACGGTTTTTCCTGGAGACCGGGAATGAACTGTACCTGGAGAAAGCAAGGGGCTGTGGCAACCGGTTCCTGGAAAAAACCGGCGCCGGGTCAGTCCAGCGAACCTGGACTCAGCCGGACCGGCCCGTGGGCTTGGCTCACGGCGCCAGTGGCATGGCGCTATACCTACTTTACCTTTATCTGGCGACCGGAGATGAACGGTTCGCCGTCACCGGGCGCAGAGCCCTGGAAAGCGATCTTGCTGCAGCTATTGAAACCCGCGACGGGGGACATGCCTGGGGACCGGCCGCCGATACGCCAAATATCCTCTATTCTTACTGGCGCTACGGTAGCGCCGGCATCGGCACAGCCTTGCTGCGTTACCATGCCGTCTTCGGCGATGAGAATTACCGGCTTGCCCTGGACAAGATTTTCATCGACGCCGATCGAAAATATACGACGCTCCCCGGGCGCTTTGTGGGACTGGCCGGCATTGGTGATTTCCTTATGGATGCATGGGCCTTTACCGGAGAGCCCAAGTACCTTGAAAGCGCCAAAAACATTGCTCAGGCAGTGATGATGTTTAGCGTGCCTCGCCATGGAATTGCTTTCCCGGGCGATTTTCTTAGCCGGCTTTGCTGTGATTATGGCACTGGGAGCGCCGGCATTGGCCTGTTTCTCAACCGACTGGTAACCCGGGAAAGCGCCGATTTTCTTCTCGATGATCTGCTTGACCGGCATTCGAGGCTCCCGATCGTCTGGAATTTTAGCTTGAAAAATACTCGATATCCTTCCTGGCGGAGGAATAGCTAAGGCGAAGTATGGATTTTGGAGCCGTTCTTCTCAAAGTTGAGGGTACGCTCAGTCCGGCTGCTTATATTCAAGATGAGCTTTTTCCCTTTGCGCACCGGCGTCTTCGGCAATTCCTCATTGAGTACCGCGGAAGAGACGAGGTTAAGCGGGCAATTTCCGGCCTCGTACTTGAGCAGCAAAAAAAGGACTTCGCGCAAACTCAAACCAGCGCGGAAGATTTAAACTCGCTGGGCTTTGCCAACGTGATCGACTATTGCCTGCGGATGGTTTCCAGCAAGCGGAAATCCGTTGCCCTGCAAAGCCTGCTTGAACTCATCTGGAGGCAAGGCTTTCTTTCGGGCGAGCTTTGTAGCGAAATCTTCGCCGATGTCCCCCCTGTTTTCCAGCACTGGCGCAGATTGAACCGTAAAGTGGCTACCTGCTCCTGGCTCAGCGCCGGGTCCCAGGAACTGTTCTTCCGCTTTAGCGAATGGGGCGATCTGACGCCCTATATCCACTTTTTCTTCAACGAGAATCAAGGCGCCGATGCGCTTCCCGCGTACCAGCGCATCATCCACGAATTGCAATGTCGTCCCGCAGAAGTCCTCTTTATATCCGATGCGCCCATTGAACTCGATGCCGCGCATGGAATGGGCATGGCTACGGCGTTAGTGGCTCGCACGGGCGCCGCTCCCGCCGCGAACGCCGCCCACCGCCTCGTATTGGATTTGAACGATTTGACGCTTGAGTAGCTGTACGTTGTCCGTTGCTGGCCAGGGCGTCCGCAGATGGACGGTCGTATTTGCGGCCAGACAACATCCAGCAAGTCAGGAAAGGGAAAAATCGTCCATTGGCGGACAGGGAGTGAATCGAAGTGCCGTGAATAGGCTTACTCGGGGCGAATTTAGGTGGATTTTTCATGTGGCAACTTCCTTGCATAGTGATAAGGACGAAGCCGTTTTTGAAGGTCAGTGAACTTCAACAAACACTGGAGAAGAAAATGAATTTCGGTGATGGTCAGAAATTTTGGTTCGCCTTGCAAGTGAGAGCAAAGTACGAATTCACCGCCGCCTCAATCCTCCATGCGAAAGGATATGAAGAATTTGTTCCCACCTATCGCAGCCGGCGGCGCTGGTCGGACCGCTGGAAGGAACAGGTAATGCCGTTATTCCCGGGATATATATTTTGCCGATTCAATGGGGACGGCTGTGGGCCTATCGTAACCACTCCTGGCGTGCTCCGAATCGTAACCATCGGCTCAAAACAATTTGCGCAAATCAGAGATGAGGAGATCGATATGATTCGAAACACCATGAAGCATGAATTGGCTGTACTACCCTGGACGCAATCGGCAATTGGCAGTACGGTGAGGATAAGAACAGGCGCCCTTGCCGGCCTTTGCGGGACCCTGGTTAACTATAAGAACAAGAATTACCTGATCATAACCATCGACGCCATTCAGCGTTCGATCGCAGTGCCAAGAGATGAATGTGAGCTTGTCGGTTCGTCGAATGCGGAAGTGTCGGCCGACGCAGTTTCATCCCAGGATTCCTGTGCCCAATCAGCATATTCGAACTAAATTAGATCAGTTTTCGGATCGGTCCGGACAAGTGACAGATAACCAAGAGCGCCCGTGGCAAAAATTCCAATGGCTGTCTGCACCGATCTGAGAATGATCTATGCCGCGGCTCGCTCGGCGATCAGGGGTTATATCCCGTGACCGCAAAGTTCCGTGAGACGACTACCAGGGGATTGCCGCAGCAGCGCGCCTGAGCGGCTTGCGAAGCGGAAAGCCACACATCATCCAGTTCTCCCAGCCAGTTTGTTGCATAAGGCAGAACGGCAGTTTTCAGCCCCCACCAGCCCGGCATGTGCTTTAAGGCTGCTATCCACGTCATCTTTACACCCGCCACAAAGACGCTGCCATCCCAAAAGTTCGCGGATCATTTTCCAACGTGGTTTTACGTTGTCTTGCCGCGCGTTTGGCTGGGGAATCGTTGGCGCCAGGCTCGGCCTGAATCTGTTCCGGGCCGGATGTGAATAAGCATTCGAAAAGACCTGTCGCGAAAGCCTGTCCATCGCTGGACACCAGCTTTTGTGGATGGACACAAATCTATCCTCGCTTCCTGCCTGAAGGATCCGATAGATACCGAAACTGCCTTGTAATGGACCTAAGTTCTTAACTATGAAGAATATGACTCGATAGATTGAGGTATGGAGTTTCTGGGTTGCGCGCCCCTGAATGGCAAGCGTCATGCAATAGAGAAATGTGTTGACGAGAGATGCGCGAGTCCACATCACTCAGTCGCCAGCTTTAAAAGAAAACATGTGAGTCTGATGGCGGCAGCCTATCTAGAGAGCGATACCCGCCGTGAAACGGTGACACTCGTAACCAGTTTCCCTCCGACACCGACAGAATTTTGCAATTCAATCATCAGGTAGTTGTGGCTGTTCTGACTTTGGAAAATCTTTAAAGGAGATGTGACACATTATGAGCTTGAACGGTTCTGATCGCGAAGACACAACCATTTACAAGGTTGTTGTAAATCACGAAGAGCAGTATTCAATTTCTCCGGAATATAAAACCAATCCTCCGGGATGGCGGGATGCAGGCAAGAGCGGATCGAAAGCGGACTGCCTGGCCTACATCAAAGAAGTGTGGACGGACATGCGGCCGCTCAGTCTGCGCCTGAAGATGGAGGAGTTCGCCAAAAATCCGCCTCCACCGGCGCCGGTTGCCGATCCCAACGCTCCGCGTGAAAAAAGCCTGGTCGAGCGCCTGTGCGAAGGCGAACAGTCCGTGGAAGTGGGACTCCGGCCTGAAAAGACGTTGAAGCGGTTCAAAGATGCAATCGATCGAGACTATGTTCATATCAAATTCATCCAGACCCGCGGCGGGACGGAGCTTGGTTTTCGCCTGAATCGTGACAATTCGGATTTCAGCAAGGCGGATTTTGAAAACGGGTCCGGAGTCGCTCATCTTGAGGGGAACCTCACGCTTGACTATGTCAACGTCAAGTGTGTTGCGGATATCGACCTGAGCATGCTCGCTGGAAAAGGCCGGCTGGTGAAACTCGGATCCGCTTAGAGAATTCCTTCCCCCCGCTGCAAGGAGAGCGGCTTATGGATGCCCCCCTCTATCTGAGAGCAAACGTACAAGTGGAGCCTTTGGTCGGCCAGTGGTACGCATGGTCGCATTTGCTGCCGCCGGCCACTGCCGCCCGAAACATCACGGAGCGGCATTTGAAGATCATGGATTCCTACATAGCTGCTCCTCAGGTACATGCGAAAGCAGTCAAGAATCCCAAAATGCTGGGTGGACCATTCATCGACTGCGGCGGCGAACGCGTGGATGATATCAAGTCGCTGCGCAACCGGACAATTCAAGAGAGAGCCCATCTCCTGGAACTGTCAAGAGCGCTGAGCGAACTCGATGCTCTTCTGCGCGCCCGCGCCAAGGGCCACTCCCTGCAACCACTCTATGCTGAGATCCCGGACTTGTTGCGAGGATATGTTGAACTGGTCTATGACCTGAATAATCATCCCTCGTTCAAGCTGATCGAGCCGCTGCTCTACCGGTCAAAGTATTACGATCGATCGGCGCAAACCCTGATGCTGTCTCTCATTACCGGAGACGATCGCCAGTTCGTGCTGAGTACTCCGCGACTTGAAGACGAAAACCGGCTGCACCTGCGGATCCCCTTTGACGATGGTGCGGTCGACAGGCTGTTTCAGCTGAAACACGATCCCCTGCCATTCGATGAAATTGCCGAATTGGCGAGCTTGAATGGCGGACCTCGTAATCTGCTGCGCTCATTGCTGACTGAGACTCCGCCCGCCCGTTACGAGCCCTATGAGGGAGCAGGCGTGCGCTGGAGATACTTTGGCCATGCCTGCATCCTGATTGAGACCGGCGGGGTCAGCATGATGTTTGATCCAGTCCTCAGTTACACCTATGAAAGCAGCATTTCCCGATACACCTACCTCGATCTTCCTGACACCATCGATTATGTTCTGATCACCCACAATCATCAGGACCACATCCTGTTTGAAACCCTTCTGCAGATCCGGCATAAGGTCAAATGCGTGATTGTCCCGCGAAGTGGATCGGGGGCGCTGCAGGATCCTTCGCTGGAACTGATGCTTAGGAATGCGGGCTTCAAAAATGTGATTGGCCTCGATTCCCTGGAGCGAATCCCAACTCCCAACGGGGCAATCGTGGGATTGCCTTTTCTGGGAGAGCATTCTGATCTGAACATCAATTCAAAGTTGGCCTACCTGGTGAAAGCCGGGCGGCACTCGCTGTTATTTGCCGCCGATTCCTGCAATATCGAGCCCAGGCTTTATCGGCACCTGCATTCTGAAATCGGCGATGTTGACGCTATTTTTCTCGGAATGGAATGTGACGGAGCGCCTTTGAGCTGGCTGTACGGGCCTTTGCTTACGCAGCATGTGGAACGCGCGATGGATGAGTCCAGGCGGCTTTCCGGATCGAACTTCGAACAGGCCAAGAGCATTGTCGATCAGTTCAATTGCAAGGAAGCCTATGTTTATGCGATGGGGCAGGAACCATGGCTCAATTACGTGATGAGCATCAAGTACACGGATGAATCCAAGCCCATTGTCGAGTCCAACCGCCTGCTGGAATATTGCCGGGGACGCGGCATTATCGCGGAACGGCTGTATGGAGAAAAGGAAATTCTTCTCGATCAATAAGACCAACGTCATTGAATCGCTCTGCGGAGAATTTGTGATTGCTAAGAATCCAGTTGAGAGACTGTACCCCCTTGCGCCGATGCAGTCGGGCATGTTGTTTCACAGCCTTGCCTCCTCTGATAAGGATGTATATGTTGCGCAGGTCATCTGCAAACTGCCTTCGCAGGTTGACCTTTTGGCATTTGAGCGGGCGTGGGCCAGCGTTATCGGGCGCCATGAAGTTTTGCGGGCAAGCTTTGTATGGAAAGATGTAAAGGAGCCCCTGCAAAAGGTGCAAGGCGAGGTATCCACGGCGTTTGATTTCCGGGATTGGAGCGGCGTGCCGCTCGCAGAGCAAGACCGCCTGTTGAAGTCATGCATGCTGGAGGAAAGAAAGCGGGGATTTGATCTTTCCGAGCCGCCGCTTATGCGCTTTGCCTTGTTAAAAGTCGACGAGGGCGAATATCAGTTCTTGTGGACCCACCATCACCTGCTGCTCGACGGCCGTTCACGGGTGATCGTGCTGAAGGAAGTTGGACTTTTTTACGATTCCTATTGCCGTGGCCAGCTGCTGGAGATGCCGCAGCCGCCAAGCTATGCGGATTATATCGAGTGGCTCTGCCGCCAGGACCACTCCGGGGCGGAACAGTTCTGGCAGAAGACGCTTGGGACCTTCACCGCGCCGTTGAACCTGGAACTGCCGGCAAGTCCCAATCCGGCCTCTGCGGAAGAAAAATATCAAACTTTGCCAATCAACCTTTCGCCGGACATCAAGAAGGCGTTGCAGGCCCTGGCGCGGCAAAACAGAGTGCCTGTAAACCTGGTCGTGCAGGCTGCCTGGGCAGTGCTGCTTGCGTGCTACGGCGGTCAATCGGACGTTGTGTTTGGAGAGACCCGGGCATGCCGCCATCGTGATTTTGATAACGTCGCGTCGGTAGTTGGGGTCCTGATGAATACGGTCCCCGTTCGGCTGCATGTCGATTCCGCCAAGCTATTTTCCGCGCTGGTCAAGGAACTCAGGGACCAGCACATAGCCATGAGGGAGCATGATCGCACGCCCCTGGTACGGATTCGCGAATGCAGCGGAGTTTCCCGCAACACGGAGCTGTTCCGGACCATCGTAGTCTTTGAAGAATACGATCTGGGCGCCATCCTGCGCAGGGAAGGTTCTGCATTGTGGGAGAGGGAGGCCCGGCGTTCCTCGCCCGCCCATTATCCGCTGGTGCTGTCCGGATATACCAAACCGGACCTTTCACTTCAGATTGGCTATGATCGTCAGCTTTATTCCGAGGAATCCATCCGGCGCATGGCAGAACATTTTGCCACGCTGCTGGAGGCGGCGGGTGCAGATCCGCAGACCCGCGTCGGGAATTTTTCGCTTCTAAGCGGGAAGGAACGGGAGGTCCTGGAGCAGTATAACTTCACAAATGCAGATCATCCCCAAGGCCGCTGTGTTCATGAATGGGTGGAAGCATGGGCAGCGGAAATACCGGATGGGGCAGCGGTGGTCTGTGAAAACTCGACCTTGAGCTATGCGGGCCTGAATCGACGGGCGAATCAATTGGCGCATTATCTCCGCAGTCTGGACCTGAAGCCGGATACGCCGGTGGCAATCTGCGCGGAGCGCTGTCCGGAAATGATTGTCGGCTTGTTGGCGGTTTTGAAAGCAGGCGGGGCCTATGTACCTCTGGATCCGGCTTATCCGGCAGAGAGACTGCGATTCATGTTGCACGATAGCACGCCGGCAGTCCTGCTCACACAGAAACATCTCGCGGAAAGATTCGCTGAGGTAGAGGGGTTGCCGGTTCTGGACCTGGCCGACTCCATCGGCCTCTGGAAAAACCTACCCGATATCAACCTGCAGCTGGCGGGGCTCAATTCCAGTCACCTCGCGTATGTCATCTATACTTCCGGATCCACGGGCACGCCGAAGGGCGTGACTGTGGAACATAGCAGTCTCATCAATCTGATTTTCTGGCACCAAAAAGCATTTGGACTGGAGGCCGGGATGATCTCATCCAGCGTGGCGGGAATCGGATTTGACGCCGCCACCTGGGAAATCTGGCCGGTGCTCGCTGCTGGTGCAACACTTTTATTGCCCTCTCCGCGGGAGACAGCAGATGTTGCATCGCTGCTTGAATGGTGGAAAACCAGAAGCCTGGATATAAGTTTTCTGCCCACGCCGATGGCGGAGTCCGCTTTCAGCCAGGAAATCGCCAATCCAGACCTGCGCACGCTTCTGGTGGGTGGAGATCTTTTACGGTTTCTTCCTTCGAAACAGCCCGCATTCCAGCTTGTCAACAATTACGGCCCTACGGAAACAACCGTCGTTGCAACTTCCGGACCGGTGGAGATGTCAGACGTCCTGCCTTCCATCGGCAGCCCTATTGCGAATACGAAGGTCTACATTCTCGATCAGCACCAGCACCTGACACCCCTTGGAATGGTTGGGGAGCTGTACATTGGCGGCGCTGGGTTGGCGCGCGGTTATCTCAGGCGACCGGAGGTAACGGCGGAGCGATTTGTCGTCGATGTGTTTTCCGCGAGACCAGGAGCACGCATGTATCGAACGGGGGACCTGGGCAGATGGCGCGCCGATGGAACGGTTGAATTTCTGGGCAGAAATGATTTCCAGGTCAAGATACGCGGATTCCGTATCGAGTTAGGGGAGATCGAGGCGCGGCTGGCGGAGCACCCAAGCGTGCGAGAAGTTGTCGTAATGGCGCGAGAGGAGAAAGCCGGTGAAAAGCGGCTGATCGCTTACTACACCTGCTCTGGGAACAAGGAGGGAGATCCGGGAGCGAGTGAGCTGCGGCGCTATGCCGGGGAGAAATTACCGGACTACATGGTTCCAGCAGCGTATGTACTTATGGAAACGCTGCCGTTGACTGCGAACGGGAAGCTGGATCGCATGGCACTGCCCGCGCCGGAAGGAAATTCATGCGGCTTGCGCGACTATGAAACGCCAATCGGAGAAGTTGAAACGATTGTGGCGAACATCTGGGCTGAGGAACTCAAACTCGAAAACGTAGGGCGTCAGGACAACTTCTTTCAACTGGGCGGACATTCACTGCTTGCGATGCGGGTTATTTCACGGATCAGGCAGATATTGAGTGTAGAGGTGATGATCGGGGATTTGTTTGCCCATCCCGTCCTCGCCGATTTCGCTGAAAAGATTACAGGCATAACCCAGAGCGCTCTTCCGGTGATCACGCCGGTGGAGCGGGGAGGGCTGTTTCCGTTGTCGTTTGCGCAGCAGCGGCTGTGGTTCCTGGCGCAAATGGAAGAAGCGAGCCGGGCATATCACGTCTCATGGAGAATGCGCCTGAAAGGGCGGCTGGATTGTAAGGCGCTGCGAGGAGCGCTGAACCGGATCGTGGCACGGCATGAAATTCTGCGGACGACATTTGTGTGCATCGGAGGCGAACCGATGCAGCGAATCGCGCCGGCCGAGCAGAGCCGGTTCCATCTGCTGGAGCACGATCTGCAAGGACGGCAGGACCGCGAGCAGGAATTGGATCACTTGATGGGTATGGAAACGTCTGCGGCTTTTGATCTGAGCACTGGGCCGCTGATTCGCGGACGGCTGATCCGTTTGGGGGAGCAGGAGCATGCGCTGCTGATCACCATGCACCATATTGTCTCCGATGGCTGGTCGATGGGGGTGCTGGTGCGGGAGTTGAATGTGCTGTACGGAGCGTATGCGCGTGGGGAACAGGATCCGCTGCCGGA
>Ga0070717_10000755_pt1 | contig 21129 bp, 17 predicted proteins | sample LARL113metaG_FD_71366 | JGI IMG/M metagenome (GOLD analysis project Ga0070717, IMG submission 71366) | Corn, switchgrass and miscanthus rhizosphere microbial communities from Kellogg Biological Station, Michigan, USA - LAR L11-3 metaG | ecosystem: Host-associated > Plants > Roots > Rhizosphere ...
GCCGCCCCGCAGGCTGGGGGAGAGGGTCTCCTATATGTATCATCCCAAAAGCCGCCTTACGATCATAACAGCCTGCCCGAGGTCAATGACGCCGGTGTGGCGTTCGCGCAGCACTGCCATGACCTTCCCGATATCTTTGGCAGTCGCTGCGCTCGTCTCGGTAATGGCCGCCTTTGCTGCCGCCTCGATCTGTGCCGGGTCGAACTGGCAGGGGAGAAAGCTTTCAATGATGGTGATCTCCCCGCGCTCTTTCTGTGCCAGATCGGTGCGATTTCCTTGTTCGTAGAGCGCGATCGATTCGCGGCGCTGCTTGATCATTGTTTGCAGCATTCGGGAAATTTCGGCGTCGGAGAGACCCTCGGCGTTTCCTTCTGTGCGCGCCGCGATATCCCGGTCTTTAAGTCCGGCTATAATCATCCGTACCGTCGAAATCGTGGGGGCATCCCTGGCCTTCATCGCTGCTTTGAGCCGGTCGGCGAAGCCCTGACGCAGCATCACGGCACCTCTGCATGCTACATGAGTATTAAGGCTAACCTGTTTTGAACTTCGCGGCAATTCCGCACATCCGCTCCTAAGTCTTTGAAACACCGAATGTTCCGGGGGCACACAGGGTTGACGCCGCGGATCCGATTGTCTATTTCGTAAACGCTCTGCTGTTCGCCTCTGGCCGCGCCGTGCGGTCCAGGTAGATCGCGGCTGTGCACAGGACCTCCCGTGATTCGCGATCCGATGCCGCGACCGCCCGACTGCAACGCCGCGCTCGTCCTGGCGGACGGGACCGTATTTTGGGGCCAAGGCCTCGGCGCGAACGGGACGGCAGTCGGCGAGGTCTGCTTCAATACCGCAATCACCGGGTATCAAGAAGTCCTGACGGATCCCTCCTACGCCGGTCAGATCATCACTTTTACCTTCCCGCATATCGGCAATGTCGGGGCGAATCGGGAGGACATCGAGACTACGACCCCCGCCGCGCGCGGGCTAGTCCTTCGCACCTCGATCACCGCGCCGGCAAACTACCGCGCCACGCAGTCGCTTGATACTTGGCTGAAACACAATGGCCTAATCGGCGTCTCGGGGGTGGATACGCGTCGGTTGACCCGGCGTATCCGCGATCTCGGACCGCCTAACGGCGCAATCGGCTACCATCCCGAAGGACGAGCCGATATCGCCGCCCTGCAGGCCCAAGCCCTCGATTGGCCCGGTCTCGAGGGAATGGACCTCGCCAAGGAAGTCACCTGCCGGCAAACCTACGAATGGGACGAAATGGTATGGGATCGTGAGCACGGTTACGGTCGCCAATGCCGTCCACTCCGTCGTGTTGTCGCAATCGATTACGGGGCCAAGCGCAACATCTTACGCATGCTTGCCACGCATGGCTGCGGAGTTACCGTAGTGCCGGCTACCGCCTCGGCCGAGGATGTTCTGCGCCATCGACCTGATGGAATTTTTTTATCGAATGGACCGGGCGACCCGGCCGCGACCGGGGTTTATGCAGTACCGGTCCTGCGCGACCTGATCGCTTCCGGCAAACCGATTTTCGGCATTTGCCTCGGTCACCAATTACTCGCGCTGGCGCTCGGCGGCACGACCCGCAAAATGCCTCGAGGTCATCGTGGCGCGAACCACCCGGTCAAAGATCTGCTGACCGGCAAGGTCGAGATAACCAGCCAGAACCACGGCTTTGTCGTCGATCCCGAGAGCTTGCCGCGAGGTGTCGAGCCGACCCACCTGTCGCTGTTCGACAATACGAATGAAGGACTGCGCATCCTCGGTAAGCCCGTGTTTTCGGTCCAGCATCACCCCGAAGCCAGTCCGGGTCCACAGGACAGTAATTACCTTTTCGAGCGGTTTGTCGCACTGATGGACGAGAATGCCTAGGCGCACCGATATCGACAGCATTCTTATCATCGGCGCTGGCCCAATTGTCATCGGGCAAGCTTGCGAATTCGATTATTCGGGCGCCCAGGCCTGCAAAGCGCTCAAAAGCGAAGGGTATCGGATCGTGCTGGTGAACTCGAACCCGGCGACGATCATGACCGATCCCGAGCTGGCTGACGCGACCTATATCGAGCCGATCACCCTCGACACAGTCGCAAAGATCATCGCCCGTGAGCGCCCGGATGCGTTGTTGCCGACAATGGGCGGTCAGACGGCGCTCAATATTGCGATGGCGCTCGCCCGGTCGGGTGTTCTCGATCGGTATGATGTCGAGCTGATTGGCGCCAGTGAAAGTGCGATCGCCAAGGCCGAGGACCGCCAACTGTTTCGCCAAGCCATGGACAAGATCGGCCTGGCCTTCCCCCGGGGTTGCCTCGTGCGCTCACTCCCCGAAGCCGCCGGGGCACTCGAAACGGTGGGGTTGCCGGCGATCATCAGACCCTCCTTCACGTTGGGGGGTACCGGCGGGGGCGTGGCCTACAACGCGGAGGAATTCGAAGACATTGTTCGCGGCGGGCTCAGGGCTTCGCCAGCACACGAGGTGCTGATCGAAGAGTCCGTCCTCGGCTGGAAAGAATACGAGATGGAGGTGGTCCGCGACCGCGCGGACAACTGCATCATCGTCTGCTCGATCGAGAATATTGATCCGATGGGGATCCACACGGGCGACTCGGTCTGCGTGGCCCCGGCTTTGACATTGACCGACAAGGAATATCAACTGATGCGTAACGCCGCGATCGCGGTGCTGCGTGAAATCGGCGTGGACACCGGTGGGTCGAACGTGCAGTTCGCGGTCAATCCGGCCGACGGCCGCCTTGTCGTTATCGAAATGAACCCTAGGGTGTCTCGTTCGTCGGCGCTCGCCTCGAAAGCGACGGGTTTCCCAATTGCCAAAATCGCAGCCAAGCTCGCCGTCGGCTACACGCTCGACGAGCTCGCCAACGAAATCACGCGGATCACTCCGGCCTCGTTCGAGCCGACGATCGATTACATCGTCACGAAGATGCCCCGGTTTACCTTCGAAAAATTCCCCGGCACCGAGCCGCTGCTGACGACATCGATGAAGTCAGTCGGCGAGGCGATGTCGATCGGCCGCAGCTTTGCCGAATCGGTGCAGAAGGCGCTGCGCTCGATGGAAACGGGTCTCACCGGCTTTGACGAGGTCGCGATTGACGGCGTTGAGAGCGCTGGCAAGGAAGCGGTCAAGGCTGCGCTGGCAAAACCCTCGCCCGATCGCCTGCTGTTGATCGCGCAGGCCTATCGGCACGGGCTCACGACCGCTGAGATCCATGCCGCGTGCCATTTCGAACCGTGGTTTCTAGAACAGATCCGTGAGATCGTCGAAATCGAGGAAGTGGTGCGGCGCGATGGACTGCCGCGAGATCGCACCGGCTTGTTGCGCCTGAAGCAAATGGGCTTTTCGGATTCCCGCCTCGGCAGGCTCGCGGGGCTCGACGAGGAAACCATATCCGCGCGACGGCGGCGCCAAGAACTGCACCCCGTTTACAAGCGCATCGACACTTGCGCAGGCGAGTTTCCCTCGCTCACCTCGTACATGTACTCCTGCTACGAGGGCGACGGGTTCGAGCCGCCGGAATGCGAGGCCGATCCGAGCGAGCGGCGAAAGGTCGTCATCCTCGGTGGCGGGCCGAATCGGATCGGTCAGGGCATCGAATTCGATTACTGCTGCGTGCATGCCGCCTACAGCCTGCGCGACGCCGGGATCGAAACGATCATGATCAACTGCAACCCGGAGACCGTGTCGACCGATTACGACACCTCCGACCGGCTCTATTTCGAGCCGCTAACCATCGAGGATGTGGTGGAAATCGTCCGCGTCGAGCAGCGCCGCGGCGAGCTTCTCGGCGTCATCGTGCAGCTCGGAGGGCAAACCCCGTTGAAGCTCGCGGCGGCGTTGGAGAGCGCCGACATCCCTATCCTTGGGACCTCGCCCGATGCCATCGATCTGGCGGAGGATCGTAGGCGATTCCAGGGATTGCTAACCAGCCTTGGCTTGCGTCAACCGGCGAACGGGACAGCCCATTCAGCGCGCGAGGCAGAGGAGATCGCGCTGCGCATCGGCTACCCCGTCGTCATCCGGCCCTCCTATGTTCTCGGCGGCCGTGCAATGGAAATTGTCGGTGATGCTGCCGGGCTCAACCGCTATATCCGGCACGCCGTCAGCGTTTCCGGGACGAGCCCGGTATTGATTGATCGTTATCTACAGAACGCGATCGAGATCGATGTCGACGCTGTCTCCGACGGGAAGCGAGTCGAGGTCGCCGGCATCATGGAGCATATCGAGGAAGCCGGGATTCATTCGGGAGACAGCGCCTGCTCGCTGCCGCCTTATAGTCTCGACCGCGCCACGGTTAACGAGATCGAGCGACAGACCGTTGCGCTAGCCCGGGCACTCGGCGTCGTCGGTCTGATGAACGTCCAATTCGCGGTTCAGGATGGCCTGATCTTCGTCCTTGAGGTCAATCCGCGGGCCTCTCGCACGGTACCATTTGTCGCCAAGGCCACCGGCGTGCCGATCGCGAAGATCGCCGCGCGGGCAATGGTGGGCGAACGCCTCGCAGATTGGTGGAGGCACGATGCGCGAAAGCGCCTTCGGGACAGCGGCCATGTAGCGGTGAAGGAAGCCGTCTTCCCTTTCGCCCGCTTCCCGGGGGTCGACCCGATTCTCAGCCCCGAAATGAAGTCGACGGGCGAGGTGATGGGCCTCGACACCGATTTCGGGCGCGCCTTCGCGAAGGCGCAGCTCGGCAGCGGCACCAACCTGCCGCTCGAAGGCTCGGTCTTCGTTTCGGTGCGCGATCAGGACAAGGCCGCGCTGGTCGAACCCTGCCGCCGGCTTGTCGAGATGGGCTTTACCCTGGTCGCAACCAAAGGGACCGCTGACACGCTCGGAGCCGCGGACCTCTTGGTGACCTCGGTCAACAAGGTGCGCGAGGGGCGCCCGCATGTTGTCGACCGCATGTTGAGCGGCGGGGTTCAGCTGGTGTTCAACACCACCGAGGGAAGTCAGGCGATCGCCGACAGCTTCAGCTTGCGGCGCACGGCGCTGACACATGGGATACCGTATTATACGACTGTTGCCGGTGCGCGGGCCGCAGTGCAGGCGATCGCTGCGCTGCGCGCCGGGAGCCTTGAAGTCGCGCCGCTGCAGTCATACCTTTGATTGCTCCGTGGCGGCGCTCCCAGCCGTATCTGACACTCGATAGCAGGATCTGACGCGTTCTCGATGAACAAGATCCCGATGACGGCCGAAGGCTTTGATCGGCTCCGGGAGGAGCTAAAGCGGCTGAAGACAGTAGACCGCCCCGCCATCATCCGCGCAATCGCGGAGGCGCGCGACCACGGTGATTTGGCCGAAAATGCCGAATACCACGCCGCTCGCGACCGGCAGAGCTTTATCGAAGGCCGGGTGATTGAGCTTGAGGACAAGGTGGCTCGTGCCGAGGTCATCGACGTCTCCAAACTGTCGGGTTCAGTCGTCAAATTCGGTGCAAAGGTTACTCTTGCCGACGAGGAAACCGACGAGGAGCAGACGTTTCAAATCGTCGGCGAGGATGAAGCCGACATCAAAGCCGGTCGGCTGTCGGTAACCTCACCGCTCGCGCGCGCGTTGATCGGCAAGGGGAAAGGCGACAGTGTCGAGGTCGCGACCCCGCGCGGTGCCAAATCCTACGAGGTCGTGACCGTCGCTTTCGGCTGATCATCGGATACGGGCTCGTCCTCGCGCGCCGGCGGGTGCTCGGAGATCGGGATACCCGGATCGCTCTTCGAGAGATGCAGCATTAACGCTGATTTGACGTGGCTCACCGTCGGCGCCGAGGTTAGCTTTTCACTCAGAAAGCGCTGATAACTGTCCCAATCGGGTGCGACGATCTTCAGCAGAAAATCGGTTTCCCCGGCCAGCATGTACGCTTCCCGCACCTCCGGCCAAGTCGCGACGAGCCGTTCGAAGGCCTTGAGGTCGGCATCGGCTTGGCTCGATAGACCCACCTGCGCGAAGACGGTTACAGCGTAACCCAATGCCTCCGGTGCGAGATCGGCATGATAGCCGCGGATGATTCCCGCTTCCTCGAGCGCACGGACACGGCGCAAACAGGGCGGTGCCGAGATCCCGGCACGACGGGCGAGTTCGACATTGGTCATGCGCCCGTCCGTCAGCAGATTCCGCAAGATGCGGCGGTCGATACGGTCGAGTTTGATTCGCCGCATCCTGTCCCCTTTCCGTCGATTTCGGGATCATAAAAAGCCTCGGCTCTTGGCGCAATTTTGTTGCGCAAAGAGTTCGGTTGGCTTGCCGTCGGGAGGTTGTTTCCTTAAACCCGACGCATGGTCTCGCTTTCGACGCCAGCCAGCCCCACGGTCTGGGCGTTGCACGACGGAAAGGCAGGCATGGCTAGCCAAGCGCTTGGGCTTGCCGAAGCTACCGGCTTCCGCCTGGTCGAGAAACGGCTTGCCATTCGCTTCCCTTGGGCGGTTCTGCCGCCCCAGCTCTGGCTGTTGCCGTTCCACGCCGTGAGGGACGTGAGCGAGCGCTTGACGCCGCCCTGGCCCGAGCTTGTCATAGCGTGCGGCCGCAACGCGGCGCTCCCGGCGCTGGCGATCAGGCGGGCGAGTGGAGGACGCACATTCGCCGTGCAGATCCAAAATCCCGGAGTCGGCCGCGCCGAATTCGACCTGTTTGTGGTCCCCGAACACGACCAGATTCGCGCTCCGCAAGTGATCATGACACGGGGCGCCGTCCATCGTGTAACGCGAGCCAGGCTCGCGGCCGTGGGGGACCGTTTCCCCGCGCTCGCAGCGATGCCGCGTCCTATCCTCTCTGTCCTGATCGGGGGTGCGAATAGGGCCTATAGGCTGAGCTTTCAGCGACTCGGCGAAATTGCCGAGGCTATAGGTATCATTCTTCGCACTAACGGTGGCTCGGCCCTCGTTACGCCGTCACGCCGCACCGGGGAGGCCGGGCTCTTGCTGTTGCGTGATCGGCTCAAGGGCTTATCGGCGTCGGTCTGGGACGGCACCGGCGAAAACCCTTATTTCGCCTTTCTCGCGCTTGCCGATGCGTTCTTGGTGACCGCCGATTCAGTCTCGATGATCAGCGAAGCGGCGGCAACAGGCAAACCCGTGCACATTCTCCGCCTCGATGGCGGCAACGCCAAATTCTCCCGCTTCCATGCGGCGATGCGGCAGGCCGGCATCACCCGACCGTTCGCCGGCCGCATTGAATCCTGGTCTTACCCGGTCCCCGACGACACCGCGCGCGCCGGAGCGGCTTTGCGAGCGCTCGTGTTGAGCCGGCTCGAGCAGTAGGAATGCGCATGAAGGGGATCGTGATCTACGTCGGGGTCCTTGCCTTCGCGGTGATCCTCTTTCTTTTTTTGCCGCAGATCGACTTGCTGACGAGCCGGCTGTTCTACGTTTCCGGCCAGGGGTTTGCTCTAGCCGATTGGCCGCCGGTCGCGATCCTTTACCGAGTGGTTCCGTGGATCACTTGGGCCGTTTTGGCCCTCGGAGCGGTTGCGGCGCTCTGGCTCTTCCTCGCCGGTCGACCGATCTGGCGGCTCGACCGCAAGGCCGTCATTTTCCTTCTTGCCACGATTGCGCTCGGACCGGGGTTTCTTGCGAATACCATCCTTAAGGATCATTGGGGACGCGCACGGCCGAGCCAAATCGAGGAATTCGGCGGAACACGGCAGTTCACACCGGCTCCTTTGCTAGCAACAGAATGCGCGAGCAACTGCTCTTTTGTGTCGGGTCACGCCGCACTCGGCTTCTCGCTCGTTGCCTTTGCTTTCCTGCTACCTCACGGGGGCCTGCGGCGCCGCATCGCTGTGACCGCCCTTGCCGTTGGTGCCCTGGTCGGGCTCGGACGAATGGCCCAGGGGGCTCATTTTCTGTCCGATGTCGTCTACGCAGGCTTGCTCGTTTACGGCACAACCGCGGTGATCCACTGGTGGATCGTCGAACGCGACGGTCTGGCATCGTCGCCGTTTATCCGCATCTACGTGTGGCTGTCGGGCGGCGCCGCAATGGCGTGGAGGGGTGGAGGCCGTGTCCTCGCCATTCCCGCGGCTCGCGTCCTGCTCCTCACCGCCGCCACCGGAATGCTGATTGGGATCTTCATCAACCTCATCGACCGGCCGCTCGCGCTTTTCTTTCATTCTCGTGACCCAGATCTTCGGGCGCTGTTTGAGTTCACCGGACGTCTTGGCCTGACCTACGGTTACCTGACCATCTTCGGTCTCGCCTTTGTCATACTGCATTGGGGTGGCGCGCTGCCCCGCCTGCGGCCAGTTGCTCGTCCGATGCGAGCAGTCTCGGCTATACCGGCTTTCCTCTTTCTTTCTATCGCCGCCTCGGGCATCGCCGTCGACTTGCTCAAATTCATCTTCGGTCGGCTGCGACCAAAGTTGCTGTTTAATTCGGGTGCTTACGATTTTACCTGGCTCGGAATGCGCTCCGACCATTGGTCATTCCCCTCGGGCCATAGCGCGACGATTGTCGCGTTGATGACTGCCTTGTGGTGTTTATGGCCGCGACATCTTCTTTTTTATGTCCTCGTCGCGATAGTCGTGTCGCTAAGCCGTGTCGCGGTCGGCGCGCACTATCTCAGCGATATCCTGGCAGGCGCATTCGTCGCGGTGCTTGCCACCCAGGGAATGGCATTGACTTTTGCCAAGGGCGGCATTGATCTTGCCGCAGCGTGCCGGGCTCGCGGGTCCTCACAAGGGAGGCTTCCCTGGCCGTGCACACGATTCGCCGGCGCGGTCCGCAAAAAAGCGGTCGGCTTTGTGGAAACCCGCCCGGCTACTTGCGCCGACAGCGAGGCGTGTAGTATCGGGCCGAGAGCGGTCAGCGGCTCCCGGATCGACCCACCATCATGGCCCTACGTATCGAAACCTTCGACAATGTCCGCGGCGGAAACACTCTTTACAAAGCCCTGACCCATCCGGCGGCCGCGCGAGCGGCCCGCGCTCTGGTTGACGCGCTGACAGAGAATGCGCCGGTGGCGGTTTATGACCCAAACGGGGCGATCGAGGCGTTCGACGCGATTTTTGGTCTCCATCGGGTAGAGATCGCCGGGTTATATATCCAGCAAATAGCGCGAGTCGGCAGCGCCATTCTCGGCCATATGGCACAGCCCGTGACTGAGCTGGCTCGATCCCGCGCGCGGTGCGTTTTCGTCGCCGCCTTTGATTCCGATCGCCTCGTTGCCCAGCTGCAGTCCCATCGGCCAAACGATGTCGAAATATTCAGTCTCGATCAGATGCGCATTCCGGCGGATCGCCTGACCAACCGGCGCATCTATCTCGACCCGATTAACTTTGCGACCAATTTTGCTTTTTTTCGCGATGCGGATGGGCTGCACACGCGACTGGCAACGGCCAACTACTGGTCGGGATACGGGGCCGACACTGTCAGTTGCTGGATGACGCTGTTCGGCGCCGACGGCAGGGTTCTGGCCGAGTGGTGCGAGCGCTATGGCCCCTCAGCAAATGCCATCATTGTCGACAGTCGCGAAATTCGCGATCGGTTCCGCCTTGCGGAATTCTGTGGCCAGTTGTTCCTCCACATCACCGGAGCGGCTGGGCACGACATCGTCAAATACGCGCTCGACACCTTCACCGACCCCGGCCTGAACGGACGTCGCCCAGACCGCTCGCTGTCATGCACCCATGATGCAAACGCATGGCCAGCCGACCGCTACGCCGGGCTCCCCGCCCCCGCGGCCGGAGAGCAGGTGCTGCTATGGATCCAGAACAGCCATCCGATCCCGATCCCGCCGGGTGCCGTCGGGCTCAATCGGATGGGTCAGGAACGGGTCGTGCCGATCACCGACGCGGTCGCGCCCTTTGCCACCCGTGCAGTCGACATCTCCGGGCTCTTGCCCGACATTTCGTGGCCGCACCAGATCGAGTTGCGGGCTGGTAAACACGTGGTCCGCCCGCGTTACGAGGTCGTCGAACGGGGCCGTCGCCGAATCGCCCATGTCAATGTCGAACGCGCGGATTTAGCGCCGGACCCTACAATCCCTAGGCTGGCTGACGTGCTTGGCAAAGGTTACCTGCTGCCCGCACCGGTCCTGCCCCGCGCCTTATGGGAAACTTCGGTGCTTCCGACGCCGATGGCGACGTGTCAAGCCGAGCTCCCCGTCGGCGTCCGCATTTACGACCCCGGTGGACGCGAAGTTGCCGCTCGCTCTTTTGGGCGATTACCGCGTGCCCATGCGATTGTGCTCGAACTCGACGAAATGGAAGGCGTCGATACGCTGCAAGACGGCTACGGTCACATGGAGCTGATTTATGATTTCTCGGCCGGGGGCGAGGCCGATGGCTGGCTTCATGCGCTGTTTCGCTATCGGCATCGCAAGAGCGGTCACGCCGCCGAGACCAGCTTCGGCGCGCATGTCTTCAACACCCTTCTGACGTATGGCGACGAGCCGCAATCCTATACCGGACCGCCGCCCGGATTATCGACCCGGCTGTTTCTGAGGCTTGGGGAGGGCGGTTACGACACCCTCTGCCAGCTAATTTATCCCGCGTCGCGCCCGTGGCTGCCGACAAGCACAACCGACATTATCCTCTACGACGGCCGCGGGAACGAGGTTGCACGCTCCAATTTGACAATCCCCTGCTCGGGCTCGCGCCTTTGGTATTACCATGCGACCTTTGATCCGGAGACCCGCGCCCGAGCGGGAGCCGGCGCCTACGTCATCATCCACGACAAGACCTGCCGCCTCTTCGGCTATCACGGACTCGTCGGCCCCGACGGCAGCTTCAGCCTCGATCATATGTTCGGCTTTTAGTGGGTGGCCGACCTCTTCCTGCCGCTTCGCCGAGAGATGATATATTATGTAGTCAACTTCAACGAGATACCTCGATGTCCGAGCCTCACCACAGCAAGGTCCTGATCGTCGGCGCGGGACCGGCCGGCTACACCGCGGCAATATACGCCGCGCGCGCCAATCTGCAGCCGATCCTGGTCACCGGCCTGCAGCCGGGGGGCCAGTTGACCATCACCACGGATGTCGAGAATTACCCCGGTTTCGCCGAGATCATCCAGGGCCCGTGGCTGATGGAGCAGATGCAGCGGCAGGCCGAGCATGTCGGGACTCGGGTCCTCCTCGACATGGTTGTCAAGATCGATCTTAGCCGCCGACCATTCGTCGCCAAGGGCGATTCGGGCGATACCTACATCGGCGACACTGTGATCATCGCAACCGGTGCTCAGGCGCGCTGGCTTGGCCTGCCGAGCGAGGAGGCCTTTCGCGGCTTTGGTGTTTCGGCGTGCGCTACCTGCGACGGGTTCTTTTTCCGCGGCAAGGATGTGGTGGTGGTCGGCGGTGGGAACACCGCGGTCGAAGAAGCAATTTATCTGACCAATCACGCCCGGCAGGTGACGCTCATTCATCGCCGCGATGTGCTTCGGGCTGAGAAGATCCTGCAGGAAAGGCTGTTCCGCAACCCTAAGATCAGCATCATCTGGGACAGTGTCGTCGAGGAGATCCTCGGGATCCGCGAACCTCCGCAGGTCACCGGAGTCCGTCTGCGCAACACACGCATCGGAGTCTTGTCTGATCTTCCATGTGACGGCGTGTTCGTTGCCATCGGTCACACCCCGGTGACCGGGTTCGTCGCAGGGCAGCTGCCTCTCGATCCCGAGGGGTATGCCATTACCCGCTCCGATTCGACCGAAACCGCGATCCCGGGGGTTTATGCCGCGGGCGACGTTAAGGACAAGGTCTACCGCCAGGCAGTCACCGCCGCCGGGTTGGGCTGCATGGCCGCGCTGGAGGCCGAGAAGTTTCTTACGGCGGAAGAGGAAACCGCGAGTAAGCGCGCGGCCGATTAGGGGCGGGAGCTTCTGAGAGGCCGACGCCAGGGGAAACGGGATGGACTGGGACAAGTTGCGGGTCTTTCACGCCGTTGCCGAGGCGGGCAGCTTTACCCACGCGGGCGAATCGCTGAACCTCAGCCAATCTGCGGTCAGCCGGCAGATCAGCGCACTAGAGGAAAGCCTCAGTGTTCCCTTGTTCCATCGCCACGCCCGCGGCTTGATCCTGACCGAGCAAGGCGAGCTGTTGTTCCGCACCGCGCGTGAGGTGTTCGCCAAGCTGTCGATGGCCGAGGGCCTGATCTCGGAATCCAAGGACCGCCCAAAAGGCCCTCTCAAAATCACTTCCACCGTTGCCTTCGGCTCGACTTGGCTGACCCCGAGGATCAAGGAATTCCTCGATCTTTACCCGGATATCCAGGTGAGTGTGGTCGTCGACGATTCCGAGCTCGATCTGTCGATGCGCGAGGCCGATGTGGCAATTCGCATGTCGCCCCCGCGCCAGCCGGACTTGATTCAGCGTCACCTCGTCAGCGTCCCGACCCATATCTATGCGGCGCCGGAATACGTCAAGAAGCACGGGATGCCACAAAAACCGGAGGACCTCGACAAGCACCGGCTGATCGTCTATGGGGAAGACGCGCGCCCGCCCGTGCAAAATCCCAATTGGCTGCTCGACGCGGGCACAAAGCCCGGGCAGGAACGCAAACCCATTCTCTCCGTCAACAATTACTACGCCATGCTGCGCGCTGTGCTCAGCGGGCTCGGAATCGCTGCGCTGTCGGATTTTATGACGAGCGAACACACCGAGCTCGTGCGCGTTTTGCCCGAGCTGACAGGCCCGCCGGTGGAGGCCTATTTCGTGTACCCGGAAGAGCTGCGCACCTCGAAGCGCATTAGTGTGTTCCGCGATTTTCTATTGCGCAAGGTGGCCGAAACCCGACTCAGCTGATCTCGCAATCAACTGATTTGGGCAGCGTCGCAGAGCGTTGCGCTTTTTGCAGACGAGCCAGAAGAAATTCAGTCTGGTGGCGATGCGCTGAAACCGCCATGTTTGCGGCGCGCGATGGTTTATCGCGAAAGGTTTCCGATGGTTACTTGCCATCGACCATGGTTTCCGGGACTAGTGCCCGGGAAGAGGGTCTGCGGACCCTTACGTCTCCCAGACGTGAAGCCTCCCTGTTCAAACTTGGCCGGAGCCTTTGGCTCCGGCCATTTTCTTTGCCGATCTCAGCGTCTCTGATACTCAATTCGCGCTGGTGATCCAATTCGGTCACCGCTTGTCGTCCGTGTTTGACCGCGACAAAAAGTCCATTGCCCGCTAGTGACAATCCCGTTCGCTGAGACAACACCTTGGCAGCGCTAATAAAATCGCGCTGGGGTGTCGCATTAGGCAGTAGAGCCAGCACATTGCGCATTGTCGACCCGCGCCGGGTCGATTTCTTTCCAATGTCGTCATAGCCCTCGCGCCGATGGGTAAGCGACTGAGCGAGCAGGGCTTCAGGCCTTGTGTGATGCTCGTGCTCGCCTTGTTGAGGGCTTTTCCCGTTGACCGAGGGATGTCGTTGCAGTGGCGCGCTTTGTGAGGCGCTGCTCAAAGCGATCGCGTCTTTCCCGACCGATCCAGAGAAAGTGTCGCCGAGTTCAATCCTTTGGCCGACCGAATGTTTGTCTCGTTCGAAAGATTTCTGAACGTTTTCGACGTCCGAGAGACGCACGGGCGTGAGTTACTAAAAGGGCTCGATCCTCCCGTTCGTACTAGCGGCCGTCGCCTGCTGATCCCGGTCGTCGGAATCCGGAGGTTGGCCGAGGCCCGCCTATAGGCTTCGATCCAGAGCCGGAATCCGCTCGGCGCGGTCGTAAAGCCCGGCACCTCAGTGAACGGATCGGCGACCTTGGCGATCTTCCAGGCGCTGCTGACGTTCATGTTCCCGCTGACCAGCGGGTCCCATCGCGTGATGTCCAGGTGCCGGTCAGTCAGCACCCGGACCCCCGGCACACAGCCGACGCGGGTCCCATCATAAACAGCGAGAGCGCGGCTCAAAAAATCGAAGCAGATGGCGCCGCAGAAAAAGGCTCCGCCTGAAATTTCGTCTGCGGGCGCGGAGAAGAAAACTGCATCGGAAGTCGGAGTGGTCCGATGACCGCGCCGGCTACCCCCCAAGTCGCGACCACGCGGGCGACGCGTTCGGGCCTCTCATTGCTTCTCGACTTCGCCCGCATCAACCAAGCGGCGCTCGCTTCATTGGGGTCGCTGCTCAGGCAGTTGTTGCCCGGCGAACGGATCAAGGGACGCGAGTACCTGGCTCTGAACCCGCGGCGCTCGGACGAGCACGTCGGCTCGTTTAAGGTGAATTTACGATCCGCAAATGGGCCGACGTTGCATGCGGTGCAGGCGGTCGCGATCCAATCTCCCTCATCGCTTACCATGATGATTCATCCCGGACCGAAGCAGCTGAGCGCCTTGCGGCGACGTTAGGCGGCTCCGGTCCGCCGCACCAGATATGCGGTACAACCGGTCTGATGGCTCGATCTACCGCAATGTCAAGCTGCGGCCGGAAGCTAATCGTGGCTGAAATGAGTAGCAACAGCGGGGCTGAATGGTCGTGGGCGAGGATCGTCCTCACGAAATCGTCGCGAGCGCCGGCCTCACCTCTATTCAAACTGCCAACAGACCTGTTCACCTGTCCGGATCGTAGCATCGCCGGACAGGTGGACATGTGGGTTTCCAACTTTAGAACCTCGCGTACGGCAGGTCCTAATGACCTCCTCGATATCGCGAATTCGCGCGGCTCCAGCATGGGATCGTTCTTCGGCGACAGCGAGGAAGATCGTACCGGCATCACCCGACACAAGGCCGCGATCTCGCGAGAATGGGCCGAGCGCTGCGCCCGCCTACGCCTGGTGATGTTCCGCCGAGACGCTGGCATCAGTTCATCAGCGACATTAGTGAATTCGTCAACGGCGGGTGGGCGGAAACGGCCGCGGCGCTCGGGTGGACGCTCGGTGATTTAGCCGGCGCGGACCGCGAAAAACCGTTCGCGCGCCTCGATAAGGCTGGCTTGTTGTGGCTGTTGAATGGAAATCGGCTTGTCGCGACGTGCGAGAACACTGCGACTATTGCGACGAAGACAGGCGCGAGACAGACATACCGCCGCAAACCCAATCAGCACGACCTGGTATTGGCATGGGATCTGGCTTGGTGAACCGGGACCGCAAGACGGCTGAGACGCTTGTGCCGAGAACAAGCGCAGTCATAACTGGCAGCTCTTCGAACCCTTGAGGAGGTTAACATTCTATCGCTCTCCGCGCCGGGAGAGCACTCGCAGCGGCCCGAATGTCCGCGTGCGCCGCGTGGATTCGGCCTCTCCAGAATGACTTATCGCTATGACCATGTATACGCATCAGGACGATGATCACAATCCCGAAAAATCCCGTATTCCGGTCGTCCTTTGCCAATCAGCGCCGGCGCTCGTCCCAAACGCCAACGTTGCGAATGATCAAGCTCTCATCGAGCCGCTAGAGCACTCATTGGAGACCGCCAGCACGACGCTATTGCCGGCGCATAGGCTAGGCCCCCCTACAGCGGGTCGACCGGAGGTCCCAATTTCCTAGTGTCACCGCTTAAGGAACCTCTGCGAAAGCCAGCTGCAATGAATACAATTTTGCATTGTCGGGTGTGAGCCAACTCACACACAGAGAAACAGAGCGCGCTCCAGATTCTGACCACCGCAGATCGCGGGATCAAACGGGAGCATCCGATGAAAAAACTCGTCCTCGCGTTGGCGCTCGCCTTCGCGATGATCGCCGGCGCAATCGCTGTTTCCTCCCTCAGCGGCACGTACATCGCCGCCTGCGATACCGGCAATTGCTGAACACGGAGCCCCCGACAACTGCTGGTACGCCTAGCCCTCTGCTATTTCTAGATCTAACATTGTCGCTGTCTTGGTCTCGTCAATCAAAAGGGCAATGATCTTGCAAGCTGAGAAATTCGCAGATGAATTGAGTGCGCGACCAGCGTTAGCTTGGGCGAACGGTCGGAACGGGAGGAGACGGGATGCCCTACAAGACATTTGATTTGAGCCGCACCACCGGGACCCTTGGCGCTGAGATACACGGGATCAATCTCGCAAGACCGCTCGATGACGCCACGATCACGGAAATCCGCCAGGCGCTCCTTGACCATCTCGTGATCTTCTTCGCCGACCAGCAACTCACTCCGGAACAGCATCTGGCATTCGGCCGCCGTTTCTGCGATCTCAATGTTCATGACTATGTCGCCGGCATGCCGGACCACCCGGAAATTATCGAGGTCAAGAAAGAGGAGCACGAAACCGGCAGCAACTTTGGCGGTGGCACTCGGACGTGACCTACCTTGAAGAGCCGGCGCTGGGCTCGATCCTTTACGCCCGCGAAGTCCCCGCCTTTGGCGGTGACACACTGTTCGCCAACATGTACTCGGCCTACGACGCACTGTCAGAGGGCATGAAGCGGATACTCGCGGGTATGACTGCGGTGCATAGGGCGCGTCGCGCCTATAGTCCGCGGTCGAGTTATTCCCCCAAGGGCCAGCGCTCGATGAAGATTCTGCGCAGCAACGCCGCCGAGGCCGAGTTCAACATCCCGTGGTCCGAACTCATCCCGAGACCGGCCGCAAGGCGCTGTTTGTTAACCGGACATTCACCATACGTTTCACCGACATGACCGAGGACGAGAGTGCACCACTCCTCAACCACCTTTATCGCCATGCGACACAACCGGAGGTTGGCGCCGTAACGCGATCGCGTTCTGGGACAATCGCTGCGTCCAGCATTACGCGATCAACGATTACCACGGCCAACGGCGGGTGATGCATCGCGTGACGGTCAACGGCGATCGCCCTTATTAGGACAATCCGCAGAATACCGATCTAATAGCTCGGCGCGGCGGCCCGAAGCGCATCGGCGGAGGCGCGCGCCGACGATCCCATGAACCGAACAGGCGACAGTTAGAGCACCGCCCGTCAGAGAGCGGAGGATGCGCTGGCGTCGAGCTTCACCCGACTCGCCTGGTTCGACGGTCGGATCGCCATCGCGTGCCGGGAACGCGTATCAGCCCCTGATCTAAACAACCAAACCGCCCCGCCGATCAGCCCGAGAGCCCATAGTCCTCGCCCTCGCCAAGCGTCCCCGAAGCATTACTCAAATCAGGTAGTTCGAAGCTTCGAGTCGCAACGCGTCTGCCACATAGCCACTCGTCAACTACGGTGTGTTGCGCTTTCAATCAAGAGGTCAAGTGGCATAGCGCAGCTAGGAGTTTGCTTCTGTTACATGGCCTGCGGCGTCGAGGTTGGAGCGAACGGCCGGCTCAAAATTGCGTGCCAAGCCGCAGCATCACAATGTTTTGCGTGTAGGAGCCACCGGCAAGGGATGAACTTCTCTGCTGGTAGCTATAGGTGCCGCCCAGAAAGAAGTTCCGGTTTACCAGGTACTTAACGCCCGCGCCAACGTTGAAGACGTTATCGGTCCGGGAGATCCCCTGGAAACTGTCGTTTTCAAAGTAGGCGTTGACGTTAAGCAGGAGGTTGCGCAGAAGTTCGTGATCGCCCGACACCGTGACGATCGACGCGAGATAGCCGTTTCCGGCCGAGCCCAAGATGGCCGTCGTGCCGGTCGACGGGGTGCCGGTGTTGAACGCCCGCAGGCCGGTGAAGGTGAGGGTCGTAAGAGGAGTGAGGTTCCATACGAGCCGGCCGCCGTAGTCGGGGGCAGTGGTGGAGCCTAGGCTCGAGAGGGCAAAATTCTGGACCAAATATCCCGCATAGACCTCGCCATAGAAGATGTGCCTGGGTAGGATTTGCAGGCCTCCATCGACGCGGTATACTGTAGAGTTGGCGCGCGTTCCCCCAGGAGACGTATGCCAATAGTTGTATAGATTGCCAGAGACTCGAATATAGCCTAGGTAGTCGGGTACGATTTCATAGCTACCGCGAACCGCTGCTTGGGAGATCGATGTATCCTGCGAGCTCTGCGGTGATACGCCGCCGCCGACGAGCGGCGCGGCGTTATATTGCGCCGCCTCCACGCCGAGATCGACTTGGTAGGAAAAGCGCCTCCCCCCTTGCACATAGCCTGCTCTAGCAATGTAGTCCCAATACGTCACAGGCTGAGCAATGTTGCCTGGCGAATTGGGAGATCCGTAGGATATGTGCTGGTGCGCCGCCTGTGCGCTTCCGTAAAACGAACTCCCCGCTGTGACGTCGAGGGTTCCGTCCACGCTGACCGCGCCGTCCTGAGTGTTTTGCGCCGGATGGTCGGCATAAATTTGCAGCAGAGAGCTGCCGTGCAGATTCAAGGCGTTCCGCGGGAAGACGGATAGGAGATCGAAGCTCGGCTGCACGGCCGTAAGAAAATCGTAAGTCGGACTGGTGTTGGTCGCGAAGATATTGCTGTTGTAAGATTCGTCGAGTTCGCCGCGCGGAAACCAGAAGAAGTCGCCCAAACGAAGCCCGATGGGGTCGAATTCCCGGCGCAGCCGGCTGGTCACAGTTTGACCTGCGTAAACCGGCTCCTCCCCCGGAGGAGCCAGCACCTGTGGGGCGCTGGGCGGCACAGCGTTTGGTAGCAACGGTTCCGTGACCTGGGCGACCGCGCCGAGCGGCAACAGACCGACCATCAGCAGGCATAACGTTGCAAAGCAGCATTTGAGCCTTTGTAAGATAATATTCGGGCGGACAGCTTGATCAGGAACGACCGCGCTGAGCGACCCGTCGAATTTTCTTGCGAGGGACATCGCGGCCATCAAGTCAGGCAATGCCTAAACATGCGCCCTTCCACGGGCCATGCGCGAGGAAGGCAGCGGTGAGCCGGCCGATTAAAGTAAAATCCCCAAGCGAAGCATTCTGATTTTGGCAAAAAAATGCTGGAGGTACTCTAAAATACCGGCGGACATCCACATTAGACCGATGATCCGCCGCACGGCACCCTGCCGCCCTCCATATTCGAGCATTGCGATGGTTGCTGATCCGGCATAGGTGATGAATGCTCAAGCTGGCCATGAATTCCGTTCGCATCATATCCTGCCCCGGCAGTAGCGAAAGGACAGCGGGAGGAATGAGACAGTGCCATGTGAGAACGCGAAACGATGCCTGCACAGCACACATTCGCGCGACATTATCGATTGTGAAGCATTTGGCAATCCCCTCTCGCCTTCCGTCCGCCCAATTTTCTGACAAAAAGCGGGGCGTCCCAAGAGAAAACAGGTGGTGTTTTGTCGTAGGAGGCCGCATTTTTCGGGGAATGTGGTCGCTGGTTCACTCCGGGCAGCGTGCGGATCAGACCCTCGATCGAGCACAAGATAAAGTCCGGGCGTCAAATAAGCACTTGAGGGATGGACGAATCGGCCTCGCCCCCTCCTCTGATGCAAGAAGCGCGTCTTGCGCGGACCGGCTCGGAGGGCGCGGGGGCGAGCAGCCGTTTCAGCCAAACCCGGGTTTGACCCCTCTACTAGAGGTTTTGACCCCTCTACTAGAGGTCATGCTATGATTGGAGTGCGACTGATGCTAAAATCTTGGAGGGGGTGTTCGAACATGAATCCGTATGTCCGTATGGTCTGGGTGGCGCTGATAGCTTTGTTGCCCTTGGCTGGCTGCTCCTCTCCGGGCAGCGACTTGCCCGTGATTTCTTCCAAGCCCGACGTCTCATCGTATCGGCTGGGACCAGGAGACAGGCTCGAAATCAAGGTGCTCGGCGCCGATGAGCTGAACGGCCAATACTCAGTGCAAGACGACGGGACAATTCGAATGCTGATGGTCGGCGACGTACCAGCGGCCGGCTTTACCCCGGAACAGGTCCAAGTCAAGATCGAGGACAAATTGAAGGCGGGCCGATACATTACTCAGCCTCACGCTAGCGTGGCCGTGCTCACCTATCGACCGTTCTACATTCTGGGCGAAGTCGCAAGGCCCGGTGGTTATCCCTACGTCAGCGGTATGAAGGTGCTCAGTGCCGTAGCCGCCGGTGGCGGTTACACTTATAGAGCGAATCAGGACTATGTGATCGTGACACGAAATGGCGAGGACAGTAGGGGTGATATTTTGATATCAATCCAGCCCGATGATATTATTCGAGTCCCAGAGCGTTACTTCTAATTTTTCTCGGATACCAGATTATACCACGCAGCATTGCTACCCTATGCCCGAATACTCCGCGGGAAAGATTGCTAGCACTGCACGTGCGCGACGGCCAAAATCGCCATAAATGTCGTGCCGGGTTCGCTGCCCCTATCCGTCGGAATCGGGAGGGCGATGCCGCGTGATGTGCATCGTGGCGTTTAGGGGCTTAGCGGCAATCCTGCACAGCATGTAGGGGCGGATCCGGCGTTGCGGAAAGGGGTCGTGTTTTTTCTCCGAATCCTCTTGACCGGATGGTCGCCAAGCGCACCCGGGACGGCAGGTACACCGCGTGGAAAGCGCATCGGCGCGGTATGGGGGCCAGCGCGCGCAACCCGGGCAGCGCACATTGCGGCCGAGCCACGGCGCGTTCGCCGATTGCCGCGGCGTTTGGCTCGCCTGATCGTCCGGACCCGGCGATCAGAGATGCCGCCGTCCTCAACCGGCCCATCTTGGCTTAGAGCGCAAGGGCGTTATCCTTTTCGGTCTTACCTTCGGCCAGCGCAGCGGACGTGGAGACGCCGGATCGTGCGCGATCCGGCGTCTCCACGGCAGCCCCCTAGGCCCTTCAAATAGCGACGCCTGCAACCGGTAGCGCATCGTCCCAAACGTTAAAACGTTAAGCAGAGTGCAGGTTTCGTGCCCTTCAGCTTTTTATATCGTTTATAATAATTATTATATTGACAATTACAGGCGAAATATGGTAACCGATCTCATCAACCGAACAGGCCTCAGATTTCGGAACGGGACGTTTCCGCTTCCTATCCTCATCGCCAATTTAGGGCTATTTTATGACGATTTATCTGCTGAACTTGGTAGTACCCAGCAATGCCTCAGCTGGGACCGTAATCGGCACCCTCAGCGCGGATGAGGGGAGCACGACGGTGCCCTGCACGTTCTCATTGCTTAATAATCCGAACAATTATTTTGCGATATCGGGAAACAATCTAATTACTACGCAAAACGGGGGAATGGCTGCAGGCCAATATTCGGTGCAAGTTAGCGCCACGCCCGTACCACTTTCCGTCGCGACCACATTCACGATAAGTGTCGCAGATCCCCGTCCGACGCCGGCGCCGCCGCCTGCACCGGCGCCAGCGCCTGCACCTGCACCTCCCCCAGCGCCCGCACCGGCCCCTGCCCCCGCGCCCGCACCGGCCCCGGCCCCCGCCCCCGCCCCCGCCCCCGCA
>Ga0070717_10000756_pt1 | contig 21103 bp, 21 predicted proteins | sample LARL113metaG_FD_71366 | JGI IMG/M metagenome (GOLD analysis project Ga0070717, IMG submission 71366) | Corn, switchgrass and miscanthus rhizosphere microbial communities from Kellogg Biological Station, Michigan, USA - LAR L11-3 metaG | ecosystem: Host-associated > Plants > Roots > Rhizosphere ...
AGCTCTTCGACGATCCAATCGGCCTCGTCCCGTTCGTCCAGGGCACGAAGCGCCGTGACCCGCTCGCCACCCGACCGCGTGGCACGCAGCGTCTTTCCCATTCGTCCCGCATTGGCGCGAATGACCGCATTGGCCACGTCGAGGATCGGCGGCGCGGATCGATAGTTCTCTTCGAGCCTGACGATGACGGCGGCAGGAAAATCCTTGGTGAAATCGAGGATGTTGCGGATGTCCGCGCCGCGCCAGCCATAAATCGATTGATCGTCGTCACCGACGACGAGGACGTTCCCGGCTTCGCCCGCGAGCAGGCGCACGAACTGATACTGTGCCCGATTGGTGTCCTGATACTCGTCGACGAGGATGTACCGGAAGCGGTCGCGATAGCCCGTCAGCTGACCGGGATTCTCCCGAAGAAGCCTAACGGGAAGGACGAGCAGGTCGTCGAAGTCCACCGCGTTGGCGAGACGGAGGGCTTCCCCCAGATCGTGATAGATCGGCGCGACGGTCCGCGCGAACGGGTCCATCGCGAGCGACTCGTACTCGGCGGCACCGACCAGCGCGTTTTTCGCGTCCGAGATCGCGGATTGAATGGCGCGCGGCGCGTACTGCTTCGGTGACACACGATGCCGCTCCATCAACCGCTTGATGACGGACAGCGAATCATCCTGGTCGTAAATGGTGAACGACGGCGTCCGTTCGACGAGTCGCGCCGCCGCCCTCAGCATGCGCGCACCGATTGCGTGGAAGGTCCCGATCCACATGCCTCGCGTCGAACGACCGAGCAGTCGCTCGACGCGGTCGCGCATCTCGCCGGCGGCCTTGTTCGTGAAGGTGACCGCAAGAATCTCGCTCGGGTTGACGCCGTGGACATCGATGAGACGCGCAATCCGTGTCGTGAGAACGCGCGTCTTACCCGACCCTGCTCCGGCGAGCACGAGAATTGGCCCGTCGCGGTGGAGGACGGCTTCGCGTTGGGCGGGATTCAGGCCGCTGAGCAGCTGCTCGCTCGGCAGTGTGTCTGATGTCGTCGGTGCTTCCATCATCGAAGTATAACGTCGAACGTAGCACCGCCATCGCCGCCATCGAGAACCAATTTCCCGCGATGGTTCTCTTCCACGATGCGTTTCGCGAGCGAGAGTCCGATGCCCCACCCGCTCTGCTTCGTGGAGAATCCCGGCTCGAACACGCGCGCACGCAGTCCGGAAGGAATGCCAGGTCCGTCGTCGGCGACACGAATACGAACGCCGCCGTCGGAGAGAGGAGACGTGGAGAAGCGAATATGTCCGCCGCGGCCAGCCAGCGCGTCGACGGCATTCTTCGCGAGCACTTCGATTGCCCATTCCAGGAGCACGGGATCGCCATTCACCGGCTTGGGATGGCCTTCGTGCAGAACTTCGATTGCGACGGTATTCGCCAGCGTCGGCACGCGAGCGCGAAAATACGTCGCCACCCGATCGACGAGGTTGGCGACGTCGACAGGCTGGATCTTTGGCTCGCGACCGATGCGCTCGAAGCGATGCGCCACTCGATCGAGTCGCTCGAGATCAGCACGCATGTGTCCCGCGGCGGCACGTGTCGACGGATCCTCGGCGCGCTCCTCGAGGAGCTCGATCCAGCCGGCGAGACTCGAGAGCGGCGTCCCCAGCTGATGCGCGGATTCGCGCGCCATGCCAACCCATATGCGCTCGCGCGCGATGTTGCCGCGGACGCGGATCACGTAAAAGCCGACGACGAGCAGAATCGCCGCTGTTGCGACCTGCAGCACGGGAACGATCCGGAGTCCCTCGACGAGCGGCGTATTGCCGTAATGAATCTGTCCGAAGACGGAATCCACCACTGGTGGATTCTCCGCGTCCAGTCGCCGCACGTAGGCGCGCACGCGTTGATCGCGAGTGACGTCGGTCGCGTCGAATGGAAGATTCGCCGCCGCGCTCGGATTGCCTAACGCGTCGGTGACGATGACGGGCACGCCCTGCTCGACGATGCTGCGCGACAGCCCAAGCAGCGCCTGGGTACCCGCCCCTTCAGTCGTGTCGCCAAGTGCGTGGAAGATGCGCGCGTAGATACGGCCGGAGCGCTCCGCTTCCAGGCGCAGGTCACCGACGACGTGATGCGTGTACCAGAGAATCGACCCCAGGAGGAGGGCGATGAGCGCGGCAAAGACGAGCTCGGGGCCGCCGCGACGCATGGGTCAGCTGATCCGCTGAGTCCCCATGTACGGCTGCAATACCTCGGGCACGCCGACGCTGCCATCAGCCTGCTGGTAGTGCTCGAGAATGCAGGCGATGGTGCGCGGCAACGCGAGCCCCGAACCATTCAGTGTGTGAATGAAGCGCGGCTTCTCGCCCTTCGCGGCGCGGAAGCGAATGTTCGCGCGACGCGCCTGGAAGTCGGTGAAATTGCTGCACGACGACACCTCGAGCCACGCGCCAACGCCTGGCGCCCATGCCTCGAGATCGTACGTCATCGCCGATGAGAAGCCCGTGTCGCCGGCGGCGAGGAGCTTCCGGCGATAAGGGATGCCTAACGTCTCGAGCACCGTCTCCGCGTTGCGGGTGAGCAGCTCGAGCTGTCGCGCCGAATCATCGGGTGCGGAATACCGGACGAGCTCCACCTTGTCGAATTCGTGCGTGCGCAGAATACCGCGGGTATCCTTTCCCGCGGATCCTGCTTCACGCCGGAAGCAGGGGGTGTACGCGACGAATCCTTTGGGCAGCGCGTCGCCATCGAGGATCTCATCGCGGTACAGGTTCGTGACTGGCACTTCGGCCGTCGGAATGAGGAAGAGATCGTCGTTCCGGATGGCGTAGGCGTCGTCCTCGAACTTGGGCAGTTGACCGGTGCCGGTCATCGTCGCGCGATTCACGAGGATCGGGGGCCAGACCTCCTCGTAGCCATGTTCGCGCGTGTGCAGGTCGATGAAGTAGGTGATGAGCGACCGCACGAGGCGCGCGCCGAGCGACCGATAGCATACGAATCCCGATCCGCTGATCTTCGCGGCGCGCTCGAGATCGATGATGCCTAACGCCGCTCCGATCTCCCAGTGCGGCTTGACCCCGACCGACTCGCGGGGCGTGCCCCACTGCTTCACGATCGTGTTGCACTCCTCGCCGCCGCCCGACACCTCCGGCAGTGTGATGTTCGGCAGCTCGAGCAGCACGGCGCGGAGCCTCTCCTCGACTGCATCCAGCTCGCCCTCGAGGCGGGCGATCTCCTCGCCGAGCTCACGTCCGCGCGCGATCAACTCGTCGGCTGATTCCTTGACTTTCTTGCGACGCGCGACTTCCTGCGAGTTGGCATTGCGCGCGGCTTTTCGCTCCTCGACAGCCTGGATGAGCGTGCGCCGATCCCGCTCGAGGCTCTCGCCACGATCGATCAACTCGAGGACCCCCTCGTTCGCTCCGCGGCGACGCATGGCGTCGCGCAGCAGGTCGACCTGCTCGCGCAGGGCCCGCATGTCGTGCACGAGTTGTTCTCCTTAGTCCTTCGGAATGCCCGACGGAATGAGCGAGAAGAAACCGCAGTTGGGATCGACGGTGAAGCGCGTCTTCACGGTTCTCGCCACCGGATCGATGTCCAGTACCTCGAGCTTCGCGTAAATCACGCTGCTGTAGATCGAGAAGCTACACGCGCTCGGATCGGATGTCGAAATCGCGAATACGTCACCGACCTTGGTGGTGAAGAGCGAATCGGTGATGTAACCGGTGGACGGCGCCCTGACCAGGGCGTCGTAGCCGCCGGTGTATCGCTGCAGAGAGACGCTGTGTGCGCCAGACAGCGTACCCGCGATGTACCGGACCGTGTACAGCGTCGTGTTGCCCTGCGGATCCAGATCGAAGGCGAGATCGAAATTGAAGTTTGAGCTGATCACCGATGACGTGCGACCGAACAGCCAGATACCGACAGGGGCAGCCACCGGCGTGTTGTTCAGCGCATAGACTGTGAGCGTGTCGGTAGAGTTTTCCGTCTGCGCTTTCGGTCGCGTGAGGCTGCCGCACGCCGACACAGCGGTGAAGATCGCGAGCGCCGTCGCGAACGAGGCGAGCATTCGAGGCGCTCGGATTCTCATGGTCATCGAAGAAAGACGTCTGATTGTGGCCGGCAAAGCGAGCAAAAGAGATCGCTGAATGGCGTAGGATACACCGGCCCTCGTGCAGAGTTCAAGCGACGCGCCGGAGCGCGTGCGAACAGCACGCGCGACTTGAAACAAAAACTCGCGAAGAGAGTTCAAGCGGTTATCAGCGCTTGACTTCGGATTTCACGATCTCTAGCTTCGCCACGACTTGTCGGGAGGCAATCGAGTTGGCGAGCATCCGAGATCTGGTGGCTGCGATTCGACAGCGCGAGGGAGTCGAAGCGGCGGTTGTGCTCGGGCGCGATGGCCTGCTCATCGATGGGCAGGCAGTTCCTGGCATCGATCCCGAACGGATTGCCGCGCTCATTCCACCGATCATCGGCCCCGCCGACGAGCTCGGCGCCACGGTGCGGCGCGCCGATCTGCTCACCGCAGTCATGGAATATCGCGGCGGCGTCGCCATCATCTCGTCGATGTCGTCCGAAGCGATTCTGTTCGTGCTCTGCACGCCGCAGGCGAACATCGGCCAACTCCTGCTGGAGCTGCGCCGAAATCGCGACCACATCGCCGCCCTGGTTTGAGGATGGTTCCGGACAGCGGCGCGTCCGAGCAGACGTTTCACGTCCTCGTCGCGGACGACGAGCCGCACATCGGGCGCATCATCAAAATGAAGCTCGAGCAAGGGCCCTTTCGCGTCACGCTCGCGTATGACGGGCGCGAAGCGTTGGACTTGCTCCGCCGAGATCCCGATGTGGATCTCGTGCTGTTGGATTTGATGATGCCCCATCTGAGTGGCCTCGACGTGCTCGCCGCGATGAAGGCGGATGCTCGCTTACACGACCTGCCATCGATCATTCTCACCGCAGCGGGTCAGGAACAGCAGCATCACCGGGCCCTCGAGCTCGGCGCGAGTGAGTTTCTGACGAAGCCGTTCAGCCCGAAGAAGCTGTACGCGCGCGCGGCGGAGCTGGTCGGCATCGGTGGCGAGGAGTCCGGCGCGGACGCGACGTGAGTCATCCCGACATCTGGGTCGTCGTCCTCGCCGGCGGCGTCGGGTCGCGGTTCTGGCCACTGAGCACGCCTCGCCGTCCGAAGCAACTTCTCCCGCTCGTCACCGATCAGCCGCTGCTCGTCGACGCCGTCGACCGGCTGCGACCGCTGGTCGACCCGTCGCAGATATTGATTCTCACCAACGCGTCGCTCGTCGACGCGATCGCCGAGGTGCTCCCCGATGTGCCACGGGAGAACCTCGTCGCCGAACCTGAGCCCAAAGGCACTGCGCCCGCACTGGCGTGGGCGGCGCTGACGATCCGCGCGCGGGCCGGCGACAGCGCGGTCATGATCTCCGTCCACGCCGACTGGGCAGTGAAGGACGCGGACGGTTTTCGCCGCACTCTCCGCGCGGCCGCCGCGGCGGCCGCGAAGCATGAGTCTTTGCTCACCGTCGGGGTCGTACCCTCTCGACCCGACCCGGGATTCGGGTACATCCAGCCTAACGGCGAGATCGATCCCGGTGTGCGGCGCGTCGCCCGCTTCATCGAGAAGCCCGATCGTGCCCGCGCCGAACAGATGTGTCGAGACGGCTATCTGTGGAACTCCGGCATATTCGTCTGGCGCGTCGGCGATTTTCTCGAGGAGATTCGCACGCACACACCGGAGGTGTCACCGGGGCTCGAGGCGCGGCAAGTCAACGAGTTCTTCAAGGCCGTGCGCTCGATCACGGTGGACGTGGGCGTGCTCGAGCGAAGCGACCGCGTCATCGTCGTGCCTGGGAATTTCGGATGGGATGACGTGGGGACCTGGGGTGCGCTGCGCCGCGTCCGGACCGTGGACGCGAATGGCAACGCGATGAGCGGCGATGCCGTGGCGGTGGACGCGAAGGGCAACGTCGTGCATGCCGAAGGTGGTCAGGTCGTTCTCTACGGCGTGTCCGATCTCGCGGTGGTCGTGCGCGACGGCTTGGTCCTCGTGACCACCATCGACAAGTCGAGTGACTTGAAGAAGCTCATCGAGTCAGTGCCGGAGCGGCTACGGGAGCGCGCGTGAGCGCGATCTATCTGTACGACGACGCGCGGGCGCGCGAGTTCCAACCATTCGCGCTGACGCGGCCGATGGCGGACATGGTCGCGGGAACGGCGCTGCAGCGCGAGCGCTGGCAGACGGCACTGCAGATGCCCGTCGCCGGCGTGATCACGTCGCCGCACCTCGCGGAGTTCGACGAGGTCGGAGCAAGTCCAATCGTCCGCGGGGGCATACCGGCCGGCTCGGTGATCGCCAACGCGCGATTCGTCCCGAAGCTGAGCGTCGTGCAGCTGCAGAGCGTGGACAACAGCGCCGATCTGTGGTTGTCAGGAGGTCGCGTCGTCGCGGCGCGCACCGCTCGCGAGATGGGCGCCGAGCATTTCGCGGATGGGCGGCGAGTCATCGACGACCTCGGTCGCTCCGGGGTCGAGACGGCAATGCTCGACGGGTGGTGGCTGGAGGACGTCTGGGACTTCGTACGTCTGCTGCCGGAGCAGCTCACGGATGATCTACTTCTGTATGCGAAGCCCGCATTTGGCGGCGTGGTGGCCGGATCGGTCGTCGCCCCGCCGCCCGAGCATTCCGTCGTCATTGGCGACTTTCCGGTGCTGATCGCGTCGCACCGCCGGGCGGCCGGTCACATGGTCGTCGAGGGCGCGACGATCGAGCCGCACGTGGTGTTCGATGCGTCGTTAGGTGCGATTCACGTCGGCGCCGGAACGACCGTGCAGGCGTTCACGCGTCTGGTCGGCCCCTGCTATATCGGCCGGCATTCGACCGTGCTCGGTGAGCGAGTGGCCACGTGCTCCGTCGGCGACCATTGCAAGGTGCGTGGGGAGATCAGCAACAGCGTCATGGTCGGGCACGCGAACAAAGCCCACGATGGATTCGTCGGCCACTCGTACCTCGGCCGCTGGGTGAACCTTGGCGCGGGCACGATCACGAGCAATCTCAAGAACACGTACGGTCCGGTGATGCTGTGGACGCCGCGCGGAATGCAGGACACCGGGATGCAGTTTCTCGGAACGATGTTCGGCGATCACGCGAAGACTGGTATCGGCACGACCCTCACGACCGGAACGGTGCTGGGTGCCGGCGCGAACGTCTACGGCGCGCAGGCGCCGCCGAAAGCGGTGCCGCCATTCGCCTGGGGCAGCGCGCCTCCATACGAGGTTTATCGACTCGATAAATTCCTCGAGGTAGCGGAGCGCGTCATGGCGCGCCGTCACGTCACCCTGAGCGATCGAATGCGACTGCAGCTGACCGCCTCGCATGGCGCCCGTTGGGTCGTGGAGCAGAGCGAGTGAAGGTCTGGATTCTCGGTACCGGCAGCAGCGGCAACGCCGTCCTCATCGAGGGCGACGGAACGCGTGTGCTGGTCGACGTCGGCTTCGGTCCGCGGACGTTGGCGACGCGGCTGAAAGCAGCCGACGTCGATCCCGCGTCGATCGATGCGTGTCTACTCACCCACGATCACAGCGATCACGTGAGTGGTGTCGCGCGCGCCGCCCGGCGCTGGGGCTGGGCGATCTTCGCGACGGAAGGAACGCTGAATGCGGCTCCGCTCGCGAACGTCTCAGTCACTCCACTGCCCGTCAACCAGGCGATGCGGATCGAAGGGTTGGAGATCACGACGCTGCCCGTCCCCCACGACGCGACGGAGCCCGTGGGCTTCATCGCCACGTCGGTCTCGACGGGCGCGCGCGCGGGCATCTGTTATGACGTGGGGCACGTCGATGAGAATGTTCGAAAGCTCTGTCGCGAAGTCGATGTCATGGTGCTGGAATCGAATCATGACGAGGGGATGCTCTGGGCCGGCCCGTACCCGCCCTGGCTCTGTCAGCGCATCGCCGGCAACAGCGGACATCTCAGCAACAAGGTCGCTGGTGCACTCGCCCGCGACAGCGTGACTGCCCGCACGGCACATGTCGTTCTCGCGCACTTGAGCCAGCAGAACAACACGCCGGAGATGGCGCGCAGCGTCTTCCGTTCAGCGCTACGCGGCACCGCCTTCCGCGGCAAGCTGACCACCGCACCGCAAGACAGCGTCGTCGGACCGTTCATGCCGCGTGGAGGCAAGGTCGACGACCCGCGTCAGTATAGTCTGTTCTGAACGGCGGGAACTGCAATAAGGGCGGAAACCGCAAATACGGCGGAAACCGCAACATGGTGGAAAACCGCAAATGGAGCGGGTACCGCGAAGACGGCGCCAGCCGCTGAGCTGTGCGCAACAGCTGCCAGCCTCTCGTACCCTCCCGCCGTTTCGAGTCCGCCGCCGTTGTTGCGGTTCCCGCCCTTATTGCAGTTCCCGCCCTTATTGCAGTTCCCGCCCTTATTGCAGTTCCCGCCCCTATTGCAGTTCCCGCGTTTATGCGAAAACGGCCGGACCCAAAGGGTCCGGCCGTTTTCGTGTCGCGCGAAGCGAGACTAGTACATGCCGCCCATGCCGCCGCCGCCGGGGGCTGCGGGCGCGGGCTTGTCTTCCTTCTTCTCGACGACGATGGCTTCCGTCGTGAGGAGCAGACCGGCGATCGACGCCGCGTTCTGCAGAGCAGTACGCGTCACCTTCGTCGGATCGATGACGCCCGCCTGGACCAGGTTCTCGTACGTGTCGGTGAGCGCGTTGTAACCGAAGGCATCATCCTTCGAGCTACGCACCTTCTCGACGACGAGCGAGCCCTCCGCGCCAGCGTTCTGCACGATCATGCGGATCGGCTCCTCGAGCGCGCGACGAACGATCTCGACACCAATCTGCTCATCGGTGTCGTCGAGCTTGAGGGTCTTGAGCGTGCGCTGAGCGCGCAGCAGAGCGACGCCACCGCCGGGGACGATACCCTCGTCCGCGGCCGCCTTCGTCGCATGCAACGCGTCCTCGACGCGAGCCTTCTTTTCCTTCATTTCAGCTTCCGTGGCAGCGCCAACGTTGATGACCGCAACGCCGCCGGCCAGCTTCGCGAGACGCTCCTGGAGCTTCTCCTTGTCGTAGTCCGACGTGCTCTTGTCCACGGCGACGCGGATCTCGGAGATGCGGCCTTCAATGCTCTTCTCGTCGCCGTTGCCGTCGATGATCGTCGTGTTGTCCTTGTCGACGACGATGCGCTTCGCGCGACCGAGATCGCTGATGACCGCGTTCTCGAGCTTGAATCCGACTTCTTCGGAGATCACCTGACCACCGGTGAGAACCGCGATGTCCTGAAGCATCGCCTTACGACGATCGCCGAAGCCAGGCGCCTTCACGGCACACACGCGGAGCGTGCCGCGGAGCTTGTTCACGACGAGCGTGGCGAGCGCCTCGCCCTCGATGTCCTCGGCAATGATCAGCAACGGGCGGCCCTGCTGCGCGACCTTCTCGAGCACCGGCAGGAGATCCTTCATCGACGAGACCTTCTTGTCGTGAATGAGAATGAACGCATCCTCGAGCACCGCTTCCATCTTCGCCGGATCGGTGACGAAGTACGGCGAGACGTAGCCGCGGTCGAACTGCATGCCGTCGACCGTCTCGAGCGTGGTCTCGAGGCCCTTTGCCTCCTCGACCGTGATGACGCCATCCTTGCCAACCTTCTCCATCGCTTCGGCAATCAAGTTGCCAATCTCGGGATCATTGTTCGCCGAGATCGTGCCGACCTGGGCGATCTCCTTCTTGCCGCCGGTAGGGACGCTGATCTTCTTCAGCTCCTCGACGATCGAGGCCACGGCGCGATCGATCCCGCGCTTGAGCGCCATCGGGTTGGCGCCCGCGGTGACGTTCTTGAGACCTTCGCGGAAGATCGCCTGGGCGAGCACCGTCGCCGTCGTGGTGCCGTCGCCGGCGAGGTCGCTCGTCTTGGTCGCGACTTCCTTCACCATCTGCGCGCCCATGTTCTCGAGCGGATCGGTCAGCTCGATCTCCTTCGCGACCGTGACACCGTCTTTCGTCACGGTCGGGGCACCGAACTTCTTGTCGATGACGACGTTCCGACCCTTGGGACCGAGGGTGACCTTCACGGTATCGGCCAACTGATCGACGCCGCGCTTGAGGGCACTCCGCGCGTCGGTATTGAATTGCAGGTGTTTCGCGGGCATAACGAGTCCTGGTCGAGAGAAACGTGAATGGCGAGAACTGTCAGGGCGGCGCGGGGCGTGTTCTCCGCGTATCACCGTTCGCTGTCGCCGAAGTTAGTTGAGCACGGCGAGCACGTCGGATTCGCGAACGATGAGCAATTGCTCACCATCGATGGTGACTTCGGTACCGCTGTACTTTCCGTAGAGCACCTTGTCGCCGACTTTGACGTCCATCGGAATGCGCTTGTCCTTCTCGAAGCGGCCGGGTCCAACGGCGATGACCTCGCCCTGCTGCGGCTTCTCCTTCGCGGTATCCGGGATATAGAGCCCGCCGCGCATCTGCTCCGCCTCGTCCAGCGCCTTGACAACGACGCGATCGGCGATGGGAGCAACTTTCACGGTTGTCGTCTGTTTGGTGGCCATGCGAGTGCCTCGCGGAGGAAGAACGCAGCGGCAGCGTCACGCTGTATTGACGAGTGGGTCAAGACCTAAGAATAGCACGTATTGACCACATGGTCAACAAAAGCCTATGAATCCTCTGGCTCGACGACTACCTTCCGAGCGTGCGCTGAGTCACTTCGAAACGGAGGCAGGATGCCCGTCTTCTACCAGTGCAAGAGCTGCGAGGGCGAGCACCGAGCACCCGCGAGCTTCGTCGACCGACAGTCGTTCGACGCGTCACCGATGGCGGAGATTCGTTACGTGTGCCGGATAACGGGCGCCCTGACGAGCTATCGCAAAGCAGACATGTACTGGCGCGCTGACGTTCGCGATCGGGATAGCGTGGTGCCGTCGAGCCGGCTGATGCCGTAAGAGCTGCGGCGAAAGAGGCTTCCCATGAGGCTTTGCAAATGCACAACAACACTGTCCGCTGGACCGCACGTCGTTCGTACGTCGTCCTCGCCTTCATTCTCCTCATCATTGTGCTCCTCCTCGCCGGCTGCGGTGGCCTCAACGGGAAGGAGAAGGGGACGGTAACCGCTGCGACCCCGTCGGGCGCCACCGGCGTGGCGGGCGAATCGAGCATGCGCCTTCGTTAGGGCCGTTCAACGCGAGCGAAACGTGAGGCCACTAACGACGAGGGTCACTGCGGCGACCCGACCCGATACATCCGGCGCGCGTCGACAAGGTCGCCCCTGATAAAGGCGCGCACACGATCGGCGCCGGAGATGTTTGGTTTATCGTACTTGAGATGACGCCAGCTGCTGAAGAGAAGCGCCGCCCAGCCGGACGCGCTTGCCACCTTGGCGCGGAAAGGGCCGCTCACTCCAGGCAACGCGCGCAATGCCGCGACGTTGTGCTGAAATCGCGCGAGCGATTCCCCATCGCGCTCGCCCCCGCGAGTCGACAGCTCGTGCAACTCGTCGAACAGCCGGCCCGCGCGATCGCGGGAACCATCTGCGGTCGAAGGTTCCCGGAGGGCCATGCCGTCGTCGTCGGCGCGTCCGCTTGCCGACTGGTCCGCTTCGCCGGCATCGTAGCCGCCGAGATCGCGCGTGGTGAGGCCGCTCTCGATGACGAGGGGACCGGCATGGAGAATCGTTCGTTGAGAAGGCATGGCGAGCTCTCGGGAGAAGGAGGCGTCGCCAGAAGCGCCAAGGCGCAAGGAACCTGCTTGCGGGCTGGTGTGAACGTCCCGCTGCACTTGCACTGAAGCTACGTGCGCTTCGAGCGGAGCGATAGTGTGCTCGCGGAGCGTACGAGCGACCGTCCGCGAAGCACAGCCGTTTTCGTTAGGCTAGCCAGGGACGAGCAAGCGCGGCCGCGGTCCGCCGATTAGATTATTCTCATAGCTGGCGAGCGGCGTTGCGCCGTTCCCTTTGGCGCTCCTTGTCGCCCGTCCGCGCATCGACCACCCGAGCCGTCCAGGTCAGCCTGCTCCGTATTCGTCAGGAGGACAAAATGGATGGGCCGCGCGCACGTCGCTCGAGAGAATTGAGTCAGGAGGAGATCGAGGATGCGCAGGATCTTCGATCGGTCATCGCCACGGCACTCGCGGCGACATCCGTGGATCAGGAGTCATTGCGCCAGGCAGTGTGGATTTATGTCGGTGCCGAGCGCGACGTTGGTGCGCGGCCCGGTCAGGTGATCGTAACGCTTACTGAAATAGTCGAAGCGTCGCCCGTGGCTCGAGGATCGCTGCGCGACGAGCTAACCCGACAGGTTATTCTGTGGTGCGTCGAAGCGTACTTCGGTCATCTCGGCGGTAAGGGAGTTGGGCGGCGCGGTGGTTCCGCCGCTCCGCCGATGATCGTGTCGAATCGATGAGTCGCGAGAGGGGGCACCGCGCGCGCTCTCCCGCGGCGGCGCACCGGGTCGGTGTCGTTCACGCGAGGCCCCCTATCGCACAGGCGTGTGACCAACGAGGTTTCAAAGATTGCAAACTGGGAGCACCGTGGCTGATGCCAATGACGCAGTTTCTCGTCACCGAGCGCAGCAGCGCTCGGTGACACTCGAGGATTCCCCAACCGCGCTTGCACGTGCGCAGGCCCTCCGCCGCATTGCTCGCGCAGAGATCGGAGTTCACCGACGGCTCTCGAAATTGCCGGTAAAAGACCGGCGCCGTGCCCTTGCGCAATGGCTTCTCGGGAAGCATCCCTAACGATTCGCGAGATACGCGTGAACCAGGGCCTCACTCTCCTCCAGCGCAGCGTTCTACGACGGCTGCGCGAGCAAGGATTCACGACGGTCGCCGAGCAGGCGAATCGTGCATGGCTTCGAGGGAAGGAGTTCGCGCCCGTGAACCTGAACGGCGCCAAGTCAGACCTGCAGGCCGATTTCGTGAAAGCACAAGCACAGGCGCCGAACATAGACCGTGCCTAACGTCAACCACGAGGCGATGACGTACCTCATCAACGTGCCTGGCGCAGCCGAAGGCGATCTGGTCACAGCCGCTGTGCGCGGCGCGGTGCTCTCGGTGACATGGAATGGGCGAGAGCTTTCGCGCAACGAGTATCAGCTCACCTGTGATCACGGGCTGAAAACGGCCGGTTGCCCGGCGTGCGCCGAAGGCGTGGCGGCGTCAGGGCTGGCGGAGCGCCTCGATCGCATCGCCGACGGTGTCGACATGCAGCCGCCACGTGGCACGTGGGGCATCGATTAGGACGACTGCTGACCCATCTCGCCGGTGACCCAATGCGTTCTAGGGCTCCAGAGCTCGCGAGAAATAGGGTCTGAGTAGCTCTATGAGCTCGCCGATGGCAAAGGGCTTCCGAAGGTAACTGCACAGGCCATCGTTACGAGCAACGTCGGGCGGCAGCTCTCCCTCCGCCGCCGAGATGAAAACAATGGGAGGTGCTGACTCCTCTCGCGCCGCCAGCGCTCTCCAGAGGTCAAAGCCGCTCATTCCCGGTAGCTGCACATCGAGCACCAAGCAGCATGGCTGCGCTCGAGCGCCAAGCTGAAGGTACTCCTCGGCGCAGCCAAACGACTCAACGGTGATTCCGTATGCGTTGAGCGCGCGCGTCAAAGAGAGACGCATCGAAGGGTGATCGTCGATCACGGCAACCCATTCGAGCAACGACCGATCGCTTTGGGGTGGAGGCATCGCCCCCTCGCTCGCTTGCGTTGGAGGAAAAGTCAGGATACTGACCGACCAGGGGCTTCGCCGTGTTTGATCTTCACCTTCCGAGACCCTGCTGTCACGCGCGCCGGCGCCCCGGGCCGTGGCAACTCGGGCGGCGCGATCGGCATCGTGAAGAAAAACGTGCTGCCCTCGCCGACACTCGTCTCCGCCCAGACCCTGCCACCGTGCGCTTCGACAATTCCCTTCACGATTGGCAAGCCGAGACCCGTGCCGCGCTGCTCGATCTTTTTTTTCGCCGAAAAGGGAACGAATAGGTATGGGACTGCGTCGGCGTCGATCCCGGCGCCGGTGTCGGATACCCAGAACAGGACGTCGCGCTCGAGTCGTTTTGCGCCCACGGTGATCATGCCGCCCTTGGGCGTAAACCGCTCCGCATTGCTCACGAGGTTCCACAGCACTTGCTGCAATCGATCGCGATCGGCGAAGACGTCGCCCACGTCTGGCGTGACGTCGGTCCGAAGCTCGACGAAGGCCGATGAACTGATTGCGGCCCGGCCGTTCACGAGCTCGGCGATGGCCGCGGCCACGGGAATGCGTGAGCGATCGACTGACAGCCGCCCCGATTCGATACGCTCCGTGTCGAGCAAATCCTGAATCAAGCGCTTCATCAGATTGGCGGCCTGCTGAATTGCCACCGTTGACTCATGCACCGTGCCCTGCTGCGCCCCGGCGCTCATCGCGAGCAAAGAGGATTCCAGGAAGATCGTCCCGAGCGGGTTCCGCAGGTCATGCGCGACAACGCGGAGCACGTTGTCGCGCGCGCGAATGGCTTGTTGTGCCCGTTTATGCAGCTTCGCATTCTCGAGCAGCAGAACCGTTCGTCGTCCGATTTCTTCGGCGAGTCGAAGATCCGCCGGCCCATACGTGCGTGACGAGGCCTCGAAGAGAAGCGCGCCAACGCACGTCTCGCCCGTAATGAGCGGGATGGCCATGACTGCTCGTAGCTTGAGCATCGCGAGCGCGCGCTCCTCCTCGTCGGAGTGAGCGAGCGATTGCAATACCGCCGGCGTGACCTCGAGCAGCAGCGGCCTCTTCGCTGCGATCGCCCGCGACACCGGGTGCTCGGGACGAGCATCGACGCGGAGTGTGAGTGCCAGCTCGGCGTACCATGAGGACGATGGCTCACCACTCGCTGCCCGCATTCGCTGTGGCGGATGATCGTCTTCACTGAGATAGAGTATGGCGAAATCGCCAAACTCCTCAGCGACCAGCTGGACGACTTTCGTGAGTGTTTCCTCGAAATCGAGACTGGACGCCACGACCTGCCCGAGCTGGGCGAGTGTGCGTTGTTCGCTCTCGATGCGCTCTTGATCGGTGATGTCGCGGACGGCCACAGTGAGCACCTTCTCGCCATCCAGCTCCAGCTTCGAGATCGTCGTATCAGCGGGAAACTCCTCGCCATTCTTCCGAAGACCGACGACCTCCCAGCCGGGCTCACCCAGCTTGCGTGCCAATTCGCGACCAAGCGCGAAGTGCTCCAGGTGGCGGCGGTGCGCCGCTCGATACCGCTCCGGGACGAGCATGTCGAGCGGCGCGCCGATCGCCTCCGTACGCGAGTATCCATAGATCTTTTCGGCTCCATCATTCCAGAGCGTGATGTGAAAGCTCTCATCGACCGAGATGATCGCATCCGGTGAGACGGCGACGATGCCCGACGCCTTGGCGCCAGCGAGGAGCAGGCGATTCATGCGCTGGGTTTCGTCATACAGCCGTGCGTTGTCTATCGCCATTGCCACACGACCGGCGAGCTCCTGCGCGACGCGAAAATCGGATTGGAAATACAACCGGCCAGACTCGGCGCTCGCGAGCGTCAGGGCACCCAGCGTCCGACCATGCGCCGAGAGCGGCAAGACCATCAGCGAGCGGACTCCCACGCTCCGAAGCAAGTCCGCATCGAAATCGCTTCCCGCCTTCCGGCTGCGTAGCTCCGTCGGCATCTCACCGAGGAGCATGGGTTCGCCGGTCGCAATGACCTGTGCTTGCGCAGAGCGCCACCCAGCAGGCGGCGTCGCGTGCTGTATGCGGTTGCCGAACGCCGATTGCTTATTGACATCCGCGAACATGATAGCGGCACGATCGATGGATCCCGACTCGGAAACGAGGTCGATCAGGCAAATGTCCGCCATGCGAGGCACGAGCATTCGCAGTGTGGTATCGATCACCGCAGCGGAGGAGAGCGACGAAGCGAGCAGTGCACCGGCGTTCGCGAGCAGCCGCAGTCTGCCCTCCATCATCTTGAGGTCCGTCACGTCGACGAGCACCGTTCGACACGCCGTGCACTCGCCGCTGGCGTCATGAATCGGATCGCTGACGAGCCGTATGTCGCGCTCGCCGCGACCGGCGTGTGGTCGCAAGACGATCTCAGTCGTCACGCGCTGCCCCGTGGCCATGCAACGCCAGATATGCGCAAGAAAAGGAGCTCTCTCCCTGAGGTCAGCTACCACCGCGAACATGCTCCCAAGCAGTTGCTCGCGGGGAATGCCAATCAGTGCGCTCGCTGTCAAGTTGATCTCGCGAATCCTTCCGGTAGGCTCGAGGGTGCAGTATCCGACTGGGCCCGGATCGTAGAGGTTCGAGTACCGGACGTCGGCCTCCTCGAGCGCAGCGTGTGCCTCGCGAAGATCCCGGTTTCGCAACTCGAGCTCCACCTGAGAACGGCGGAGTTGATGAATGAGACGCTCAGCGCCTCGCGTATGATCGTTCCCGCGCCTGCGTCGCTCCGGTGCCTTGAGTATTTCCAACTCGCGATTCAACTCTTCGCGCGACATCCGGTGCGGCTCTTTGGGTTTCATCGAAAGGCAGAAAGAGGTCGATCACCGAATTGCTATCGCTGGCGCATCGCGGGCGGGAGTGTACGAGGCCGGGCGTGAGCCGCGACGACCGGCTCGATTGAAAGAAGTGCCAGCGGCGCTTCCGTCGACACCGGCACCAAGCTTCCTCCGCACACCACCAGCTGACTCGAGCCATCGCTCTCTGGAATTCGGATCTCGAAGTCCCGAAAGATCGACGCGGAGGCGAACACTTCGTCGAGCCGTTCGCGCAACGCGGAATCGGCGAATTGCTTTGCCCCGAGGCGTTGCAACGGCGTCCCGAGCGTTTCATCAGCGGTGAGTTGAAAGCTCGAGTAAAACGTCGAGTTGGCCCACGCCACCCGCAGCTTCCGATCGAGGATGAGGAGTGGGTGGTTGATGGCGGCGAGGAACTTGTCGGCGTAGGCTCCCACATCGCGTGTCATCTCTTCGGCACGCCTTCGAACGTCGATGTCGACGAACGTAAGGAGAGCACCGCGAATCGCATGATCCAGGGTTTTATACGGTGTCACCCGGAACTCGTACCAACGCTTGTTGGAGGCGAGGACCTCCTGTTCGAACGCCGACAGATTCTGGATGACGGAGGAAACCGTGCTCTCGAGAGCGGACACCGCGCCGAGGAAGGGATCGAGGAATCCGATGCTGCGCCCGATGTCGCCCGGCACCAGGTGGAACAATCGTTCGGCGGCGCTTGTGAATCGGCGAATCCGGAGATCGACGCCGACGATGACGATCGCGTTGTCCACGCCGACGAGGACATTGTGCAGGTCGTCGTTCGACTGTGAGAGCTCCGCCAGACGGTTCTGCAACTCCTCGTTGACCGTCGTCAACTCCTCGTTCGTCGATTGCATCTCCTCTTTCGATGTCTCGAGCTCTTCGTTCGTGCTCTGGAGCTCTTCGTTCGACGACTGCAGCTCTTCGTTGGCGCTCTGCAGCTGCTCGAGCGCACTCTCCTTCTCCTCGACGGTCGTCTGCAGGTATTCCTTGGTTTCCGCGAGCTCTTGTTCCAGCGTCTGAACGCGCAGCGTTAGGCGCACCGGCGGCCCGTGGGATGCCTTGCCTTTTCGAGTGCCCGCCACGATTTCCCTGGGGGTCGCCATCTGTTGGAACAGCACGAGGAAGCAGCGGGCGTTCGAGGCTGGATCCTGCACGGGAATCACGTCGAGCTTCACGAGTTGCTCTCGCCCGTTCTCATGGTATCTGGCCTCAGTGGTGAAGCGCGCTTCCGTGCGTGCCGCCTTCTGAATCGCCTTCTTCAGCACGGTCTGAAGTCCGGGTCGTGCGACCTTGAGAAGGTTGAAGCTCGCGGCGCCTGGCGCAGGTTCGAGAAACGGACCCGTGCGTCCGCGAAACTGAAGAATCTCCAGGCTCTGGTTCACCACCACGCCGGGTGGGCCGTACACCTCGAGCACCTTCCGATCGGCGAGATTCTGGAGGTTTGGCGTCGATCGGGCAACCACAGTCTCACGCCCCAGCGCCGGGATCGGACGCGTTCCGTATCCCAGGTCAGGTGGCACGTGTGTGGCGACCGGACGACTGCGGTAGATCTTGCTCTTCCGATCGACCGGATCGAACAGATCCGGCGCATCGCCGACGTTCTCCGCGGCCCCCAACAGGAGATAGCCTCCCGGATTGAGTGAATAGTGAAGAGTGCGGAGGACTCGCTTTTGCGCCGGTTGCTGCAAGTAGATGAGAAGATTTCGGCAGCTCACCAGGTCCATCCGCGAAAAGGGGGCGTCTCTCAGAATATTCTGACGGGAGAACACCAGCATGTCACGAATCCGGCGTGTGACGACATATGAGTCGTCTCGCTTGAGGAAGAAGCGATTGAGCCGCGCCTGGGAGACATCCAATTCGATGTTCGCTGGGTAGCTGCCGCCGCGCGCAATCCGGATGGCTTCCTCGTCGATGTCGGTACCGAAAATCTGGAGGCGAGCGTCGATGCTCTTCTCGTCGCAGTACTCCACGAGACACATCGCCAGCGAGTACGCCTCCTCTCCCGTGGCACACGCCGGAACCCATACTCGCACTGGCTGCCCCCGCTGCGTGTGCTCGAACAGGCCGGGGAAAACGTTCTTCTTGAGTGCCTCGAAGACCGCTGGATCGCGGAAGAAGCTCGTGACGGTTATCAGCAGATCCTGATACAGCGCCGTGAGCTCATCGCGGTTTTGCTGGACGAAGCGGGCGTAGTCTTCCAGACGATCGATTTTTTGTACGATCATCCGCCGATCGATCCGCCGGTCGATGGTCGACTGTTTGTATTGAGAGAGGTCGGTCCCGAATTCGGAGCGGATGAGCACGAACAGCTTTGAAAGCTGGTCTTGAACAGCCTGATCTTTGGCGCGGCGCTCGACGGGACGGCGTGCGCGTCCGTGCGCGATCCGCGTGAGCTCGACGGCTATGTCTCTTGGCCCAAGCGAATAATCGGCAGCCCCGCTCGCAAGCGCGCTGCGCGGCATGCCGTCGTACTTCGCCGTCGACGGATCTTGAGCGAAGGTGTAGCCGCCGGCGGCCTTGATGGCCTTGAGACCAAGCGTTCCGTCGGTGCCGGTCCCGGACAACACGACCCCAACGGCCGACCGCCCCTGATCCTGCGCCAGGGAGCGGAAAAGGTAGTCCACTGGCAACCGGGGACCGTGGGCTCCCGTCGCTACCAGAATGTGAATCACACCATGTAAGACGGCCAAATCCACATTCGGCGGGATGACATAGATCCTCCCTGGCTCGATGTGGACGCCGTCCGCCGCGGTGACCACTGGCATGTGTGCGCTGCGAGCGAGCAGTTGCGTGAGCATGCTCTCATGGTCAGGCGCGAGATGCTGAACGACGATCAGGGCGAGCCCATCCTGGGGGATGTGTTGAAGTAACTCGGTGAGGGCCTCGAGTCCGCCGGCGGACGCGCCGATTCCGACCACCAGGAAATCCGCGCCCCGCGGCTCCTCGGGCTCGGGAACGAGAAGAGCTTGCGTGTCAACTGGCTTCCGCGACCTGCGCTGGCCCTTCCGCACTACGGACCGGCTTTCACCTGACTTCGCTCTCGTCGTTCCGTTCGCGCCAGCGCCGGGTCGCTTGTTGTTCGCCATGGGTCTCTCGCGCCTCTCGCGCACGAAGAATTGGCAGAATGGCGGCCTTGCTTCGGTTTGACAATGTCCGACGTTGAAGGTTCACGAATTGGACCTTCGTCCACCTTGTGTGAGCGCTCTTGCGCTCGCACGCCGAAGAAGGTTGCTTTTAGGTGTCTGTTCGCGCATGACGTCGCGAACAGCGGCAAGGCTGACGCCGATCCGCCTTCTCCCCGTCCACGCTGAGGCCCTCGCAAGGTGCCTCGGCGCCCGGAAGACAGCGCCTCCCGTTGGTGCTCGACAGGGGTCGCCACCTCGGCTCCCCTCGGAACGCATCTCGTACGCAGGAGCGCTGCAGTGAGAGCCCCCGGGGCCGTGAAATCGGCTTCCGCGCGTCCCCCGGTTCTTGTCATTGATGACATCACCGGCGAGTCGGACGTTACCGTCGCGGCACTGGACCGCGCGGGGTTTATCGCGGTTGCCGAATCAGAGGGCGATGCGGCACTGAAGCATGCTCGGAACAGTCTCACGCGGCTGGTCGTGTCCGAGCTCTACGTGCCGTGCGCCGAAGGCGCATGCGTGGTCACTGTTCTGAAGGGCGATCGCTACCGATTGCCGAGACTTCAGGTCCTTGTCCACACCCGATACACGACAGCGGCGGATACCGACTGGGCACTCGCAGCGGGCTGTGACGCGCTCGTGCCGAAGGGGACGTCGGCCGCTGTGCTCATACGGGAAGTTCGTCGCCTCGAGGGATTGGCCGCGTGAGCGCCAGTGGATCACAACCGCTTCGCACGGTGGGTACGGGCATGACGTTTGTCGACGAAACGGGCATGCTCTGGACCGTAACGGAGCGCAACGCCGAGAACCTTGCGGGGACTCGCGGGCCGCGATGTCTCATCTTCTCCTCGAGTGAAGCGGTCCGTCGAGTGTGGGATTATCCCGCTGATTGGCGCGACCTCCTGGCGCCGAGCCTTATTGCGCTCAGTTGGTCTCGTTAGGCACCGAGCGTGATGTCGTCGCCGACGCAGCGCTCTCGCGATGAGGGCCGCGGTAATATTCTTCGATGCACAATGACACGAGACGCGCAACGAACTCGTCGCACTCGGGGCCTTCTCTCGTTAGCGCATCCACGAGGGTTGATCGAACCTCCTGGTCGTCTGCAGACGTCAGCTCTCAAGCCTGTCGCCCGCCGCTGACAGCGCTAGCCCTTTGACGTGTTCGTGATTCGAAAGAGACAGTGAGGCTGCCCGACCCGATCGCAGTGCTCCTCAACCAGCTGGCCCGGGCTCGTGATCGCGCGCGCCATGCCTTCGAACAGTTTGCAGGCAATGGGTACGCGCCCGACCACGGCGGCGAGCGGACAGCACTCGCTTCGAACGAGCATGTCCCGACCGCTCGTCTCGACCTCCGCACTGCCGCCTAACGAACGAAGCACTGCCGCACACTGTTCCGCGCTGGAACGAAGGCTTCGGCCCTGCGCCGCCGGGTGATTCGCCTCTCCGAG
>Ga0070717_10000757_pt1 | contig 21101 bp, 21 predicted proteins | sample LARL113metaG_FD_71366 | JGI IMG/M metagenome (GOLD analysis project Ga0070717, IMG submission 71366) | Corn, switchgrass and miscanthus rhizosphere microbial communities from Kellogg Biological Station, Michigan, USA - LAR L11-3 metaG | ecosystem: Host-associated > Plants > Roots > Rhizosphere ...
TCAGGTGGTCTTTCAGTGGGGGGCAGGCCGTCGCGTCTCGGGCGGCAGCCCACTCCCGGACGCGGAATTACGCGAACGTCCGCCGGTCGCACACCCGCTCGTGCGGACCCATCCGGAGACTGGAAAAAAAGCACTCTATCTCGGCAACCACTCCTCGCACATCCTCGGTATGCCTAAGGCGGAGGGAGCAGCTCTTCTCGACGAGCTTCTGGAGCACACGACAAGACAACAGTTTGTTTATGCTCATCGTTGGCGCCGAGGTGACCTGGTGATTTGGGACAACCGCTGCCTTCTTCACCGAGCCGTAGCCAATTACGAGATGAGCAAATACCGGCGCATCTTGCATCGCAGCGTCGTCCGAGGCACGGCCCCGTTCTGACCCCAGTGCGGCGATCTTTGTGCACGACCGCCCTCGGGGCTTGCTTAGCGTACTCGCGGCGTAGGTAGCCATGCCGCCAGCCATAAGCGGACGTCGGCGGTCACTTGCACTGCTGGTCCTGGTAACCGCGATTGCACCGGCGGCATTGCACATGCTGGTGCCGGCGCTGCCGCTCCTTGCTCTAGCATTCGATGCACCTCCCGCTCGCGTACAGCTCGTGCTGACGCTTTTTCTCGTCGGCATCGCGACGGGACAACTCGTCTATGGACCGGTTTCCGATCGCTTTGGGCGCCGCCCGGTGCTAATCGCTGGGCTCGCCCTGTTCCTGGCCGGCACGGTACTGTGTGCGCTTGCCTGGTCGCTCCCGGTGCTGATCACCGGCCGCGTGCTTCAGGCCTGCGGCGGCTGCGCCGGGATGGTGCTGGGGCGAGCGATCGTAAGGGACCTCTTCGACCGCGAGCGCTCCGCGAGTGCCATTGCCATGATCACGATGGCGATGAGTTTGGTGCCGTCGATCTCGCCTGCGATCGGCGCCTATCTCGCCGAATGGGCTGGATGGCGGGCCGATTTTGCCCTGCTCGGCGCGGTCGGTGCGGGGGTGCTGTTTCTCACCGTGACCAAGCTCGAAGAGACGCACACCGCTCCGGCCGCCGTGAACTTTGCCGGCATGGCGAGGTCCTTCGTGCTGTTGCTGCGCTCGCCGGCCTTTCTCGGCTTTGCCTTCGCGACAGCGTTCACCAGTGCATCATGGTTCACCTTCCTGGCGAGCGCGCCCTATCTTCTTTCCGAGGTATTGCATGAGCCGCCGAGCACCTACGGTCTGATGATCCTGTTGCCGATGGTCGGATATGTCTTCGGCAACGCCGGTGTCGCCCGGTTATCGGTTCCCTTAGGCATCACCCGTCTCTTCGTCTTTGGCCTTGCCTTCTCGTTCGCTTCGGGAGTGATGCTTGCGGTTTGGTGTTTGGTCGATTTGACACCTTGGGCGCTGTTCGTGCCTATGGCGATCAGCTCCATTGGGAATGGTCTGAGTCAACCGCCAAGCATCGCAGCTAGCCTTAGCGTCTATCCGAAGATAGCGGGCGCGGCTTCAGGGCTAATCGGGTTCCTGCAGATGATTGTGGCCGCTCTCAGCACGTTCCTGATTGGCCAGCTGCCGCAGGCCACGCCGCTCTCAACGGTCGCCGTGGTCGGTGGATCCTTGGCACTCGCGTTGGCCTTCGGACTCTTCGTATGGCGCATGCCCGAGGAAGTCTTGCACCCACAGCCAGCGGCCCGGCTCCGCCCGGGGCTCGCGCGCCGATCGTGAGGTGCGCTTTACGTCTCGCCTTCCTCGGCGGGAATGGACGATGATCGCCGCCGGTGCGGTTGACTAAGAGGGGTAAGCAGCAATGAGAACCATTGACGAAACCCACGATCCGCGTCGCGAGAGCTGGGTTGCCTCGGCCCGGGGCCATACCGAATTCCCCATTCAAAACCTGCCGCTCGGCGTTTTCAGCCAAGAGGGCGCAGCACCGCGCGGCGGCGTCGCGATCGGCGACATGATTTTCGATATTAAAGCGGGGATCGATGCGGGGCTGTTTTCCGGCGCCGCGGCGACCGCCGCCGAAGCGGCCTCTGGTCCGGCCTTGAACCCGCTAATGGAGCTGGGCCAGGGCCCACGCCTCGCGCTGCGCCGGCAACTCTCGGCGCTGCTGTCGGCTGATCACCCAAACCAGGTGAAAATCGAGACGCTGTCGCCGCGGCTGCTGCATAACGCCGCCGATTGCACGATGCATCTGCCTGCGCAGATCGGCAGCTACACCGATTTCTTCGCTGGCATCCACCATGCGAGAAACGGCGGGATGCGGCGCGATCCCAACAACCCGCTCAACCCAAATTACAAATACGTTCCCGTTGCCTACCACAGCCGGGCATCTTCAGTGCGGCCTTCTGGCGTACCGATCCGACGTCCGAGCGGTCAGCGCAAGGCTGCCGACGAGGATGCGCCGAGCTTTGGCCCGTGCCGCAAGCTCGATTACGAGCTCGAGCTGGCAGTATGGATCGGACCCGGCAATGCGCTCGGCGAGCCGATCCCGATCGGCGAAGCAGGAAACTACCTCGTCGGGCTCGGTCTGTTCAACGACTGGTCGGCCCGGGACATCCAGCAATGGGAGTCGCAGCCGCTCGGACCCTTCCTCGGCAAGAGCTTCGGCAGCACGGTGTCTCCTTGGGTCATTACCACCGAGGCGCTGGCGCCTTTCCGGGTCGCGCAAGCACCGCGACCGGCGAGCGATCCGCGGCCGCTTCCCTATCTTTGGGAGGAGGCGGATCAGAAAGAGGGGGCCTTCGACGTCGCGCTCGAAGCGTTGTTGATAAGCGAAGGGCTCCGGGCGAAGGGGCTGTCGCCGCACCGCATGTCGGCCAGCAACACGACCGACCTCTACTGGACCGTGGCTCAGATGATCGCGCACCATAGCTGCAACGGGTGCAATCTTGCCGCCGGTGATCTGTTCGGCTCCGGGACGATCTCGGGCCAAACCCCGGAGAGCTATGGCAGCCTGATGGAACTGAGCGCCGATGGTACCCGCCAGATAACCCTCCCTTCCGGGGAAACCCGCACGTTTATCGAGAACGGCGACGAGGTGATCTTTCGCGCACATTGCCGAAAGAGCGGTTTTGTGCCGATCGGCTTTGGCGAGTGCCGGGCGAGCATCGTATGACGCGAGCCGAGAAACCGTTCTAGAGGCCCGGCTCGCTGCGGTTCGTCATCCTGACTTGAGTACCAGACGGAGCGGTGGAGCGATGCCTCGTCCAATAATAATAGTAATAACATTATATTCATGTATATTATATTATATTGACATATTTAATTGTGGATTATATCCATTCCACAGCGTTTGCTAACGCTGGAGGAGGCGTGATGTCCGAGGCATTGATTAGCGAACCCGGGCTTTCGCTGTGGGAGGCAAACCCGCTCTCCCCGGACAGTGTGCATCGCGTCGGGCGAACGGTATTTGTGACGTCGCCCGAGACGCTGCAGGCCGTGCAGCCCGGCCAGCTGTGGTATGTTGAGCTTCCGTCGACCGAGCCAGCCATATCGCCGCTTGAGTATCGGGCGCTGATGACCGCCAATGTCGTGATCTACGATCGCGCTCTGGAATCGGCCGTAGCCAGCTTTCTGCCCCTCGGCGCCTATGCGGAGCCGGCAGGCTCGCGCGACACGGTAACCGAGCGGTGCTTTCGCTTTTTGCGTGACGGTTGGAGTGTAGCCCGATTGGTCGATCCTCGAGGGGAGCGGACTGACATTGTACGGCAGCTCGCCGAACGCTTGCTGCAGGTCGAGGCGCCGGCCAGTCTAGCGGTATCGGTATTTGCCAATGCCTACGGCAAATACGAAAAAATTGCGGCAGAACTCGACCAGCTCGGCGACGCCATTGACGCGCGCGGCTTCGACCAACCTATAACTCTAACAATAGTTTTCTCTGGGATCGGCGTTGGAGCGGCGCCGCGTTTCGTCGTCGCCTCGGCGAACGGTTTGGCCGGGTGAGATAGAAGTCGCCCTAGGTATGGCTGAATTTGCGAGGATTGCTGCTCTTCTATTGATATTCCTCGGCACCCTCTGGGTCTTCGGGTTCATGCACACGCACTGACCGCACCTGTTATCCGAGGCGCGGATTCTCCTGGGCGACTTCCTCTCAGCGCTTCCTGGAGGATGACAAGCAGTCGATCACCGCGCCGAGCGTAGTATCTTTTCGGCGGCGTCGGCAAAGACCTGGACGCCGAGCACGATGTCCTCCTCCTCGGTGTCCTCGGACCAGTGGTGGCTGATACCGCGCAGGCTCGGGATGAACATCATGGCGGCCGGCATCCGGTACGACAAGACGGCCGCGTCATGACCCGCCGCACTCGGCATGCGAGTATGCATTCTTGGGGCATGCCGATGGGCCGCGGCTTCGATCCGCTCCTGAAAGCTGGGATCCATCGGACGAGGCTCGGTGCGCGCAATCGTCTCGATCTGACAGGCGCAGGGTCCCGCCCGATCGGCTTCGTCGATGAGCTCGTACAAGGCTTTCTCGAAAGTCGCGAGCCGGTCGATATCGGCATCCCGGAACTGCACCTGCATCTCGGCTCGGCCGGGAACGACGGAAGGCGCGTTTGGCTCGATCAGCATGCGGCCAATGGTCCACACCGTGCGCGGGCCGGCGATCTCCGGGAACCGGTCGTGAATGCGCGTCGCGAGCCGGACCATGGCGACGCCGGCATCCCTTCGCCGCTCCATACGCGTGGTGCCGGCATGGTTCTGCTCGCCGACCAGCGAAATCCGATAATTCCAGATGCCGACGATGGTCTCGACGACACCGATGCGCAAGCCGCTGGTGTCGAGCGTGTCGCCCTGCTCGATATGCGCTTCGAGATAGCCGATGTAGCGCGACTGATCGACGCGCTCGCGGGGTCGTCCTGCATAACCCGCCCGCTCGAGCGCTTCACGCAGCGGTGTCCCATTATCGCGCCCCCGGGTTCGGTCAATTTCCTCCTCGGAGAGGGCATCAGTGAACGAGCGGCTGCCGAGAAAATTGCCGTAATGGCCTTCCTCGTCGGCCCAGGCGGCGACCTCGATTCCGAGCTCGCCACAACCGGGGTCGGCGGCAAAGGCGCGGGCGAGTTCGAGGCCGTAAATCACCCCTAAGGAGCCGTCGAGCCAGCCGCCATAGGGCTGCGTTTCGCTGTGCGAACCGACCAAGAGCCGACGCTGCGCGCTGGGATTGCGGCCGATAACATTGCCGATCCCGTCGATCACGACGTCGAGCCCAGCTTCGCGCAGCTTTTCCGCCAGCCACTGCCGCGATTCGACGTCGATAGGCGAATAGGTGGGACGGTGGACACCGGTCTTGTACCGACCAAATTCGGCGAGCCGTTTCAGATCCGCGAGAACGCGCTTTCCGTCGACGCTCGGCATGTCTCCAGCCCTTTCAGCGGCCGTGGCGATTGGCGCAAGACTAGCCTAGGATCATAATTAACGGAAATGGCTCGTGGATGACCGGCATGCCCGATCACTCTCCTCCTCGTGTCGCGCTCCTCGGCTTTTCGATCGAGTGCAACAAATTCGCGCCCCCGGCGACCAAGGCGCATTTTCTCGCCCGCACCTATCTCGAGGGCGACGCCATCCTCGAGGACGCGCGCTTGCCGACCCCGACCATGCTGCCGGAGACCCCGGGTTTCGTCACTGCCATGGACGCCTCGGGCCCATGGACGCCCGTCGGCATCGCGCTTGCCATGACCGAGCCGAACGGCCCGGTCGAGCACGCCTTCTTCGCCGAGCTTCTCGACACGATCAGCCGTCGCCTCAGAACGGCGCTACCGGTCGACGCCGTCTATATCTGCTCGCACGGCGCAGGGCTCACCACCGAAGAGGACGACCCAGACGGGGTCTTGTTCGAGAGGGCGCGGGAGATCGTCGGCCCCAATGTGCCTATCGCAGCGACCTTGGACCTGCACGCTAACGTGTCGGAGCGCATGGTCGGGTCGATCGATGTCTTTATCGGCTATCGGACCAACCCGCATCTCGACATGCGCGAACGCGGCGCCGAGGCGGCTGTGGCGATCCGCGAGATGCTGGGTGGGGTCAAGCCGCAGCGCGCCTTTATCCGGCTGCCGATCGTGCCGCCGACCGTGACGATGCTGACCGCCGCCGGGCCTTATGCCGAGATGATCGATTTCGGACAGCATCGGATGACCCCGGAAATCATGAATGTCTCGGTGATGGGCGGATTTGCCTTTGCCGACACCGCCAAGAATGGGCTGACCGTCGTGGTGACCGCCCGCCACAACAGGCGCGCCGCCGAAGCTTTGGCCCGCGAGATCGCCGAACTTGGCTGGGCCAATCGCGAACGGTTTTACCCGCGGCTCACTTCCCTCGACGAGGCCGTCGCGAAAGCTCTCGCCGTCGGGCGAGACCCCTCGGCTCCCGCTCTCGTCTTTGCCGACGTCGCAGACAACCCGGGTGGCGGCGGACGCGGCAACACGACCTTTCTGCTGCGCGCCTTTTACGAGGCCCGGGTGTTAGCGGCTCTGCTCGGCGTCTTCTACGACCCTGATCTCGCCGCCGAAGCGCATCGGCACGGTGTTGGCGCACATTTTGAGGCGCGGTTCAACCGGTCGGAGACCACCCGCTTTTCCGAGGCGTATACCGCGCCCGTCACGGTGATTGCCCTGACCGACGGCAATTGTGTCGGACGGCGCGGCATTTATGCCGGCCTGCGGCTCGAACTGGGGCCCTGCGCCGCCCTCCAGGTGGGCGGCATCACGTTGGTTGTGATCTCGCACCGGGTCCAATGCGCCGATCCGATCTTTTTCGAAATGATGGGGCTCGATATCGGCCGGGCACGCTCGGTCGTCGTCAAATCGCGCGGGCATTTCCGCGGCGGGTTTGACGAGTTCTTCGGACCGGAACAGATTGTCGAAGTCGATCTTCCGGGCCTGACCTCCCCGATGCTCACTCGCTTCGAGTGGACCTGCCTGCCACGGCCGGTCATCCCGCTCGACGCCGACGTCGAATGGGTCAGACCGTAAGTGCCGAAACATTGGGGAGGAATAACAATGGGATCGATGCGTTACGCGGCGATTGTGGTGTTGAGCGTCCTTCTGGCCGCGCCGGTTGTCGCGCAGACTACGTCACCGCCCAAATCATCGCCTTCACCGGCAACCACGAGTCCGGGCAAAACAGGCCAAGCGCCCGAGGCCAGTGGGCCTAAAGAACAGGTTGGGTTGGTTGATATAAACTCGGCCTCTGCAGAAGAACTCGATAAGCTGCCCGGCATAGGAACACCACGTGCGAAGGCAATCATCGCCGGCCGCCCCTATAGCGGCAAGGATGATCTCGTCCGACGCAAGATCATCCCGCCCAATGTGTACAATCAGATCAAGGAAAAGATCATCGCTCGCCAGAAATAGCCGTATCCGCAACAGCCCGCAGCCGCTTCCGCGCGGCCGCGATGTTGTTGTTGGCTCGGAAAGAGGGCGAACCAAGCACTATGACGGAGACAGAAATGGCTGCATTATCGCCGAGTTCCGCCCGCGAGCAAGTGCGCCCGATCGCGCCAAAGCTGGTCGCGCTGGCTGAAAAAGTCGTGTATGGCGATGTCTGGGAACGCCCGGGCCTGTCGAAGCGCGATCGCAGCCTGATCACCGTGGCGACGCTCGTTGCGCTCGGCCGCGAACGGCAGCTGCGCGGCCATCTCGAGCGCGCTCTCGGCAACGGCGTCGGCAAGGACGAGATCGGCGAGCTGATCACGCACCTGGCCTTTTACGCCGGCTGGCCTACGGCGATGACCGCTGCTCTGGTCGCGAAGGAAGTGTTCGCACGATAGCCGGCCGGCTCGCCGCTGCTGGCACTTTAGGCGGCATCGTGGAAGATGATGCCGAGGGTATAGCGTTGCCCGGAGCGCAGGCGGCTGACGCCGTGCCGCATCGTTACCCGATAGGGACCGCGCGTCCCCTCGACCGGCCGATGGTGGACCGGGAAGACAACAGCCTCCCCCTGCTGCAACGGCACGACCTCGGCTTTCGACTGCACCCGCGGCCGCTGCTCGACGAGCAGGAACTCGCCGCCGGTAAAATCCTCCTCGGACGCGCTGAGCAGGATGGTCAGCTGCAGCGGGAATACGAGATCACCGTAGAGGTCCTGGTGCAGGCAGTTGTAGTCGCCGGTCTCGTATTTCAGCAGCAGCGGCGTCGGGCGCTCCTGTCCTGCGGCATGGCATTGCGCGAGATAGGCGCCGAGCGACGGCGGGAAGCGTCCCTCTTCGCGCAGCCTTTCGCGCCAGCGATTGGCGATCGGGGCAAGATGCGGATAGATCGCTTGGCGCAGCCCGTCCACCGTGGTCGGCAGCGGATACCGGAAATATTTGTATTCGCCGCGTCCGTACGCGTGGTGTTGCATGATGATGCGGCGCCGGAACGCATCCTCTGTCGGATAGAGCGCGACGAACTCGCGGCAGACCTCGACGCTCAGCAGCGCTGAGGTGGTGGCATATCCGCGCTCGTCAAGCGACGCCGCGACCTCATCCCAATCGACCGCCGCGACGGGGTCGACAGCCGCCTTCGCCTTAAGCCGCCGCCTCATCGACCGCCTCCCGGGCCGCTCGCTCGCTGGCGAGAAGCGCACGCTTGCGTTCCAGTCCCCAGCGATAGCCGCCGAGTTCACCGTCGCTGCGGATGACTCGGTGGCACGGCACGAGCAGTGCGAGTTTGTTCGCCGCGCAGGCCTGCGCAACGGCGCGGACCGCCTTTGGTTGGCCTAACGCCGCGGCGATTTCGGTGTAGCTCGCGGTCCTGCCGAACGGGATTTTCTGCAAGGCGCGCCACACCCGCGCCTGAAACGCCGTCCCCTGGATGTCGAGCGGCAGGTCGAGGTTGCGTTCAGGGGCGGTAATGAAATGCACGATCCGATCGGCCCAATCCTTCAGACCGGCCTCGTCTGCAATCACTTCCGCTGCAGGGAACCGTTGCCGCAGCGCGGCGGCGAGGTTCTCGCGTTCGTCGCCGAGCGCGGTCATGCAGATCCCGCGCTCGGTGGCGGCGACGAGCGCCCAACCGATCGGGGTCTCGACCGTCGCAAAACGGATCGTCTGCCCATCTCCGCCGCGGCGCCGAGCCCCGGGGGTCATCCCGAGCCCCGCCGGTGCGGCCTCATAGGCGCGGGAGCTCGATCCGAAGCCGGAAGCATAGATGGCCTCGGTGACAGGCTCTCCAGAATCGAGCTTTTCGGCGAACCGGCCGAGCCGGTGGGTTCGCGCATAGTCCCGCGGTGTCGCACCGGTAATCTGCTTGAACACCCGATGGAAATGAAAGGGGCTGATCCCGGCTGCGTCGGCGAGTTCCGCCAAGCTCGGCACAGTCTCGCTCTTCCGCAGCAGCGCGCAGGCCCGCTCGACCGCGGCGACATGCCTGGAAGCAGCCGAACTCTCCGTGGGACGGCAGCGCTTGCAAGGCCGCAGCCCGGCCGCCTCTGCCGCCTCGGGGGTCTCGAAAAACAGCGTGTTTTTGCGCAGCGGCAACCGCGAAGTACAACCGGGCCGGCAATAGACGCCGGTCGTCCGCACCCCATAAAGGAACTTGCCGTCCGCGCCGGCGTCGCGTCGTTCAAGTGCCGCCCAGCATTGGTCGAAATCCAACATCTTTCCCTCCTCCACCTATTTGGTGAGCCTAAGATGGAGGAAGGAGGAATTCCGCTCTATCCGGTGCTTGCTTTCTAATTCGCGTTCTTCGCGTAACGCTTCGGGAGCATCGCGTGGATGCCCTTGTTGCCGTCCACCAGTTGCGTCACCCGCATATCGACGGCGAGGCTAGAAAACATATAGGCGTCCTCGGGCGAGAGACCCATGCGTTCCCCGATCAAGGTGATCATCTGGCGCAGCGCGGTTTTCGCAGCGTCGTCGAGATCCTCGTTGAAGCCCATCGTTATGTGGTGGGTTGGGGTCTCGGCCCTAGGTAGATCGAACTTCAGATCCTTGCGCAAGACTATGCGGAAGGTGCCGCTGAGCGCGGTTTCGAGCGCCGTAACGCAAACCTCGCCATCACCTTGCACGCCATGGCCGTCGCCCGCCGAAAACAAGGCTCCGGGCGCCCAAACCGGCAGGTACAAGGTCGTGCCGGCGACCAGCTCCTTCAAATCCATGTTGCCGCCGAACTCGCGCGGCACGATCGAGGTGACGGCACCATAGACCGGCGGCGGCGCCACACCCATGACCCCAAAAAACGGCGCCAGCTCGATCTCGGCGCCCCATGGCACGGTGGCGATCCCGCGCTGGCGGTCGATCGCCGTGTGCCAAATCCGGCGGATCGGAAAATCTTCCGGCAGAGTGCCGGAGAGCGGCCTCACCCGGGTGTAGCCCCAATTCTGCCGAGGGTCGATTGAAAGGATCTGGATCTCGAGGACATCACCGGGCTCGGCACCCTCGACCGCGATCGGCCCGGTCAGGATATGTGCGCCGAGGTGCGGCTCTAGCCCGCGGTGAATCGCCAGATGGTCCGGGAGAAGATCGAAATTACCCCCTTGCGGCAGCACCTCCGGCCCTCCAGAGACACAATCCATCGTCACCGTGTCTCCCGACGCGACCGCCAAAACCGGCTTCAGCCCGGCATCAAAAAAACCCCAATGACAGGTCTCCGGACCGGCCCGCAATACGTGATGCTGCGGCATCGACAAACTCCCTACGCCCTACTCTGGCCCAGCTTAGCCTGATCGGCGGCGCGATGCGAATGGCGAGCGGGCTGGCTCCCGCTAAGCTTCGAGTTGCTCGTGCGAACCACAACTTGAAAGTGTATCAACGGAGGTTGGCCGCTGTACCTGCAGCAAATCTGCAGCGAAATCTCTCCTATAGGTTGACGACTTTGTTTGACGCGGAGCCGGTTATGCCCGATCGGCTTTTTTCGAATGGTCGCCGACGCTCCCGGCCCAGCGTCTTCGACGAAATCTCAGAGACCATCGGCATCTCGTCCGTCCAACTCCAGTCCGTTCCCGGAGCAGCTACCGGCCGGAGTATATAATGCGAATTAGGCATCATTACGAATCAACCAAAACCGCTCCCGAGAACGGCCACTGGTGGCGGCAAGCGCCGACCTCGAAACAGAAGTACGGCCATATTAGCCGTCATGCTTCGTCTATGACCTATCGGTCAGCGGTGATGTTATGGTTAGAGTGCGATCTGGTGTTAAAATGTTGAAGAGGGTGATCGAGAATGGATCCGTATGCCCGCGTAGTCTGGGTGGCGCTGATAGTTCTCTTGCCATTAGCCGGCTGCTCTTCTCCGGGCAGCGACCTGCCGATGCTTTCAGCCAAGTCTGATGTCTCGCCCTATCATCTCGGACCAGGAGATAGGCTGGAAATCAGAGTGCTCGGCGCCGATGAGCTGAACGGCCAATACTCGGTTCAAGATGACGGGACGATTCGGATGTTGATGGCCGGCGATGTCCCGGCGGCGGGCCTCACCCCGGACCAGGTCCAAACCAAGATCGAGGACAAATTGAAGGCGGGCCAATACATCACCCAACCGCGTGTCACCGTGGCGGTATTGAACTATCGACCGTACTTCATTCTGGGCGAAGTTTCGAGCCCTGGTGCTTATCCCTATGTCAGTGGTATGAAAGTGCTCAGTGCTGTAGCAGCCGGGGGCGGTTACACTTATAGAGCGAATCAGAATTTTGTAATTCTGACGCGAAATGGCGAGGACAGCAGAGCTGATATTTTGTTATTTGTTCAGCCAGACGATATTATTCGTGTTCTTGAGCGTTCCCTTTTCTAGTCTTTCGCGAAGCTACCTGACTGTGCTACGACAGAAAGTACCACGTGGCAAGGCCGGGGGTTTCTGCAAACCGCTTCATTCAAGCACCGCTCAGCATGGATTCTTCCGGACCAAAACAGCTTTTCGCCACGCGCGGACGGCGCGGTGGTAACCGCGCGGGAGGGGAATTCGGTCGATTTGGTCGAGGCTGAAGAGGCCAATCCGCCGATGCTCTTCGCTGACCCGAAGATCGCCGTTGTCGTGTCTGCGCAGGCCGTAGGTCACGATGACCACTTCTCTTTGTGGCAGCACCTCGTAGACCCAACAGTCAAGGAGAGGCCCGATTTCGACGGGAATCCCAAGCTCCTCATAGACTTCCCGCCCGAGGCAGGCTGCTGGAGTTTCTCCGGGCTCGAGCCGCCCTCCCGGCAGTTCCCACTCGTCACGCTCGTTCTCCAGCAGCACGACCCGATCGCCCTCGTAGAGAACCCCTTTTATTGAAACGGGGAACACCATCACCTCCATAGTGTGCGAAGGCCACGAAGGGGCCGGGTCGGGAACAAACCTACAAATCTGTTTCGAAGTCCTGGCCGGGAAACATCGTGGCCCGGCTCCATCCCGACCAGACGCCGGCGATCGGGTTGTTCGGATTGCGGTCGTGGCGCCAGCAGACGTTCTCGGCGTTTGCCGCCTCGATACGCTGCGTGTGGTCCTTGCTCATCACGAACTCTTGGGTCGAGATATACGCATCTCGATTGTCGCAGTCGGGGCTTTTCGTGATCACCGCCTGGACATTGACGCGGTCCCAAGTGGGATTGTTCAAGATCAATGTGGCGGATGACTTTGAGCTGACCGGACCACAGGCTGCCAGCGAGAGCAACACGGAGAGCCACGCCCGAGATCGCACTACCTTCCACTCCCCGGAACCGGACGAGATACGAAGCCTCGGTCGTTTAGAAAGCTTCCCTCCGCCAGGCAAGCGGAATCGTCTCCTGGCGGCTCGGGGTCTCAGCGAAGACAGCCGGGCAGCATCGTGCTCAGAACGTTGTCGCGGCGGATAAAATGATGGAACAGCGCCGCGGCCGCATGCAGACCGATAATCGAAAGCAACACATAGGCCACGACATCGTGGACGGCGATGACTTGCTCGGCGAGGATCTTGTTGGGACCGACAATCGGCGGCAGCTCGCCCAATAGGTAAAAGTCTATCCGCCTTCCCCGTGCGTTGATGTGCAGAACGCCGAGCATCGGCTGTGCCAGCAGCAGCACGTAAAGAAAATATTCGGTGGTTCGCGCCGCCACTTTTTGAATGGTCGGGAGGTCGGCTGGAAGATTCGGTATCCGGGCGTGCCATCGCCAGCCCAAGCGAAACAGTGTCAGCGCAAGAACCGTGACCCCCGACGAGTAGTGCAGCTGCCAGAGCAGGGATCGCACCTGTTTAGCGGCTACGATATCGCTTGACCACATTGCGAGGTAAGCAGCGGCGACCAGTAGTAGGGTCGACCAGTGAATTGCCTTGATCACACGGTCATAGCTGTCTCGCGAAGCGGCCAATCTGGGTGCACTCCTCTCTTCTGCCCGCGCGCTCACTCCCCACCCCCTTCAGGCTGTGCCGGAATCTGACCTGTGAAGGGAACGAATTATTCCTGCCCTCGAGCAAAGATGGCGTCGGGAATAAACCCTGAAGCTGATCGGTCTGAATGGGCGTCACACACAACGCCATTCGGGAGAGACAAATGGCCGATCACGACAAACACGAGCTATCGAGCGCCGTCCGCATGAACCGCCGCGGGCTGCTGAAGTGCATGGCCTGGGCAGGAACCGGCGTGCTCTGGACGGTCAGCGGCGGCGTGCCGCGCACGCTGGGACTGCTCGGAGAGGCTGCCGCCGCCGAGACGTCGGCGAGCGGCTTTACCTTTCTGCAGATCAGCGACAGCCATGTCGGCTTCGACAAGCCGGCCAATCCCAATGCACTCAGCACCTTTCAAGAGGCCATCGCCAAGGTCAACGCGATGCCGACCCAGCCCGCCTTCATCGTTCATACCGGCGATATCACTCATTTGTCGAAGGACAAGGAATTCGACGACGCCGATCAAGCCATGAAGGCGCTGAAGCCGAAGGTGTACGTAATACCCGGCGAGCACGATGTCGCCGATGCAGACAACGGCAAGGCCTATCTCGACCGTTACGGCAAGGGGACGAAGGGCAAGGGTTGGTACAGTTTCGATGACGGCGGAGTGCATTTCATCGCCCTGATCAATGTCTTCAATTTCGAGCCCGGCTTCAAATCTGCCGGTCTCGCCAAACTCGGCGACGAGCAGCTCGAATGGATGGAGAAGGACGTCAAGGGGCTCCCCGCCAGCACACCGATTGTCGTGTTCGCGCATTTGCCGCTCTGGACGGTCTACCAGGAATGGGGCTGGGGCACCGAGGACGCCCCGCGCGCTCTCGGCTACTTGAAGCGCTTCGGCTCGGTGACCGTGCTCAACGGCCACATCCACCAGATCCAGCAAAAAGTCGAGGGCAACGTCTCATTCTATACGGCGCGGTCGACGGCCTTCCCGCAGCCCGAGCCGGGGACCGCTCCCTCTCCCGGGCCGATGAAGGTGCCGGCCGAGCAGTTGCACTCGGTGCTTGGCCTGCGGACGGTCAACTATGTCCGCGGCAAGAGCCCCCTTGCAGTCATCGAGACCCCGCTCAGCGCTTGAGAGGTGCAGCGATGTTGCCAATCAGAGCCGCGCTGCTCGGCGCCGCAGGGATGATCTCGCTTCTTCTTGCTGGCGCGTCCGAGAACCCTTCTGCCGGCGAAGCGGCGGTCCAGGCGGCGGCAACCCCGGCCGCCGTGAAGATCGACAACTTCAACTTCACCCCGCCGACGCTGGTCGTCACTCCTGGGACGACAGTGACCTGGACCAACGACGACGACAGTCCGCACTCTGTGCGAGAGAATGACGGGAAGTTCAAATCGGCGGCGCTCGACACGGACGATACCTTCTCGCAAACCTTCGCGGCGCCGGGGGAATACCAATACTTCTGCTCGATCCATCCACGCATGGTCGGAAAGATCGTCGTCAAACCCGGGGGATAAGCATCGTCAAATTACGACCGGCCGTCCCGACGAAAGCCAGGACCCATGGTTGCCATGGACACCGGCCTTCGCCGGTATGACGAAAGCTGCAAGTTGGAGAGGCGTGATGTGGTACTACCCGGCCGCCTTCCTATTGGGAAAACGCGACGTGATTGGCGCCTGGCTCGTCTGCCTGCTCTTCGCGGCCGTGTGCCTGGGCTCGCCGAGGCTCACCGCTACGTTTGACACTCCTGCCGCAACCCGCCACGCCGCACTGGCTTGCGAGCCCGCTGGCTGACCGCGGGATTGATCAACCCCGACCGGATCGGTACCGTGACGGCTCTCAATGCCGCCGACGGGAGGTCCGAAGATGCCTGACGACGTTCGCAAGCCCGCGATTGACAAGTCACGCCTGCCGAGCCGGCATGTGACTGTCGGCCCCGAGCGGGCGCCGCATCGCGCGTTTTTGTACGCAATGGGTCTAACCCACGAGCAGATCGCTCAGCCGCTGGTCGGGGTTGCGACCACCTGGAATGAGGCGGCGCCGTGCAATATCGCGCTGTCCCGCCAGGCGCAGGCGGCCAAAAAAGGGGTTGCCGCAGCGGGCGGTACGCCACGCGAGTTCACGACGATCACGGTGACCGACGGCATCGCGATGGGCCATGCGGGAATGAAGTCCTCTCTGGTCAGCCGCGAGGTCATCGCCGACTCGGTCGAACTGACGATGCGGGGGCATTGCTACGACGCACTGGTCGGGCTGGCAGGCTGTGACAAGTCGTTACCCGGGCTGATGATGGCGATGGTGCGTCTCAACGTGCCGTCGGTCTTCATGTATGGCGGCTCGATCCTGCCCGGCCGGTTCAAGGGCAAGGACGTGACCATCGGTGACGTGTTCGAGGGGGTCGGCGCGCACAGTGTCGGCGCGCTCTCCGATGAAGAGCTGTACGAACTCGAATGCGCCGCCTGCCCCTCGGCCGGTTCCTGCGGTGGGCTATTCACCGCCAACACGATGGCCTGCGTCTCGGAGGCGATCGGGCTCGCCTTGCCCGGCTCGGCTGGAGCGCCCGCACCCTATGATTCTCGCGACGCCTATGCCGAAGCTTCGGGCCAGGCCGTTACGGAATTGCTGCGCCGCAATATCCGGCCGCGCGACATCGTCACCCGCGAGGCGATCGAAAACGCGGCGATGGTTGTCGCCGCCGCCGGCGGCTCGACCAATGCCGGGTTGCATCTGCCGGCGATCGCCAACGAGGCCGGCATCGATTTCGACCTGCACGCCTTCGGCGAGATCGCCAAGCGCACACCCTATATCGGCGATCTAAAGCCGGGCGGCCGCTATGTGATGAAGGATCTTCACGATATCGGCGGCGTGCCGGTATTGATGAAGGCCTTGCTCGACGGCGGTTATTTGCATCGTGACTGCCTTACCGTCACCGGCAGAACCGTGGCAGAAAATTTGAAGGATGTCCGCTTCCCGACCGGGCAGGATGTCGTGCGCCCGGCCTCTAACCCGCTCGCGCCGACTGGCGGACTCGTCGTCCTGAAAGGCAACTTCGCGCCGCAGGGGGCGATCGTCAAAGTTGCCGGCATGAAGACATTGCGCTTCGCCGGCACCGCGCTGTGCTTCGATTGCGAGGAGGACGCCTTTACTGCAGTCGAGCAGCGCCGCTACAAGGAGGGCGACATCATCGTGATCCGCTATGAGGGGCCCCGCGGCGGACCTGGGATGCGCGAGATGCTGTCGACAACCGCGGCATTATATGGGCAGGGAGTGGGTGAGAAGGTCGCGCTGATCACCGACGGCCGCTTCTCCGGCGCGACGCACGGCTTCTGCATTGGCCATGTCGGACCGGAAGCGGCGGTCGGCGGCCCTATCGCGCTGCTGCGCGATGGCGACCGGGTCACGATCGATGCCGTCGCCGGAACAATCGAGGTCGCGCTCAGCGACGCCGAACTGGCTGACCGCCGCCGTGCCTGGACACCGCGCAAGAACGACTATCAATCGGGCACCCTGTGGAAGTACGCGCAGACCGTCGGCGATACCGAGAAGGGCGCCGTCACCCATCCCGGTGCCCGTGCCGAAACCCACATCTACGCCGATATTTAAGACTCAGTCCTCCCCCGCACCGCGGGATTCTAGCGCGCTTCCGTCCAGCTCTCGGAAAAGGCTAGCGCGCAAGTGCTGAATGGGCGCCCTTCGCGCTCTCTCGGCCATGGCCGGCCAGCCGCCTCGACGCCGTTCCGTGTCAATCGCGCGCCCAGTGCGGGAATGAGGAGAGTGCACACTCCGTAGGGACGCCCCGGTTCCGCATTGGGCTGGGTGTGGATCAGCAATGGATCGCCGATCTGATACCAGGTCAGCCCGATCTCCTCGTCCCGCGCCGCTATCCGTTCAGTCCAGAAATAGCGCGGGTCGCCCGATTTGGTGAACTGGGCGTCGACGACCGGGATCTTGGTGTCTGCGGTCTCGGGGTTGAGCATTCCTTGAACGGTGGTCTGCAGCCAGCGCGCCATTGCAATATTGTCGGCGTAGATTCGCCAGCGGTTTGCAGTCAACTCACTGTTGAGGTAGAGCACATGTCCCGGCCCCGCCGAGCAAGAGATGATGCGCCAGAAACTCGCATTGGTTGTGGGCGGATCACCATCGTTCGCACTCAGGCGGATGAAGGGATTTTCGCCAGTCAAGATGACGCGGTTTGGGTCGGCCGGCATTGGAACCTCCCTTGAAATGGGCGAGCGAAGGCAACCTTACCGCACCGCCCCCGAAAAGATAACGGCATGACCAAGACGGCAACTGAAATCCGGCTGACGATCTGTGGCAGGCGCGGCGCCACCGACATGACCGGCTTTCGGTGGCCGAGCATCTTCTCGTGTGGACCATCCTGCCGGCCGTGGGGTTTCATGCCTCAGTGATCTGGGGCGGTTTCATCACTTCTCCGGTGGCTTGAAGGCATCTCCGCTATACCGTCGACAAAACGGGCCAAGTGATCGGCGTTACTCGCTGGCCGCACTGCGATCAGTCCGTTTGATCACGGCTCTCGATTAACATTCGCAGATCGTCACCAGGCCGCAAGGTCAGGCGGCAGACGGGTGTAACCAAAGCATCTGGTGCCAAGCGAAAGCGGACGCACTGCGCCAGTGTTGCAATACAGAGGATCCCTTCGGTAAGCCCGAACGCGGCGCCGGCGCAGATACGGGGGCCGACGCTGAAGGGAACATAGGCGTGCCGGACGCGAAGCTCGGCATTTTCGGGCAAAAACCGCTCCGGGATGAAGTGGTCCGGCATTCCCCAAAACTTACGGTGGCGGTGGAGCAGCCACGGGACCACGATGACGAGCGAGCCCGCCGGCACCGGGCGGCCGCGGATGGTTTCATCGCGTACCGCCTGCCGGGCGAGGAGCGGGACCGGAGGGTAGAGCCGTATCGTCTCCTCGAACACCGCGCGCGTATAGGTCAGCTTAGGGACGTCATCGAGGTTCGGCAGCCGGTCGCCGAGTACTTGTGCAATCTCGGCGTGGAGGCGTTCTTCGACCTTTGGTACCTGCGACAGCAGATACCAGGTCCAGGCGAGCGAGTTTGCGGTCGTCTCGTGGCCCGCCATAAAGATCACCGCCGCTTCGTTGCGCAGAGCCGAATCGTCAAGGGGCTCGCCGGTCTCGGAATCGCGCGCCTCAAGCAGCAGGCGGATCATCGAGGCGTCGCCGCTCGACAGCTGCTCGCGGCAGTCGCGAATGACCTGGTCGAGCACCTCGTGAATGCGTTTGGCGGAACGACGGATTGCCGGCGAGTGAAATCGCGGCAGCCAGTCGGGCAATCCGAGGAAATATGCCAGATCGAGCTGGCCGATCAGGCGTTGGTACTCGCTGAACGCCGCGACAATCTCTGCTGCGTGCGCGGCCCCGAGCTGCTGTCCAAAAATGGTCCGGCAAATTATTTCTGCCGTCAGTGTCGCCATCTCTGTCAATATGTTGACCGGCAGCAACCGGCCTGAGCTTGCCCAGCGCTCAGCGGTCTCAGCCGCCGCCTGAACCATTACCGGGGCGAATAGCGGCAGGTGCGAGACGTGGATAATGGGCGCCACGATCTTTCGACGGCGCCGCCAGGTTTCGCCGTCGCTGATGAACAAACCATCGCCGAGGAGCGGCGCCAGCCCATGCCGCATCTGTGGGCTCTTCCGCTCGAAACTATCATGATGTTCGACAAAAGCGCGGGCGACGGTATCAGGGCTGTTACAGATGAACAGCGTTCGCGATAGGACGCGGCTGGAAAAGATCTCCCACTCGAAGCAGCGCTCTTCCCAGATTGCAAGAAAGTTGTGCCGCGCCAGCCGCAAGGTGGCGAGGGCGGAAAGTGGCTGCTTTGGCCGCTCCGGATATGGCGGTACAAAATCATGCATGGAGAACGCCCGCGCGAGGCTGCGCGAATGACGCTATCGCATCAAGGTGGCCGCTGCGATCGGCTCCCCCGCACCCGCCGGCACCGCGGCGGAGCGGGCAGCATGAAGGCGTACCGGCCGGGCATCAGCAGCTTCGAGCCGCTCGACCGCGGCATTGACCGCAAGGGCCAATCCGGCTTCGTTGAAAAACGATCCGGGGATCAGGCAACGAGCGGCGAGCACCCGCCGGAAAGAATCGAACAGCGACGCATCGGGCGGGGCCGTCAAATTCCAGAATTCGTGGAGCTCTCCTTGGAAGGTCAACCCGGCAATATCATAAACCGCCTTGCCGAGCGCGATGACCGGCAACCCGCAGGCCAGTGCCAGCGTACCCAGTGTGCTGTTGACGGTGACGAGCGCCGGCTTGCGCGCGAGCAGTTTGCTGAGATCGCCGCCATCAACGATTGCCAGGCGATCGGCGATCCCGAGCTCGACCGCGACATGTCCGATCATTGCCGTCCAATCGACGAGCCCACTGTCGAGCGGATGAAGCTTTACGACCAGACGCGCTGCAACAGGCGCATGTCGCGCAAAGGAGCCGAGGACATGCTCGATCGCCAGATGCATCGCGCGAAACGGCGAATGAACCCGCACCTGGTAGTCGCAGTCGAGCTGCAACGGAAACAAGAATAACGGATCCGAACCGTCGGGGAGATTCTCGATCGCCGTCGCCGCCCGCCGCTCGGCTCGGCGCCGCAACGCGAGCCGGCGCAGCCATCCCGCATACTCGATCATCTGATGGTACGGCCGGTGCGTGGTGTAATGCGGAAACCGCCACATCCCGGCCATCGAGGCCATCGTATAGACGACATCCTCGACGGCGCGCCGGCGAAAGCTCCCCGGCACCGGAGGCGGATTCCGCCAGGGCGGTAAGGACCGCGCCCGCTCGCGATACCAGCCCGGATCTCGCGGCAAGGTGGAGCGACCGTTGACCCCGCCTTCTTCGAAGGTGATCCAATCAGGCCGGAGATAGCCTTCCTCTACCACGCGAATGCGCAGCAGGCGGCTCTCGGCGACGCGAATTGCCGCGCGGTGCAGCGGCCGGCAATCGCCAAAAAGGATCACGTCGCTGATCGCCTTTTCGACCACCAGCCGATCGAGAAACTCCGGCCACTCATGCTCCGGGCCGCAAAAATCCACCGCTCCCGACAATCGCCAGAACGCCCGATCGCCACCGTTAAAATTAACGCGGTGCACGGCATGACCGCGCTCCCCAAGCGCCCGGCCCAGACGCTCGAAGAAGCGTGTCGCCATCCCCTGTAAAAACAGAAAGCCGCGGCCGGCAGGCGCAGCGCCTAGCATCGCCCGCCCGTGCGCTTGGCCGTTTCTGTGTTAACAGCCACGGATCTCAGATTTTCCAAACCAAACCTTATCGCTCGGAGCGAGCGTTGCGGTGGTTAAACCCCAATCTGGTTAATCTCGGTCACCTCGACGGTTAATGTCCACGATTTTTTGCGCCGCAGTATCAAATTTACGGCGCAGTATCAAAGCAGCGTCAAAGCCTGAGCGAAAAAGTCGAATTCGGGGATTTAACGAGGGTCGCTAAATCACGCCGGCTTTGCGAAAGGCCGCAATCTGGTCCGGCTCGTAGCCGTGCTCGCTCAACACCTTGTCGGTATCGGCGCCCATCCGGGGTGGGGGAGTTTCTATGCTCGGCCCACCATGGGCGAACTTGAACGCCGCAAGCGGTACGCTGAAGCCGCCTTCGATCCCGGGCGCTGAGCTGTGATGGTGGGTGACCCCGCGGGTCGCAAACTGCTGATCCTGAACCGCCTCCGCCAAATTGCGCACGCGCGCTGCCGGCACGTGACGCGCTTGGAAGAACACTTCCCACTCGTCGGCGGTTCGCGTTTTCAGAATATCGGTGAGTAACGCCGCCTCGCGGTCCCGGTCGTGCTCGCGCTCTTCGTTGGTCCCCTTGACCATCTCGGGCCGCTCCAGAGCCTGCCACAACCG
>Ga0070717_10000758_pt1 | contig 21100 bp, 18 predicted proteins | sample LARL113metaG_FD_71366 | JGI IMG/M metagenome (GOLD analysis project Ga0070717, IMG submission 71366) | Corn, switchgrass and miscanthus rhizosphere microbial communities from Kellogg Biological Station, Michigan, USA - LAR L11-3 metaG | ecosystem: Host-associated > Plants > Roots > Rhizosphere ...
CGTACTTGGCCTTCCACTTGTAGAAGGTCGCTTCACTGACGCCGTGACGGCGGCACACCTCCACAGTCTTCGACCCCCCCTCCTGCTCTCACAGGATCGCAATGATCTGCTCCTTGCTGAACCGGCTACGCTTCATTCGTCCGTCCCCCTTACGGCGGTCCGACTCTACCCAAATCTGGAGGAATTTCTGGGGCTCAGGTCAGCTCGCCCATATCGCGTTGTCCATGCGCTGAAATGCGACCGGTCGGCCGCCGGCATCGCAGACCGCGGCGCTGATCTTGATGTTCAGCTCCTGTGCTTTTGACAAGGCTCCCCGAAGGATACGATTGGCTTCTTCCAAGGTGAGACCCATCGATCGTTTCCTCCGCATAGGACGTTGATGTTCGCCCGCAGGCGTGAACTATAGCGCGCGGTGGTAATTGTCGTACACGTCTCCGACGATCCGGCTGACCTCCCTCTATCCGCGCGCCCGGAGGCGCTGTCAGGGCATGCACTGCCACGCCCGCAATTCGGTTCTTTCGGCGTCGCCAGTGAACACACGCCCTCGCGAACATAACGGGAAACTCAGGTGGGTAACTGCCCTGATATTCTCTTTTAGTTCGCCAACCGGCCACCAAATCGTGTTCATTTGAACACGCGGAGCACTGCCAATACGATATATCTTGTGGAGTTAAGTATTGGATTTTGCTTGGTCGGAGTGAGAGGATTTGAACCTCCGGCCCCTGCCTCCCGAAAGCAGTGCTCTACCAGGCTGAGCTACACTCCGACGACCGCGCCGGACATATAGCGAAGGCACTGACACGAAGCAATATCGCGGCGTCCGCGGTCAGAAATCTGTCAAGAGCTGCGCTCTGTCGCGAAGGCTGCCGCCTCGATCAGCACGCGCCGCTCGATACAATCACAAAAGATCGACAGCGAGTCGATCGCCGCCGCCGCGTAGGCGCGGGCGCGGGCGCGTGTCTCGGCAAGGGCGCCACGGCATTCGACGAGTCTAATTGCGTGCTCCAGATCACCCGTTCGTTGATCCATATCTTCGAGCGCACGGTGCCAGAACGCGCGCTCCTCCTGATCGCCACGCGCAAAGGCAATCAGGATAGGCAGCGTGACTTTGCCATCGCGGAAATCGTCCCCAATGCTCTTGCCAAGCTCTGACTGCCGCGCCGAAAAGTCCAGCATGTCGTCGACCAGCTGGAAGGCGATCCCGAGATTGCGGCCGAAGCGATCGAGCGCCTCCTCTTCCTCGCGCGGCCGATCGGCCAGCACCGCGCCGATTCGGCTCGCCGCTGCGAACAGCTCGGCAGTCTTCGCCTGGATGACCTCGAGATATGACACCTCGGTCGTCTGCAGGTCGTTCTGGGTCATCAGCTGCAGCACTTCTCCTTCGGCGATGGTCGAAGAAGCGCGCGACAATATTTCGAGGATGCGCAGCGATCCATCCGCTACCATCAGTTCGAACGATCGGCTGAACAGAAAATCGCCGACGAGGATCGGCGCTTTGTTGCCCCATACCGCATTGGCGGTATCGCGACCGCGGCGCAGATCGCTATCATCGACGACGTCGTCATGGAGCAGGGTAGCGGTGTGGATGAATTCTACGGCTGTGGCGAGCCCGATATGCCGGCTCCCGCTATATCCGCAAAGCCGGGCTGAGCCGAGGGTTAGCATCGGCCGCAAGCGCTTCCCGCCGCTTGCGACAATATGGCTGGCGAGCTGTGGGATCAGCGCCACCGGGCTTCGCATGCGCTCGACAATCAGCTGGTTGACGCGATCGAGCTCGCTCCCGAGAAGCTGGGACAACGGGTCGAGAGAGGGCTTCCAGCCCGCCCGCACGCGATTGACACCCGGCCGCACCGCCACCCAATTCTCCTGCCTGTTTTCGCGGTTCTGGCCGGCCCGTTGGCCCGATCAGCTTGACGCGCCCGAACCTCAACGAGCATAGATTGCGAGGCAAACCGGTCAAGAGCCGCGCCGTCGCGCGCTCGAGCACAAACTAGCAAAACGTCAGAGACCATGAGGGAGCTGCTACGCACCAACGATCCAGTTCGCCTCTCGTTTTTGGAAGCGTTGCTCAGGGATTCGGGCGTAGACGGCCTTGTCCTCGATCATCACACGAGCCTCGTCGAAGGCAGCATCGGCGCGATTCCGCGACGGCTGATGGTTCAGGACCAGGATTACCACCGCGCCCGCTCGGTCCTAGCCGCGGCCGGGGAGGAGATCGAATGAGCGAGCTCGAAGCCGCCGAGCCGTCCTTTACCGAGGATCGTATGCTGGGCGGCCGCATCCGTCTGAAACAGCCGACGATCGGATATCGAGTAGCCATCGACCCGGTCTTCCTTGCTGCCTCAGTTCCGGCGGAGCCTCATCAGCTCGTTCTCGATGTCGGATGCGGGGCAGGCGCTGCGATGTTGTGTCTCGCCGCGCGCGTGCCGCATTGCCGCGTGGTCGGCCTGGAGACGCAGCGAGACCTCGTCCGGCTCGCCGGCGATAACGTGATATTGAATGGGCTCGATGCGCGGGCATCGGTCATGATTGGAGATCTCTTGCATCCGCCGCCACGCCTCTCACCGGGTGCCTTCGATCACGTCATGGCCAACCCGCCGTACAACCAGCGCGGCCACGTAACCCCGGTGCCGACCGCCGGCAAATCAGTGGCGACGATCGAGGGCGACGCCGATCTCAGCGACTGGGTGCGCTTCTCGCTGGCGATGGTGCGCCCGAATGGCACCGTCACCTTCATCCACCGCGCCGATCGGATTGACACGTTGCTCGGTCATATCGTCGGACGGGCCGGTGAGGTCGTGGTGTTCCCGCTGTGGCCTGGGCAAGGAAAACCGGCGAATCGCATTCTCGTCCGTGTGCGAAAGCAGGTCGCCGCTCCCGCGCGCCTTTCTCCCGGTCTCGTATTGCACGAACCCGACGGCCGGCTCACCCCTGCTGCAGATGGAGTGCTGCGGGAGGGCCGCGGCATCGAGCTCTGACCCCTGGGCTCGTGAAGCAGTAGTCGAGGATGGGGCGGCTCCCCATCTGGGATCGCATGAACATTCGCGATTATCTGAATGTCGAGCGGCTGTGGCAGCGGCCCCCGGTCGTGTCGGTTCTTCGTTTCGAGGGCGTCATTATGCCGCGCTCGCGGCGCGGCGGAGTTTCGCTCGCCAGCCACGCGGCAGCGATCGAAAAGGCGTTTCGCCCTTCCAGGCTTGTCGCGGTGGCTATCGTGGTCAATTCACCGGGCGGCTCACCGGTACAGTCGGCGCTGCTCTACCGCCGCATCCGACAGCTCGCCGACGAAAAGAGCGTGCCTGTTATCGCCTTCGCTGAGGACGTCGCCGCATCGGGCGGTTATTGGTTGGCGCTCGCTGGTGACGAGATCTTCAGCGAGGAGACTTCGCTCCTCGGCTCAATCGGCGTGATCAGCGCGGGCTTCGGGTTTTACCAGCTGATTGGGCGGCTCGGCATCGAGCGGCGTCTGCACACGGCCGGCGAGCGGAAATCCTTGCTCGACCCGTTTCTTCCGGAAGACTCCTCCGACGTCGAGCGGCTGACGGCGCTGCAGCAGGACATCCACCAATCTTTCAGACAGCATGTGCGCGCTCGCCGCGCCGGAAAGATCGATGGCGGGGACGAGGGCTTGTTTACCGGTGACGTCCTGACCGGCCGCATGGCACTGGACCGGGGGCTCATCGACGGCATCGGCGAGGTGCGCGCGGTAATGCGCGCCCGCTACGGCGATAAAGTCAGGCTGCGCCCGATCCCGGCCGAGAGGCGGCGCTGGCCCTTCTTAAGCCGCCTGCCATTTGCTGGGCGCGAACCCGTCTCACTGATTGCCGAACTCGCGGACTGGATCGAGACGCGCCTGCTATGGGCCAAATTTGGGCTGTGACAACCGGATCGGAGGCCGTTTCTTGACCCGACTTTCAGGCTGCCGGTAAACCTCCTCGATGTTTGCGTTTCCGAAACTTGTCCTATTGATCGTGGTCGTCGCTGCCGTGTGGATCGGGTATCGTTGGCTGAATGGTCCGGCGCGCGGGCTGCCGCGCCGTCGCTCCGGGCCGGTGCGTCCGGCGATCCACGCCGAAGATTTGGCCCCTTGTGGAGTCTGCGGCGCCTACGTCGCCACTCACGCGCAGGGCTGCGGCAGACCCGACTGCCCCCGGCCAAGGTGAAAAGGCAAGTGATCGAGGGCTGGTTTTGAGCTTCCAGTCGCTAATTCTCGAGTTACAGAGGTTTTGGGCTAAACAGGGCTGCGTCGTCCTGCAGCCCTATGATGTCGAGGTCGGCGCCGGTACCTTCCATCCTGCGACCGCGCTAAGAGCGTTGGGGCCAGAACCCTGGCGCGCAGCGTACGTCCAGCCGTCGCGCCGGCCGAGCGACGGGCGCTATGGCGAAAACCCCAATCGGTTGCAGCATTTTTATCAGTTTCAGGTGATTCTCAAACCGGCGCCGGCAGACAGCCAGGAGCTCTACCTCGCGAGCCTCGCGGCGATCGGTATCGACTCCACCCTCCACGATATCCGGTTTGTCGAGGATGATTGGGAGAGCCCCACTTTGGGGGCCTGGGGGCTCGGCTGGGAGGTCTGGCTCGACGGCATGGAGATCAGCCAGTTCACCTATTTTCAGCAAGTTGGCGGGATCGATTGCGAGCCGGTTTCGACTGAATTGACCTATGGGCTCGAGCGGTTGGCGATGTTTGTTCAAGGCGTCGAGAGTGTCTTCGATCTCGACTATAACGGCGCGCCTGGAGCGGGCCGCATCACTTATGGCCAGGTCTTCAAGCGTGCCGAGCGGGAATTCTCGACCTACAATTTCGAACTCGCCGATACCGACCGCATCGTCGCGCACTTCGCCGACGCCGAGAAGGAGTGCGGGAGGCTGGTCGAACGTGGGTTGGCACTGCCTGCCTATGATCAATGCCTGAAGGCGAGCCACCTGTTCAACCTCCTCGACGCCCGTGGCGCGATCAGCGTGACCGAGCGCGCAGCCTACATCCTGCGGGTCAGAGCGCTCGCCAAAGCCTGCTGCGAAGCTTGGCTCGCCGGGCGCGTGGCCGATCGGTTACTTAGCCGCGACCCTCACCTGCCAGGGGACACCGCAAACGCGCGATGAAATCGGTCGAGGAAACCATTTACGGCCCCATCCGGCCGCTCAACCAAGGTGAACTGCTGCTAGAGCTTTTATCGGAAGAGATCCCGGCACGCATGCAGCGCCGCGCAATTGAGGCTCTGACTGAGCTCATCCATCGTAAGCTTGCCGCCGCCCAAATCCCGGCGCCAAAGCTGGATTACTACGTCACGCCGCGCCGGCTGACGGTCATTGGCGAACGCATCCCTGAGCGTCAGCCCGAGCGCAGCGAGGAACGCCGCGGTCCGCGCATTGGCGCGCCGCAGGCCGCGCTCGATGGCTTTCTGCGTGCGGCGGGCCTTCACTCCATCGACGAATGTGAAATCCGCGACACTGGTCGAGGCGAATTCTATTTTACGATCTTGCGGCACCCGGGACGGGCCGCCGCCGACGTGTTGCCGGAACTGTTGCGCGCCGCGATTGCCGAATTACCCTGGCCGAAATCGATGCGGTTTCCTGCAACCAGCCTGCGCTGGGTGCGGCCATTGACTTCGGTGGTCTGCCTGTTCGACGGCGCGGTGTTGCCCATGTCGTTGGATGCGATCCCGGTGGGCCGGATGACCCGTGGGCACCGCTTCCTGCCCGAGGGCGAGATCGCTGTCGACAACGCCGCCGAGTACCTCGACCGACTCGAAGCCGCCTACGTCATCCTCGGTCAGGATCGCCGCCGAAACATGATCGCCACAGATCTCGACAAGCTCGCCGCGGCCGAGGGGCTCGCGGTCAAGCCGGATCCCGCGCTGCTCGACGAAGTGACGGGTCTCGTCGAGTTTCCGGTCGTACTCGCCGGGGCGATCGACGCCGAATTCATGGCGCTGCCGCCGGAGGTGCTTGCTACGGCGATGCGCACGCATCAGCGGTATTTCTCATGCCTGGCGCCCGATGGCACACCGGCCCCGCGGTTCTTGTTTGTCGCGGACAACCTCGCCGATGACGGCGGCAAGCTTATCATTGCGGGCAATGAACGGGTCTTGCGCGCGCGGCTCGCCGATGCTCGCTTCTTCTGGGACCAGGACCGCAAGGTGCGACTGGCAGACCGCGTCGAGGCTCTGAAGGACCGCGTCTATTACGACAAACTCGGCAGCCTGTACGATAAAGTCGAGCGGATGGGACGCCTTATTTATGTTAATCATTTCGCGAGCATGGTGGGTGCCGACACCAACGTTGCGTTCCGGGCCGCCACTCTATCCAAGGCCGATCTTTCAACGGGTATGGTGGGCGAATTTCCCGAATTGCAGGGAATCATAGGTCGCTATTATGCGCGACATGATGGCGAAGACTGGCGCGTTGCCGACGCGATCGCCGAGCATTATAAGCCACAGGGACCCAACGATACCTGCCCGACTGCGCCCGAAAGCGTGGCCGTCGCGCTTGCCGACAAGATCGATTCACTCGTGGTCTTCTTCGCGATCGGTGAAAAGCCGACCGGTTCGCGCGATCCGTTCGCGCTGCGCCGCGCGGCTCTTGGGGTCATTCGTCTCGTTCTAGAAAACAAGCTGAACCTACGGCTTAGACAAGTATTTCAGGACGCGTGGATGGCCGCCCACATCGGGGGCAGCGATCCGAGCGCAGAGCTGTTGGAGTTCATCGCAGATCGCCTCAAAGTTCATCTACGCGAGCAGGGTGTGCGCCACGATCTGATTGCCGCAGCGTTTGTCCATACCACCGGCATTCCCGAAATCCGACTCTTCGAGGACGATCTTGTCCGGCTTATCGCGCGGGTGCGGGCGCTCGAATCGTTTCTTGCCACAGATGATGGCGCCAATCTACTCGTGGCCTACCGCCGCGCTGCAAACATTGTCGCAATCGAGGAAAAGAGGGACGGTCGACCGTATGGTGACCGGGCGCCTGATTTGAGCCCGGGGATGTTAAAACTGCCGGAGGAGAGAGCGCTCGACGCCAGCCTCCGTGAGTTGAACGCTGCCGGCAGCGCGGACTTTTCGGCGGCGATGGCACGTTTCGCAGCGCTCCGCCGCCCAGTTGACGAATTTTTTGACAAAGTGACTGTTAATGCCGAGGAGCCGAGATTGCGCGAGAACCGCCTACGGCTGTTGTCAGCGATCCGCGCCACGATGAATCGGGTCGCCGATTTTTCGCAAATCGAAGGGTGAGCGGCCGATGACGAAGTGGGTGTACCAGTTTGGCAACGGCGCCGCCGAGGGCCGCGTCGATATGAAAAACCTGCTCGGCGGCAAAGGCGCCGGGCTCGCCGAGATGAGCAATCTGCGACTACCGGTGCCGCCCGGCTTCACGATCACGACCGAGGTCTGCACCTACTACTATGGACACGGCAAATCCTATCCGCCGGAATTGCGGGAACAGGTCGCCGACGGGCTTGCTGCGCTTGAGAATTCGCTTGGGGCGCAGTTTGGCGACGCCAACAACCCGCTGCTGGTCTCCGTCCGCTCGGGGGCCCGCGTATCGATGCCCGGGATGATGGACACCGTGCTGAACCTCGGGCTAAACGACCGGGCAGTCGTGGGGCTGGCGCGCAAGAGCGGCGACGAGCGCTTCGCCTATGACAGCTATCGCCGTTTTATCCAGATGTACGGCCAAGTCGTGCTCGGTATCGACCACCATCATTTCGAGGAGCTGCTGGAGAGCCACAAGCTTGACAGCGATATCGCGCTCGATACCGATCTCTCTGCGGAGGATTGGAAGACTATCGTCTCGGGTTTCAAGGATGTCGTGGCTCAGGAACACGGCCATCTCTTCCCGCAAGATCCGGAGGAGCAGCTGTGGGGCGCGATCGGTGCTGTCTTCGGCTCATGGATGAACCCGCGCGCGGTGACGTACCGTCGGCTCCATGACATCCCCGCAGATTGGGGGACGGCGGTCAATGTGCAGGCAATGGTGTTCGGCAATATGGGGGCTGATTGCGCCACCGGCGTCGCTTTCACTCGCAACCCCTCGACCGGCGAGAACGAGTTCTACGGCGAATATCTTGCCAATGCCCAGGGCGAGGACGTCGTGGCGGGTATTCGTACCCCGCAGCATCTGACGATTGCCGGCAAAAAGGCCAACAACTCGACGCTACCCGCTATGGAAGAGGTGATGCCCGAGGTGCTGGCGGAGCTCTCCGAGGTGCGGCGGACATTGGAAGACCATTACCGCGACATGCAGGACATCGAGTTCACGGTGCAGCGCGGCAAACTGTGGATGCTACAGACCCGCACCGGCAAGCGCACCGCCCAGGCCGCGCTGAAAATTGCCGTGTCGTTGGTCGAACAGGGGGTGATCGACCGGGACGAGGCAGTCCGCCGCATCGAGCCCGCCTCGCTCGACCAGCTCCTCCATCCGATGCTGGACCCAAGGGCGAAAACGACGGTCCTCGCCCAAGGCCTGCCGGCTTCGCCCGGAGCCGCCTCGGGCAAGGTGGTGTTCTCGGCTGACGAGGCCGAAGCGCTCGCCGTGCGCGGCGAAGCGGTCATCCTGGTCCGCATCGAGACGAGCCCCGAAGACATCCATGGCATGCACGCCGCAAAGGGGGTCCTGACCACCCGCGGCGGGATGACCAGCCATGCCGCGGTGGTCGCGCGCGGCATGGGGCGGCCCTGCGTCGCCGGCGCCGGAGACCTCCGGGTCGACTACGAGGCGCGCACGATGGCGGCGCGCGCCACCTTAGTGAAGGCAGGTGAGATCATCACGATCAACGGGTCCACCGGCGAGGTGATGATAGGCGAGGTGCCGACGATCCAGCCGGAGCTTTCGGGCGATTTCGCGACCTTGATGGGCTGGGCGGACGCGATCCGCCGGTTGAAGATCCGCGCCAATGCCGAGACCACGATCGACGCTCGCATGGCACGCAGGTTCGGCGCCGAAGGCATCGGGCTCAGCCGCACCGAGCACATGTTCTTCGAGGCCGACCGCATCGGCGCTGTGCGCCGGGTGATCATGGCTGAGGACGAAACCGGACGCCGCGCTGGGCTCGCAGAGCTCTTGCCGATCCAGCGCGAGGATTTTGCAGAAATCTTCCGGATCATGAAGGGATTGCCGGTTACAATCCGGCTATTGGATCCGCCGCTCCATGAATTCTTGCCCAAGACCGAGGCTGAATTCGGCGAGATGGCGCGCCTTACCGGCAACGACATCGCCGCGATCCACCATCGTGCCGTTGCCTTGCACGAGACGAACCCGATGCTCGGCCACCGCGGCTGCCGGCTAGGCATCACATATCCTGAGATCTATGAGATGCAGGCCGCGGCGATCTTCGAAGCAGCCGTCGCCGTCATCAAGGAGAATGGCGAGGGGGTCGAGCCCGAAATCATGGTGCCGCTGATCGCTACAAAAAAGGAATTCGATATTCTAAAAGCGATGATCGATCGCGTCGGCAAAGAGGTCATGGAGCGAGAGCGTGTCAATGTGCCCTATATCGTGGGCACGATGATCGAGCTGCCGCGGGCAGCATTGCTGGCGGGCAAAATAGCCGAAACCGCCGAGTTCTTTAGTTTTGGCACCAACGATCTGACACAAACGGTCTTCGGGTTGTCGCGCGATGACGCCGCGAGCTTTGTCGGGACATATCAGCGGCTCGGAATCTTCGAGCATGACCCGTTTGTCACCCTCGATGTAAGTGGGGTCGGAGAGCTCGTACGCATCGCCGCCGAGCGCGGCCGCGCCATCCGACCGGGGTTGAAGCTCGGCATTTGCGGAGAGCATGGTGGTGACCCGGCTTCGATCGCATTTTGCCACGCTGTCGGGCTGGATTACGTCTCATGCTCGCCTTACCGGGTGCCGATCGCACGCCTTGCCGCAGCACAAGCCGCATTGTCCGGCGCATCAGCAAGCGGCACAGCGTGAAACACTGGCTCCGAGCCTTTTTGCTCGCAATGGTGGCCGGCATGCCGGGTGCAGCGGGCCAGACCAAGGGACCAATACCGCTGCCCGCGCCGACCATCTATTCGGCGCCAACCCCCGCCCCGCTGGCTCCGCCGATCAATCCGGGTCCAGCAGTCGTCCCCCCGGCCGGCTTGACACCCCTGCTGACCGAGCCCGGCCCCGTCTACCCAACACCCGAACGGGCGATGCCGGCCTACCCGCCCGCGCAACTTCCGGGCCCGGTCGGCCAGCAGAACATGCAGTCCTACCGAAACAGCTTGCTTGGCCAGCAATGGCATCTCGAACGCAACGGCGTCAGTCCTGGCAGCGAACGCCGTCGCGAGATCCAGCAGCAGCTGAACCCGCCCGGTTCACAGTAGCTCTCTGATGATCCGGTCGCCTAATCGGTTGCAGCGTCTCCACTGTCGAAGCGCATCCAACTGGGTTTCGTTGGCGTAATGGCCGCCTCGCCCGCCGTTAGCCTTTTGTCCGCCATGACGGGCTCAATTCGCAATAACGCGAGACCGAGCCCCTCGCGGCTCGACCGCATTTCCCCGACCTCGCGTCCCTCCGCTGTGATGATCGCTCCCGGTGAAGGCGCAGGCCCTTCGATCTGCACGGGCATCAGGCGCTTTTTGATAAGCCCACGATACTTGGTCCGGGCGGTCAGCTCCTGGCCGATGTAGCAGCCCTTCTGCCAGTCGATGCCGTTCAACTCGTCGAAACCCGATTCGAGCAGGATGGATTTTTCGAGCACGAGATCGCGGCTGCCATCGGGGATCCCGAGCGAAAGGCGCAACCGGTCATACGCATCGAAGGCCTCTTCGGCGAGGCCAGCGTCCGTAAGCGCCGCGCGTGCGGTCTCGCGAGGGAGGACGGCGCGCGCACCGAGGGTCGCGAGCCGTGGATCGACGAAGACGATCCCGGAGCCGAACGCTCGAGCGGCTCCTGGCGCGCTCGGCAGACCCAAGGCGGCTGCTGCACCTTCGCCGAAGACGGCCGCCACGGCGAGGTCCGGTCTCTCGTCGAGCGCTGCCTCGGACCGCAGACGATAAATCGAGAGGCGCTTTTTCAGGTCGGCGAGGCGAGAGGCTTCCGCGTCGAGCCAGAGCGATTCGCCGACTTCGATCATTACGAAATCGTGCAGGTATTTCCCCTGCGCCGAGAGGAGCGCCGCGTAGCGCGCCGCCGCTGACCCCACCTTGTCGACATCGTTTGAGACGAGACCCTGCAGAAAGGGACGACGATCGGGCCCCGATACGGCCAGAACACCGCGATCAGCGAGCAGGACAAAGCTGGCATTGGCCATGGCGGAGTAGAGTTAGGCCCGGATCGCTTACTTGGCAAGCAGCTGGGGAGGGGGATATAAGGCCCGCGGATCGGCGAAATGCACATCCTGTTTGTCACCGCGACGCGGATCGGCGATGCCGTGCTGTCGACCGGTCTTCTCGCCTCTCTGATCGAGCGCCATGCGCGGGCGCGGCTGACTGTTGCGGCGGGGCCGCTTGCAGCTCCAATATTCGAAGTTGTACCCGGGCTCGAGCGGCTGATCGTCATCGAAAAGCGGCGCTGGTCCTTACATTGGCTGCCGTTTTATCGCGCTGTGGCGAGCCGGCGCTGGGATCTTGTCGTCGATCTGCGCGGTTCAGCGCTCGCTTGGTTGTTGCGTGCGGGCGAACGCAGGATCATGGCAAAGGGAGACGCACGCGAACATCGAGTCCGTCAGCTCGCTCGTTTGTTCGATCTCGACCCGCCCCCGAATCCACGCCTATGGACCGCCTCGCATCACGAGCAGGCGGCGAACGTGTTAGTTTCTCCGGGCCCCCCGGTATTGGCAATTGGCCCTGCTGCGAACTGGCGCGGCAAGCAATGGCGTGCCGAGCGTTTTGCCGAGCTCGCTGTGCGGCTGACGGCACCGAGCGGCGCGCTTGCCGGGTTTCGTGTCGCGGTGCTGGCCGCAGACCATGAACGCCGCCAAGCCGAGCCGCTGTTGGCCGCCATCCCATGTGAGCGTGGCATCGGCCTCATCGGCCGGGTTGATCTGCTGACGGCTGCGGCGGTCCTGCGCCGCTGCGCGATGTTCATCGGTAACGACACCGGACTCATGCACATCGCGGCGGCTTCAAGTACGCCGACCCTCGGCCTGTTCGGCCCCAGCCCTGTCGCTCAGTATGCCCCATGGGGGCAGCAAACCGCCTGTGTGTGCTCGGCGGACCCGCCCGAGGCGATGTTTCGCTCCGGTTTTGACCACCGCACTACCGACACCTTAATGGATGGTCTATCGGTCGACGCCGCTGAGGCGGCTGCCGACCGGTTATGGCGCTCGGTCACGAGTGCTGCGGCATGAATGGGCCGCGGTTGTCCGCTCTCGTCGTCGCCCATAACGAGGAGCGCCAGCTTGCAGAGTGTCTGGCCTGTCTCGGTTTTGCCGATGAGATCGTGGTCGTGCTTGACCGCTGCCATGATTGCTCTCGAGAAATCGCGCTCCGGTTCGCTGGACGTCTCGTCGAAGGAAACTGGGAGCGGGAGGGGCCCCGGCGCCGCGCCGGGATCGACGCCTGCCGGGGCAAGTGGATCCTCGAAGTCGACGCAGACGAAAGGGTGACACCCGAGCTCGCTATCGAAATCCGGCGGGTCGTCGAAACTTCCTCCGCCGGCTGGCACCTGATCCCGGTCGACAACTACGTCGGAACGAGGCTGGTACGCTGGGGCTGGGGCGCGTCGTTTGGCAGATCCGCACATGCCGCACTGTTCCGCAAAGGAGTCAAGCGTTGGGGCGAGGAGCGGGTGCACCCGATAGTCTCGTTATCTGGTCAGCAGGGTCAGTCGTTGTCGTCGCGTCTCCTCCATTATGTGGACGCGGACATCTCCGAAATGCTCCAGCGGCTCGACCGCTACACCAGCGCCCGGGCGCTGGATCTGCGTGATAGTGGGGACATCGGCAGCTACCGGGAAAACCTGCGCCGCATCGGCTCGCGCTTCTGGAAATGCTATATCGGACGCAGAGGTTACCGTGAGGGGCCATATGGGTTTCTGATCGCGCTCTGCGCCGCCCTCTACCCGATCCTCTCCTACCTAAAAGCCAGCCTTGACCCTCAGGCCGGAAGCGCTCTCCTCACGGGTCCTCTCCCGGCGCGCGACGAGAGGGAGCAACTGACGGCAGGCGATGGCTAGGGTGGTGATGGCCGATGACGGCATCGCGTTCGATGGGGCGATCGCGGAGGAGAAGCCACTCGGCGGTGCCGAGACCGCCTTTGTCGCGCTCGCCGAAGCGCTTGCGGGGCGCGGCCACGAGGTCGCGGCGCGCAATCGATGCCGCAGCGAACTCCGTTACAAAGGCGTGTGCTGGGCTCCGTTGTCCAGCACGGTTCCGGCGTCCTGTGACCTCTTCATCGGCAATCGTGGTCACCGAGTCATCGGTCTCATCCGAAAGGTGAGACGCCGGCTTTTTTGGCTGCACAACCCTGCTGGGTATCTGAAGAAGCCGCGCAATCTGTGGCGGCTCGCCTGCTACCGTCCGACCTTGATCACCTCCGGATCTTACCACGCGGCTACGATTCCTCGCTGGTTGCCCTGTGGAGGGCAAGAGGTCATCCCCTACGGCATTCTCGATCGCTTTCGCCGTGCAACGCCGCGCGAGCCTCCGCCGCCTCGGGCGATCTTCACCTCGAACCCGTTGCGCGGGCTCGACTGGCTCCTTGATCTTTGGGTCACGCGTATCGCACCGGCAGTACCGGGAGCGGAGCTACACATTTACGCCGGTGCCGCCGTGTACGGCAGAGGCGCATCGCCAAAGATGGAGGAGATACTGCGCCACGCCGACACGCTTCGCGCGTTCGGGGTGCGCCGGTTTGCGCCGGTCGGGCGCAAGCAGCTCGCCTCGGCACTAATGAGCGCACGAGCCATGCTTTATCGCGGAGACGTGGGGGAGACCTTTTGTCTCGCACTCGCCGAGGCACAGGCAATGGGGGTACCCGCAGTCGTAAAACCGTTGGGTTCGGCTGGCGAGCGGGTTATCGACGGAAAGACGGGCCGTATTGCCGAGGACGATGATGGCTTTGCAGCGGCGGCAGTCGCCGCGTTGCGCGACGACGAATTATGGCGGCGCTGGCATTTGGCCGCTCTCGACAACCAGCGCGGGTTGAGCTGGGATGCGGTGGCGGCCCGCTTCGAGGCGCTGATGAAATGACGCGCCGACTGTTGCAGGCGATTGCTGGAGCTCGGCAAGGGGGAGCGGAGATCTTTTTTCTGAGGCTTGCCGCAGCCTTGCAGCGCGCTGGTGAACCACAGCGCGTGCTGATCCGTCGCGATCCCGCCCGCGCACGAACGCTGCGGGAAGCCGGGATCGAGGTCGCCGAGCTCGCCTTCGGTGGCGTTTTGGATTGGGTCACCCGGCTCAGATTTCGGCAAGAGATCGCTGAATGGCGACCAGACATTGTTCTGACGTGGATGAGCCGGGCGACCCGTTTTTGTCCGCGCGGCGACTTTGTGCATGTCGCTCGGCTCGGAGGGTACTACGATTTGAAATATTACCGGGGCTGCGATCATCTGATCGGCAACACGCGCGCCATTGTCGAGTACGCCATGCAAAAAGGCTGGCCGCGCGAACGGATAGATTACGTGCCGAATTTCGTTCCTGATGCAGGTGCTCCGGCAGCCGAGCCGCCGCGCGACGCCTGCGGATCGCGTCCACGGGCGCCGCTCGCCCTAGCCCTCGGCCGGCTCCACCCAAACAAAGGGTTCGACCTGTTGCTCGAAGCACTCGCCGCCACCCGGGAAGTTCATATGTGGATTGCTGGCGATGGTCCGTTGCGGGTTCAACTCGAACGTCTCGCGAGCCGGCTCGGGGTCAGCGAGCGGGTGCGTTTTCTCGGTTGGCGTGATGATGTGCCCGCCCTACTGGCGGGCGCCGATCTCCTCGTCTGCCCGTCATTGCGCGAGCCGCTCGGCAACGTCGTGATCGAGGCGTGGTCCGCCGGATTGCCAGTCGTCGCGACGGCGAGTGACGGCCCCGCCGGGCTGATCGAGGACGGCGAAAGCGGCATTCTGGTGCCACTCCCTGGCGACCCGGGGGGCGGCCCCCAAGCGCTTGCCCGCGCGATCGAGCGCGTGTGCAAAGATTCCGAGTTGCGCGGCAAATTGGGGAAAGCCGGGCGCCGCCACTATGAAGCGGAGTTCACCGAGGAAGCCGTCGTTGCCCGCTACCGCGGGTTTTTCGACCGGGTCGCATCCTGATGTGCGGAATCGCCGGACTGATGACACAAGATGGTGCACCCGCACCCGCCGGGCCTTTGCACACGATGGCGGCGGCATTGCGTCACCGCGGACCCGACGGAGATGGTCGATACCGTTCGGGCGATGTCGGGATGGTGCAGACCCGGCTCGCCATCATCGACCTGTTGACCGGCGATCAACCGCTCTATGAGCCGGGCGGCGCTGCGCTGATCGCCAACGCCGAGATCTACAATTACGTTGAATTGCGTAGCGAGCTCGGCCGCGAGCGCCTGGCGGCCTCCACGACTCAATCGGATTGCGAGCCGCCGCTGCACCTTTACCGCAAGTATGGGCTCGACTTCACCGAGCATCTGCGCGGCATGTATGCGATCGCGCTGCATGACCCGGGAGCGGGGCGATTGATTCTGGCGCGCGACCCGTTCGGGATCAAGCCTCTCTATTATGTGGAAACGCCGGGCGCCTTTGCCTTTGCCTCCGAGCCCAGCGCGTTGATCGAAGCGGATCTTGTCACGCCGCAACTCGTCCGATCGGCGCGCAATGAGCTTGTGGAGATGCAGTTCACCACCGGCCGCGAGACGATTTTTGCCGGGATCAATCGGGTCTTGCCGGGGGAGACGGTGGTGATACGTCAGGGCCGGATTGTCGAGCGTCGGCGCTGCGAGGCGCTGCCCGAGGGCGGACCCTTGGCGATCGGTGAAGATGAGGCATTGGCCCAGCTCGACGCCTCCCTAATTGAGAGCGTGCGCATCCATCAACGCTCGGATGTGCCGTTCGGCATGTTCCTCTCCGCCGGTATCGATTCGACCGCGGTTCTGGTGACGATGGCCCGGTTGGCTGAGCGCCCGGTCACGGCCTTCACGATCGGTTTTGCCGCAGACGATGTCGCCGACGAGCGCCCGGCTGCGCGCGCGGCAGCCCAGTCGGTAGGGGCGGACCATATCGAGATCCTGTTCGACGAAGCTGATTTCTGGAGATTGCTGCCGGAAATCGTCTCGGCGGTCGACGATCCCGCGGCCGATTACGCTATCCTGCCGACTTGGATGCTCGCCCGAGCGGCGCATCAGGCCGGAATCAAGGTCATTCTTTCGGGAGAGGGTGGCGACGAGTTGTTTGGCGGGTACGGCCGCTATCGCAGTGCGATGCGCCCGTGGTGGGTGGGCGGCCGCACACCGCGCGCCCGCGGGGTGCTCGACGGGCTCGGCCTATTGCGCCGCGAGATTGCCGGCTGGCGCGACGGGATTGCCGCGGCCGAGGCACGCAACACCGGCCACCACCGCACCCTATTACAGGCTGCGCAAGCGGTCGATTGCGCCGATTGGCTACCGAATGATCTGCTGGTCAAGCTCGATCGCTGCTTGATGGCGCACGGTATCGAAGGCCGCACGCCGTACCTTGATAGCGAAGTGGCGGCGCTGGCGTTTAGGCTGCCGGACGATCTCAAGATCAGACGCGGTCTCGGCAAGTGGCTGTTGCGCCGTTGGCTCGCAGAGCACCTTCCCGAATCCCAGCCGCTCGCCCGCAAGCGCGGCTTCACCGTGCCTATCGCGCGCTGGATCAGCCGGCGCGCCGGTGAGATCGGGCCGCTCGTTGCGCGCTCGGCCGGTGTGCGCGAAATCTGCCAGCCCGACGCGGTCGAGCGCCTGTTTGCCGCAGCCAACAACAAACGTGCTGCCCGCGCCGCTTGGAATCTGCTCTTTTACGCCCTCTGGCACCGCCGCCACATCGAACGCGCCGTGCTGCCGCCAGATACCGCAGAAGCGCTGGCAGGGGACGGATAAGATTTCCCGGTTTTTCCCGTCGAGCCGGGAATTTTCTCGATTTCTTCTCCAATACGACCGTTCGGCTGCTAAAAACGATAAGAAGATCAGTTGCTTGCAGCGAATTCCCGTAGCGATGCGAACCGGGAATTTTTCCGGCCGAACCGGGAAATTAATTCGCCGAACCGGGAATTGTCGCGAAGACTGTCCGGGCCTCTGCAGCGTGGGTCTAGGAGGGGCTTATACCTCACCAACCGTCCCTAGAGCGTCGATGAGGGGATTCCTCGCGCGCCTCCCCTTGTCCCGATACTACCTCGCAGGGACTGTGTTTGGGAGAGCGAGCTTCACCAGGCTCGTCAACATGCCGAGCAGGTCTGCCATTTTAAATGGCTTGCAGAGGCGCGGCCGGTCGGCGTACTCGCCCGGTAGGCCGACCGTGCCGTAGCCGGTGACGAATGCGAACGGGACATTGCGCCTGGAAAGCGCGTCGGCCACCGGATCGACCCGATCGCCCCCCAAATTGACGTCGAGGACCGCAGCGTCATAGGTCCCCTGATCGACCGCATCGAGTGCTTCGGCGACTCGCGGAAAGGGACCCGACACCACGCAACCAGCAGACGACAGCATGTCTTCAATCAAGGTCGCGACGAGAAACTCGTCTTCGACGACCAATACTCTGACCCCTTCAAGCGCCGCGGTCATGACGTAGCTTCTGCTCCTATCGGTCTATCGGGCGGCGACTCGAAGTTTATGTGTCGAGGACTCGCCAGATGACTATCCCATAATAAAAGCCGCCATCCAGCTCACCGAGCTTTGCTTCGCCTTGCAATTCGAAACGAATGCCGCGTTCGATCAGTTCCGTACCAAAGCCGCGCTCGCCGCGCGGGTGCGACGAGGATCGAGCTCTCTCATCAACAGCTTTTTTTGGTCCCCGTGGCCGGAAGTGTTCCACGGCCGTCCATGGGAGTGCAGTTAGCTCTCACCTGTTGATTTGGGGAGCGTCACCGTCCGCCGCGGTGCCATCGGGGCGGCGGGGATGCTGGTCAGGTCGATTTCGGGCATCGGCAGATCGAGGGCGTGCAGCACCCCGTTGGCAAGCTCGTTGTACCGGTCGAAGCTGCGGCGCAACCGGCCGCGCCAGGCCGGAATGCCGCCGCTGGCGTGCAGTTCGAACGCCGACTCGCGGCCGTCGAGCGCCGACGAGACGTGGTCCGAGGCCAACTGTAATAGCGCCGCCCGCTGCCGTGCGGTGTAGCCGCCGCCGGCGAACGACTCCTCGAGCCCGTCGGCGAGCTCGGGCGTCGCGAGATCGCGGTCCGATGGCGCCACGACCAGCGAGGAGCCCGGCACGATCCGCAGGATTTCAGCCAGACGCTGGCGCGCCTTCAACAACACGAGGCCGCCCGGCATCAAATGTGTATGGTTGGGCATGCAATAGCCGGCGGAGGTGAATTGCGGGTCGAGCTCGGCAGCCGTCTGGCAGCTGCGTGCGGTCTGTACCTCGGTGATCAGATCGACGAGATACTCGCTCGTCGGCTCGTGCCCTTTGAGGCCCATCGCGTCGGTCAAGGCGAGAGCGAGGCCCAAGGTGAACTCGGATTTCGCGAGCCAGCCATAAAGATGATGCCATAAAAGCCAGCGCGCGATCGGCTCGGGCGACGCCTCGACGAAAAAGACGTGCTCCCATGGAATGAACACCTCGTCCAGCCACATCTGGCCATCGAGCTCGTCGTAGCGGCTGCTGAGCGGCGCGACGAAAGGATTGGCATCGCGCACGGCGATTTTTCGGCACAAAGTCGTGACCCCGGAAGCAGCGATCGGCACGATGAAGCTGGCGTGATGTCCGCCGATCTCGATGCCGTTGAGGGCGCCGACATAGACGTCCTCGGCATAGGCCGGGCTCGTGTGCATGCCGATCTTGCCGCTAATGACGACGCCGGCATCGGTCTCGCGAACGAGCCGCAGGGCGTTCCGCTCCCGCAGATCTTCGCGAAGGCGATAGCCGATCGTCGCCGCGCCGCCGCAGAATGTCAGAAACCGGCTGGTGGTGGCGATCTGTTCGCGATAGGCCAGCGCATTGGTGATGTGCTGCGGCGCGGCGTTGCAGTCCTGCACGGCCGTCACGACACCCAGCGCGATCAGATGGCCGTAGGCCGGGGTGTGGGTGATGTTGCCGGCGCTCAGAAACGTCGTTTTCGAAAAGCTCCGGCCCATCCCGCGGAGATCCTCGGAGCTCTTCGGGACGATATAGGCCCACGGTATTCGCTTACCCTGCGCGTCGGCCGGCGCGAGGAGTACATCTGCCCATTCGGGATCGAGATGCCGGTCGTACCAGGCGGCGTATTCGTCGACCATGGCACGCGTCGCAGGGTGCTTGGTCACATCGTCGATGAGCCCCTCGCCCATCACCCAAACCCGCCTGCCGTCCCGTAACGACTCGCGATACTCCGCCCCTGTCCTCATGCTTTACTCCGCAGCCGATATCCCCGTGGCTCTGACGTCATCCCGGGATGCCCGTCAGAGCAGGCCCGGGACCCATGAACACCAGCCCGCACCCAAAGTGCAACTGCCGGTGTTCATAGGTTCCGGGCTCGCGGCCTGCGCCCGCGCCCCGGAATGACAGCAGTAGGGCAGTCTTTCAGAACCTCACCCCACGAGGCGCCAGCCCAGGGCTTCGCCAGCGCGAAACGGAACGACGGCGTTCTCGCCCTCACCGATCCGATCCGGTATCTGGAATGGTTCGCGTCGCAAGGTCACCCGCGTTTCGTTTGGCCGCAGTCGATAGAATGCCGGGCCATTCAGCGAGGCGAAGGCTTCGAGGCGCTCGATCGCCTCCTCTTCTTCGAAGACTTCGGCGTAGACCTCGAGGGCGCAGGGGGCCGTGAAAATTCCGGCGCATCCGCACGCCGTCTCCTTGGCCGGTATGGCGTGTGGCGCGCTGTCGGTGCCGAGAAAGAACCGGCGATTGCCCGAGGTGGCGGCCCGGCGCAGGGCGCGGCGATGCTTTTCGCGCTTGGCGATCGGCAGACAATAGAGATGCGGGCGGATCCCGCCGGCAAAGAGGGCGTTGCGGTTGATCACGAGGTGATGAGCGGTGATCGTCGCCGCCAAATTCGCGTCGCCCGAGGTTACATAGGCGACGGCCTCTTCGGTTGTGATGTGTTCGAGCACGATGCGCAGCTCCGGGAACCGGCGCCGCAGCGGGTCCAGTACCCGGTCGATGAACACTGCTTCGCGGTCGAATAGGTCGACCTCGGGATCGGTCACTTCGCCATGGATCAACAGCGGCATGCCGAGCATCGCCATGCGCTCGAGCACAGGCGAAATGCGGGAGTAATCGGTGACGCCAACGGCCGAATTGGTCGTCGCCCGCGCCGGGTAGAGCTTGACTGCCGCGAACACCCCTTCCTCGTACCCCGCGGCGACTTCTTGCGGTTCGGTCGAGTCGGTCAGATAACAGGCCATCAGCGGCGTGAAATCGGTACCTGCGGGGACCGCGGCGAGGATTCGCTCGCGGTAAGCGTAGGCCGCCGCGACATCGGTCACGGGCGGCACCAGGTTTGGCATTACGATCGCGCGGGCGAACTGCCGCGTGGTGAACGGCAGGACCGCGGCGAGCATCGCCCCATCGCGCAGATGGACGTGCCAATCGTCCGGACGCCGTAGGGTAATCGGGTCGATGCTTTCTCGCATGTGCTCCCCCAGACCCCATTTCTGTGAGACGGCCTTGTAAGAGATACCGTAGCTTCCGATTTTAATAGCACTCCCCTGCAGCGAGTGCTAATCCTTGTCGCGCAGGAATATTCCCAGAATTTGTATCGCTTTCCTTGTGAGGGCGACCGGATTCAAACTTGTACCTCAGGAAAGATTCTCATGAAATTTAGACCGTTGCACGACCGCGTGCTGATCCGGCGGGTGGAGCAGGAGGCGAAGACGACGGGTGGGATCATCATTCCCGACACCGCCCAGGAAAAGCCGATGGAGGGCGAAGTCATCGCTGTCGGGCCGGGTGCCCGCGGTGAAGACGGGAAGGTGCACCCGCTCGATGTCAAGGCGGGCGACCGCGTGCTGTTTGGAAAGTGGTCGGGCACCGAGATCAAGATCGACGGTGAGGAACTGATGATCATGAAAGAGTCCGATGTCATGGGCCTCGTCGAGGGCGGCGCCGCCGC
>Ga0070717_10000759_pt1:0-17500 | contig 21091 bp, 14 predicted proteins | sample LARL113metaG_FD_71366 | JGI IMG/M metagenome (GOLD analysis project Ga0070717, IMG submission 71366) | Corn, switchgrass and miscanthus rhizosphere microbial communities from Kellogg Biological Station, Michigan, USA - LAR L11-3 metaG | ecosystem: Host-associated > Plants > Roots >...
GATTAGTCAACAGTTTTATGTTTCGATGCAACAGCAAGATGCTATTTCTAATAAGTAGTTTTTTTGGTTGGATAATTGGTCACATTTTATTCATGAAATGGATTGGATTGGTAGTAGTTTCGATACGAAAAAATCGATCCATTCATAAATACATTCGATCTAATAAGTACCTTAGGTACGTTGCGGTAGAATTGATGTTTATTTCTGTGGCCGGTTTCTTTCGTCTTTTATTTTTATTTACCTGTGTCTACTATTTAGGAAGAACACCGTCACCGATTTTTAGTAAGAAACTGAACAACGTCTACAAAATAGAAGAGGACTACGACGAAGAAGAATTTGAAAACAATAGATCGGTTTATTATATGTCTCGGAATCAAGAAAATTTGAAGTTCAAAATACTTGACAAAAATAAAAAATATGAAGAGAAATACGTTTCTTTGGTTGAAAAACCTCTTCTGACCTTTTTTTTCGATTATAACCGATGGAATCGTCCGCTACGATACATAAGAAAAGTAAAGACAAAAGGCCTTATAAGAAAAGAAGCGTCACAATATTTTTTTTATACATGCCAAAGTGATGGAAAACAAAGAATATCTTTTACATATCCTCCCAGTTTGTCAACTTTTGGGGAAATGATAGCAAGAAGGGTATCGTTGTCTACATTAGAAAAACTCTCCGCTGATGAACTATACACCGAGTGGCTTTATACGAACAAACAAAAAAATAACAGCTTAAATAATGAATTTCTAAATAGAATTGAGGCTTTAGAGACAGTATTTCTTTCTCTAAATATACTTGAAACAAAGACTAGATTGTCTAATGACGAGACTAAAAACAAAAAGAATTGCCTAGTTAAAATGTATGATCCCCTTTTGGATGGGATGTATCGTGGAAGAATGAAGAAATTGTTTTCATCTTCAATCATAAAAGAAACTTCGATAGAAAATTGCATAGAAACGTCTGAACTAAATAAAATTCATGATATCCTTGTTCCCTCTCCTAATTCTCGAGAATATGAACAGAAAATAGAAAGATCAGAAGAAAAACAAGGAAAAATTGATTCAAATATAAATAATAGGGTAAATTTTTTACTCAACACAATTAATCCTAAGCGTGAAAAAAAATGTATTGGAATAAACGAAATTGGTAAAAAACCCCCTCGATGGTCATACAAATTAATCAACGTGTTGGGACAACATTTTAAAAAACGACGAAAAGAACATGGCGTACTGTACGGGCTGGATCACCAGCTTCGAACAAGAAGATTTAAACGTATAACTTTTTTAAGTCGTTCGAGCATAACTTTCAGAAGTTTTAAGAAGTCTAATTTCACGAATTATAATCTTTTTGTAAGATCTAATAGAGATTCGGGTTTTATAAGTTATTTGGAAGAACCGGATTTTCGTCGATCCGTAATCAAAGGATCTATGCGCGCTCAAAGACGTAAAGTGGTTATTTGGGGACCGTCTCTAGGAAATGCCCATTCCCCGCTTTTTTTCGAAAAAATGGAAGATTTTCCTTTTCCTATATCCCACCTAATTAAAATTTTTTCTAAGATGAAAGATTTGTTTGCTCTAAAGTCAGAATTAGAAATTTTAGATCGAGAAATTCAAATAAAAAAAAACTACCAGAAAATGGGAATAGAAATATGGGAGAACATTCCACATAAACAAAAAACAAGAAGTATTCTGTTAATAGCTCAATCAATTTTTAGAAGATATATTAAATTACCCTTATTGATAATAGCTAAGAATATTGGCCGTATTTTATTAGGGCAATCTCCGGAATGGTATGAAGATTTCCAAGATTGGAATAGAGAAACTTATTTAAGATGTAGCTTGAATGGTATTCAATTCTACAAAAAAAATTTTCCTACAAATTGGTTAAAAGAGGGTTTGCAGATAAAAATCCTATATCCTTTTCATTTAAAACCTTGGCACAGCTCTAAGCAACGACTCTCTAAGATAAATCTAAATAAACAAGATGATTTTGATTCTTGTTTTTTAACAGTTTTAGGAATGGAAATGGAATATCCTTTTGGTCCTCCTCGAAAAACACCTTCCTTTTTTGAACCCATTTTTCAAGATATAGACTTTAAAGTCGAACTCAGAAAATGGAATTTTCGAGTTCGAAGAGTTTTTAAAAAAATCAAAAATAAAGAAGCATTTTTATTTATAAAACGAATAATAAGACAACTTTTCAAAGAAAAGACAATTCCATTATTTATACCGATAGAAACATATGAATCAAGTGAAACTAAAAAGGAAAAGGATTCTATAATCAGCAATCAGATAATTAAAGAATCAGTTAGTCAAATTCGATCTACAGGTTGGACAAATTATTCACAGGCGGAAGAAGAAATGCAAAATAGGATTGATAGAAGAAGCACAATCATAAATCAAATAGAAATAATGAAAAAAGAGAAAAAAAAAGCAAGGCCAGGAATAAAAAAAAATCAAAATAATAATGGAGAATCACCGCCAAAAATTGGGAAAATATTGAAAAGAAAAAATATTCAATTAATAGTTAAATTTTTCATTAAAAAAATATACATAGATATCTTTCTATGTATCATTAATATGCGCAGAACCGCTCTACAACTTTTTATCGCATCAACAAAAAAAGTTCTTGATAAATACATTTACAATAATGAAACAAATCAAGAAAGCATTAGCATTAATAAAACAAAACAAAATAAAATTGACTTTATTTTGCCTATAACTATAAAAAGGGCTTTTGATAATCTTAGAAATAGTAAGGGGAAGCCCCATATTTTTTTTGACTTATCTTACTTGTCACAAAACTATGTATTTTTAAAATTATCACAAAGCCAAGTTTTTAACTTCAATAAGTTAAGATCTATTCTTCAATATAATCGACCGTCTTTTTTTCTTAAGACTGAAATAAAAGATTTTTTTGGAAGACAAGGAATATTTCATTCCGAATTAAGACATAAGAAACTTTCAAATTATGGAATGAATCCATGGAAAAACTGGTTAAGAGGTGATTATCAATACGATTTATCTCAGATTACATGGTCTAGATTAGTCCCACAAAAATGGAGAAATGGAATTAATCAATCCCATACGTCTCAAAATCAAGATTTAAACAAATGGTATTCCTATGAAAAAGACCAATTAGTTGATTACAAAAAAAAACAAAATTCGAAAGTATATTTATTACCAAATAAAGAGGAGAATTTTCAAAAAAACTATAGATATGATCTTTTATCATATAAATATATTCATTCTGAAACTAAGAAGAACTCCTATATTTATAGATCATCATTAGAAACAAATAAGAACCAAGAAAATTCCACCAGAAATAAAGAAAAATTTTTTAACATATTCAAGAATATTCCTATCAATAATTATCATTATCTAGGAAAAAGTTATAGTTATATTATATATATGGAAAAAAATCCAGATAGAAAATATTTGGTTTGTAAAATTAAAAAAAATATTAAGGCTGAACCTAAACCTAATAAGGCCCAAAAAATGGATAAAATTAATAATAATGGTCTTTTTTATCTTCCGATTCATTCAAATTCCGAAATCAATTACAAAAGGGTCTTTTTTGATTGGATGGTAATGTTTTGTGATTGGATGGGAATGAATGAAAAAATATTAATCTTAAATCGATTCACATCGACGCCGAAAGTTGTTTTCTTTCCAGAATTTGTAATACTTTATGATAAATATAAAAAGAAACCTTGGTTTATCCCAAGCAAATTACTTCTTTTTAATTTGAATATAAATCCCAATTTTAGTGAAAATAAAAATATCAATGTAAAGGAAGAAGAGGATGAGCCTTTTTTTGGAAAGCAAGAAAGGGATGAATATTTTTTTGGAAAGCAAGAGCAGAATGAGGATTTTTTAAATTTTAGCCCATCAAATTCAAAACAATATTTTAAATTAAAGAATCAAAACAATATCGAAGAATCTTTTTCACAACCGATCCGAAAACTAAGAATCGTCCTTCAAGGAGATTTTCCCTTGCAATTACAATGGAATGGACGTGTGAATAAATTGAATCAAAAAATGATGGATAATATCCCGGCATACGGTCTCCTGCTTAACCTGATAAAAGTAAGAAAAATTGTTCTATCCCATATTAAAAGGAAAGAAATGAATCTGGATATAATGATTGAGCGTTTGGATCTTACAAAATTAATGGAAAATAGAATCTTAATTATGGAACGCGCCCATCTATCTGTAAAAAATGACGGACAGTTTTTTATGTATCAAATCATAGGTATTTCATTGGTTCATAAAAATAAGCACCAAAGCAATCAAAGATACCGAAAACAAAAAAATGTTGCTAAGAATAATTTTGATGAATCCATTCCAAGACATAAAATAAAAAATCTAAATAGAGACAAAAATAATTATGATTTGCTTGTTCCTGAAAAAATTTTATCGTCTAGACGTCGTAGAGAATGGAGAATTCTAATTTCTTTCAATTTGAATTTAAAGACTAGGAATGATGTGCATAGAAATATAGTATTTTGCAAGGAAACCAAGATAAAAAACTGGAGTGAATTTTTGGATGAAAGTAAACATTTTGACAGAAAAAAAAATGAATTAATGAAATTAAAGTTCTTCTTTTGGCCTAATTATCGATTAGAAGATTTAGCTTGTATGAATCGCTATTGGTTTGATACCAATAATGGGAGCCGCTTGAGTATGTTAAGGATATATATGTATCCATGATTTAAAATTTTGAGTTTCCTATATATTATCTTGTTCTATCAATCATATTTTTTATTTTTTCTTCTGTCCGGCATCTGGATATATTGATGTTATATGTAAGCAACCAGATGGACATATGCGCTGTCTTACACCCCAGTCTAGTATACTGCAATACTAAGCAAATGAGGCAGGAAACGGCGTATCCATTAAAGCTAGAAATTAATCAATAGAATCTTCGTAGTAAACTATTTGGTAGCGTCTTTTTCTATCACTATACAAATTAACTCCAAAATCGGATTGATTAATCTTAATTGATAAAATCCGGAGTCTATAAATAAATTATGATTATTGTGTATACTACATTAAAATTTCTGACATTATTATTACTGATCAATAAAATAAATATCTGTAAAAAGGGGAGTGTGAAATTCTTTTATGGTAAAAAATTCATTTATTTCAATTATTTTGCAAGAACAAGAAGAAAACAAAGAAAACAGAGGATCCGTTGAATTTCAAGTAGTTAGTTTCACCAATAAGATACGGAGACTTACTTCACATTTGGAATTGCACAAAAAAGACTATTTATCTCAGAGAGGCCTGCGGAAAATTCTGGGAAAACGTCAACGCTTGCTGGCTTATTTATCAAAAAAAAATAGAGCACGTTATAAAGAATTAATAGGACAGTTGGATATTCGAGAGAGAAAAACTCGTTAATTTGAAGAATTAGTTTGAATTATTCGCTTAAAGTTTGATGAACTTCTTTTCGCTTTCAGCAATTCATGGAAGAATGAATCAGGAAAAACCTATGACTGTACCATCTACAACAAAAGACTTCATGATAGTCAATATGGGACCTCACCACCCATCAATGCATGGTGTTCTTCGACTTATTGTTACTCTAGATGGTGAAGATGTTATTGACTGTGAACCAATATTGGGTTATTTACACAGAGGTATGGAAAAAATTGCGGAAAATCGAACAATTATACAATATTTGCCCTATGTAACGCGTTGGGATTATTTAGCTACTATGTTCACAGAAGCAATAACTGTAAATGCGCCAGAGCAATTAGGCAATATTCAAGTGCCTAAAAGGGCCAGTTATATCAGAGTCATTATGTTGGAGTTAAGTCGGATAGCTTCACATTTGTTATGGCTCGGCCCTTTTATGGCGGATATTGGGGCACAGACTCCTTTCTTCTATATTTTTCGAGAAAGGGAATTGATATATGACCTATTCGAAGCTGCCACCGGTATGCGAATGATGCACAATTTTTTTCGTATTGGAGGAGTCACTGCTGATTTACCTCATGGCTGGATAGATAAATGTTTGGATTTTTGCGATTATTTTTTAACGGGAATTGCTGAATATCAAAAGCTTATTACACAGAATCCCGTTTTTTTAGAACGAGTTGAAGGAGTAGGCATTATTGGTGGAGAGGAAGCAATAAATTGGGGTTTGTCGGGACCAATGCTACGAGCTTCCGGAATACAATGGGATCTTCGTAAAGTTGATCATTATGAGTGTTACGACGAATTTGATTGGGAAGTCCAATGGCAAAAAGAGGGGGATTCATTAGCCCGTTATTTAGTACGAATCAGTGAAATGACAGAATCCATAAAAATTATTCAACAGGCTCTAGAAGGAATTCCGGGAGGGCCCTATGAAAATTTAGAAATCCACCGCTTTGATAGAGTAAAAGATAATGTATGGAATGAGTTTGACTATCGATTCATTAGTAAAAAACCCTCTCCGACTTTTGAATTGTCGAAGCAAGAACTTTATGCCAGAGTCGAAGCACCAAAGGGAGAATTGGGAATTTTTCTGATAGGAGATAAGGGTGTTTTTCCTTGGCGATATAAAATTCGACCCCCGGGGTTTATTAATTTGCAAATTCTTCCTCAGTTAGTTAAAAGAATGAAATTGGCTGATATTATGACGATACTAGGTAGTATAGATATCATTATGGGAGAAGTTGATCGTTAAAATGATAATTGATCCAACAGAAGTACAAGCTATCAATTCTTTTTCTATATTGGAATCCTTAAAAGAAGTCTATGGGATCATATGGGTGCTTATCCCTATTTTTACTCCTATATTAGGAATCATAATAGGTGTACTAGTAATTGTTTGGTTAGAAAGAGAAATCTCTGCGGGTATACAACAACGTATTGGCCCTGAATACGCAGGACCTTTGGGAATTCTTCAAGCTCTAGCAGATGGTACCAAATTACTTTTCAAAGAGAATCTTCTTCCATCTAGAGGAGATACTCGTTTATTCAGTATTGGACCATCTATAGCAGTCATATCAATTTTATTAAGTTATTTAGTAATTCCTTTTGGTTATCACCTTGTTCTAGCCGATCTCAGTATCGGTGTTTTTTTATGGATTGCTATTTCAAGTATTGCTCCTGTCGGCCTTCTTATGTCAGGATATGGCTCAAATAATAAATATTCTTTTTTAGGTGGTCTACGAGCTGCTGCTCAATCAATTAGTTATGAAATACCATTAACTCTATGTGTGTTATCAATATCTCTACGTGTGATTCGTTAAGACATAAATTTCCCGCTATTTCTTTTCTTTCTAGGAAGGAAGTATCATGAGTTGAATATATATTTTCGTTTTTTATTTATTATTCGGGGGTTGATGAAGGAAACCAGATAGTTATATGAGTGAAAGAAACGGCTTATAAATTTGCAGTAAAAAATTGAATCTCATTTACTATGTACAAGCGTTAAGAAAAGTAAACATAAGTATTAGAGACTGTTTACCCCAAGATTGATTGATTAGTGATCATGACTTGAAGCGGGTTCAAAAGATCAACTTTATGGGGTTTTTACTATGCTATTACCATATGTATTACCCGAAAGTAGATTGATAAAAACGAGTGGATAGCTAGGAACACTAAGGTACACAAAGGATTCGTAATAGAGATTATGTAAGTCTATTTTTCTGCGTATAAAAAGAATTCTAATTGGGGCTTTAAATTAGTAGAAATGATTAAGGAGTACTTCCCACGATTCCGATCCAGAGTATACTTCTATTCACCGATTAAGTAAATAACTATCAAGAACGAAGTAATCCTTTAAGTTTGTTTAACATCCCCCTTTTTTTGAGAAAGGAGAACAGGAACGAAAAAAAAATCAAAAGACTGAATGGAATTGGACTATAAAAAAAATATTTTTTGCTTTCTTTCTCTATATAGAGAGAATTCTTGTCATGATTCGTGAACTAATGCAATGTCTAATTGGATTTCGTAATTGAAAACGTTAGGTTGAAATATCTATTGATATTGCTAAAAGAAATATTTTATTCAAGGATTAAGTTATTACTCAACAAAGAATAATTTGAATTATTAAAAGATAAGATGAATTCAGAAGCACTTTATTATAAATATAGCAAACAGAATTCCAGTGTCTAATGGGGACCTTAGAATGGATTTCGTTTTATCTCTATCTATCCTACAAACATATCAATAAAAATAATAATGGACGGGTCCTTAGATTTATTTGTGACCTTTGAGGAGCCGTATGAGATGAAAATCTCATGTACGGTTCTGTAATAGGGATGGGAACAGTGATGTTATCATCGACTATGATTATCTAACAGTTTAAGTACAGTTGATATAGTTGAAGCGCAGTCAAAATATGGTTTTTTGGGATGGAATTTGTGGCGTCAACCTATAGGCTTTTTGGTTTTTCTAATTTCTTCCCTAGCCGAGTGTGAACGATTACCTTTTGATTTACCAGAAGCAGAAGAAGAATTAGTAGCAGGTTATCAAACCGAATATTCGGGTATCAAATTTGGTTTATTTTACGTTGCTTCATATTTAAATCTACTAGTTTCTTCATTATTTGTAACAGTTCTTTACTTGGGGGGTTGGAATCTTTCGATTCCGTACATATTTGTTCCCGAGCTTTTTGAAATTACTAAAAGAGGTAGAGTCTTTGGAACAATAATTGGTATCTTTATTACATTAGCTAAAACTTATTTGTTCTTGTTCATTCCTATCGCAACAAGATGGACTTTACCGAGGCTGAGAATGGACCAATTATTAAATCTTGGATGGAAATTTCTTTTACCTATTTCTCTAGGTAATCTATTATTAACAACTTCTTTCCAACTTATTTCACTGTAAAAGAATACTTCTATATTCGCGACTTGTGTCAAACAAGAGAAAGAAACAAGTATCCAATTTTTTATAGATATTCACGATATGCTCCCTATGGTAACTGAGTTCATGAATTATGGCCAACAAACAGTACGAGCCGCAAGGTATATTGGTCAAGGTTTCATGATTACCTTATCACACGCGAATCGTTTACCTGTAACTATTCAATACCCCTACGAAAAATTGATCACATCCGAGCGTTTCCGCGGCCGAATCCACTTTGAATTTGATAAATGCATTGCCTGTGAGGTATGTGTTCGTGTATGTCCTATAGATCTGCCCGTTGTTGATTGGAAATTAGAAACTGATATTAAAAAGAAACGATTGCTTAATTACAGTATTGATTTCGGAATATGTATATTTTGTGGTAATTGCGTTGAGTATTGTCCAACAAATTGTTTATCAATGACTGAAGAATATGAACTTTCTACGTATGATCGTCACGAATTAAATTATAATCAAATTGCTTTGGGTCGGTTACCAATGTCAGTAATTGACGATTACACAATTCGAACAATTTTTAATTTGCCTGAAATAAAAACTTAAGAAAAATTCCCGATTAATGACTCATTTTGATCTAAACTCATTTTGATCTAAAAAAATTAGGGTTTTTGTTTGGTGAATAACTATAATTATATTGATTAGGGAGTGAGAATCATGTTTTAATTTATATTAAAAATATATTTATATAGTTTGAGGATTTGAAAATATATAGATTCAAATTACTCTTTCGAGAGATTAGGCTAATAACTATATCTACATCAATTCATATCCATGAAAATGGAATTTTTTTAATTTAATAATTAAGAACTATTATAAAAAAGTAGAGTTACTTCTTTTTTCCTGACCGGGTCAATAAAGTTATGAAAGATTTTGATTTATTTATCTCTTATTTTATATATAATGGATTTACCTGGACTAATACATGATTTTCTTTTAGTCTTTCTGGGATTGGGTCTTATATTAGGGAGTCTGGGAGTAGTATTACTTCCCAATCCCATTTATTCTGCCTTTTCGTTGGGATTGGTTTTTGTTTGTATATCTTTATTCTATATTCTATCGAACTCCCATTTTGTAGCTGCTGCGCAGCTTCTTATTTACGTAGGAGCCATAAATGTTTTAATCATTTTTGCTGTGATGTTCATAAATGGTTCAGAATACTCCAAAGATTTCCATCTTTGGACCGTTGGAGATGGAGTAACTTACGTGATCTGTACAAGTCTTTTTGTTTCACTAATTACTACTATTCCAGATACGTCATGGTACGGCATTATTTGGACTACAAAAGCAAACCAGATTGTAGAGCAAGATTTGATAAGTAATAGTCAACAAATTGGGATTCATTTATCAACAGATTTTTTTCTTCCGTTTGAATTCATTTCAATAATTCTTTTAGTTGCGTTAATCGGCGCAATTGCTGTAGCTCGTCAATAATAACTCTGTAGAACTGGAAATAAAAAAACTTTGTTATGAGCTATCACATGCATTTCCTTTTTTCTATTTGACTTTGTATATAAAATAGAAATTCTTTATTAGTTCTATCTATTCCCAATATATTTCTTTATTCCATTACTCGTTATATTCTAGTCAATCCAATTGGTTAAATTGTTGTTCATATTGAAATGAATCGAGATTGATAAGGAGTTGGTTAATGATGCTCGAACATGTACTTGTTTTGAGTGCCTATTTATTTTCTGTCGGTCTATATGGATTGATCACAAGTCGAAATATGGTTAGGGCTCTTATGTGTCTTGAACTTATATTAAATGCGGTTAATCTCAATTTTGTAACATTTTCTGATTTTTTTGATAGTCGTCAATTAAAAGGAGCCATTTTCTCCATTTTTGTTATAGCTATTGCAGCTGCTGAAGCCGCTATTGGACTCGCTATTGTTTCATCAATTTATCGTAACAGAAAATCAACTCGGATAAATCAATCGAATTTGTTGAATAAGTAATATTATCATATAAATTATAATTTTCATAAATTAATTCAAATCAGCACGTCTGGCACGTAAGGTATTATCATGTTATCACAAACATAAGAAATCAAAGTATTTTGGCACTGTCAATCCAGAAATAGATTAATAAAAAAACTCGGAGAACTCATCGATTCATCTAGTATTTCAATATATAATTCATTTATAAATTGACTAGATTGAAACTTTATCACGTTCAAAAATGGATAAATCCAATGTCGCATTCAGTAAAGATTTATGATACATGTATCGGGTGTACTCAATGTGTCCGAGCCTGTCCCACGGATGTATTAGAAATGATACCTTGGGACGGATGTAAAGCCAAACAAATAGCTTCTGCTCCAAGAACAGAGGATTGCGTTGGTTGTAAGAGATGTGAATCCGCCTGCCCAACGGATTTCTTGAGTGTTCGAGTTTATTTATGGCATGAAACAACCCGCAGCATGGGTATAGCTTATTAATACGTTACAGAAAACCCTACTTGAGTCCATTTTATTTTTTTACCGCCAAAACCTGTGCCCAAAAAGAAAATATTTTTGAGCACGGGTTTTTCTGGTCCAAGTGTATCTTGTCTTTACCACGAACAAATTTCCTTGGTTAACAATAATTGTAGTTTTACCAATATTTGCGGGTTCCTTAATTTTATTTCTTCCACATAAAGGAAATAGGGTAATTAGGTGGTATACAATATGTATATGCATGTTAGAACTTCTTCTAACAACCTATGCATTCTGTTATCATTTCCAATTGGACGATCCATTAATCCAATTAGTAGAGGACTATAAATGGATCAATTTTTTTGATTTCCGTTGGAAATTAGGAATAGATGGACTGTCTATAGGACCCGTTTTATTAACAGGATTTATCACTACTTTAGCTACTTTAGCGGCCTGGCCTGTTACTCGGGATTCTCGATTATTCCATTTCTTGATGTTAGCAATGTACAGTGGTCAAATAGGATCATTTTCTTCTCGGGACCTTTTACTTTTTTTCATCATGTGGGAATTAGAATTAATTCCGGTTTATCTACTTCTATCCATGTGGGGAGGAAAGAAACGTCTGTACTCAGCCACAAAATTTATTTTGTACACGGCGGGAGGTTCCATTTTTCTTTTAATGGGAGTTCTGGGTGTCGGTTTATATGGTTCTAATGAACCAACGTTAAATTTTGAAACATCAGTTAATCAGTCGTATCCTGTGGCTTTGGAAATAATATTATATATTGCATTTTTTATTGCTTTTGCTGTCAAATCACCGATTCTACCCCTACATACATGGTTACCAGATACCCACGGAGAGGCGCATTACAGTACTTGTATGCTTCTAGCCGGAATTTTATTAAAAATGGGAGCGTATGGATTGATTCGGATTAATATGGAATTATTACCACACGCTCATTCTATATTTTCTCCTTGGTTAATGATAGTAGGCACAATACAAATAATCTATGCAGCTTCAACATCTCCCGGCCAACGGAATTTAAAAAAAAGAATAGCCTATTCCTCCGTATCTCATATGGGTTTCATACTTATAGGAATTTCTTCTATAACCGATACGGGGCTCAATGGAGCTATTTTACAAATAATCTCTCATGGATTTATTGGTGCTGCACTTTTTTTCTTGGCAGGAACAAGTTATGATAGAATACGTCTTGTTTATCTCGACGAAATGGGCGGAGTAGCTATCCCCATGCCAAAAATATTTACGATGTTCAGTAGCTTTTCGATGGCTTCCCTTGCATTACCGGGTATGAGTGGTTTTGTTGCAGAAGTTCTAGTCTTTTTGGGAATAATTACCAGCCAAAAATATCTTTTAATCCCCAAAATTGCCATCACTTTTGTAATGGCAATTGGAATGATATTAACTCCTATTTATTCATTATCTATGTCACGCCAGATGTTCTATGGATACAAATTATTTAATACTCCAAACTCTTCTGTTTTTGATTCTGGACCGCGCGAGTTATTTGTTTCGATCTCCATTTTTCTACCTGTAATAGGTATTGGTATGTATCCCGATTTTGTTCTTTCACTATCAGTTGACAAGGTTGAAGGTATTCTATCTAATTATTTTTATAGATAGTTTTCTTAAAGAAAAAACTCCTATGATTTTTAAGAGTTGGTTGGCTAATGAAAAAAAAAAGAAGGATTTTTATTCTCTTAATAAAGTAAAAACAAAATATGAATTTGAACCCAATATACTTGGCCTTCGCGAGAACCACGTGAATCACTACACTCCTGGATTCACATGGTTCTCGCCGATTGACACAAGGATTTTTATACACAGCGTATTCCACTCTGTTTGTATTCGTAAGAACTTTTCTTGAATTTAACTAGAGGTTAATGTAAATGAACCATAACTATGTAGTCCTATTCCTAATAGATTGATCCCAAAATAGCATATCCAAATTATAAGAAAGCCTAGAGTCGCCACAATTGCGGAATTTGCCCCCTGCAAATTTTTATTTGTTCGAGTATGCAAATAAATTGCGAATACGATCCAAGTAATAAAGGCCCAAGTTTCCTTTGGATCCCAACTCCAATATGATCCCCATGCTTCATTAGCCCATACTGCTCCTGAAAGAATACCTATGGTTAAAAAGATAAATCCTAGGCTAATCACACGATAACTCCAATAATCTAATTGTTGAATCAATTGGGCCTTGTAATAGTTCTTAGCAGAAAAAAAAGAAGTTTTAATATTATTTCTTTCATTCTTGTATTGGATTTCACCAAATGAAAATGAATGATTTAATTGTAATAAATTATTACTTTTATAACTATAAAAAATATTTCTAAATGTAATGACTAGAAGTGCTACTGATAATAATGATCCACAAAGAAGAGCCGCATAGCTCAATATCATCATACTTACGTGCATTATTAACCACTCCGATTGTAGAGCGGGTACTAATATTGTGGGTTTATGTATTTCAGTTAAAAGACCCGAAGTAGCAAAGCCTTGCGTAAAAATAGTACTTGAGGTAGTTATTGTGGTTAAATAATTTTTTCTTATTTTAAAATAAGGGACTATATGAATAAGGGAAAAACTCCATGAAAGAAAGATTAATGATTCATATAAATCACTTAGTGGGAAATGGCCCGAATTAATCCAACGAGTGATTAATAATCCTGTTAGACATAAAAAAGTAGCTATCATCCCCTTTTCTGACGAATCATATGGTTTTATGATTTCATTGCCCAATAAGGTTATCAAATGAATTGTAATTACAATTGAAACAATCGAAAAAGAAATATGAGTTAATATATGCTCTAAAGTTGAAAATATCATAAAAATGAAAAAAGGGAGGGAATCCCCTAAATTAATTTAATTAAGAAATATAAATCGGGAATTTAATTTATTTTTATTATAGGATCCATTGGATCTATTTTTATTATATTATAGGATCTATTGGATCTCTTTTATAAGATGGCATGCCGCCACTCGGACTCGAACCGAGATGCTCTAGCACTGCTTCCTAAGAGCAGCGTGTCTACCGATTTCACCATAGCGGCTTGCTCGAACTCATAATAGCCTATTTATATTCAATCGTCGAGATTGAACAAGTCAATTCAATCAAATAAGTTTTTTAGTAAAAATGAAAATTGATAAAAAAATGAGTTCAAAAGTAAATTTCAAGGTTCATTAGTTTCTTAGGGTGTCCGGTTTATTTATCTTAGGGCTTTGACGTAGTTTATCCTAGTCTAAAATCCAACTTTATTATTTCTCGTTTATCTGATTTCATAAATTTGAAACAAAAAATAAATTTTATCAATGAATCCAAAATAGGCATATTTTGGATTACTCCAAATTGACACCTTATTTGTACATAATATCTCAACAATTAAGTTCTTTTATTGAGTGGGCTGAAAATTGGAGATATATCGGAAATCCTTATAGTAATTCCGATAAATTAAGAAGGATAAATTAAGAAGTCAGAAAGTTATCAAAAATAAAAATTTTTTAACATGGAATCAATTAGTTTCAACAATTCATTAATTTTAACAAAAAATATTATATCTGCCCTTCTCGAGAAAGATAAAAATTTTTCATTATTGTAAAGGTCGATGGGGAAAATAAGACTCCCCACCACCACAATGTGAGTGAAAATATACGAAAAATAAATAAAAAATCTTGTATTTTTTTCTTTATTCTTTTTTTTAGAATTGAGAAAACAGACGAATTATTCTTTTAAACATCTTAGAAGATTAAGATTGAAACCTGGTCTATTTCATATTGATTAGAATAGGGACAGCCGATTGTGAATTTTATATTAACAAATTACCGAACCCATTTTGCGAGTAAAATCCATTCCGATTATTCCAATATTTTAGGACTTATTTGTTTGTCGTACAAAAAAACTTTTTGAATTCCCGGTAGAAAGAGATTTGCCTAATGACAAAGCTTTTAACGCCGCCCAATATCCTTTCCTTTTCCAAATATTCTTACGAATACGCTTTTTTGATATAGAAGTACGTTTTTTTGGAACTGCCATTTAAAAATGAAGAAGTTACTCATTGTTATAGTTGGATGTGAAAGACATCTATTGTTCAAAACGAATTATTATTTCTTATTCATTATCTACTTTTTCTCTAAATAATAGTCTCTTCATAAAAAAGAAATATAGATATGTGAAAGATCTCTGAAAATTGTATCAAAAATTACTCGAAATAAAAAAATTTTGATTCCAGACAATACAATATTCGTAAAACCAAAAATATTTGGATTGGAACTCTTAGTTCTCGTTCTTTATCTCTTAAATTTATATCTTTAGAATCCGCTATGTCATATAAATAAAACTTAATAAAATAAATAAATAAAGAACCTACCTTGATTTTCATCATTCTATACTTTATTTACATGTAATAAAATACCTCAAAGGATTGTAAACTTTTGCCTAATAAAAAACTTGCGTCTTTTTTTAGTCAAACTCGAGGAAAGAATACACCTAAATTCAATTGTTAAATTCGAATGAGACTATTAATAAATCTGTTAAAGGATATGTGGTTTGATAAAAAAATATCTCAGTCATTTTTTATCATTTCCCGATAAAAAAAATATCATTTTAGATCTAGAATATTCTAACGTTTACTAATAAATCGTTTTGATTGAAATGGAAAACAATCAATCCCATAATGAATTAGTTAATGAGTTAAAATAAACAAACTAAAAAGAAGAGTTATTATTTCATTAGATCGGTGACCTTAGATTCATATTAGCATCAAGTACCCTTTTTCGTGTAATTTTTTATCCTTGCTCTATGAATATAAACTATCGTAATAATAATTTATATTTGCATTTTCCTATTATAAGTATTCGTTTTTTATATGTAACTTGGTCATATCATTTGACCAATTGTAACTTATTTTTTTTGAATATTTGAACGATTTTGAAAAGCCTCAGAATAAATACTAATATCAAATTATTAAATAAGTTAGTGCATATCTTGATTTTTTATTGACTTTTTTCGAAAGAGGTAAGATCCGGTGAATCGGAAACAATTAATTAAGAATAAAAAACTTTTTTTATGGAACAGACATATCAATATGCGTGGATAATACCTTTCCTTCCCCTTCCAGTTCCTATGTTAATAGGGTTGGGACTTCTTCTTTTTCCGACGGCAACAAAAAGTCTTCGTCGTATGTGGGCTTTTCAGAGCGTTTTATTGTTAAGTATAGTCATGATTTTTTCCATGAATCTGTCTATTCATCAAATAAATAGCAGCTCTGTCTATCAATATGTATGGTCTTGGATTATCAATAATGATTTTTCTTTAGAATTTGGATACTTGATCGATCCACTTACTTCTATTATGTCAATATTAATAACTACTGTTGGAATTCTGGTTCTTATTTATAGTGATAATTATATGTCTCATGATCAGGGATATTTGAGATTTTTTGCTTATATGAGTTTTTTCAGTACTTCCATGTTGGGATTAGTTACTAGTTCAAATTTGATACAAATTTATATTTTTTGGGAATTAGTTGGAATATGTTCATATCTATTAATAGGATTTTGGTTCACACGACCTGTTGCAGCAAAGGCTTGTCAAAAAGCGTTTGTAACTAATCGTGTTGGCGATTTTGGTTTATTATTAGGGATTTTAGGATTTTATTGGATAACGGGGAGTTTCGAATTTCGTGATTTATTCCAAATATTCAATAACTTGATTTCTAATAATGAGGTCAACTTTTTATTTGTTACTTTGTGCGCTGTTCTATTATTTGCCGGTGCAATTGCTAAATCCGCACAATTTCCCCTTCATGTATGGTTACCTGATGCAATGGAAGGGCCGACTCCTATTTCGGCCCTTATACATGCTGCTACGATGGTAGCAGCGGGAATTTTTCTTGTAGCTCGACTTATGCCTCTTTTCATAGTCATACCTCACATAATGAATTTTATCTCTTTGATAGGGATAATAACAGTTTTTTTAGGAGCTACTTTAGCTCTTGCTCAAAAAGACATTAAGAGGGGTTTAGCCTATTCCACAATGTCTCAATTGGGTTATATGATGTTAGCTCTAGGTATGGGGTCTTATCGCAGTGCTTTATTTCATTTGATTACTCATGCTTATTCGAAAGCATTATTGTTTTTAGGATCGGGATCCGTTATTCATTCAATGGAAACTCTTGTTGGATATTGTCCAAAAAAA
>Ga0070717_10000760_pt1 | contig 21071 bp, 14 predicted proteins | sample LARL113metaG_FD_71366 | JGI IMG/M metagenome (GOLD analysis project Ga0070717, IMG submission 71366) | Corn, switchgrass and miscanthus rhizosphere microbial communities from Kellogg Biological Station, Michigan, USA - LAR L11-3 metaG | ecosystem: Host-associated > Plants > Roots > Rhizosphere ...
GTTACCAGGCACCGCGACGATATCGGCTGCCTTGCCCGCTTCCAGCGTGCCGACTTCCGTCTCCAAGCCAAGGAGCTTCGCTGCATCCCGCGTTCCCGCAAGCAGCGCCGCGGCTGGGGTCATGCCGAGATCGGCCATGAGACCGAATTCCTGGGCATTCATGCCGTGTGGAAATACGCCGGCATCGGTGCCGAAGGCAATCGGCACCCCGATCCGCAGCGCTGCCTTGAACATGTTGCCGTGAGCGGCCGCGGCGGCACGTGCCTTGGCGGCGATATTCGGCGGATAGTTATCCGCGTTCTTGTTGGTCCAGTAGACGGCCATGCGCGTCGGCACGAGGTACACGCCCTTGGACTTCATGAGTTTCAGCGTGTCCTCGGTGAGAAAGCTGCCGTGCTCGATTGAGTCCACACCGGCGGCGATCGCGAGCCGCGCTGCGTTGTCACCATGGCAGTGGGCTGCCACTTTGCGGTTCCATTTATGCGCTTCCGAGACGATCGCCGCGAGCTCCTCGGGAGTGAGCTGCGGCACGTCGACCGGGTCTGTTTCCGACAGCACACCACCGCTCGGGGCGATCTTGATGACATCCGCCCCCCATTTCATCTGATAGCGCACCGCCTCGCGGCACGCTTCCGGTCCGCTACAGATTCCTTCTATCGGACCCCACGGCTTCACGCGGTCGGGAGGATAGGCGTAGTTATCGAAGTGCCCGCCAGGTGAGCCGATGCCGTGCGCCGCGGTCACCATCCGCGGTCCCACTGCCACCGCGGCATTGATCGCGTTGCGCAGGCCGATATCGACGAAGTCCGACGCGCCGAGGTTGCGCACCGTGGTGAAGCCGGCTTCGAGAGTGCGCCGCGCGTACTGCGCGCCGTACAGGGCCTGCTCGGCCGGGAAGCGCATGATGCGGTTGTAGACGAAGTGGTAGTAGTCCTTTTCGAACTCCATCGTCAGGTGTGTGTGGGAATCGATGAAGCCTGGCAGCAACGTCGCGTCGCCCAGATCGATGACCCGCACGCCGGCAGGTGCGGCGCCTCCCACCGACACGATGCGATCTCCGCGCACCACGATGGCGCCGCCGTCCTTGAGCGTCGCGCCGGTGGAGTCAAACACATGGGCTGCCTTGAGCACCACCGTTGGTGGCGCAGCTGCTTCTTCGCCAGCCGCCGGCACGGCAGCGCTGGCTGATGCCAGCATCGCGGTCAATATCGTGGCGAGTGCGCGGGGGGCGCAGGCCGGTTGCGTGCGTATTTGTGTTGTCATGTGGCTCTTCCGGTTTCATTACGCCGGCGGCTACCGGCCGCGCGAACTCAGATCGTGTGCTCGACCGAAAAAGCGGCGAGCGATGCGAGTCCATCGCGGTGACGTGATTCCGGCAGGGAGGCGAGAGCTGCCTTGGCCCGGGCAGCGTGCTCGCGCGCGAGGCGTGCCGCATATTCCAGTCCGCCGGTAGCGTCGATGGCCGTGATGACCGGCTCGAGCTGGGTTACGCCACCACGCTGGATGGCTTCACGGATGATCGCGCGTTGTTGTTCGCTGCCATGGCGCAGCGCGTGTATGAGTGGCAGCGTCGGCTTGCCTTCCGCGAGATCGTCGCCGAGATTCTTGCCGCGCTCCTTGGGGTTCGAGCGGTAGTCGAGCACGTCATCCACCAGCTGATAGGCGATGCCGAGATGGCGGCCATACGCGGCCAGCTCTTGACGAACTCGCGAGGTGCCTCCCGAGAGCACCGCGGCAACCTCCGCCCCCGCCTCGAACAGCTTCGCCGTCTTGCGATAGATCACCTCGAGGTAGCGCTGCTCGGTGGTGTGCGGATCATGCGCATTCATGAGCTGCAGCACCTCGCCCTCGGCGATCACGTTGGTCGCCTCGGCCATGATCTCCATCACGGGCTGACTGGAGAGTGCGGCCATCATCTGGAAGGCGCGCGAGTACACGAAATCGCCGACCAGCACACTGGCAGGGTTGCCGAACACCTGGTTCGCGGTGCGGCGGCCACGGCGCAGAGCCGACCCATCGACCACATCATCGTGCAGGAGCGTGGCGGTATGGATGAACTCGATGAAGGCCGCCGCATCGATATGGGCATTGCCCGTGTAGCCGCAGGCGCGTGCCGCAAGCACCACCAGCAACGGCCGCAGGCGCTTGCCGCCGCCGGCGATGATGTGCTCGGCGACCTGGTCCACGAGCGGTACGGCACTTTGCAGCCGGGCGCGGATCACCTCGTCGACGGCGCACAGGTCGCCCCCGGCCAGCGTGCGGATCTCTTCCAGCGTCATGTCTTCGCTCGGCCCGTGCCCGATCGTTTTCTCACAAGTAGCGGCCCCGCATCCTAGCCGACGCAGGCGGCTTTGGAGAAATGCAGTGCGACTCCACCGCGAGGCCGTGAATTTCTGCGCTAAGTCCCTGCCAATATTGAGGAAAGAGCCGTTTGACCGCGGCAGGGTGCGCCAGTAGAATGCGCGGCCTTTCAACCCCGGCTCATTTTCGGTCAAATCACTATGTACGCGGTCATCGCCACTGGCGGCAAGCAGTATCGGGTGACGAAGGACGGGGTGCTGCGCATCGAAAAGCTCGACGCAGAGCCCGGCGCTACCGTCGAATTCGGCGAGGTGCTGCTGGTCGGAGAAGGGGCCGATGTCAAGGTCGGTAAGCCGACACTGACAGGCGGTAAGGTCGTGGCGACGGTAGTTCGCCATGGCAAGGCGCCTAAGGTTTCCGTCGTGAAGTTCAAGCGCCGCGCGCACTATCTGCGGCAGAAGAACCATCGGCAGATGTTCACCGAAGTGAAGGTTACCGACATCAGCGCGGGCTGAGCGGCACGACAACGTTCCCCAGAGCGATCAGTCATGGCACATAAAAAGGCAGGCGGCAGTACCAAGAACGGCCGCGACTCCCATTCCAAGCGGCTCGGCGTGAAGCGCTTCGGCGGCGAGCACGTGCTCGCCGGCAACATCATCGTGCGCCAGCGCGGCACGCAGGTGCGTGCCGGCTCCAATGTCGGCGTCGGCACTGACCATACCCTGTTTGCCAAGGTGACCGGCAAGGTGCGGTTCCAGAAGAAGGGCGCCGAGCAGCGCCTGTATGTGAGCGTGCTGCCCGAAGAGGCCTGAGCAAAGATCGCGCTGAACGACTCGAGCAACCCCGGAACTAGCCGGGGTTTTCGTTTATAGCGCGCGTCGCGCGACCGCCCCTGGCTAGGCCGGCGGCAGCTCTCAGAACCGCACCATCAGATCCGCACCGTAGGTACGCGGCTCGCCCACCAGCGCGTAGTCGAAACCCAGCGCGCCGGTATCGAGATCCTTCTGATTGAGGGCGTAGGCGAGGTACTGCCGATTGGTGATGTTCTTGATCCAGGCCGCGATCGCCCAGCCGCGCTTGCCGGTGCTCTCGAACGACAGCCGCGCATTGGCGACGCCATAGGCGCCCTGTGCGTCGCGTTCGGTATTGAAGGCGTCGAAGTACTGCTTACCGTAGTAGTTGCCGTCGGCGAATAGATGCAGATCACCTGCCGTGAAGTGCGCGAAACGCCAATCGATAGCCAGCATGGCGTTGTAGTCGGGCGCCTGAATGAGCTGGTTGCCGACACAGCACACGCGCGGAACGCCCGGCGCCTGGAATTCACCGGCGTGCAGGGTCAACTCCACGTACTTGCTGTGCAGCAGGCCGAGATTCGCCATGATCGTCAGGTCGTTCGTTGCCTTGACCTGGAACTCGAATTCGGCTCCATCGACCCGGGACTTCGGCGCATTGACGGTGCGGAAGCCGGTGCCGAGACCTCCCGGCAGATTGAAGGCATCGAGGAACTGTTGGTTCTTGTAGTCGTAATGGAAGACTGCGACGTTGAATATGGCGCGGCGATTCCAGAACTCCGTCTTGGCCCCGATCTCGTAAGAAGTCAGCTTTTCCGGCTCGGCGAAGGTGAGCTCGCTGTTGTCGTTGTAAGCCTGGCCGTTGAAGGCGACGCCACGATATCCCTGACTGACGCTGAGATAAGTGAGCACCTGCTCGTTGATTCTCCAGTCGGCGCCGACCTTGCCACTGACATTATTGGTGTCGTTCTGGAATGTCGGCACGACATCAAACCCCTGCACCGCGAGCCCCTGCTGGAAGTAATTGCGCGGTGCCGTGGGTGGGCTGCCCGGTGGGGGCAGCGGGTACAGCCCCGGGTTGCCTATGGTCTGCGTCCACCAGGTCGTCGCGTCGATGTCCGGACTCATGCCCACTGAACCCGGACTCGGAAGTCCGCCCTCGAGCGCGTAGAAATTCTCGATGGTGACCTTGTCTTTCGTATAGCGCACGCCGCCGCGCAGCGTGACCTGCGGAGTGAGCGCGTAGGTCAGATTGAGGAATACGGCGCGGCTGTCCTTGATCTGATCGAAATTGTTGTACTCATCGAATCCGTACAGCGGCTGGGGAATGCCCGGCGGGCTCGGCGGGGTCTGCGGCAACCAGTAGCCGAGATCGTAGCCGTCGTAGAAATGGAACTGCACGGTGGCGTGCGTGCTCTCGCGCCCGTAGTAGAGTCCGGCCAGCCACCCGAAGGCGCCGCTGTCGCGCGAGGTGAGGCGCAACTCCTGGGAGAAGGCGTTGACGCTCGAGAAGTAGGTGTTGGGGTCATCGAGCCGCGCAGTAACCGGCAAACCCCCGTCGTCGCTCTTCTCGTACCAGCGGCCGTAGTCGAAGCCGGTTACGGAGGTGAGGGTGGCGTGCGCGAGCTGCCAGTCGATCTTGAGCGAGGCGCCGTCGTCGCGGATCTCCTTGTGCACGGCGTACTTGGCGCCGTTGTCGAACCAGCCGATCGTGCCGTCGAATCCGGTGACGCTGGGATCGTTGTTGAGTGCATGGGCGCCGTAGGGCGTGCCGCCTGATTTGCTCACGAAGACCTTGAACAACAGGGTGAGATCATCGGTCGGCTTGCCGAGGAAACTGAGGCGGCCGGCCGCCGCATCGACCCCGTTCAGCGGCTCGACTCCCGGCACGATGCTGGTGACCCAGCCGTCGCGTTTCTCGTAGAGCATCGCCGCGCGCCAGCCGAGGCGGTCCTCGATGATCGGCCCGCCGACTGCGGCTTGCGCCTCGAACAGGCTGTAGTTGCCGCCGGTGAGAATGGCGTAGCCGTCGTAGTCGCTGAGGCTCGGATTGCGCGAATAGAAATTGACGGCGCCACCCGTGGCGTTCTTGCCGTATAGCGTCCCTTGCGGGCCGCGCAGCACCTCGACACGATCGAGGTCGTAAATCTGCAGCGACTGCAGCGCACCGACGGGCTTGTATACCTCGTCCACGTACATGGCGATCGGGCTGCTCTGGTTCTCGCTGAAATCCTGGGTGGTCACCCCGCGCAGCGTGAAGGTCGGCTGCGCCTCCGGTCCGTAGGGGAGATTCAGTAGCAGATTGGGGACCGCATCGACGATGTCGCCCGCCTGGCGCACGCCGCGGTCGATGAGCTCGCTTCCCGAGAGCGCGGTGACCGCGACCGGCACATCCTGCAGCCGCTCGGTGCGGCGCTGCGCGGTGACCGTCACCTCCTCGAGCACGGCAGCCTCATCGGCGTACGCCTGCTGCAGTAACGAAGCGCTCGCGAGAGCACCGGCGGTTACGAGGCTCGCGAACCTGCTGAGAGATGACCGATAGCTGCGATTACCACGGCTCATGGCAGCGCCTCCCCTGAACGGCGTGCGTGCTTGCGGCCTGGCGGCATCCATGCGGCGCTCAGCCGCGGCACATCGATTATCGATATTTACTTATCGCCAACGTAACGAACTGTAGGACGAGTGCCTGCGAGCGTCAACCGCGCCCGATCGCTCGAAGGGGGAGTGCCGGGCGCAGCGACCGCTGCCCGCCCCTCGGGGCGCCTCGCTGGCCGCGATGCGCTAGAGTCATCTTCATGAAGTTCGTCGATGAAGCCTCGGCGCGCGTACAGGCGGGCAACGGCGGTCGCGGCAGCACCAGTTTCCGCCGCGAGAAGTTCGTGCCCTTCGGTGGCCCCGATGGGGGCGATGGCGGCCAGGGCGGCAGCGTTTACCTGCGCGCCGCTTCCGGTATCAATACGCTCGCGGATTTCCGCATCGAGCGCACCTTCAAGGCCGCCCACGGCGAGCCGGGCAGCAGCAAGGACTGCACGGGCCGCAGCGGCGCGGACCTCTACATCCCGGTGCCGATCGGCACGGTGGTACGCGATGCCGACACCCAGGAGGTGCTCGGCGATCTCACGCGCGATGGCGCGCAACTGCTCGTGGCGCGTGGCGGCAAGGGCGGTTGGGGCAATCAGCGCTTCAAGTCGAGCACCAACCGCTCGCCTCGGCAATTCGGCCCGGGATTGCCCGGCGAGAGGCGTTCGCTGGAATTCGAGCTGAAGGTGATTGCGGACGTCGGCCTGCTTGGCTTGCCGAACGCAGGCAAGTCGACGCTCATCCGCGCGGTCTCTGCAGCACGGCCGAAGGTCGCCGACTACCCCTTTACGACCTTGTACCCGAATCTTGGGGTGGTCGCAGTCGGGGAGCACCGTAGCTTCGTGATGGCCGACATCCCTGGACTCATCGAGGGCGCGGCGGAGGGTGCGGGGCTCGGCATGCGCTTTCTGCGCCACTTGCAGCGCACGCGGCTGCTGCTGCACCTGATCGACATCGCGCCGCTCGACCCCGAGGCCGACCCGGTGCGCGATGCACGCGCGATCATCGCCGAGCTGCGCAAATTCAGCCGCGAGCTCGCGACCAAGCCGCGCTGGCTGGTGCTCAACAAGCGCGATCTGCTGCCCGCCGCGGATGCCGAAAAGCGCGCGCGCAGCATCGTGCGGCGCCTGCGTTATCGGGGGCCGTCTTTCCTCATCTCAGGAGCGACGGGCGACGGGACCGCGTCGCTATGCGAGGCCGCTATGAGTTTTTTGGAGGAGCACGATCGAGCGGCACGCGGGCGCGCATCATGTCCAACAGATGCTGCCGGCGCGCGGCCGGGCGCAACTTGAGCGGGGTCGGAATCACCGGGACGGGAATGCGTGCGTTATCCTTCATTGCCGGATCCTTCGCTGCAACATCCTTCATTGCGAGCCTCACTGCATTGCGCGAATACGAGCCGCGAGCCGGCTCTTGTGACGCGCCGCCTTGTTTCGGTGGATGATCTGCTTGCCGACCAGTGAGTCGATCTCGGGAACCGCCCTCTGGTAGCTCGCCCTGGCCGCTTCCTTGTCGCCGCCCGCGATCGCCGCGGTCACCGCTCGCACCGCCGTGCGCATGCGTGAGCGCAACGCGACGTTGCGGGCACGATGCTTCTCGGCTTGGTGGGCAGCCTTTTCGGCGGACTTGGTATTGGCCACGAAATCTCCGTGTTCTCGCTACGTCCGTGTCTGCGGGGGCGCTAGTCTGCGCATGGGCCCAGGGGTTGTCAACGCACTTGACAGCCCCGCCGCGCGCCCATTGGCGCGTTCACATAAACTGGCCAGCTTCATGCTCACGCTCTTAAGTTACATTCAAATTAATTTCGTAATATCAATGACTTAAAGAACATGTCGCGCGCTCCATCATGCAGCTGATCCGGGGAGTCGAAGGCTTTCGCGGGCGCGGCGCGGGATGCGCCCTGACCATCGGCACTTACGATGGAATACACCTCGGCCATCAGGCGCTCATCGCCCGGCTCGGCTCGCACGCGGCGCGCCTCGGGACGGCTGCGGTGCTGCTCACCTTCGAGCCCACGCCCCGGGAATACCTCGTGCCGGCCGACCCGCCGGCACGACTTACGAGTCTGCGTGAGCGCTGGCGCATCCTCTCCGCGCTGCGCCTCGATTACCTCTGGCTGCTGCGATTTGGCGAGCAGTTGCGTAACCTCTCCGCGGAAGAGTTTTCGCAGCTGCTGGTGCGCGCGCTCGCTCCACAGGTCGTCGTGGTGGGCCACGATTTCCGCTTCGCCAAGCACGGCGAAGCTACCGCGCCCATACTGGCCGATGCCGGCCGGCGGCTCGGTTTCGAGGTCGACGTGCTGCCGGCGGTCACCCTGGATGGCGAACGCGTCAGCAGCCGTGGCGTGCGGGCGGCACTGGCCGCGAGCGATTTTGCGCGCGCGTGCCGCTGGCTGGGGCGGCCCTGGTCGATGCGCGGCCGGGTGCAGCCCGGACGCGCTCTCGGAGCGCAGCTGGGGTTTCCCACTGCCAACGTGCCGCTCGAGCGGCGCCGCTCCCCCGTCGCCGGGATTTTCGCGGTACGGGTACGCGTAGCGGGCGAGGGCGAGCGCACCGGTGTGGCGAGTCTCGGTACGCGGCCCACCATCGGCGGTAGCGAGGCGTTGCTGGAGGCCCACGTGTTCGACTTCGACGGCGATCTGTATGGGCGTGAGATCGAGGTGGAGTTCGTGGCGCGACTGCGCGATGAGGAGCGCTTCGCTTCGCTCGGGGCGCTCAGCGAGCAGATGGAGCGCGACGCCGCCGAGGCGCGCCGCATCCTGAACGCCTGACCTCCGACATGATTCCGACATGACCGACTACAAGCTCACCATCAATCTGCCGCAGACCGATTTCCCGATGAAGGCGGATCTCGCGCAGCGCGAGCCTGCGGCGGTCCGACGCTGGGACGAGCGCGGTACCTACGCAAAGCTGCGGCACATTGCGCGCGGTCGGCCACGGTTCGTGCTGCACGACGGGCCTCCCTACGCGAACGGAGCGATCCACGTCGGGCATGTCGTCAACAAGGTCCTCAAGGACATCGTCGTCAAATCGCGCTCGCTCGATGGCTTCGACTCCCCGTACATCCCCGGCTGGGACTGCCACGGATTGCCGATCGAGCTCCAGGTCGAGAAAAAGCACGGCCGCCCGGGCGGGAAGCTCGATGCGCGCGCCTTCCGCGCCGCATGCCGCGCTTACGCACAAGAGCAGATCGAGCTGCAGCGCAACGAGTTCAAACGGCTCGGCATTCTCGGCGACTGGGACCATCCCTATCTCACGATGGCGCCACGCTACGAGGCGCAGCAGCTGCGCGCTTTCGGCCGCATCATCGCGAACGGGCACCTCTATAAAGGCGTGAAGCCCGTTCACTGGTGCCTCGATTGCCGCTCGGCGCTGGCGGAAGCCGAAGTGGAATACGAGGAGAAGGTGTCCCCGGCCATCGATGTGGCTTTTCGGGTGAGCGACAACGCCGAGCTGGCGCGCCGCGTCGGCGCAAATGCGGCGGAGCTCGGCCGCGAGCCGGTGGACATCGTCATCTGGACGACGACGCCCTGGACGCTGCCTGCGAACCAGGCCGTCGCGCTGCGGGCGGAGTTCCGCTACGTGCTCGCCGCCGCCCATCGGGGGCGCGAGCGACACCGCGTGGTCGTCGCGGCGGAACTACTGCCGGCGTGCCTGCAGCGCTTCGGCATGTCGGAGGCGGTCGTGCTGGCTGAGTTCGAGGGCAGGGCGCTCGAGGGCCTCGAGCTCGAGCATCCCTTTCAGCAGCGGCTGGTTCCGGTCGTGCTCGGTGAGCACGTGACGCTCGATGCCGGTACGGGCGCGGTGCACACAGCGCCCGGTCACGGTCAGGAAGACTTCGCCATCGGGCAGCGGTACGGACTCGAGGTGCTGAACCCCGTCGGTAACGACGGCCGATTCCTGCCCGGTACGCCGCTCGTCGCGGGCCTGAAAGTGGATGAGGCAAACCCGGTCATCATCGCAACGCTCGCCGAAGCCGGGCGGCTGTTGCACGAGGAGCCTTTCCGGCACAGCTATCCGCACTGCTGGCGGCACAAGAGCCCGGTGATTTTCCGCGCGACGCCGCAGTGGTTCATCAGCATGGAGCAGGCGGGATTGCGCGCCCACACCTTGCGCGACATTCCGGCAGTGCGCTGGACGCCCGCGTGGGGAGAGCAGCGCATCACCGGTATGATCGAGAGCCGGCCGGACTGGTGCATCTCGCGCCAGCGCACCTGGGGTGTACCGATTCCGCTGTTCGTGCACAAACAAACCGGCGAGCGGCATCCACGTACGCTCGAGCTCATCGAAGCGGCCGCGGCGCGTGTCGAGCAGGGCGGCATCGATGCGTGGTTCTCGCTCGAGCCACGGGAGCTGCTCGCGGAACAGGCCGAGCAGTACGACAAGGTGACCGATGTCATGGATGTGTGGGCAGACTCCGGGCTCTCGTTCGAGTGCGTGGGCACCGAGCGTCCGGAGGTGGCGGCGCCGGTCGAGCTCTATCTCGAAGGCTCGGATCAGCATCGCGGCTGGTTTCACAGCTCGTTGCTCATGTCCGAAGCCCTGTACGAGCGTCCTCCTTACCGCGGCGTGCTCACGCACGGCTTCACCGTGGATGAGAAGGGCCGCAAGATGTCGAAGTCGCTCGGTAATGTGATCGCACCGCAGAAGGTGATGAGCACCCTCGGCGCGGATGTGCTGCGGCTGTGGGTGTCGGCCACCGACTATGCCAACGAGATCGCGGTGTCGGACGAGATCCTGCGGCGCATGGCCGACTCCTACCGTCGCATGCGCAACACGCTGCGCTTTCTGCTCGGCAACCTGCACGGGTTCGACCCGGTGCAGCATTCGCTGCCGCCTGCGCGCCTCGTCGCGCTCGATCGCTGGGTGCTCGCGCGCGCCCACGCGCTGCAGTCCGAGGTGCTCGATGCCTATCGCGCTTATGCCTTTCATCTCATCTACCAGAAGGTTCACAACTTCTGCAGCGTCGATCTCGGCAGCTTCTACCTGGATGTCATCAAGGACCGGATGTACACGATGGCAGCGGCAAGTCCCGCGCGCCGCTCCGCGCAGACCGTGATGTGGCACATAGCCGAGAGCATGGTGCGTTGGCTTGCGCCGATCCTGTCCTTCACCGCAGAAGAGGTGTGGAGTTATCTGCCCGGTGAGCGCCGCGAGTCGGTGTTTCACGAGACCTGGCATGCGCTGCCGCAGGTGGCGGCCGACGGTGTCGACTGGGACGCGCTCATCGCGCTGCGCAGCGATGTCACCCGCGAGCTCGAGAAGCTGCGCGATGCGGGGCTGATCGGTGCGCCTCTCGATGCGCGCGTCGACGTCTACTGCACGGAAGCGGAGTACCCGCGTTTTGCCGCGCTCGGGGGGGAGTTGAGGTTCCTGCTCATCACATCGGAAGCACAGGTAAATCGGGCGAGCACAGCGCCTGCCGGGTCCGTGCCGGCCACCAATACCGGCCGTAGCGGGGTCTGGATCCTGGCGCAACCGACCGAGGATGTTAAATGCGTGCGCTGCTGGCAGCGCCGCGCCGATGTCGGCGGTGTCGCCAGCCACCCGAGGCTGTGCAGCCGCTGCGTGAGTAACATCGAGGGACCGGGCGAGGAGAGGGAGTACGTATGAGTGAGGTTGAGAGAGAAGCCGCTACGGTGCCGCCTGCGGCGGTGCGACGAGCCGCCGCCGGTGGGCGCATACTGTCTGCGGCGGCGAGCGGGTGGCGCTGGCTGCCGCTTTCAGTGGCGGTCATCATCGCTGACCGCGCGACCAAGCTATGGATCACCCATCACTTCGCACCGCTCGAGCGCGTGCACGTACTGAAGGTGCTCGACATCATCCTCACCTATAACACCGGCGCCGCCTTCAGCTTCCTCGCGGAGGCCTCCGGCTGGCAACGGTGGCTGTTCGTGCTGCTCGCGCTCGGGGTGAGTGCCGCCCTCATCGTGTGGATGCGCCGCCTCGATGCCGGCCTCCATGGCCTGCTTGCCTGCGCCCTCGCGCTCATCGTCGGGGGCGCGCTCGGCAATATGATCGACCGCGTCACCGCCGGACGGGTGGTCGACTTCATCCACGTGCACTGGGGCGCGCATTACTTTCCGGCTTTCAACGTGGCGGACTCCGCCATCACCATCGGCGCGGTGCTGCTGCTGCTCGATGCGTGGGGAGAGAGCCGCCGGGCCAAGAGGCTGCGTATTTGATGCAGATTCTGCTCGCCAACCCGCGCGGCTTCTGTGCCGGCGTAGACCGCGCGATCGACATCGTCGAGCGTGCGCTCGAGCTTTTCGGAACGCCGATCTACGTGCGCCACGAGGTCGTGCACAACCGCCACGTGGTGGAGCGGCTGCGCGGACTCGGGGCGATCTTCGTCGAGGAGTTGTCTGAGGTACCGCGGGGCGCGACGGTGATCTTCTCCGCCCACGGTGTGTCGCACGCGGTCGAGCGCGAGGCCCGCCAGCGCTCGCTCACGGTATTCGACGCCACCTGCCCGCTCGTCACCAAGGTGCACATGGAGGTGCAGCGCTACGCGCGCGAGGGGCGCGACGTAATCCTCATCGGTCACGCTGGCCATCCGGAGGTCGAGGGCACCATGGGACGCTTCGATACCTCCCGTGGTGGGCGCATGCACCTGGTGCAGGGGCTGGACGATGTCGACGCTCTCACGGTACGCGATCCGCTCAACCTCGCCTTCGTCACGCAGACGACGCTCTCGGTCGATGACACGGCCGGGATCGTGACGGCTCTCAAGGCACGCTTCCCGCAGCTCACCACGCCGCGCCGCGAGGACATCTGCTATGCCACGCAGAATCGGCAGGACGCCGTGAAGAAGCTGCTCGAGGAATGCGATGTCCTGCTCGTGGTCGGTTCCCGCGCCAGCTCCAACTCGAACCGCCTGCGCGAGCTCGCCGATCGCGCGGGCATTCCTGGCTATCTGATCGATGGACCGGCCGACCTGCGCCACGAGTGGCTCGCGGGTAAGGCCAGGGTGGGTGTGACAGCCGGAGCGTCGGCTCCCGAGATCCTCGTCCAGCAGGTGCTCGAGCAACTCGCCCGCTGGGGCGCGCAGGCCCCGCGCGAGGTCACAGGGCGCGAGGAGCACGTGGTGTTCACACTCCCGCGCGAGCTGCGGCGCGCACTGGAACAAAGCGCAGAGCCCGAGCGCTGACGGGAACGCCTCTCGTCGATCGCTGCCCTCCAAAGCCCTGTAAAAACGTCACGTCCGCGGCGCACACTCACCCCACAACGGGGAGCGCGCCTATGTCGACTGCGCTGCGCATACGCCAAGCTCTGCCTTTGGCGCCGCCGTGGGCGGCCACACTGCTGCTCGCAGCCTGCGGCGGCGGCATGGGATCGGATTCGACCTTGGGCACTGACGCCATGGCCTCCGGATCCATGAGCGGTGGTTCCATGGACATGAACTGCATGAGCATGGGCGGCATGTCCGGCATGTCCTGTCCAGCCCCGAGCGTCACGCTCGCCGCGCCAGCCGGAACGATGAGTCGTAGCGTCACGCTGCGGGCACGTGTCTCGATGAGCGGGGCGGATGCGGTGGCGCGCGTCGACTTCATGGTCGATAGCATGCGTATCGGTTCATCGAGCGCTGCGCCCTACAGTGTGAGCTGGGATACCACCAGCGTGAGCGATGGTCCTCACACGCTCACGGCCACCGTCAGCGACAGCATGGGACAGACCGGCAACGCGAATCCGCTCGCCATCGAGGTCGACAACCACCCGGCATTCGCGGTGACCCTCACAGCGGCGCAGATCTTCCCAACGCCCGGCTCTGCCGCCTCGGGCACCGCGCAACTGAAGGCCGATCTTGCGAGCGGGGCACTGAGCGGCCGCGTGATGCTGAGCGGTGTAACGGCCACGGCGGTGACACTCAATACGGGCTTTGCCGGAGACCGCGGTGCGCTGCTGCTGACGCTGCAACCCGGTGCCAGCAGCTCCGAATGGCAGCTACCTGCCGGTGCGCTGCTCACCGAGGAGCAGACGACCGCGCTTCTCCAGGGCGGTCTCTATGTGATCGCATCCTCTGCCGCCAACCCCCAGGGTGAGCTGCGCGGCCAGATCACACCCGCGAGCATCATGGTGGTCTTCTCACCGCTCAGCGGCACACAGGAGGTGCCGCCGGTAACGATCAACGCAGCGGGTGTGTCCGCTGCCACCGTCGATACCGTTGCCAACACGCTCACGGTGCACGTGCATGCCAGCGGGGTCGATGACGCCATGGGTGGCGAGGTAGCCGAGGGCGCAGCCGGCGTCGTCGGTGGGCGCCTGGCGGCACTTACCCGGGACGATGTCGATCCTGGGCACTGGGCTGCGCAGCTCGTCGCAGTCGACACCGCCGACATGGCCGCGTTCAAGGCGAGTCACTGGTACATCAACATGTTGACGCCCGCGGACCCAAAGGGCGCGATCCGCGGCCAGATCGAGCTCAGCGCCCACTGAAATCGCCTGACCCCCTGGGGAGCCGCTGAGGGCTCCCGCTCGCCGGTCCGCTGAAGGATCAGCGGGCCGGTTCTTTATGCCACCGGCGCCTGAGGCGTGCGCGTCTGGTAGAGCGAGCGCTTGAGTTTCCAGCGCTTGTGCGACCAGGGCCAGTCCGGCGGCGCGGAGTGAATCTGCTGCTCGACGAGGCGCGCATAGCGCTCGGTGAGCTCACCCGAGCGTCCGACCTGGTCGCCCGGGGCGAGCGGCTGGAACTCCATTTCATAGTAGCCGCGCGCCGTACGGCGCATGGCGATGAAGAACACCGGAAAGTGCGTGACGCGGGCGATCTCCTCCGGGCCCATGTAGAAGGCAGTGTCACGGCCGAGGAACCGCGTCCAGTACTTGCGCTCGCTCGTCGTCGGCTCCTGATCCGCGACCATGGCGACTGCACGCACCACGTCGCGACGCTTGATGATATCCGGCAACAGATCCTTGGCCGGTACCAGACGGCTGCCGAAGCGGGTGCGCAGCTTCTTCATCTCGCGCTCAGCCCACGGATTGACGAGCGGCTTGTATGCAGCATCGACCGGATAGCCGAGCTCGATCGAGAGTGAAAGCAGCATCCACTCCCAGTTGCCCTGATGGGCCGCTACGAGCAACACCGACTGCCCCCGCGCCAGGATCGCGCGCGGTGCCTCGATGTTGAGGATACGCACGCGTTGGTGGAGCTCCGCCGCCGGCATGCGCACGGACTTGATGATCTCCATGAGCATCTGCGCGAAGCCGAGGTAGTAGCGACGCATGACCTCGCGCAGCTGCGGTTCGTTGAATCCAGGAAATGCCTTGGACAGGTTCTCGCGTATGACACGTTCGCGGTACGGGAAGAAGCGGAAGGTGAGCCATCCAGCGAAGCTCGCGAGCCCATAGAGCGCCGCCAGGGGCACCCGCGCGAGGAGGCGTGCCCACCACACGGGCCGCCCGTACGAAGGCTCGGGCTTGACGGTGGTGGCGCTGGAGTTGTCTTCGCGGACCTCGATGAGCATTCCGGTCATTTTACCGGATGCGGATGCGCGGGCGTTCCCGCAGCCGCCGGCTGAGCAGTGAGTACGCGACCGAACTTCGGCGCGAACCAGCGCTCGATGTCATCCACCAGCGTGAAGGCCGCGGGCACGATCACGAGGGTAAGTGCGGTCGAGGTGATCAGGCCGCCGATGACAGCAATGGCCATGGGTTGGCGGAAGGAGGTATCCCCGCCGAGCCCGACCGCCACGGGCAGCATGCCCGCGATCATGGCGACGGTCGTCATGACGATGGGGCGAGCCCGCTTGTGACCTGCTTCAAGGATCGCGGTGAGCCGATCCCGGCCCGCGCGCATCTCCTCGATGGCGAAGTCGACGAGCAGAATGGCGTTCTTGGCGACGATGCCCATGAGCATCAGGAAGCCGATCATGGCGCCGAGCGACAGGGCACTGCCGGTGAGCAGCAGCGCGGCCACCGCACCGCCGAAGGACAGCAGCAGCGAGCCGAGAATGGTGATCGGCTGCAGCACGCGGGCAAAGAGCAGTACCAGCACCGCGAACACCATGAGGATGCCGGTGACGAGGGCGATCGAGAAGTTGGTGATGAGCTCCGCCATGTACTTCGCGTTGCCGACATCGACCTGGCGCACACCGGGCGGCAGGTTCTTCAGCGCCGGCAGCGCCTTGATCTTCTCCATGGCCGGGCCGAGCTTGGCGCCGTTGTTGAGGTCCGCCACGATCGACAGCCGCCGCGCCTGGTTGTAGCGGCGGACACGCGTCGGACCTTGTCCGAAGCTGATGTCGGCAACCGCCTTGAGGGGTACGGCGCTGCCGCTGGCGGTGGGTACGGGAAGATTCTCGAGCGTCGAGAGATCGCGACGCCGATCCTCGGCAAGGCTCACGCGAATCGGTACCTGGCGGTCGGCGAGGGAGAACTTGGCGCTGTTCTGATCGAGCTCACCGAGCGTGGCGATGCGGATGGTATCGCTGAGAGAGGCCACGGTGACCCCGAGCTGGGACGCCAGGTCGAGGTGCGGCTTGATGAGGATCTCGGGCCGCGGCATGTCGCCATCGATCCCCACATCGCGCAACGTCGGCAACTGACGCATCTCCTCCACGAGCCTGCGCGCACTCGCCTCGGTGAGCTGTGTGTTGTCGCCCGTGATGTAGATGGTGATGTCCCGGCCATTGTCGTTGTTGCGGTTGAAATGGATACGGGCATCGGGAATCGTTTCGAGGTCCCTGATGACCCGATCCTCCCACTGGCGCTGCGACACCTTGCGATGGCTCGGCTGAACCAGGGTGATGAACAGGTTCGCCACGCGTACCTCGCCGAACTCGTCCCCGCCGATCTGTTCGACGATCGAGGCGACCTCCGGCTGGCGGGCGACGATGCGGTAGGCGGCTGCGGACACGGCCGCGGTGTCCTCCAGGCGTGCGCCCGCCGGCAGCTCGATATTGAGCATCGTCCAGCTCAGATCGGAGGCGGGTATGAACTCCGTCGGAGTCAGCGCCAGACCGATGATGGACAACGCAAAGAAGGCCGCGCCGGCGCCGAGCGTTTTCCAGCGGTGACGGGTGCTCCAGCGCAATACCCGCTGATACCAGTCCATGATCGGGCCATCGGCGTGCGCCGCAATCTTGTCGGACTTGAGGGTGTAGGCGGCCAACACCGGGGTGATGAGCCGCGCCACCAGCAGCGAGAAGAACACCGCCGCCGCGACCGTGAGCCCGAACTGCTTGAAGTACTGTCCGGTGATACCTCCCATGAAACTCACGGGCAGGAACACGGCGATGATGGTCGCGGAGGTCGCCACCACGGCGAGCCCGATCTCATCGGCCGCATCGAGCGCCGCCTGGAAGCCGCTCTTGCCCATGCGCATGTGGCGCACGATGTTCTCGATCTCGACGATCGCATCGTCAACCAGCACACCGGCGACCAGCGAGAGCGCGAGCAGGCTCACCTGATTCAGGGTGAAGCCCATCCACTGCATGAAGGCAAACGCCGGAATGGCCGAAAGCGGGATGGCGAGCGCCGCGATCAGCGTGGCCCGAACGTTGCGCAGGAACAGGAACACCACCAGCACGGCGAGGATCGAGCCCTCCACCAGTGCCTCCATCGCGGAGTGGTACGTTCCCTTGGTGTAATCGACCGAGGTGTACGCCTGCGAGAGCACGACCTGGGGGTTCTCCTTCTCGATCTTCGCGAGCTCGCGCTGTACCGCGGTGAGCACGTTGACGTCGGAGGTCCCCTTGGCCTTGTAAACGCTGAACAACGTCGCTGGCCTGCTGTTCAGCCGCGCGAGCGAGCGGATCTCGGACACGCTGTCCTTGACGTTCGCGAGGTCCGACAGGCGCGCGAATCGCCCCCCGTGCAACATGATCTGCGCGTCACCCAGCGCTTTCGCGCTGCGTGCCTCGCCGAGGACACGGATCGCCTGCTCACCCCCGCCGATCTGCACGCGGCCGCCCGGCGAATCGAGGTTCAGGGTGCGCAACTGCTGGTTGACCTCCGCCGCGGTCACCCCAAGTGCCTGCATGCGCGCGGGATCGAGCTCGACACGGATCTCACGACTCACCCCGCCTCCCCGGGTGACCTGGGAGACGCCTTCGACCGCGAGCAGCCGCTTGGTGATGGTGTTGTCCACGAACCAGGAGAGATCCTCCTGCGACAGGCTGCTCGAGCTCACGGCATAAGCAACGATGGCCTCGCCATCGATGTCGATGCGCTGGACGGTTGGCTCCTGAATGCCCTGCGGCAGATCGACCCGCACCTTGGCGACGGCATCGCGCACGTCGGCAACCGCACGGTCGATGGGTGTGCCGATGTTGAACTGCACGAAGGTGCGCGACTGGCCCTCGATGGCCAGCGAGATGATGTTATCGATGTTGCCGACCCCGGCAACCGCACCCTCGATCTTCTGCATGATCTGGGTTTCCACCTCCTGCGGCGAGGCGCCAGGCTGAGCGACCTGCACCAGCACTACCGGGAAGGCGACGTCGGGATTTAGCGTTACCGGCACCCGCATGAAGGACACGGTGCCCATGAAGAGCAGCACCACGAACAGCACGATGGGTGAAACCGGGTGCCGTATGGCCCACGCCGAGATGTTCCGCATGACGGTGAGCCTACCGAGTGGCCGTTGGCGAGTCGCTGTCGGACGCCGAGGGAGCGACGTTGACCGTCTCACCGTCGCGCAGGAACCCGCCGGCGGTCGCGACTACGCGCTCCGTCCCCGCCAGCCCCTGCGCGATGATGACACCGCTCTCGGTCGTGCCCGAGACGCGCACCGGATGGCGCTCGACCTTGCCTGCGGCGTTCACCAGCAGGACGTAACTCCCGTTCGAGTCGGCCATCACTGCGGTCTGCGGCAACACCGGCCGCTGGGTCTTGTCCACGGTCACTACGGCGCGTGCGAATGCACCGGGCCGGAGCGCCGGATCAGGTTGAAGGCGAATGCGGATGTCACCGAGCCGGGTCTGCGGGTCGATGACGGCGCCCAGCAGGCGCACCTGCCCGGTGAAGGGCCGGTCGATGCCGGTCAGATATACCGTCGCCGATTGTCCGGTTTTCACCTGCGCGAGGTCCTGCTCGGCAATCTGCCCGCGCATTTCCACCTCACCCCCACTCTCCAGGCGAAACAGCGGCTCACCGCCCGGATTTGCGATCTGGCCGACCTCGGCGTGGCGGGTGAGCACCGTGCCCTCGACCGGCGCGACGATGTGCGTGCGCGCAAGGCGCGCCTGTGCCTCCGCCAACTGCGCTTCAACGACTTTGACGTTCGCTGCATCGGTGACGGAGGTAGCGCGCCGCTTCTCGATGTCTTCCGCAGACAATGCACCCGCGGCCGCGACGCCCTCGGCGCGCCGGTACTCCGCTGCCGACAGGGCCGCCTGAGCACGTGCCTGCTCGAGCGTTGCCTCGAGCCGATGTACCTGCTGTACCAACACGGAGTCATCGATCCGCGCAAGCACCTGGCCGCGTTTGACCTGGTCGCCGGGCTCGACGTACACCGCGACGATGCGGCCCGTATCGCCCTCGTTGGCAATCGGCATGTCGTAGCGCGCAGCGATGGCGCCGGTGAAGGTCACATCGGAGCTCACCGCCCGCTGTCGGGGCACGATCACGGTCACGAGCGGAATCCCGCCGCGGTCGGCGAGCGAGGCTTGCGGTTTTGCACCGCCTGCCATCAGCCTCCAGGCCGCCAGCGCAATCAGCAGCACGGCGGCCAACGCTCCGAGGGTCAACTTCCAGTGATTCCCGAGCCTCGCGTCCTCCGGATATACGCCAGGCTCCTTCGGCGTTTCGGCCTCCGGAGGCGGTGCCGGACTGCGCTCAAAACCCCGATCGCGGCCGATCCAGGTGACCGGCTCGCCCCGGCCTTCCGGGGGGCTTGCGATGTGTTCGGGATTCGTGCCCACGCGGGGTTCCTTCGGTCTGGGCCACCACAATGCTGCCCTCATTCGCCGGGTGACCCTCAGCCCGGAGTTTAGGCTCCCTGCCCCTGAGCCATCAGCAGAAAACGCCAGGCAGACACAACCCGGCGACGGGCCGAGGCGTGGCAGTAAGGGGTAGCGCCGGTCCGTGACGCCGGAGGGCGCGCAGTGTACGGCTCCCTACCGGGGATAGCAAAAAGAGCGGGGGAACGGCGGTCTGCAACTCCTTGAGCGGGCTGTGCGATTCCATGCATGCTTACCCCGCCCAGGGGGAGAGAGTGTCAGATCGACCTGCAGCGGACGCGCAAGCGCCAACGGGAGCCGTATTTCTCAGCTACGCCTCGGAAGACACTGCCGCGGCCGAGCGAATCGCGACCGCATTGCGCGCGGTGGGCATCGAGGTGTGGTTCGACAGGACCGAGCTGCGGGGTGGGGATGTCTGGGAACGGCAGATCGAGGACCGGATCCACGACTGCCGGCTGTTCATACCCCTGATCTCGGTCAACACCGAGCGCCGCGACGAGGGCTATTTCCGCAGGGAATGGAGCCTGGCGGTCGACCGCACCCGGGATATGGCCGAGAACAAGACGTTCCTCCTTCCCGTCGTCATCGACGACACGAACCAGCGTAAGGCGTCCGTTCCCGAGAAATTCCGGCATGTGCAATGGTCGCACCTGCCCGGCGGTAGCTCCTCGGCCCCCTTCGTCGCTCGCATATCGGCACTGTTGGGTGCACAGCACGGCCCGACGACTCCACCCAGGTCCGCTCCGAGCCACCCGGAAGTCGCCGCCGCAATGTCGAAGCGCCCCGGGCTTTGGCCGTGGCTGGCCCTCGCGGTGTTGCTCGGCGTGGTGGCGATCGGCGGGGTGGCGTGGCGCTACGCCGTCACGCGTGCTGCAGTGCGGCCCCAAACGGGCGTCGCCGCAACCACGGACACCTCCATCGCCGTACTGCCGTTCGTCGACCTGAGCGAGAAGCACGATCAGGGGTACTTCGCCGACGGACTCGCTGAGGAGATCGTCGATCTCCTCGCCAAGATCCCAGGTCTCAAGGTCATCGGGCGAACCTCCTCGTTCCAGTTCAAAAGCAACAGCGGCGACCTGCGCAAGATCGGGGCGGAGCTAGACGCCTCGCACATCGTCGAGGGCAGCGTGCGCAAGCTCGGCGACCGGGTCAGAGTCACCGTGCAGCTGATCGACGCACACGACGGCACGCATCGATGGTCGGAGACCTACGATCGCGACGGCACCGACATCCTCTCGCTGCAGCGGGAAATCGCAATCGCCGTTGCGCGCGAGCTCGAGGTGTCAGTGTCCGATTACTTCGGACCGGGCAATACGACGAAGTCGCGCGAGGCCTATGACCTGTATCTGCGCGGCATTCGTGATGTCGATACCTACAATCGAGAGGGCGTACTGCGGTCGATCGCAGAGTTCTCCAAGGCGGTCGAGCATGACCCGGCGTATGTCAATGCCTGGGTCGGTCTCGCCGATGCTTATGACGTGGCGGCGACTACTCACGCATTG
>Ga0070717_10000761_pt1 | contig 21050 bp, 17 predicted proteins | sample LARL113metaG_FD_71366 | JGI IMG/M metagenome (GOLD analysis project Ga0070717, IMG submission 71366) | Corn, switchgrass and miscanthus rhizosphere microbial communities from Kellogg Biological Station, Michigan, USA - LAR L11-3 metaG | ecosystem: Host-associated > Plants > Roots > Rhizosphere ...
CGCATCGGCATCGACCGAGAAAGCCGTCAGCTCGATTTATGGCTCGAGGGCGTCCGGATTGCGCAGCCCGACGGTGAGGCGCTTGCGGTTTTTCCGGCGATGTCGGCGAATTTCAGCCTCCGATCGCTCATTCAAGGAAGCGTGGTGCCAACGCGCTTCGTGGTCGAGCGGCCGGTATTGCGTTTCATCCGCGACGAAGCAGGGGCGATCGGCTTCCACTTTGGTGACCAAGACAACGACGCACCCAGCTTTAGCTCGCAGATCCTCGGCCCGCAGGTCCTTGAGCAGTTAGCCGGTCCGCCCAAGCCAGAGGCGCCGTTAGGGCTGATGCGCCGGTTCGTCGTCCGCGACGCTACCCTTGTCCTCGACGACCGGCAGACCGGGCGCCGCTGGCGAGCCGACCGTGTCGATGCCGCGCTCGAGCGCAGCCACGAGGGATTCTCGGGTGATTTGTCGCTGGCGCTTCCGATCGGCGGACGCGAGCCCGAGTTCCATGTCAGTTACCGCTACTCTTCTGAGGAAAGAACGCTGGACTGTGGAGTCGATATCGGCGCAGTGGAGCCGGCGGCGCTGGCTTCGCTCGCTCCCGAATTTGCTCCTCTCGCCCTCGCCAACTTCCCCGTCTCAGGCACGCTCGCGACACGGCTGAACATTGCGGAACTGACGACTGAGGGCCTGCGCCTCGATCTGCATTTCGGCAGCGGCTCGATCAGAAGTGAGCTGCTGCCTGAGGGCTCTCTCGCCCTCCACGAGGGCAGCCTGCGTGCTGTTTACGCACCGGAGACGGGCGAGTTGAGGCTGGCTAATCTCGATCTCGATCTTGGCGGCGGCTCGGGTCTTTCGGTTACAGGGAGCCTCGACGGGGTCACCCCGGCGATAATCGGCGGCAATGATCCGCCGCAGACCTTAATCCCGGGCCAACTTGGGATCGCTCTCCACGACGTTCCGGTGCAGAAGTTCGAGAGCCTGTGGCCGCCCTCTCTCAGTCGTGGCGGGCGCCGCTGGGTCTTGGGGAACGTCCATGATGGGGTTCTCGACGAGGCCGCTGTCCGGCTCGATCTCGACGTCGACCCTGCGACGCGGTCCGCGGAGGTCGTCTCGGCGCGTGGGACGATGCGTTACCACGATGCGACGATCACGTACTTTCATGGGCTCACTCCGGCGCGAAAGGTCCGCGGCACCGCGACATTGCAAGACAAACGGCTGGTCTTTATGCCGACGGGCGGGGCGGTCAAATCCGTCCAGGTAACCGGCGGTTCCCTGGAAATCACCAACCTCGGCGCACCGGTCGAGTGGCTCACAGCCAACCTGACATTTGCCGGGCCGATCCAGGACGTATTGGAGACCATCGACGCCAAGCCGCTGCGCTACGCTCACGACATCGGGATCGATCCGGCACGGGTGGCCGGGAAAACCGATGCCAACTTTCATTTCAAACTGCCGCTGCTCGATGACATCAAGCTCGATCAGGTCGAATTCGCGGTGAAGGCGGGTTTGACCGGTGCTGGGATCGCGAATGTCGCGATGAACCGTAACCTGACCGACGGCAATTTCGCCGTCGAAATCACACGACCGGGAGCACATCTGAAGGGAAGCTCACGCTTTGACGGCGTCCCGCTCAATCTCGACGCCAGCCTGTTCTTCAAGCCGCAGGACGGCGTGCAAGCGCGTTACCGCGTCGCGATGGCGTTAAATGACGAGCAGCGGCGGCGGCTCGATTTCGACTTCTTCCCCGAACGGCTCGCCGGACCCGTGGGGGTCGATCTCGCCTATTGGGCCTTCGATGCCTCCCATGCGGAGGCGGAAGCAGCCCTAGATCTGCACTCGACGAGCCTGTCTGTTGCGGAGGCCGGCTGGAAAAAGCCGCCCGGCGCCCCCGCTACGGCCAGGGTTGTCCTGGATCTCTACAACGAGCGAGTCACTCGACTGCCGGAAATCGAGGTGAGGGCTGCGGGGCTCGACGGCAAGTTCGCAGTGGCGCTCGCGCCTGATAGCGAGCATATCGACCGCGTCGATATCCAGAGGCTCCTCATAAGCGATGATGATGTCACCGGTGTCGTCATGCGTCGCCGGGAAGGCGGTTGGCATGCCAATCTTCGCGGCCCGATGCTCGATCTCTCGCACTGGGCCAAGGATCTTACCAAAGATGACCCGCGCCGAGGTTCGGCCTCTAATCCGCCGTTGCAGATCGATGCGCATTTTGGGCGCTTAGTTCTGGGCCCGCGGCGTGAAGTGCGCGACTTCTCCGCGCAGCTCTTGCGGGAAAATGCCGACTGGCATAACGCGCACATCGATGCGCGGTTCGAGAATGGCCACCAAATCAGCTTGCACTCCGGCAACGAAGCCGGTCGGCCCAGCCTCACCTTCCGCTCCGATGACTTCGGTTCGGCGCTCCGCCTCTTCGACATCACCGATAACATCGTCGGCGGGCGCGTCACCGTTACCGGAAAGTTCTCGAACGCGGCCGGTAGGCGGGTTGTTGCGGGTCAAATCGAAGGTGCGGATTACAGCCTTGTCCGCGCGCCGGTTTTTGCTCGGATCCTCTCGCTCCCATCCTTCAGTGGGCTCACCAGCATGCTGTCGGGCTCCGGCATCCCTTTCAGCAAGCTGAGCAGCAACTTTGCCTATAGTGACAATCGTCTCGCGCTCGAAAATTTGAGCGCCTATGGGGGCGCGATCGGGGTGACCGCGAACGGAACCCTCGATGTCAGCCAGGACCGGCTCGATCTCCAAGGGACGATTGTGCCGGCCTACGCTCTGAACTCGATCATCGGAAATATTCCGCTGATCGGCTCATTGCTGCTGGGCGGAGAGGGGCAGGGTCTGTTTGCCGCGAATTACAGGGTCACTGGATCCGCCGCCGATCCCGAAGTCTCGGTCAATCCCTTAAGCGCCCTCGCACCGGGCTTTCTCCGCCGGTTGTTCCAACCAAATTTCGGCATCCCTCCGCCGATTCAGCAATCGCTGGAGGTCCAATAACTCAGACTGGACGAACCAAGACGTGGCGCTTTCGGCCGGCACTGAGCTTCAACATTCCTTGCGGGTCGAGATCGGCGAGCGAGACCGGTCTCGTCTCGTTCTCGACGACGGTGTCGTTGATGCGTGCCCCACCTCCCCGGATCAGCCGGCGCGCCTCGCCGTTGGAGGCGGCCAGTCCGGCGCGGCTGAACAGCTCAAACGCCGGAATGCCGCGCTCAAGCAGATCGCGGGGCACGCGTTTCGCATCTGCCCCCACCCCGCCGCTTCCTGCGAAGTTCGCTGATGCTTCGACCATTTTCCCGCCGCTGAAGAACGTTCGCGCGCGCTCGACGGCCGCCACGGCCGCTTCCCGGCCGTGGCACAATGACGTCGCCTCGGTTGCTAGGATCTTCTTCGCTTCGTTGATGTCGCCCTGCCCGAGCTGTTCAATCTCGGTGAGATCGAGTTCGGTGAAGAGGCGCAGGAAGCGCCCGACATCGGCATCCTCGGTATTCCGCCAGAACTGCCAGTACTCGTATGGCGACAGCCTGTCCGCATTGAGCCAGACCGCGCCACCCACGCTCTTGCCCATCTTGGCGCCGGAGGCGGTGGTCACCAGCGGCGTCGTGAGCCCGAACAAGGTGCGACCGTCGACGCGACGCGCCAGCTCGACGCCAGCGACGATGTTACCCCACTGATCGGAGCCGCCCATCTGCACATCACAGCCAAAGCGCCGCGCCAATTCCAGAAAATCGTAGGCCTGTAGGATCGGGTAGTTGAATTCGAGAAAGCTGAGCGGCTGGTCGCGCTCGAGCCGGAGCCGCACGCTGTCCTGGGTCAGCATCCGATTGACCGAGAAGTGGCGCCCGATGTCGCGCAGCATTGGTATGTAGTGGAGTTCGTCCAGCCAATCGGCGTTATTGACCATCAGCGCATCGATGAGGCTGTCACCGAAATCCAGGAAGTTGGCGAAGACTTTCTTGATGCCCGCCATGTTGCGTGCGATCTCGGCATCGTCGAGCAGCAGACGCGTCTCATCTTTGCCTGAGGGGTCCCCGATGCGCGTCGTGCCGCCGCCCATCAACACGATCGGCTTGTGCCCGCAGCGCTGGAACAGCCGCAGCAGCATGATCGACATCAGGTTGCCGATATGCAGACTGTCGGCGGTGCAGTCATAGCCGACATAGGCGACGACGCGCTCGCCGCGCAGTCGCTCGTCGAGCGCATCGAGGTCGGTGCATTGATGGATAAAGCCGCGTTCATGCGCGGTGTTGAGAAAGGGGGAACGAGGTGTCGACATGGCTTCGTCATTTAACATAGGCACGCTGAGCGGGCCACAACACTCCCGGAGGCTGCGGTACGCACTGGGCCTGATGAGCGGCACCTCACTGGACGGGATCGATGTCGCGATGGTCGAGACGGACGGCCATGACCGTGTGATCCCGGGTCCCACGCTGACGATTGCCTATCCCGCCGATTTTCGCGAGAGGCTCCGATCTGTTCTCGGCGGCGTCGGCCCCGTTGTCGAGGTCGAAGACGAGCTGACCCGGCGCCACGCCGAGGCGGTCGAGTATTTCCTCCGCAAGCACGCTGGAACCGCGGTCGAGGTGGTGGGGTTCCACGGCCATACGATCCTCCATCGGCCGGCCGAGCATCGCACCCGGCAGATCGGCAACGGTGCGATGCTGGCGAGCCGGCTCCGCATCGATGTCGTCGCCGATTTCCGCTCGGCTGACGTCGCGGCAGGCGGTGAGGGAGCGCCCTTGGCTCCGCTGTTCCACGCCGCGCTCGCGGCGGAACTGCCAAGGCCGCTCGCCCTCCTCAATATCGGCGGCGTCGCGAATGTGACGTGGGTTGGGGAGCGTTCGGATATTCTCGCCTTCGATACCGGGCCGGGGAACGCGCTGATCGACGATTGGGTTCGCCGGCACACTGGGGCTGCAGCCGACATCGACGGTGCGCTGGCTCGTGCCGGCCGCGCTTCGAGCGCGCATGTCGAACGATTTCTCGAAGGCGCTTATTTCAATCGCCCTCCGCCAAAATCGCTCGACCGGGACGATTTTCCGGATGCCGTTCCCGCCGTGCTTTCGCTGGAGGACGGGGCGGCAACTCTGACCGAGATGACTGCGGCCGCAGTTGCGGCGGCGAGCGCTCATTTTCCCGCTCCCGCCTCCCAGTGGTTGATCACCGGCGGCGGCCGCCACAACCCGGTTCTGATAGACGCTCTGAGGCGCCGTCTCGCAGTCCCTGTGCTGCCGGTGGAAGCCGTCGGCTGGGATGGAGACGCCCTCGAGGCGCAAGCCTTCGCCTATCTTGCGGTTCGTTCGCTCGACGGCCTTCCGCTGAGCCTACCGTCCACCACCGGCGTTCCCCGGCCGACCTGTGGTGGGCGGTTGTTCCGCGCGAGTGCTCCTCTCCCGCACCGCGGGGGAGTGGCTTCTCGCCTTAATGGCTGACAAGCCGGCGCTCGACCGCGGCGGCTTTGATCGCCTTTTGCAGCTTCTCGAAGGCACGCACCTCGATCTGGCGCACACGCTCTCGCGAGATGCCGTATTGCTGCGATAGATCCTCGAGCGTCGTGGGGTTTTCGCGTAAGCGCCGCTCGGTGAGAATGTGGCGCTCGCGATCGTTCAGATGCGTCATCGCCTTTTCGAGAAGATCGCGGCGCAGCCCCAACTCCTGCCGCTCGCCAAGACGGGTCTCCTGGCTCTCGCTTTCATCGACCAGCCAGTCCTGCCATTCGCCTTCGCTGTCGGATCTGAGCGGCGCATTCAGTGAATGATCCGGGCTCGCCAGCCTGCGGTTCATGCTTATGACATCCGCTTCGGGAACATCGAGCTCGGTCGCGATCTTTTTCAAATGCTCGGGCGAGAGGTCGCCTTCCTCCATAGCCTGCAGCTGACCCTTCAGCTTGCGGAGGTTGAAAAACAACTTTTTCTGCGCCGCGGTGGTGCCCATTTTGACGAGCGACCACGAGTGCAGGATGTATTCCTGAATGGCAGCGCGGATCCACCACATCGCATAGGTCGCCAGGCGGAAACCGCGATCGGGATCGAAACGCTTGACGGCCTGCATCATTCCGACATTGCCCTCGGAGATCAGTTCCGAAAGCGGCAGACCGTACCCGCGATAGCCCATTGCGATTTTGGCGACGAGGCGCAGGTGGCTGGTGACGAGTTTGTGCGCGGCCTGGGGATCTTCATGCTCTTTCCAACGCTTGGCGAGCATGTATTCCTGCTCCGGCTCGAGCATTGGGAATTTGCGGATCTCCTGAAGATACCGCGTCAGGTTTCCTTCCGAGGAGATGGAAGGTACCGAAAGGGTTGCCATCGACGATTGTTGCTCCTTTTAGGGTCGGTCGTGGGAAAACGCCTGAGCGAGGGTCGCGATCCCGCAGGCGTCCCCCCGGACCTGCATACCCTACTAAAATAGTGTGAATTTGTCCAGTTTAAAGTCGCTCTAAACTTTCAACGAGTTCCTGCATGTCCGCCGGTAGGGGACTGTGAAATTCGAGACGCCGCTCCTCAATCGGATGCGTGAAGCCGAGTAGCCTCGCATGGAGGGCTTGCCGAGGAAAGGCGGCGATCCTTGCACCCATCGCACCCTCGCGAGCAACCGATCGTCCGGCACGCGTGCCGTAAAGCGGATCGCCAATTAGAGGATGCCCGAGATGGGCGAGATGAACCCGGATCTGATGCGTCCGACCCGTGGCAAGGCGGCACTGAACAATCGCTGCGGCGGCTTGAAACGCGCGCTCGACGCGATAGCGAGTGATCGCGGGTTTTCCCTTTCCCTCTCTGACGACGGCCATTTTCTTGCGGTTCATGGTGCTGCGACCGATGTTGCCGGCGATTTCGCCGGCAGGGGCGGCCGGTACGCCCCAGACAAACGCGGTGTAGACGCGATCGATCCGGCGGGCGGCGAAATCGCGCGACAGCGCCTGGTGGGCGGCCTCGGTCTTGGCGACGACCATCACCCCGCTCGTGTCCTTGTCGAGGCGGTGCACAATCCCGGGCCGCCGGACGCCGCCGATGCCGGACAGACTGGCGCCGCAATGGCCGAGCACGGCATTCACCAAAGTCCCGTCCGGGTTACCTGGGGCAGGATGGACGACCATGCCGGCTGGCTTGTCGATGACGATTAGGTGTGCGTCCTCGAAATGGATATCGAGCGCGATCAGCTGCGGCTCGGGGACTGATTGTTCAGCCTGAGGGAGAATAACCACGAAATCCTGGTCGCGTTTGACGCGCAGCGACGGGTTGCGCAGGGCGTTTCCACCCTGCGTGACCTGTCCGGCTTCAATCAGTCCTTTCAGTCTCGTTCGCGACAATTCGGGGAGGTACAGTGCGAGTACGCGATCCAGACGCTGACCATCGTCGGTTGCTCCGGTTCGGATCGCGGTTGCCGTATCGCCCGCTGATTTATCAGACGTCATTGGTGACTAAGAACGCGTCCCAAATTGAGATTAGTTCAAACAACGGGTCAGCGTCACTCCACCCAAGCCGGTCCCAGTATCTGCTGCGGCCATTACCGCCACCGGTGGCTCCAAACCCCGCTTTCGGGAGTTGACGAGTTGACCGCGTATCCCGACCAGGCGTCTTGCCTCGGGCAGCCAAACTCCTGACAATGCAATTCTTGCGCTCATGTGACCGGGGCTGCCATGGATATCGGCGAGAGGCGCCAAGCGAACATCCTGGTATTGGCTCCCGTCGGGCGCATCGACAACCTCACCAGCGCGGAATTTCAGACGCGGCTGCTCGCCGCCGTCACCTCGAGCTCGGCGGATGTCGTCATCGACTTTTCCGGGGTCGAATATATTTCGAGCGCCGGCTTGCGCGCGCTGATGACCGCCTCCCGCCAGAAGCCGAGGGAGCGCCGACTCGCCGCCGCCCGTCTCAATGCCGTCGTGCACGAGATCTTCACGATCAGCCGGTTCTCACATCTCGTCCCGATCTTCGCAACGGTAGAGGAAGCCAGCGCCGCATGGGAGACGCCGGCGCAGCCTGAACCAAGCGGGCCGCGCGCCGACCCAAAGCCGGAGACGGCGGCATCACTGCGCGTGCATTTCTGGGGCACCCGCGGTTCGCTGCCAACGCCACTGGGGGAGCGTGCGGTTCGCGCCAAGATCCGCGACGCGCTGCTCGCGGCGCGCGGCCGGACACTCGACACGCCAGAGGCGATCGATGCCTTTATCGACCATGCGCTACCCTTTTCGGTGCGGGGCACTTTTGGCGGCAATACGAGCTGCGTCGAAGTTATCACCGGTGGCGACGAATATGTGCTGTGCGATCTCGGCACCGGTGTACGCGAATTCGGCAATCGCGTGTTGCGAGAGCACGGCCGCGACCGCAAACACTGCTTCAATATCTTTCTGTCACACACCCATTGGGACCACATCATGGGGTTCCCGTTTTTTGCCCCCGCTTACATTCCCGGCAATCGAATTCGCATATACGGGTGCCACAGCGGCCTGAGAGAGGCACTGCGTACCCAGCATTCGGCTCCCTGGTTTCCCGTCGAATTCGACACGCTCGCCGCGACGATCGAATTCATAACCCTCGAGCCCGGTCGCAGTTACGAGGTCGCCGGACTTTCGCTCACCTCGTTAAAGCAATTTCATTCGGAAGATTCTTATGGTTATCGATTCTCCCGGGGTGACAAGTCAATCGTTTACTCGACAGACTGCGAACATAAATATTCCCAGCTGGACCAATCCTATCCTTTCGTCGAGTTCTACCGGAATGCCGATTTGCTGATCTTCGATGCGATGTATTCGCTCGGCGACTCGGTATCCATTAAAGAGGATTGGGGCCATTCGAGCAATGTCGTGGCGGTGGAGCTGGCACAGGCGGCGGGGGTCAAACGACTTGCTCTGTTTCACCATGAGCCGGTGCTCAACGATCAGATGATCGAGGTGGTCCTCGCCGATACCGTACGGTTCGAGTGGCTCAGCCGGCGCGGCGATAAGGTCGAGGTGCTCTCGGCCCATGACGGGCTGGAGTTGACTGTCTGATCCGCTCCTCCGCCGTGCGCTGGGGCATGTCCCTGTTTCGGGCCCCCGGCCGCGCTATCGCTCTTGCGGTCGTCGCGGCTGCCGTGTTGCTGCGAGCCCTCGACTTTGGCCTCGTTCCAGAATCCCGCTTGCTGGTTTTTGATCTCGAAGAACGGCTCTGGCCTCGCGTCAGCGACCCGGCGCGCGTCGCGATCATCGACATCGACGAAGCAAGCCTCGCGCGATACGGCCAATGGCCATGGCCGCGTGCTCTGGTGGCTGAACTCGTGCGCGGCATCGCCGAGGGGCACCCGCGGGTTCTCGGGATCGACATCGTCTTTCCCGAGAAGGATCGGCTCTCGCCGCCGGAAATTGCGCGACAGCTGCGCGGCCTCCCCGCACCGCTGGTACACGGGCTTGCACAGCTGCCCCCGAGCGAGCGGGACCTGGCTGACGCAATGCGCACGGTTCCGACGGTGCTCGCCCTTGTCCCCGGCCGCGAGAACATGGCTCCGCCTTCGGAGCCGATGCATCCCGCCCCGATCCGCCAAGCCGGGGGTGATCCTACCCCCTTTCTGATGACCTACAAGTCGCTGCTGCACAGCCTCCCCGAACTCGGCGCCGCGGCGCAGGCGGTGGGCGCCATTGCAGCTGAGCCAGATGAGGACGGCATCGTGCGGCGCGCCGCTCTCGCCGTGAGCCACGAGGGGACGATTATCCCGAGTTTCGCGCTCGAAGTCCTGCGCGTCGGCGCGTCCGAGCGCTCGGTCGTCATTGACACCGGCCCGTTTGGAATCGAAAGCGTAAGGGTCGGCGGGGTCGTGATTCCAACCGACAAGCGCGGGCGCGCGATGCTGCATTTCGCGCCGCGGCTTGCACGCTACATCTCGGCGGCCGACGTCCTCGATCCTGCTTTCGACCGCTCCGAACTGCGCTCGCAGATCGTGCTGCTCGGCGTCGCCGGCCTCGGCATCGCCGAACTGCAACAGACGCCGCTTGGTCTCGTAGAAGGCGTCGACATTCATGCCCAGTTGGTCGAGTCGGTGCTGCTGGATGAGCTGCTTCGACGTCCTCCGTACCTCGACTGGGTCGAGCTGGCCCTGACCCTTGCGGCCGGGTTGGCGGCAATCTGGCTGTTGCGCTACGACCGGCCAGTTAGCGCAATCGCCATTGCCTTGGCAGCGGTCGCGGGCTTGATCGGCCTTGAACTGTTGTCGTTCCGATTTGCAAATCTGCTGTTCGACGGCACTTATCCGGCTCTGAGCCTGCTCGCCGCATTCGGCGTCATGCTGGTCGCCACCCTACGCACCGCAGAGCAAGAACTCCGCCGCCATCGCGAGGCGATGCAGCGGTTCGAGGGCGAGCTCGCCGCCGCGCGGGCGATCCAGATGGGCCTTCTGCCGCATCGCTTTCCCGCCTTCCCCGATCACCCGGAGATCGATATCTGCGCCCGCATCGAGCCGGCGCGAATAGTCGGGGGCGACCTCTACGACTATCTGCTGATCGACCGAGACCACCGCCTGTTTTTCGCGATCGCCGACGTCTCCGGAAAAGGTGCTCCGGCGGCGCTGCTAATGGCGGCGACCAAGGAGGTCATGCGCGAGGCAGTCCTCAAATTCGGCGTTGCGCTCGGCTCCATCCTTGCGGAAGCAAACCACAAGACCGCGGTCGCCAGCACCGATCTTCAGACCGAGGGCGGCGTGTTCGTTACTACCTTTGTCGGAGTTCTCGACCTCGGGACCGGCGAGATGAGCTATGCCAGCGCCGGGCACGATTCACCCTTCATCCTCGGCGGCGACAGAGGCTTGCGGCAGCTGACAACGGAAGGAGGCCCGCCGCTCGGGGCAGCCGACAACGTTCTCTATCCGGTCGATCAAGACCGCATCGCACCCGGCGAGGTATTGCTGCTTTACACCGACGGCGTCACTGAAGCGGAAAATTCAGAGCATGCGCTCTATGGCCATAATCGGCTGGCCAAGGCGCTGGCGAAGGCCCCCACGAACGATGCCCGGAACCTTGTCGCCGCAGTCATCGATGACGTGCGCCGCTTTGTTGGAGAGGCCGAGCAAGCCGACGACGTCACGGTGCTTGCTTTGCGGCGCGCCAATGGCGCAGCGGGATGACAGCAGTGTTATCTGACCGTGATCACGACGCATCGGTTGAGGGGTTCGGCGATCTGATCGGCGGTCGACACGATGAGATCGCGCTTCCCGCGGCCGGCAATGGAGATCGCACCGCTTGCAATCCCGTCGCGCACGAGGCGGTCGCGGATCGCTGCCGAACGGGCGAGCGACAATGCTTGATTGGTGCGGAGATCACCGAGAGTGTCGGTATGGCCGATTACTGCGATCTCGTACACCGGGCGTTTCTTGATGTCGTCGAACACGCCGCGGTAGGCGATCACCGATTCCGGGGTCAGCTCGTTGCTTCCGAGGATGAAATAAAGGCGAAAATGGCGCGGCAGGAGCGGTTGCGCTGCAATGGCGCGGTGAAAAATCACTCCGATATTGCCGCGGCTTTCCTCAACCGGTCCGCTGCTGCCGGCGCGTGACTCGGCCGCCGCGTAGGGTTGGTCCAATGTCGTCACGGTCTTGCCGTCATCGACGGTGATCGCCCCTGCGCCGCCTTCCTCATTTGGCAGCACGACGAACAAGGCTTGCCGAGGACAGCCCGCGAGTAGGATCGTGCAGGCAAACGCAATGAGCGGCCGGGGCATGTCAATGATCGCCGTAGACCTGAACCGCGAAGGTCGTACCGCGCACACCGAGAACAGCGGTCGGGGTCTTGATCTTCATCGCCCCGGGGGAGCTGCGCGTAATGTCGCCAGCAACGACGGCGAGGCTCCCTTGCCGCATATCGGCCAGCAATGAACCGCGGAAATTATTCGAGTCGAACTGAAACTCATCGAGTGCGAGCTGGCTGTTCGGCCCGGTAGAGAAGACAGTGTTGTCGATAAAAGTAATGCCGATCCCGCCATCCGGGCCAGTTTCGATGACATCTTTTTCGAACAGCGGATCCCCGATATTGGCCGGCAAACGCTGACCTGACCGCTGGATCACAACTTTCCCCATCACCGTTTTAACCTGTGCAATCGGCGCAGCCCCTGCCGCCCCCGGCGCACTCGGCGTGGCGACTAACAACAGCGCCGCCAGCCATAGGATCAAGGCCATCCTGTCTCCTTGTTGCGTTTTATTGGGTTTCGATCCCTCAGCGCGCCGGGCGATTGACCGTCACCACGCGCCAACCATGGCCCATCCCGGGACCGTCGATCCGGTCGATCCGGGTGATCGAGCAATTCTCGATCGTGAAAGCGAGAGAGGCCTCGGGGCCGAGGCCGAGCGCCAGGGCCAATGCCGCCCGGATCGTCCCGCCATGCACGACCGCGATGATATCGCGTCCGGGATGCGCCTCGACCAAACGGTGGACCGCTCGTGACACCCGCTCGATGACGGCAATAAAGCTCTCTCCGCCCGGGGCGGCCTCATGCGCAGGCGCGTGCCAAAAGCGATGGAATTCGCCGGCACGAGACTCCTGCAGCTCCTCGTAGGTGAGGCCCTGCCATTCCCCAAAATCCTGTTCGGCGAGATCCGCCACCTCGATGGCATCAGGGCCGGGGATTGGCTGCGGTCCCTGCAGGCCGGCGCGGATGATCGCCGATGCCGTCTCATGCGTACGGCGCAGGTGGCTGGTCACCCAGATCGCGGCGCTCGGCAGTTTTTCCGCTAGGCCGGTGAAGAGCGCAGTTTCGGAACAGTCGCAAGAGAGGTCGGTCTGACCGTAGATCCGGCCGCCATGCGCTACCGGCGCATGCCGCACTAGCCAGAGGCGAGCCGTAATTTCGCTCATCGCGCCGACGCTGCGAGCAATATCACGATCTCTCCAATCTGCTGGAAGGCCCCGAGGACATCGCCTGTGTGACCCCCGATCTGACGGCGCGCCCACCCAACCAAGGCGAGCACGATAATGCCGGTGAGGCAAACGCCGATCGCTCCTCGCATCGGGCCGAGCGCCGCCAAACCGATCACAGTGCCGATCGCGACCGCGGCGATGATGCTCGAGCGCCGAGGTGATCCCGCGGCCGCCCCCAGACCCTCCGTGCGCGCCGGCGTCATCCGCCACATTACGACGGGCAGTGCGGCACGCGAGACGGCGTGAGCTGCAATCAGCGCGAGACTGACATGGATCGCGTCACCGATCGAGGCAAGCGCTGCCGCGCGCAACAACACGCTGAGGAGGATCGCCAGCACGCCGAAAGTGCCTTGCCGGCTGTCCCGCATGATCGCGAGCTTTGCTTCGCGATCCCGCCCTCCGAAAAAACCGTCCGCGGTATCGGCCAGCCCATCCTCATGCAACGCGCCGGTCAGAGCGAGACCCGAAAGCACCGACAACAGCGCCGCCGGCCAATCACCGAGACCGACCAACTGCGCGAAGAGAAAGGCGAACGCGGCTGCGGCCCCGATACCGGCTCCAACCAGAGGAAATGCCCAGGCTGAATCGGCGAGCTGCCAGGCGCCACCCGCCGGAGTATCGACCGGGACTCTGGTGAAAAAGGCTATAGCGCTCGCGAAGCCGCCGAGGAACCTGCAAGGGCGGCGGGACGGATCATCAGGAGCACTCATCACGGCGACCATAACCGACATCTTCGTCCTTCGTCATACCGGCGAAAGCGGGTATCCAGGGTCGCACCAGAGAGCTCAACGGAGGGAACCGAATTGGCGGAGCCGGTCGCAAATCTGGATGAGATCCGGGGATTGTTAGCCCATCTGCCGGGACCCGATCTCGAGGCCGGTACCGCGGCGGCGGTGCGCCAGGCGCAATTGACCAAGCCTGCCGGTTCTCTCGGCCGACTCGAGGAGTTGGCGATCTGGCTCGCGAAATGGCAGGCAAGGCACCCGCCGCGGCTCGACCACCCGCGCACTCTGGTGTTTGCCGGCAACCACGGCGTTGCCGCGCGCGGTGTTTCGGCCTACCCCGCCGCGGTCACCGAGCAAATGGTGCAGAACTTCATCGCCGGCGGCGCCGCGGTCAACCAGCTCTGCCGGGTCTTCGACGCCGGGCTCAAGGTCTATGAGATGAACCTCGACACGCCGACCGGCGACATAGTCGTCGAACCGGCAATGAGCGACGAGGAATGCGCCAAGGCAATCGCCTACGGCATGATGGCCGTCGAACCCGGCATCGATGCGCTGGCGCTGGGGGAAATGGGCATCGGCAACACCACCGCGGCGGCAGCTCTGTGCGCGGGTCTGTTCGGGGGCGCCGCGGAGCTGTGGACTGGGCCTGGAACCGGGGTCGCCGGACCTGCGCTCGAAGCGAAGCGCAGCGCCGTCGCAGAAGCAACTGCGCGGCACCGCCCGGTAGCCCGCGACCCGTTCGACATGCTGCGCCGGCTGGGCGGGCTCGAACTCGCAGCAATCACCGGGGCCGTGATGGCGGCGCGGCTCGGCCGAGTGCCGGTGCTGCTCGACGGCTTCGCTTCGACCGCCGCAGCGGCGGTGTTGTTCGCCGCCGACCCCCATGCCCTCGACCACTGCGTCGTCGCGCATCTCTCGGCCGAGCCGGGCCACCGGCACCTCCTCGAGCAGATCGGCCAGCGGCCGCTCTTCGACCTCGGGATGCGGCTCGGCGAAGCCTCAGGCGCGACCCTCGCCTTCGCGGTACTGAAGGCGGCGGTTGCGTGCCATACGGGCATGGCAACCTTCACCGAAGCCGGCATCAGTGGGCCGAGCTGACAAACTTTTATTCGCCCATCTGCGACAGCGCACCGCGCCGGCGCGCATCATGGAAAGAGACGAAAAAGACCGTAGCACCAAGGGCGAGGTAAACGACGTTGAGCGCAACCGCGGAAAAGAAGTAATCGGCGCGGAAGCCCCCCTCGAACAGCACCGCCCGCATTCCTTCGAAGACATAGGTCGAGGGGAGCGCCCAGGCCGCGTGTTGCAACCAGCTCGGCAGGATCGAGACCGGATAATAGACGGCGCTGATCGGCGAGATGGTAAACACCACGGTCCAGGCCAGACCCTCGGCCCCCATGCCCTGCCGCAGGATCAACCCGCAAATCGCCAAGCCGAGGGCCCAGCCCATCACCAGCAGCACGGCAAAGAACCCAATGAGCGGCAACCCGATCGAAAAGATCGAGTAATGATAAAGCGGGATCGCCAGCAGGGCCGCCGGCACGATGCCGAGCAATACGCGGATCGTGCTCATCGATAACAGCGACAGCACCCATTCGTAAGGCCGCAGCGGGGTCACGAAGAGGTGCCCAAGATTGCGTGCCCACATCTCCTCGAGGAACGACATCGACAGGCCGAGCTGCCCGCGGAACAGTACATCCCACAGCATCACCGCCGCGAGCAGTACGCCAAAGGCACGGAACACGTAGCTGCTGTTGCTGTAGAGGAACTGGCTCATGAAGCCCCAGATCAGCATCTGCAGGGTCGGCCAATAGAGAAGCTCCAGGGTGCGGGGCCACGAGCTGCGCAGCAGATAGAGATAGCGCAGCAGCATCGCCCAGACCCGTCCCGCCGAAGAGCGCAGCTCACGGCTCACGGTGCGCCTCGCCGCAGTGAATTCCCCTCACCCCGGCCCTCTCCCCGCAAGCGGGGCGAGGGGCGCCGCGGTAAGGGAGAGGGTTAGGGTGAGGGGCATGCTCGCAAGGACATAGAAGGAGAAGGTTCTCACGATACCAGCGCGAACCGCGGCTCGCGCGCGATATGCAGGAACACCTCTTCGAGGTTGGTACGGCCGTATCGGTCGATCAGCGCCTGGGGACTGCCGCGATCGACGATGCGGCCCGCCTTCATCATCATGACTTCCGAGCACAGCCGCTCGACCTCGCTCATATTGTGCGAGGCCATCAGGATCGTCGCGCCGGTGCGTGCCCGCCAGGCTTCGAGATAGCTGCGAACCCAATCCCCGGTGTCGGGATCGAGGGAGGCGGTCGGCTCGTCGAGCAATAAAAGCTCGGGCTCGTTCAGCAGCGCCTTTGCCAGCGCGACCCGCGTCTTCTGCCCTGCCGACAGCTTGCCCGCCGGCCGGTCGAGAAAGGCCGAGATCTGCAGATCGCTGGCCAGCTTCTCGATCCGCTCGCGCCTATCGGACAGGCCATAGAGGCGGGCGTAGATCAGCAGGTTCTGATGGACCGTCAGCCGGTGCGGCAGGTCGACGAAAGGCGAGGAGAAATTCATTCGCGGCAGTACTCGATAGCGGTGCCGCAGGATGTTCTCGCCGAGAACCTCGACTTTGCCGGCGGTCGGCAGCAGAAGACCAAGCAATATCGACAGAGTGGTCGTCTTTCCGGCACCATTGCCGCCGAGCAACGCCGCCGTGGCACCGCGCGCGACAGTAAAGCTGACCCCGTCCACCGCTACGGCGGTCGGGTAACGCTTCACGAGATCCTCAACTTTGACAGCGGGCCCGTCCATGGCCCTTATATTAACTCGTCGTTGGGTGTTCGGCCAGCAAAGGGCTGGCCCGCCCAGGCTTAAACTGTAAGGCGCAACCAATCGGTCGAGATGACCAAACAGACGAGTTGATCCGGTGAGCGATACCAGCCTGATTGCCGCAAGCGAGCCCGGCACCGGCTTCGGCCGGATCAGCTTGCGCACGCTCGTCCCGATTCGCTGGGTGGCGATCTCCGGGCAAGCGCTGACGATCCTGATCGTCCATTACGGGCTCGGTTATAGCCTGCCGCTCCTCCCCGCGCTCGGCGTCGTCGGCAGCTCGGCCTTGCTCAACGTCTTGTTAATTCTAATGCGCCAGGCGGCAGCCCGGCTCGGCGAGCGCGACGCCGCGCTGTGCCTCGGCTACGACATCTTGCAGCTCGCCATCCTGCTCCACCTGACCGGCGGGTTGCAGAACCCCTTCTCGATCCTGATCCTCGCCCCGGTCACCGTCGCCGCGACGATCCTCTCGCGGCGGCCCGTGATCGCGTTGTCGATCCTCGCCGTTGCAGCGATCAGCACACTCGCGCTCTGGCACCGGCCGCTGCCCTGGCGCACCGATCCGTTGGTCTTTCCACCCGAGCTCATCCTCGGTATCTGGATTGCACTGGTGCTCGCGACGGTGTTCATCGGGGGCTATACCTGGAGCGTCGCGCAGGAGGCGCGACGGCTGCGCGATGCGGTCGGCGCCACCCAGCTGGCCCTGGCCCGCGAGCAGCGGGTATCAGCCGTCGGCGCGCTCGCCGCCGCCGCGGCGCATGAGCTCGGCAGCCCGCTAGCGACGATCGCCGTGGTCGCCAAGGAACTGGTGCGGGATTTACCCCACGACAGCCCCCACGCAGAGGATGCCGCTCTGCTGCTGAGCCAATCGGAACGCTGCCGGAGAATCCTCGCCGAGCTGGCGCAACACCCGGAGCACGATGGCGGATCGCCCTACACGCGGCTGCCGATCTCAGCCTTGGTCGAGACGGCGGGGGTGCTTCATCAGGAGCACGGGATAAAGCTGATCTTTGCCACCGCAGGGCAGACCGGGCCGGAGGAACCGCTCGTCGGGCGAAGTCCTGAGATCATGCACGGCCTCAACAACCTTATTCAGAATGCCGTCCAATTCGCCAGACGGGAGGTCAGCGTCACAACCTTCTGGGACAAGACGGTGGTCACCGTCGAGGTTGCCGATGACGGGCCGGGGTTTCCGCTGCATTTGTTGGGGCGCATCGGCGAGCCTTACATTTCGACGCGCGCCGGCGCGGCCGATCATATGGGTCTCGGTATTTTCATCGCGCAAAGTCTACTCGAGCGCAGCGGCGCAGTGCTGGTCTTCGACAATCTGCCCGAGGGCGGCGCGCATGTTGCCATTTCTTGGAATCGTGCCAATCTGGAGATGGTAGAGAAATCTCGTCCGAACGCTGCAACGACTGAGGCGTATCCTTAGCGGGGCGGAACTGCGGGCGGCGGCAAAGGCGAAGTCATGGACGCTATTGATCGACCGAACCGGCCCGGCCCGGCGGAGGGGCTCTCGGCGGGGTTGCAAGGTCTTCCCGAATCCGAACGCACATTGCTGATCGTCGACGATGACGCGCCGCTGTGCCAGCGGCTCGCTCGCGCAATGGAGCGTCGCGGCTTTATCGTAGCGACCGCCGACAGCGTCTCCAGCGGCGTCGCCGCGGCGACCGATCAGCCGCCGGCTTTCGCCGTCGTCGATATGCGTCTCGGCGACGGCCGCGGGTTCGATGTCGTCACCGCGCTGCGGCAAGCTCGGCCAGGCGCCCGCATCGTGATGCTGACGGGCTACGGCAATATCGCGACCGCGGTCGCCGCGGTCAAAGCCGGCGCGGTCGACTATCTGCCAAAGCCGGCTGATGCCGACGCTGTCGAGCGCGCCCTCCTCGCCCAGGAAGACGCGACTCCCGAACCGCCCGAAGATCCGATGTCGGCCGATCGGGTCCGCTGGGAGCATATCCAGCGTGTCTTCGAACTGTGCGACCGCAACGTCTCGGAAACCGCTCGCCGCCTCAAAATGCACCGCCGCACCCTGCAGCGCATCCTGTCGAAACACGCGCCGCGTAACTGAACTGACACCCGAGGGTCGACCAGACCGGGATCACACCACCGACAAGTAGCGCTCGGGCGCGCTCCCGAGCAGCTCGGCTAGCCGCGACAGACCTCGTTCGACACGCTCGGCGGTGGTCTGCGCGCCGAGGCAAATACGCACCGCCTCGGGCGGCTGGCGAACGACCGCAAAGGCGGCGGCGGGGATGATGCCGACCCCTCGCCGGCGCGCCGCAGCGACGAAATCGTCAGCGCGCCACGGCTCCGGAAGCGTCAGCCAGAGATGCGGGGCAGCAGGATCACCGGTGAACTCGGCGCCGGCGAGAATGCGCCGCGCCACGCGGTTGCGGCGGCGCGTCTCGGCGCGTTTTTCCTCGGCAAGCCGCGCGGCCGTGCCGTTGGCGATCCAGCAAGCGGCAATGCGCGCCATCAAAGGCGGCGCCGAATGGACCGTGGCGCGTATGGCTGCCACAATCGGCTCGACCTTGGCCTTGGGCGCGTGCACATAACCGACACGCAGGGCGGGCATCAGGCTTTTCGAGGCCGAGGTGATGTAGAAGCCACGTTCGGGCGCGTAGTGGGCGAGCGGCGGCAGCGGCTCGTCCAACAGGAAGCCGTAGACATCGTCCTCGATCAACGCGACGTCGTGCCGGCATGCCACCTCGGTCAGCGCCTGCCGGCGGACCACCGGCATCGTAGCCGCGGTCGGGTTGTGCAGGGTAGGCATCGTATAGAGCGCACGCACCGGTAGGGCGCGACAGGCCGCGTCGAGGGCCTCGGGAATAAGACCCTGATCGTCGATGGCGAGGGGCAAGAGGCGCAGATGCAGAAGGCCCGCCAGCGCGCGCAGACCCGGGTAGGTCAGTGCCTCAACGGCCAAGGTGTCGCCAGGGCGGGTCAGGGCGCCGATGACGCAGGCCATGGCGTGCTGGCCGCCGGCCGTCGTGACCACCTGCTCCGGCGTTGTGGTTAACCCGCAATCTGCGAGGAGGGCAACGCCCGCGGCGCGATCCTCTAAGCGGCCGGCCGGCGACTGATAATCGAGCAGGGTGCCGAGATCGGCATCGGCAGCCAGACGCTGCAACGCCGCTGCCATCACCGCCGCCTCGTCAGCGGCACCGGGACGGTTGATGGTCAGGTCGATGAAGTCGGGATCTGCCGTCTCGCCGAACTGGTCGCCCGGCATGATTGGAGCCGAGCCGGCCGGAGGACGCACATAGGTACCGCGACCGACCTCTCCGACGATCAGACCGCGCCGCTCGGCCTCGCTATAGGCGCGGCTCACCGTGCCGATCGTGACGCGAAGCTTCCAGGCGAGATCGCGGTGGGTGGGGAGTCGCGTGCCGGCAGGCAGCCGGCCTTCGCGCACCGCCTCGGCCAAGGCCTCGGCGATGGCACGATAGCGCGGTCCTTTGTAGCCGGACAGATCGGGCATCCAGTTTGTCATGGTGACAAATTTATCGTTGACCGGCCCTTAGAGAGTCAATTTGATTCCATGATTGGCCCGATTTGCGAGACATAGATCTCCTCACGGACAAGATTGTATCGATACAATCTGATTCCCATCCGGTAGGACTTCGCTTAAGAGCCCTGGGGTCCGACGCATCACCCCAATTGCTGGCAAAGCTGCGGCGGCAGCTGTCGCATTGGCAGGAACGGGCTCGGAGCCGCTACTTGCTCCAGCAACTCGATGATCGCATGTTGCGCGACGTCGGTTTGAGCCGCGCCGACGTCGACCGCGAATCCGCCAAACATTTCTGGCAGCGCTAATAACCGTTTGTCGGTCGCCAAACCTTCAGGAAGCACGCCATGCGCATCCCGCTTTACCAGGTCGACGCGTTCACCAGCCGCCTGTTCGGCGGCAATCCCGCCGCGGTATGCCCGCTGCAGCAATGGCTGCCCGACGCGACGATGCAGGGAATTGCGGCCGAGAACAACCTCGCCGAGACGGCGTTCTTTGCGCCGCAGGGAGATGGGTACCTGCTGCGATGGTTTACGCCGACCGTGGAAGTCGAGCTGTGCGGTCATGCGACACTCGCTTCGGGCTACGTTGTAACCCGTATTCTGCAGCCCGAGCGATCTTCGGTGAGTTTTGACACGCTCAAGGCGGGGCGGCTCGAGGTAACCCGCGATGGGGATCTCTTGGTGATGGATTTCCCGGCCTGGCCGCCGGAGACACAAACACCCGATCCGCGGGTTCTCGCCGCACTTGGCACAGCACCCGCTCAGAGCTGTGTCACGCGCGGGCGCACCCTCGCCGTCTACGACCGGACCGAGGATGTTGCGGCTCTGCAGCCCGACTTCATCGCGATGCGCCGCGTTCCCGGAGCCAATGTGATTGCGACGGCACCCGGCCAAAACGGCGTCGATTTTGTTTCGCGCTACTTCGCGCCGAACCATGGCGTCGATGAGGATCCCGTCACCGGATCGGCTCATTGTGTGCTGACGCCCTATTGGGCCGCACGGCTCGGCAAGCAGCAGCTCACGGCAAGGCAAGTCTCAGCGCGTGGCGGCGAGCTTGTGTGCACCTTGCGCGGCGACCGCGTCACAATCGGCGGCCGCGCGGTGCTCTATCTCGAAGGCACGATCACGGTCTAGGAGCGGGTGAG
>Ga0070717_10000762_pt1 | contig 21034 bp, 20 predicted proteins | sample LARL113metaG_FD_71366 | JGI IMG/M metagenome (GOLD analysis project Ga0070717, IMG submission 71366) | Corn, switchgrass and miscanthus rhizosphere microbial communities from Kellogg Biological Station, Michigan, USA - LAR L11-3 metaG | ecosystem: Host-associated > Plants > Roots > Rhizosphere ...
CAGAATCTTCTCAACCCCGAACGCGCCGCCAAGGCGGCCAAGCCGGAGCCAATTGTGGATCCGAACGTTCGTGAAGTGAAGGACCGGTTGCAGCAGGCCTTGGGCCTGAAGGTCACTATCGACGACCATAACGGACGTGGCAAGGTGATCATCGAATACTCGCGCCTGGAAGAATTCGACGCTCTGTTAGAGCAGCTTGCCGGCAGCAAGTGAGAGATAGAAGTAAATGAGTGAATAAGTGAATGAGTAAACGCACCGGATTCACTTGGTTCACTTCTTCACTGGTTTTCCTCATGCGCCTCTTCATTGGAATCCCGCTGTCCGCCGGGGTGGTTGCGGAGTTGGCCGCGCTGACAGCACGGCTCAAGTCGCCCAATGACGGTTTGCGCTGGTCGGCCGAGGCTGGTTGGCATATCACTCTGCAATTCCTGGGGCAGACGAGTGCAGACCAGTACGCCTGCGTGGCGGCTGGGCTGCGCCAGATCGGTCATGCGCCCTTTGAAATCCAACTGGAGCCGCCGGGGTTCTTCGATCGGGCCGGGGTGTTCTTCGCGGGCGTGCGCGTTTCGTCCGAACTGATCCGCCTGCAAGAACACGTGGTCGCTGCGACCTGGTCGTGCGGATTTGTTCCCGAAGACCGGCCGTATCACCCGCACATCACGCTGGCGCGTGAAAAGGGCGGCCGCCATGCTATGCGAAAACTGAAGAGCCGCATCTCCGGCGAGGCGGAATTCTCAGCCTTCACCGCCAGCGAGTTTTTCCTTTACGAGAGCTTTCCTGGTCCGACTGGATCGCGATACGAGGTGCGGGAGCGATTTGCGATGGCGCTAGTTACTGATCAGTAAACACCAGCTGAAGCAGCGAACCGTTCTATCATCATTACTGCCATGAAAGACCAAAAGATCCGCGTTCGCTTTGCTCCCTCGCCCACGGGGCTGTTGCATGTCGGCAATGCGCGGACAGCCCTCTATAACTGGCTTTTTGCCCGCCGCATGGGCGGCGATTTCCTGCTCCGCATTGAAGATACCGACATCGAGCGTTCTGAAGCCCGCTATGAAGCGCAGCTTATCGAGGACCTCCGCTGGCTCGGCCTCAACTGGGACGAGGGTCCCCATCCCAACCCGGATGGATCGGTTGTCGAGGTGGGAGGATTCGGACCTTACCGCCAGTCGGAGCGCCTGGCCATCTACGCCGAGCATACCGAGCGCCTGCTGCGCGACGGGAAGGCCTACCCGTGCTTCTGTACGTCCGAGGAGCTGGAATCCGAACGCCGCCAGGCGGCCGCCGACCGCGGCCCGCAGATCTATTCCGGCCGCTGCCGCAATCTTTCTCCGGAGGAAGTCGATGCGAACCTCGCCGCGGGCAAACCTTTTGCCGTTCGCCTGAAAATCGAAGACCGGCCGTTGCGCTTTCATGACCTGGTGCGCGGTGAGGTTGAGTTTGCGCCCGACGCCGTCAGCGATCCCATCATCGTTCGCTCCGCGGTCGGCGAAGAAGGCGGCGAATCGCAAGGCATCCCCGTCTACAACTACGTCGTCACCGTCGACGATGCGCTGATGAATATCACCCACGTGATTCGCGGCGACGACCACATTTCGAACACTCCCAAGCAGGTGGCCATCTACGAAGCTTTCGGCTGGACGGTGCCGGAGTTCGCGCACCTGTCGACGATTCTTGGCGCCGATCGGGAGCGGCTCTCCAAGCGCCACGGGGCGACATCCATCTCCACCTTTCGCGAGATGGGCTATCTGCCCGAGGCGCTGGTCAACTATCTTGCGTTGCTGGGCTGGGGCGCTGAAGACGGCACCACCGAGACCTTCACTCTGGAAGAACTGACGCGCGCGTTCACGCTGGAGCGGGTCACGCCTTCGCCGGCCATCTTCGACTTCGACAAGCTCAACTGGCTCAACCGGCATTACCTCAAGGAGGCCGATCCGGCGCGGCTCGCCGGGCTTTCATGGCCATATTTTGCGAATCTCCTGCCTCCCCGGGAAAGTTCTCCAGAACCAATAAAAAAATGGTTGGACAAGTTGCTGGAGGTATTCGTGCCTCACGTCGATCACCTCGATCAGCTTCCCGCCAAAGCGGCGCCCGTGATCCGTTTCGACTGCGACGAAGCGCGCGCCAACCCGGAGAACGCCGCCATCCTCGCAGCAGATTCTTCCCGCACCGTGCTGGGCGAGTTTGCCGCCCGTGTGCGCACCTTTTCGCAGCCCATCGGGCCCGATCTCTTCAAGGCGTGGATGAACGAGATTAAGTCGGTCACGGGAGTCAAGGGCAAAGAGCTGTTTCATCCTGTGCGCATCGCGCTTACCGGCTACCACTCAGGTCCCGACTTCGACAAGATTCTGCCGCTCATCGAACAGGGATCGACCCTGGGGCTGGGGATCCCCGACGTGCACGAGCGAGTGGAGTGCTTCGTAGGGGTGTAAGAGGCCATGTCGGATATTTTCTGGATTGATGGAGACCCGCCTCCTGGTTTGGCTATCGTGGCGCGCCCGCGCGGCACTGACTGGCTCGACGACGAAATGCTGCGCCTCAAGCGCGGCGGCATCGACACGCTGGTCTCGCTCCTGGAAAAGCGCGAGGCTGAGTGGTTGGGCCTGGAAGACGAAGAAGCAGCGGCGCAGCGCGTCGGAATCGAGTTCCTCTCCCATCCCATTCCCGACACCCATGTCCCGGCCAGTACCGCCGGCTTCCGAGCGTTCGTCACGGATCTCGCCGATCGCTTGCGCAACGGCGAACGCATCGGCGTGCACTGCCGCGGGAGCATCGGCCGCGCCACGGTCACGGCGGCGTGCACGCTCATCCACCTGGGATGGAAGCCAGGGGACGCGTTGGTCGCAGTCGAGGACACGCGCGGCTGCCCGGTTCCCGATACCGAAGAGCAGCGTGCCTGGATCATGGCTTACGAGGCGGGCATGTGACGGATCCGATCGTCGATCTCAGTTTTCCGCACCGCTGGCATGCCGAGATCCTCACCGCCCGCCCGCTGATTCTGCCGCCGCGCCACTTCGTCTATCCGCGGGAGGCCGAAGAGATTGAGCGTGGCGCGCTGGAAGTGCTGATCAAGCCTCACAAACCGGATACCCCCGAGCCTGCCCAGAGCTTGTCGAAGGGTCTCCATTCGGAGACCTGGGAGCCCTTCCTCGCCACGTGCGCCTTGGGCTTTCGCGATCCAGCGGTGCCCACCGGCCTCTGGTCCACTCCGGCGCCAGAAAACATCTGCGCCGTCTCCGGCGGCTACGCCTACATCATCGACACCACCGCGCCCGAGCGTTTCACCATGATCCCGTACCGCCCCGTGCTCGAAGTGCGGCTCGCTCTTGCTGTAAATCTTCTCCTCTTCGTTGGTCATCATTCCATCCTGGCCTGGGGCCCCGACGGCCAGGCGTGGCAGAGCCCAAAACTCTCGGACGAAGGCGTAACCATCACTGCCATGAACGGTGCCATTTTGCACGGCCGCGGATGGCAGATGTTGTCCGACCAGGAGACACCATTCGCGCTTGACGTGCGCAGCGGAGAACGCCTGCCCTAAACATCCACTTCTAATGATCGCCCCTTCGGAACCATTTTCGCGGCGACGATTGCGTAAGCGACAAGCAACCACCACGCAATCCCGATGAATGTAACCACCCCCACGCCAATGGCGGTCTCGCGGCGATGAGCCAATCCGGCGGTCTCGAGCGCCATTCTGGACCGTATGACGCCCGCGGCGGTTGCTGCCGCCGTAATACCGAGCAGAACGAGTCTCCTCTGCCTCCCAGGGATGACATCTGATTCGAATCCGGCTCGCGGTTCCGTGCTTCGGTACCAGATCACCAGCCACGCACAGATAATCAACATGCCTAGGACAGTACTGCCATGTTGAAAAACGGTGTACCAGTGAGTCGATCCAATACCCGGCAGATGCACTTTTCGTCGGAGCAGCGGCCAATGCCGCGCAGGCCACGTGTCACGATGCGTCATCGAGTCCCAAAGGAGGTGCGTGGCAATGCCGATCAGCGCGGAAACCGCGATGAGCAGAAACCTTCGCACGCCCCCGAAACGGAACTTGCCCGTCTGCGTCCCCAGGCGCAGACGGATCGCTTTCGGAAGGAAGCCGATCAGAGGCGCCTTCAGAATTGCGTGAAACATCCACAACACCAGCAAAGCCAACGGCAATGACAACAGAAACGCGCCCTCGCCCGTATGCCCGAAACCGCCGCGCGGTGCAAGGCGAAGAAAGTACTCGAAATCCGGAGCAAGCGTTCCTACGACCACTGCGGACGAAACCAGGCGCAGATGCCGGAACGGCAAGGCGGCCGCGGCGTGGGCGAGTGTAAATGGCATCATCTTATTATCGCCGGGCACTTTCCCATTGCCGTTCGCCTGCTGATCGACTTATCGTTCACGGTATGATGTCCAGCGACAGACGCAGCTTTCTTTGCCGGGCCGCCAGCCTGGCCGGCGCTTTTTCGGCCGGCAGCATCTTCCAGCAGGCCCACGCGGCCGATTTTCATGCCGCCGCCGCGCGCATCGCCGGTTCGAACGCGCTTGAGGCCGCGCAGGACGAGGACTTCTGGGCCGTGATCCAGCGCGGGTATTCGGTGAACCCCAATTTGATGAATCTGAACAACGGCGGTGTGTCGCCCTCGCCGATCGTGGTGCAGCAGGCAGTTGAGCGTTACAACCAACTCTCCAACGAGGGCCCGTCGTACTACATGTGGCGCATTCTCGACCAGGGCCGTGAGCCGCTGCGTGAAAAACTGGCCGCCCTTGCAGGCACGCCCGCCGGCGAAATCGCCATCAACCGCAACTCAACCGAGGCGTTGAACACGGTGATCTACGGGCTCGACCTCAAGGCCGGCGACGAAGTCATCGGCTGCAAGCAGGATTACCCGCACATGATCGAGGCCTACCGTCAGCGCGCCATGCGCGAGGGCATCGTCTACAAGCAACTCAGCTTCGATTTCCCCATAGAGGACGATGCGGTCATTGTGAAGGCATATGCGGACGCCATCACCCCGCGCACAAAGCTCATTCACGTCACCCACATGGTCAACTGGGTGGGGCAGACCATGCCGGTGCGCAAGATAGCCGACGTAGCCCACGCGCACGGCATCGAAGTCCTGTGCGATGGCGCGCATTCCTTTGGCCTGCTCGACTTCAAAATTCCCGATCTCGGCTGCGACTACTTCGGCACCAGCCTGCACAAGTTTCTATCCGCGCCCATCGGCACCGGCATGCTTTGGATCAAATCCGACAAAATAGAAAAGATCTGGCCGCTGGTCTGCAATGACCGCCCACGCTCCGGCGACATCCGCAAGTTTGAGGACCTGGGCACGCGCAGTTTCCCGCTCGAGCAGGGCATCGGGGAAGCACTCAACTTCCACAACGGCATCGGCCCGGCTCGCAAGCAGGCCCGCATCGGTTATTTGAAGAACTACTGGGCATCGCGCGCGCAGTCCATGCCTAAGGTGAAGCTGCACACCTCGCTCAACCTCAAATACTCATGCGCCATTTGCGGCGTGAGCGTGGACGGTATGACGCCGGCGGAACTCGAGAACGCGCTGTTCGACCGCTACAAGATTCACACCGTCGGCATTGTGTGGGAGAACATCAAGTGCGTGCGCGTCACGCCGCACGTGTACACGTCCATCGCCGACCTCGACAAGCTGGTGCGGGCGCTCCAGGAGATCAGTTCGAAGGCCTGATATGCTTCGCACGGGTTGCCGATGAAGCTGTTTGCAGATTCGCAGTTGGAAACGCGAGACCTCGGCAATGCGCTCGAGTTTGTTCTCACGCGAAACTACGGATTCGTAGAAAATCTCGCCGCCCCCGCCGTGATTGGCGGCTTCGTGATCTATTCCTGGGAGGAGAGAAGCACCATCGCAATGCTCTTCGCCGCACTGGGACTGATCGGTTTGTTCATTAATTGGATTCAGGGCCGGGAAACTGTTTTGCGCGTGAGCCAGATGGAGGTTGTCGCGCGAGGGAATCTCGATAGCTGGCTTACCAGCGAAATAACAATGCCCGTGAATGAAATCACTTCAATGGGCTGGAGTGCGGGGGGCGAGGACGACAGTGGCGGACTTTACGTTGCCACCGGATGGAAGCTCCCGTACGTCCTGCCGGGTGCCAGCGAGCAACAGGGCCGCGCGATTATGGCCGCAATTGCGGAAAAATTCCCTGACTTTCCGGTTTCGGACAAATCACCGGCGTCGATGCTATTTGGCGACGAAAGCGGCATCACGACACTGGGTCTCTCTGCATCGGAACGAAACGCGACAGGCAGCGAACCCCGCTGAGACCGCTATCCTTCAAACTCCCCCAGTGCCAGGCGCAGTTCGTGGGACTCGCTCCAGGCGATACGCAGGCCGCTCGAGACTGGCCGGCGCCCCAGCAATCTCACCGCCGCCAGGGACCATCTCATTTGCCATGGCGCCGATCCGCTTGGCCAGAGTTGCGACAGCGGCGTGGCCACGCCCTTGGCGTTGGGGTGATACACGCGCTCGTCCCAGGTGCGCGACCCGAGCGGAAATTCCGGATAGTCGCGGATGGCATCGATGGCCGAACGCAGGATGCGGTGTTTCCACGGCTCGGCGTATTGCGGCATGAACAAAATCTTGCTGCGCTTTTCGCGGCGGATCTCGTGCACAAACTCCGTGAAGCTGGTCGCGTTGGTGAGATTAATGTTGGCGTTGGGCTCCACGCCATGCCGGTCGCCGCCTGATATCAGGAGCATGTCCCACTGCGCAGCCAGTTGCCGCACGGCCCGGTTTTCATCCCAGTTGCGCAGGCCGTTCAATTCCAGGGCGTGCAGGAAATGACCATTCTTCTCCAGGAACTGGTTCACGAGAGAATTGTGTTTCTCTCGACCGACCATGAACAGATCCCACATCGGATGATTAAAGATCACCATCACGTTGGGTTCGTCGTTTAATGCCGCCAGGATTTCCGTAAGCCGTTCGTCGTCGGGATGGGCTCTGAACTCGGCGAGCGTCGTCATCCACTCCTGGGCCTTTGCGCTGGGCAGGTTGTGAACGCCGAAATGAAAGTCCTGCACGCCCGCATACGGTGCGCTCCACTCCACCGACATCGGGATCTGGCGCGCGCTGGGCACGGTCCGCAGAAGCACGGGAGCCTTGATGTTGTCGTGGTCGGTGATCGACACCATGGACGTCAGGTCCAGGTCTTCAATTTGCCGGCTCTCCAACTCGAACGCCAGCTTGGGAGTCAAGGGCGGGGTCCAGTATGCAGCCGCATAATTCGGGCGCAAGCCGTGGTTAGCTTCCGAGCGTTGCTCCATGCGCGCCAGCAGCGGGCGAAACAACGAATACCGGTTGCCGACGTTGGCCAGAAAACTGAGGGTTTCCTTCGACTGATTGGTATGGCTGTGCAGCGACACGCCGGTACGATACCCCTGCGCAGCACGCTGGTCACACCAAAGGTATGAGATGGTCGAATTGGCCATTCTTCCCCCTTAAGTCCCCGTAACGTTGTTTCTTTTCGTCTTAGTGTCGACCGACCAGCCTAAACGCCAAATGAAAACGAAGCCAATACGGCTTCAATTTCCACAGGTAATTCACAGAGTCAGCAGATGAGCCTAGAAGAACGGGAAGAATGCCAGAGCATTTCTCGGGCGCATATTTCATTCATCAACAAATAAGCCATGAAAAAAGGGGCGGGTACCCCACCGCAAGACTATCTCATCGGGTCGATTTCGCATGCACAACTTTTGGATCATTCGATGAAGTTGCCGTCATCTACTTTCGGGTCTTGGCCAGCTCCGGTCCGAGAAAATCCTCCATGGTTACGCCCGACATCAGGTCCGGTTCGGGAGTTGGGTGTCCACGAAGCTTGCCGCTCGCTTCGGGAGTCAGGTGGTTCTCCGTCAGACCCTGGCGCAAAGTCTCAAAGGCCTCCTCCGGCGTGTCGGCATAATGGAACAGTTCAAGATCCTTGGGAGAAATAGCTCCCGTATCCACGAGCGCCTGGAGGTTGAACACCTTCTTCCAGTATTCCGAGCCGTACACCACGACCGTGATCTTTTTGGCCAGCTTGTGGGTCTGCGCAAGCGTGAGGACCTCGAACATCTCGTCCAGAGTGCCGAATCCCCCTGGGAAGACCACCAGCGCCTTGGAGAGATAGGCGAACCACAGCTTGCGCATGAAGAAGTAGTGAAATTCAAAATTGAGCGAGGGCGTGATGTAAGGATTGGGGGCTTGCTCGAAGGGCAAGCGGATGTTGAGCCCGATGGTTTTGCCGCCCGCTTCGTGCGCGCCGCGGTTGGCCGCCTCCATGATGCCCGGGCCGCCTCCTGAAGTCACCACGAACCGATGCCGCCGCGAAGGAATGTTCTTTGCCCAGAGCGTCAGCAGTTGCGCCAGGCGGCGGGCGTCTTCATAGTAGCGAGCCATCTCCACCGCGGCCACGGCGCGTTTGCGCTGCAGGTCGGTGGCCGTGCCTTCCACGATCTGGGGGATACTGGCCGGCTGTTCTTCGCTGGGTGCGGGACGGGTCGAGCCGGTGTTCTCCAGCAGTTCCAGGGCCAGGTCGGCTTCCTCGTGCCCGCGGAAGCGCGCCGAACCGAAAAACACCACAGTGTCCTGGATCTGTTCCTTCCGAAAACGAGAAAGGGGCTCAACATATTCGGCCACGATGCGGATCAGGCGCCCGTCGGCGCTGTTCAGGAACGCGGAATTCTCGTAGGCCAGCGGAGCGCGGTCAAGCGGCGGCGGGCAGTCCCCGGAAGGCTTTGAAGTCCCTGATCTTTCAGACTCCTCGGCCCCAGTTCCACTCTCGCGGTCTTTGATGTCTGATCTCTGATCCCTGATCTCTGATCCCTGACTTTCGTCTTTCATGCCTTACCCGTCCCGATGGCGGACCGCGTCGCGGAACGCAATCCAGAGATTCAATAGCCCCAGGCCCGATATGATGCCCCGCACGGCTCCATGGGCCGCATAGACGCCAAGCGTAGGAAAACGCAAGAACAAGGGGTTCTGGTCCCAGAACATGTGCCACCACGGAGCAATGCATACGGCCAGACCGATATACATGCGGAGGAGTACACGCAGGAACAGCTCGCCGCGTTCCAGCCAGCGGGGGATGCGCTGCGGGGCGGGGCGGGCGGGTGCTGGTGGTAAAGAGGGATCAGGCACAGGGTCAACAACAGCCGCGGACACAGGAGCCGGGCTCGCGGGCAAAGGAGGCGATGTCATTTCCGGCCGCTGGGACATTCCGTCGATACGCTTGCCATCCGCACTCGCTGCCATACGCACGATTTTGGTTAGATGCAAAACCGTGACCGGGCTCCAGGACGGCTATTCAAACGGTAACACAGGGCGGGGTTGCGGCGGCGCGCCGACAGGTGGGCACCAGACGGCCCCGACAAGCCGCCCGCTCTCACTGGCCGATGAGCATCAGGGGATCGGGCGCCACCCGGCAGGTCTCCCGGGCGGACACTTTCCAGGTACTTCCATCGTCATAGGTTATCGATTGCAGGTAGACCATGCCTGCCGAGGTGAACCCGGGCAGGCGGATATCGCCCGAAACGCCCGGCTCGCCCCAATTCTGCAGGTCCACTGAGATGGTTCTTTTCACGTTCGCTGCATTTACACCGGAGTCTCCGTCCAGAGGCTGCATCCGTGCCTTCCCGTTCGATCCTTGAACGGTCACGGTGGCGGAGACCATCCGCCGACCGGAATCGGCCGGGCGCAGTTCATTCAGGAACAGGCGCAGGCGTTGTGCGAACACGTGGCGCTTCACGCCATCCTTGTCCACCGCAACCATCCCGCCGCCAACACCTTGGTGTACTCGCATATCGATCGGGCACACGGGCGCCAGCGGCGTCTTGCATACCGTGGTGGGAGGCTTCCCCGGCTCGGTGGTGCTTTCACACGTGAACGAGGCGGCATCGGGATGAAGCGTAGGCTGATTGCCCGCTGTCGGCGCAGTCTGCGCCAGCCCCGAAAGACCGCTCAAGAAAAGGAAAAGGCTAATACCGGCAGCGACTCGCATACGGATACCTCCTGCAAATCGGGCACAACCAAACGATACTCCTGTTGATTGCGCGACAGCAACACTTGGCGGACCGCAAACCTCGCGTCGCACAACCTCCTGGAACGCGCAATTCTGCCGCACTTGCAGGAGATTTGTCCGCCCGCGATCCATGGGCCCTCCGGCCAGCATGATAGCTTGAGGTCAATCCTGCGAAATCACGCCGGCCAGCCGACGATGCGCATTGCCCTGTTCACCGAGACTTTCATTCCCAAGATTGACGGCATTGTCACTACCCTCAGCGAGACCGTCCGGCAACTGAAGAGTCTCGGCCACGAGGTTCTGGTATTCGCCCCCGACGGCGGAATCGCCGAGTTCGAGGGCGCGCGCATTATCGGCATGAAAGGGCAGTCCTTCGCGCTTTACCCCGAGTTGCGGCTTTCGCTTCCGCGGCGCTCCATGCGCGGGCAACTCCAGGAATTCCAACCCGATTTGCTCCACGTCGCCGACCCGGCCCTGCTGGGAGTTGCCGCTCTCTATTACGCCGGCGGCGGCAATGGTGGCGCGCTGCAACTGCCCTTGCTGATCTCGTATCACACTGACCTGCCGGCCTATCTGCACCACTACAAGTTGGACTTCCTGGAGTCTTACATCTGGCGCATCATGCGCATCCGGCACAACCGCGCCACCCTTAACTTGTGCACCTCTCAGGCCATGCTGGACCAGTTGCAGCACCACGGGATCAAGCGCCTGGCCTTGTGGCCCGGAGGAGTGGATACGGCGCGCTTTCACCCCGATCGCCATTCTCCATCCATGCGTTCCCGGTTGACCGACGGCCATCCCGAGAGCCCCTTGCTGGTGTACGTGGGCCGGCTCTCCGCCGAAAAGGACATCGAGCGGCTCAAGCCCATCCTCGAAGCGCTGCCCGGCGCTCGCCTGGCGCTGATCGGCGACGGCCCACACCGCAAGACCCTCCAAGAGCACTTTGAGGGGATGCCGGTTTACATGCCAGGTTTCTTGCATGGCGAGGAACTGGCCGCGGCCTACGCCTCCAGCGATGTGTTCGTGATGCCCTCGCGCACCGAGACCTTGGGCCTGGTGGTATTGGAGGCCATGTCTTCCGGACTTCCCGTGGTGGGCGCACACGCCGGCGGTATCCCGGAGATGATCGTTCACGGGGTGACCGGCTCCCTATTCGATACGGAGGCCCACGCCATCGAAGCCATCCGCTCGCTGCTTGTTTCTCCTGAAAAGAGAAATGCGATGGGCAGGGCTGCGCGGGCGCATGCCGCCGAGCATAGCTGGAAGGCAGCCACCTTGCGGCTCATTGAGCATTACAAAACCGCGTGCGCGACGCAGAACCTGGTTCCGAACTCTGGCCCGCCTGCGGCACACCCCGGCTTGCGTTTCCGCGCCGGCAACTTCGCCCGCAGGTCGACGATGTACGCCATCCGCAAGCTGCTGCCGTGAAAGAAACAGGGTTTACGGAATAGGCATTGGGAATAGGAAATAGGGATCGGGAGAGCAGCCAGGAGGCTCACTGCGCCGTCTACGGGACTGTGGGTTTCTGCGATCGGCTTCCCAGGGCTGAAAAGCGCCGGCCTAAGAAATCATGCGCCTACGGCGGCGGTTCCAGCCGAATCGAAAATGTCGGTCTGGCCGCATTTCAGCAAGTTTCATGGCTTGCGGACCCTAAATGGCAATTCAGCGGGTTCATCACCCGGAATCTGAAGGTCACTCTCATTTTGCGGTTCGGATTTGGGCGGTGTTGAGGTTGCTGCGAACCATCATCGAGGAGATGCGCGGGACCGAGAGGCGCGATGATAATATGCTGGCGCATGAGACATCGGCACCCCAGCCTGCTGAAGTTCTTCCTCATTTTTCTGTTTGTCATTCTCCTAAGCCCCGCATGCCGGGCAGCGGAGCGGGTTCCCGACAAAACGGTGGTGCTCACTCTGGATGACGCGGTCAAATCGCAAATCCAGTTTGTCGCCCCGCTGCTCGAACAGATGGGATTCAAGGCAACGTTCTTCATCTCCCATGCGTGGATGGACGACAAGGAGCATTTCCTCAGCTGGGAAGATGTGGCCGAACTCCATCGCCGCGGATTCGAGATTGGCAATCACACCTGGACCCACGCCGTGTTCGACAAGCCGGAGCAGGGGCAGAAGCTGGGGGCCGAGCTACAGCAGATCGATGAAGCACTCGCGCGTGTTGGGATTCCAAAGCCCATCAGCTTCGGGTGGCCCGGCGATAACTTCGGACCCGAAGCCCTGGAACAGTTGCGGCTGCACGGAATCAAGCTGGCTCGGCGCGGCATGCAGCCGGAAGTGCCCTATGGCGAAATCCAGGTAGGCCCGCTGCTCGAGCCAACCCGCAACTCGCCGCTTCTCATTCCCACCACGGGCGATGCATATCCTGACTGGACGCTGGAGCACTTCAAGAAAGTCGTCGCCGGCGCAAAGGATGGCAAAATCGTCGTTCTCCAATTCCATGGCGTGCCCGAGATCGTGCATCCGTGGGTGAACACGCCGCCCGAGATGTTCCGCCAGTACATGGCGTATCTCAAGGAGAACGGATACCGCGTGATCGCGATGCGCGACCTGCTGCCTTATTTCGACTGGTCCCATCTGCCCGCCGATCCGATGGCTAAAGAGCGGGTATCCTCGGCGCGGAAGAAATGATCGACAGCCAGAGCCGGACGGAAAATGCGTGTGCTCTTGTTGACTTCACCGCGGCTGTTGCATCATGGCTGGATGATTTCCGCACGTTACAGCGTCTGTGTGGTGTGTGCAGTGGCAGCGATGGTTCTACCTCGGGCGGCAGTGTCGCAGCGCGTGTTCGATGTGAAGGACTATGGCGCAACGGGCCGCAAGAGCGACGATGCGCGGCCTGCCATTCAGAAAGCCATTGACGCTTGCGGCAAAGTGGGTGGTGGGCGGGTGTATGTTCCGTCTGGCGATTACACGTCAGGACAATTGCATCTGCGCTCCGGCGTACGGTTGTATCTCGAGGCGGGCGCGACCATCTACGCAACGCTCGATGGAAGCCAGTATGACGATGCGCGCAAGGCAGCGCTGATCTATGGCGAGGACCTGCACGACATCGCGCTCGAAGGCGCGGGCACGGTGGACGGACAGGCGAGCTACGAGTGGCACTTGAACACCATCACGGATCATTACATTCTGCCCAATCAACGGCAGATGGAAGCCGCGGGGAAGCCGCTAATGCGCTCGTTTCCGGCGGGATACGGGAAGGAAACCGTGTATCCGCGCATGGTCCTGCTGCTGCGCTGCGTAGATGTGCGCATTGCGGGGCTGAAGTTCCTGCGCTCGCGGAGCTGGACCATCAATCCTTACGCGTGCAGGCGGCTGGTGATCGACGGCGTATACATTTACTCAGCCGAAAAAGAAGCGGTGTGGGCTGACGGCATCGATCCCGATGGCTGCCAGGATGTGCGCATCGCGAACTGCACCATCGAGACCGGCGATGACGCGATCTGCTTTTACTCGACGGCCGCATGGGGTCCCGTGATGCCGACCGAGAACGTGACCGTGACCAACAGCCGGCTTTCGTCGTCCTCGAGCGCCATCAAGTTCTGCGACGGCAACAGCAAAGCGGTTCGGCACGTGACCATCAGCAACGTGGTCATCACGAATTCGAATCGCGGCCTGGCGTTCATGGTGTTCGACGGCGGCATCGTGGAAGACGTGGTGATCGATAATGTGACCATCGATTGCCGGCGCTTCGACTGGTTCTGGTGGGGCGATGGCGATCCCATTCATTTCAATATCAAGCGGCGCAGCGAGATTGATGGCCGCCATTATGAGAACGAGCCCGCCGCGGGCATCATCCGAAATGTGACCATCAGCAATGTGATTGCGCATGGGCAGGGGACATCCGCTATGAATGGGCATCCGGACAGTTGGCTCGATGGGATCCGGTTCAACCATGTGCGGCTGTTTGTGTCGCACGCGGCTGACGCGCCATATGAAAATACCGCCGCGGCGATGACGTTGAAGTATGCGCGGGATGTGGCGATGAAGGATGTCGAGGTCCGCTGGGAAGAGCCGCACGCGGCTACCTGGCAATCCGGACTTGTAGTTGAGCAGGTGCAGGATCTTCAACTCGAGGACATGAGAATTGACGCCGCGCCTGGATCCGATCAGCCGGTGCTGCGGCTGAACGATGTGAACGGCGTGATCGTGCGGCAATCGCGGATCGCATCGGTGCACGTTGCGGGCGCAAAGAGCCGGGGCGTGCGGCTGGTCGAGACGCATGCGAAGATCACAGCAGATCCGGACGTAGAGCCGGTCACGTTTAAATGAGCCAATCGGTAGCGATCCGCACAGAACTCTGAACATCCGGGAACATCCCAGGCAAGTTATTTGCGCAATGCTTCGTTATCCCGGGAATTCCGATTTCTTGACCAAACGTTCAACCAGCCCTGGAGAGAGGTGGAAGGTGGTCCTGCTCAGGCGATCCAGTGCGGACTTTATATCGATCAATCCGAGCGAGGCTGCATCGCGAAGCACACCGATCGTGCCCACAACTGCAAGCCCACGCTCTTCCGCAATGCGTCTGCCCTTGAGTTCGTCCACGATAAGGAGTTGCGCATTGAGTTCTTCGGCGAGTGCGATCGCGTCCCGCTTTCCCGCATCCAGCTTCAACAGCGCCGGATCCGAAATCTTTAGCGGAGAACGGACTTCCATCCACGATGGTGGTTGGCTCATCCAATCGCGCACTTCCACGGGCGCATTTGCATGCAGAAGTTCGTTTTGTACAGAAGAAGGAATGATCACGTGTGTGTAGAGTGACGGCAGAGCGTCAATGCACCCAATCACAATCAAGTAGTTGAGAGGGGTGGTATCTGCGATTACAATCATTCCGGTTTGAGGCGAACTGTTCCACCCTGCTCACGAACCCTCTGCGAGGTTGCCAGATCCCGCTCCGAATCCTCGAAAGAATACGGCAACCAGGCACGATGCTCCTTGAGAAACGCATGAACTTCCATGCGAGATTGCAACCCTAGCATCAGCCCGATCTCCGCCTCAGACAGCTTTTCGCTTCGATATCCTTCCAGTGCCAGGGCTTCGAGTGCGGCCCGCGACAAGTCCTTGCCGGAAGCAATCTGACCGGCCAATTCGTCCGGAATGTTAAGGTTCACCTGCACGATTTGAGGTTAGCACCAAAAGACAAAGTTTGCGTTTTCCCATTCATTCCAGGCCGATCACCAACGCTTCGCGGGTCTTGTCGTGTTCGGGTGTGCGGCCTTCTTCCCACAGTCGCCGGGCACGCTCTTCGCCGTCGAGCACGCGAAATACGCCTTCGGCTAGCGCTTGCAGTTCGTCTTCTCCGGGGTACACGGCGACAGGGGCGATCCAGTCGATGTATGCGCGCAGCTTGGTGACCAGGCGCTCGGAATACGCCATGCCGCCGGTCAAGAGCACTGCATCCATGCGCCCTTGGAGGACGGCGGCCATGGCGCCGGCTTCTTTCGCCACCTGGTAGAGCATGGACTCGTAGACGGCGGAGGCACGCTCGTCGCCGGCATTGATCCGCCGTTCCACTTCTTTCAGGTCGCGCGTGCCCAGGTAGGCGAAGAGGCCGCCTTCGCCAAAGACTTTCCGGTCGAGCTGTTTCTGGGTGAAGGCTCCGCTGCTGGCCACCTTGATGAGTTCTCGCACGGGGAGCGAGCCGGTGCGGTCGGGGCCGAAGGGACCCTCCTCGGGCGTGTTGTTGTCGATCATGCGCCCGTCGCGGTGCGCAGAAACGGTGATGCCGCTGCCGAGATGAATGACGACCATGCGCAAATCGGCGTAGGCGCGGCCGCATTCGCGGGCATAGCGGCGGGCCACCGCCTTGGTGTTCAGCACGTGACCCACGGCTGAGCGGTGAACGAGCGGCGATCCAGACAAGCGCGCGCACGCCTGCCATTCGTCGACGGTGACGGGGTCAACGATGTAGGCGTTCACCCCGGCTGCACGAGCGAAGCGGAGGGCCAGTACCGCGCCGAGGTTGCTGGCGTGCTCGCCCCGCAACGCCCGGCGCAGTTCCTCGATCATGGCGTCATCGACGAGGTAAGTTCCGCAAGGCAGTGGAGGCAAAAAGCCTCCCCGTCCGGCCACCGCCGCAAACTGGCGCGCATCGAACCCCGCATGTTTCAATGCCTCGGCGATCAACCCGGCACGAAAATCGGCCTGCGCCAGAGGGGACCTGCCGCGAAACTGCTCCAACTCGGCATCCCCGTGCAGAGCCGAGCTCACCCATTCGGCGCGCGCCTTCGAAAAGACGCCGAACTTGGTGGAGGTCGATCCCGGGTTGATGACCAGCACGCGGCTGCTCTGGGTGGACACACGAATCTCCTGGAACCAGATCGAGTCTATCCGGCGGGCGCATGGGCGGGCTGTGCGATAGGGCACTTGACCTTCAGCGGCGCTTCGCGCAATCCGCAGGTTTGGGGCGGTGATGAGCGCGACATTTATTATTCTTGGGGTTTCTTGAGGAAGGGAGATCGCAGAGATGACCCGCGACAGGTTTGTGTCAACCGTATTTGCTCTCGCCTTTATGGCCGGCTATTCCGGCATGCAAAAATCGTCCGCTACGCCGGCGCCTGCCGAGCCGGGCGCGTACGGCCAGGAGCGCTGGGAAATTCCTCCCGGGGAATTCAACGAGATTCAGCGCCGCGGCTTTCATGACGGCGTGGAAGGTGCGCGGCGCGATTACGGGAATCACCGCAATCCCGACGTAGACAACCGCGAAGAGTTCCGCCATCCCGACGTGCCGCCTGAATTGCGCGAGCCGTACCGGGAGGCATTTCGGCGCGGGTACCGGGAGGCGGCATCGCACCTGTGGGGCGGGCGGGAGGCTCCGCCGCCGGTGGCCGAGTATCAGCATCAGGACTGGGATCGCTGGGGCATGCGCGGCCTCGAGAGCGATGCCGAGCACCGCGGGTATCGCGAAGGCATGGAAGAGGCGCGCCGGGATGTCCAGTCCAATCGCAACCAGGATCCTGACGACCAGCCGCAGTTCCGCAATCCGCCGGTTCCTCCGCCGCTCGCGGATGAATACCGCGAGGGCTTCATGCGCGGCTACGAAGTGGCGATCTCACAACTGACGGGGGGACAGCCGTGGGAGAACCGCGGGGCCGACATGGACCGCTGGGAGGCGCCGGACCGCTTTAGCGAGTGGCAACGGCGGGGATTCCATGACGGGATCGAAGGGGCGAAGCACGATTTTGGCAATCACCGCCGGCCCAACGTGGCCAACCGGGAAGAATATCGTGAACCGCGGGTTCCGGGGGAGTTCCGGCACGAGTACCGCCAAGGCTTCCGGCGCGGGTACGAGATCGCCGCTTCGCGCCTGTGGGGCGGGATGTAGCGGGATCAGGTCGAGCTAGGCCTTTACCAAGTGGGTATCATTCGCTGCCAGGGATTCCGCGGTCACGATGTGATGGCGCACGTAGTTGTAGGGCGGAACGATATGGCCGCGGAGAAGCGCGATTCCCAGTTGAATGAGGCGCGGGCCGTATGTTTCGGCGCCATGCGAGATCGAGCCGATGATCGCGCTGGTTTCTTTGCGCAGTTCATCGAGGACCTCGGGAATGCAGTCCTGGCCGGCGATGGCGAAGTCGGATTCGCGGCCTGACTGGCGGGCTGCGTCGAGCACGCCCAGTGCGCTCGAGTCAGTGGAAGCAGCAACCAGGATCCGCTGCCCGCGGCGATGGTTGCGCAGAAACTCCGAAACCGCAACGAAGCTGGGCTGGCGCATGCCGCGGCCCTCGAGGCGCAGAAAGTTGGTGGAGGGGATCTGGTCCAGGCGCTCGCGCATGCCCTCGAACGCGCCCGCGATGCGGCTCTGCACAAAGCTGCCGGCCTCTGAGAATCCGATGCCGAGGACCCAGTCCACTTTGCCCTTCCACTTGGTGATGGCATATTGGGCCAGCAGCACGCCGGCCTCGTATCCCACTTCGAAATTGTCAACGCCGAAGTAGGTGGCATTGGGGTGCGGCACGTCGATGGCGACAAGGGGAATTTCGGCCTTCTTGAAGATGTGGGCGACGTGGGGTGCGACGTGCTCTTCGACCTGGAATTCGAGCACCAAGTCGACGCGCTGGCGCACGAACTCTTCGGCATTCTTGATGGCGACGTCGGGATCGTAGCGATTGTCGAGTTGGAGCAGTTCGACGCCGGCTGCGGCAGAGGCGGCGGCGATGCTGTTGGCCACGGCGACGGAGAAGGGCATTTCCGCGCTCTGGGCGGCGAAGCCGAAGCGCAGGCGTCGGGGGCGGGAAACCAGGCGGTATTGGCCACTTTGGCCCTGGGCCACGTATCCGCGATGCACCAGCGTTTTCAGGATGCGATAGACGCTGGTTTTGGAGATGTTGGTCTGCTGGTAGACATCCTCCAGCGCGATGGGACCGTTGGTCTGCTCCAGCAGTTCGAGAACGTCGAGCGCTTTGGAGAGGATGGGGATCAGGTAGAGCCGCTTGATCTTCGGTTTGGTCAACCTGCCGTTCCTCCGTGCAATGCCGGCTGCGCCCTCGACTGGTTCCGACATGATCATCCTAATGCAAAATCAGAGGAAAGGTGTTGCAAACCCACCCACGCACGCGGATCGAGGCCATCAAAAGTCACAATCCGGCAAAGGCCCGTGAGACCACCACCTCAGTTCCTTGTTACTGGTCCCCTGTTTACGCGTACGACGTGACGGCTGCCATTTTGCCGCCGCGTTCGGCCGTGATGCGCTGCACGTAGCCGCTCTCTGCCAGCGCTGCCAACGGGTCTTCGGGTAGGCCTCGCGCGAGCCGCCATTCCTTCACCAGCGGCCGGACATCATGCCAGAATGCGCCGCGGAACAGCTCTTCGGCGGCCACCAGCTCGCACTTGTCCTGCAGGACTTCGAGTTGCTGGCGATCGACGAGCGCCGCCTTCAGCCACAACTCCTGGGCGGCCACGACGGTTTGCACCATGGCCTCCATCTTGCCCTTCAGGTTATGGCTCTGGTCGATCATGAACGCAATTTCCTTGAGTGCCTCGCGTCCGGACAGGTGAATTTCGTGGAAGATCCTGAAGATCTGGTAGGGATCGATGGAACCGAGGGTAAGGTCGTCGTCGGCATAGCGGCGATCGTTGAAGTGGAATCCGCCCAGCAAGTCAATGTGCAGCAGCCAGGCCACGATCTGCTCGATGTTTTGAGTGGCGTAGTGGTGGCCGGTATCGACGAGCACGCGGGCCTGCGGTCCGGCGGTCCGGGCGAGGTGCGCCGACATGCCCCAGTCGGCGATGTCGGTGTGATAGAACGCGGGCTCGAAAGGCTTGTACTCCACCAGCAGGCGCTGGTTGGGACCGAGCTCGGCATGGGTGCGTGCGAGCGCCTCTTCCAGCCAGCCAATCCGGTTGCGAATGCTTTGCGTGCCGGGGTAGTTGGAGCCGTCGGGCAGCCACAGGGAAACGTCGCGCGAACCAAGCTTGCGGGCGATGACGACCGAGTCCAGCATGTGGGCTACAGCGCGTTCACGAATCTCGGCCGAGGGATTGCACAGCGAGCCGTATTTGAATTCCTGATCCTGGAAGAGGTTTGGATTGATGGATCCGGAGGTGACGCCGTAGCGGCGCTCCAGGCCGCGCACGTTGTCCGCGTCGGCGATCCCGTTAGGAAGATCCCACAGCACGTGCAGGGCGAGGGTGGGGGTTACCCCAGTGAGCTTGTGTACCTGGCCGGCGTCGCTGAACTTCTCCTCCAGGGTGGAAGCTGCGGCGGCCTGAAAGAACTTGCCGAATCGGGTGCCGGTATTGGCGAAACCCCAGGAGGGGATTTCGATCTGAAATGAATCAAGAGCGTGAAAGGCCAATTCCTGGAGAGTTGATTCGGATTTCTTATGATTCCCTGCCTTGCCCATAACTTCTCCAATCCGGTGCTTTGTCCGAGAACCGGGTATGACCCGACGTGTGCTGAAGGTCGAGCCTCCGATTGCGGGGCAAATCGTTTCACCTGATGCTTTCCAGTATGCTTCAGCGGCGAGAAAGAGCGTGCCGCGATCGGCCTGGGAAGAGGATTCCGGGTGTGGTTTTTTCCCTCTGCCAGGTTGAAAACTGGGGTGCTGGACCCGAATGCTCCCGTTGGGTCTCGCATCCTAGCGCAAACAGGATGCATTTGTCTAATGCAACTTATTTCTATCCGAATTCACGCGGTCACCGCAATGAGGGCAAGACATGTTGTCTGCGCGACGGAGGGCCGATCGGTAGAGCCGGGCCTGTGATTTATTACCAGACGTTCCCGGAAAGTCTCGTGCGTTGAGCGCTGGGAAAAGAAAAACGGGTACAAAGCGAGCATCTGAAACTGCCCACCGACGCCTTACTCGCGGCCAGCCAACAGTCGGACACATTTTCAAATGAGAAACAAAATTCTACTTGACAAACGTTCCTTACTCTAGCTAGCTTCGCAGAGCATCAGGCTCAGGTCCCTTTCTGCCTTCTTCAAAAAAGGCCGGAGTGGGCTTTCTCGAACGCAAACGCCGAAGCCAGTGCACGTCACGCAAAAAGAAAGAATTGTAGGAGGTTCAGGAGATGCGATCACTTCGTATAACTCTGTGTTTCACCGTTCTTCTGATGTTGGCCGGAAGGTTGTTCGCGCAGGCGGGAGCCACCGGTAACATCCTGGGGACAGTCACGGACACCAGCGGCGCCATCGTGCCCAATGCCAAAGTCACAGTAACCAATACCTCTACGAACCAGGATTTCCGGACCACGACCAGTTCCGCCGGTGATTTCAACGCTCCCTCCCTGAACCCCGGTCCATACAAGGTCACCGTCGAAGCGGCGGGGTTTGAAAAATTCGTCACCAGCGGCATCGTCCTCACTGTTAACCAGAAGGTGCGCGTGGATGCTGCACTGAAGCCGGGCGCCGTCACAGAGACGGTGGAAGCATCGGCACAGGCGGTGGCACTGAACACAGACAGCGCCGAGCTTTCGAACCTGGTGAGTCAACAGCAGGTGGAAGAGCTTCCGCTGAATGGCCGTAATTTCATGCAACTGCTGCTGGTGGGCGCCGG
>Ga0070717_10000763_pt1 | contig 21033 bp, 19 predicted proteins | sample LARL113metaG_FD_71366 | JGI IMG/M metagenome (GOLD analysis project Ga0070717, IMG submission 71366) | Corn, switchgrass and miscanthus rhizosphere microbial communities from Kellogg Biological Station, Michigan, USA - LAR L11-3 metaG | ecosystem: Host-associated > Plants > Roots > Rhizosphere ...
CATTCACCGCGTCCTTGATGCGGTCGACCAACAGCGGATCTTTGGTTTGAACCTTCTCCCAAGAGTACGTTTTGTATTGCACGAAGTTTGCGTTGTGATCGTAGTCGGTTTTCACCTGCTGGGCGAATGTCGCTGCGGTCAAGACAAAGAACAGCGCGATTGAAAATAACTTAGTGCTTTGTAGCTTCATGATTTCTCCTTTTGTTGAAAAGTCCTAGCGTGTTGGCTCGGTTACTACGGCTGGCCGGCACTCTTGGCTGACAGCGAATGTTTTTTCGCGGCCGCTGCTTTGGCCGTATTTTCTTCAAACTTCGACTGCGGAATCTGCATCTCGGACTTTCGCCCTTCGACCCAGATGGCGCTCAGACAATCGACGTTGCCGTACTTGTTGAAAGTAACGTCACTCTGCGCATGAGTAGTATTTGAGGAAGAGACCTCATACTCAACGAAGTCCGAGTGTGAACCGTCGGCGGCTTCGATTAACAAAAGGTTCGAGTCTGCGTCCGGCTGCGTAACTCTATAACTGCCCGCAGGCATCTTCGCGTTCCCTGCGTAAAAGGCGGAGGGCGCATCAAACGTCACGCTATCGACGATTTGCGCCATCGTGGGGATAGCGCACAGGACCGATAGCAATCCCATGGACAAAATCAATCTCTTTAAGGTGTTCATTCTGTTTTTTCCAGAAGTTTATGTGGTCTGGGCTTGCCTTTCCGGAGGAATGACGCCCCCAACCAAGCTATGCAATGGCAGTACCAAAGCTGAGCGGAGCAAAGAATCGCGGCAAGGTATTGAATGAGCGAACAAATTGAAAGGCTGCGGCCCCAATCAGCCTCTGACGAGTTTGCATTCCCCCCAAAGCTTGCGTCCCTCCTTCGACACCCAGTCGACCAGCAGTCATACCGACACAGAGGCTCTCGCAGGGATGTTGCCGTTCGCTTTGGATATGAGCCCATTTGAGTCCTCACAGCTTTGGCAGACGGGTTGCTTTTCTCAACAACGAGGAGGAATACATGCACTATTGGAAATTTCTTGCCCTTCCTGTCCTGATTGCCGCTGTGCTGAGCATTCCGAGCTCTGCGCCGGCGCAGATCTCTATCAATATCGGACCAGAACCGGTGTGCCCATATGGCTACTACGACTTCGCGCCATACAACTGCGCCCCGTACGGGTACTATGGGCCCGAATGGTTCAGTGGTGGCGTGTTCATCGGCACCGGCCCCTGGTTCCACGGTCCGCATGACTTCCAGGGTCACGTTGATAATCGCTTCGATCCGCATCACTTCGTCGCAGTTACGTAGCCGACGTGGGAATCAAGACGCCCAAGCAGATGGCCAAGGTGTTGGTTCAATTCAGCGACAGTCATCCAGAGCTCAGGCTTTCGAGGTTCATCATTCCTCAGGTCCCCGGCGACATCGCCCGCAGCAAAGCCGTTCACGGTGTAGTGGAGTCTTTTTCCAAATCCAAGAAGTACATCGTTCCCAGCGGTGGGAGCCCGATCTTTGCTGGATGCGTGGCCGCCCGTCTATTTCGGTACCGCAGGCGGACGTCTCGATCCGGCCTACAATGCGATGATATTTACCCCCGGTAACAAACCCGAGCTGCCCTTGAGCGCAGAGGAGCGAGTCGCATGGCGGCCGGCTACCGACAACTGCCACGCGGCGCAAGCTTTTGTTTCACTCTACCCACGGCGGTAGAGAACAACAAATGACACCACCGCCAGACTGCACACGGCGACGTCAAGGACGAGGCGAACGTCGCATGCGCCTCGTCCTTGCCGACTACACTAAGTCTGTGATTTCCAGATGACGTCAATTTTGTGGTCCTCCTCGACACGAAGTCTGCGTACCACTGTGATACCGTTCTTGCCAAGAAAAAACAGCGTGCCAGTATCTTCGTTCGACAAACGCTGCGTAACTCCCTGAATGGTTGCCAGTAAGTTGGGATGAGCGGGTTTAGAGTCGTCCCACACCTTATAGGTTGGATCGCTATCGACGATCGGTGTGACCGCAGCATTTGTGGATGCTGACAAGAGCGCTGTCTCTCCGAGCTTCTCCGGCGCTTCCGTACCAGTCAAGGTCGACGCGTCACCGAGTACGGGGTGTTTGCAGTGTTTGAAGCTCAGAAACGCTTCGCCTGAGCCGTCGCGGTAGCGAACCAGCGCATTGTCATTTCCGACTGACTCGACGAAATCAAATCGTGAAGGGACAACCAGTTCAGTTTCACCTAAGCGCCGAATCTTTCCCGGATCGCTCACATCGAGAGCCGTCAGCTCTGTTCCCTCCGCTGATTCGACGTAGAGCACTATCCTTCCGTCCTCGCTTTTATGCAGGTACATCGCTTCGCTGTTCGCCTGGGCTAGCACTGGCGTGTCAGAAGGCGACTGTACAACGATGGTTCTCGAGTGTGGTGGTTTATTGGTCACGGCGTTAGCGTTTATGGTAGCAGTCAACACCGCGATTACGAGGGATGCGAAGAGTTGCGTTTTCATACTGAATCTCCTACTAAATTTCCTTTCTGAGATCAGTGTGCACGCGAACATCGCACCTCGTCCAAGTAGTATTTGTTATTCCGTATTAGTGCCGTATGGATTGTAATGCTGACTGTGGGAACACTAACGAGGAGTTCCCACAAAAGGCAGCTTTCCGGTTGGGCGAGGCGCAAGTTCGAGAGAATTCGATAGCAGGAATCTATGAAACGCTCCCACATTGCCCGTGGGCGCTGGTCCGGCAGGATACGCGATCGAAAATTGTCTTGAGAGATTCAAACCGCGAACGCGTGCAATCTTCAGGGTCCCCAGCGACAGCTGATTTCGTACAGCCCACCGCGAAACGAACGTCATGCCAAGGCCCGCCTCTACCGCACTGAGCAACCCTTCCGTGGAATCGAGTTCCATTTGAATCCTCAGATCTTTTTTCAGCAGCCCGGCAGCAACGATCGCCTTCTCGACCACGCGCCGGGAGCCAGAGCCGAACTCCCGCATTAAAACCGGTTGTTGCTTCAAGGCCTCGACGTCAACCTCGTGGTCTGCCCACTCATGGCTTGCGGGAACTACTAGCACCATGTGGTCCTGCAAGAATGGTTCGATGTTGAGATCCTTACGCCTCTCCGGTCCCTCGATTAACGCGAGCTGTATCTCATGTGCCAGGAGTGCGTCTAGCATGGCTTCGGTGTTACCACTGCGGGCGATGATCCGAATGCGCGGATAGGTCTTGACAAAGCCAGCAACGAAGTTTGGAAGGAGGTATTGCCCGATTGTTTGCGAGGCGCCGACTGCCAACTCGCCAGCCTGCTCTCCCGTGGTCTCAGCAACAGCGGCAAAGGCTTGATCGGAAACCTCTCTCATTCTGTCGGCAAATGGCAGCAACACTTTGCCACCGGCCGTGAGCGAGATACGTCCTCCGCTTCGATCGAAGAGAGGAACCCCGAGTTCATCCTCGAGCGTCTTCACTTGCTGTGTGACCGCGGGCTGCGTTAACAACAACTCCTCAGCCGCGCGACTGAAGTTCAAATGATGGGCAACCGTTCGAAAGACTCGGATTCGGAAGTTTTCAAGCACGAGTGGCTAGCCTCGCTACAAGGAAACGAAAAAATCGATCGCAACCTTCATGACGAGCGATCGGTCTCTTGATTGTCGAAGCGGCTTTCCTGCCGGAGCATGGAGTATTTCGGCGCCTCCATCCAAACGCGGAAAGCCGGCCATCGCCACCAGACCAGAAGCAGGGCAAACATGATCGCTGAAATTGCGATCACAATTAGATTGATCATTTTCCTGAGTTCTCCTGCGGTGGCCCATACAAAGAACGCACGAATTCGACCAGGGCGTGTCGCTGATCTGCGCTGAGTTGGCTGCGCCACGGCGGCATTGCCGTTCCTGGCACCCCATTTTCCAAGACATCCCAAGCCCGTTTTTCTGTAGGCTTTTTGAGATGCAAGTTTGTTGGTGCTGGAGCGAGGGCACCCGCTGCCGGTCCGTTGCCCGCTCCGGTCTCCCCGTGACAACTGGCGCAAGTGGCTGCAAAAAGCGCTTTGCCCAGGACCAGATCCGCGCCTTCTTGTGTTGACGACTCGACAGGTGAAACCCGCAGGCTCTGGACGTAGGCAACCAGAGCGCGAAGATCTTCGGTGGGCAGTTGGCGCCAGGGCGGCATAGCGGATCCAGCGACTCCATTCCACAGCACGCTGCTCAATCGTTGATCGGAGAAGCGGGCAGCACTCAGGTTTGCCGGCTTCGGCAATAGACTCGCAGAAGCTTTGCCATCGCCCTTTCCGGCGGGTCCATGACACGAAGCACAATTGGCGGTAAAAACGGTTGCGCCGCGGCTCACTTCCTCCTGTAAGTCATCCGGATCCGCCGCAGGATGCAGAAGTGGTGCGCTGACGCTGTATCCTCCCGTCATGGCAATCGGAACCACAGGAGGAGTGGCTCTGGCTGAGGGCTCGCCCGGCATCGCCATGTTCGGTGTCTCAGACTGGACACTTACCGTCAGCGTCTGTCGGTCAAAACCGGAAAGTTGTCGCGCGCGTCCTAGAGATTGGAGATAGGCCAGCACATCCAAGCCTTCTTGCGTAGGCTGATTCGGAGTGCCATTAAATAGCCACGGATACGGAGGCATCACAGAATCCCGCACCACAAGCCGGGGATTGAAGAGATGAGTGAGTTGCCAGTCGGGGGTATGAAGGTTGAATTCGCGGGATAGATCCGGCCCGACGCGGCGAGTGCCCCAAAGCTGTGGATAATCATATTTCGTTTCCCATGGTTCGGTCGGCGCTCCAAAACGCCGCACATCTGCCGCGAGAGACCGGACCTGCTCCGTATGACAGTAAGCGCAACCTTCGCGTCCATAGATAACTCTGCCCCTTTGTTCGGAGGCGGTGAGCGTTGCCATGGTGACTGGAGCCACCCGCTTGATTTCATTTTCCAGTTCTTTTCCCGGAATAATCGCGAGAACGAGAAACGACAGAGTGAAGAAACCTACACCGGCGCCGAAGGCGACCACATGCGCATGGCCGAGCCAGCCGGTCCAGCTGAACTCTTGTGACGCCGTCGAGCCATTCTCGAATGCAACGATCTCTTCTGCGGCCACGGGTCTGACCGCGGACGTGACTGTCTCTGACCTTGGTCGGGAAACGAGAGCAGTCCAGAAAAGAACAAAACCCGCAAGAAAAGGGAGGCCCGAGAGTGTGCGGACCAGCCAGTAGCTTCCAACCGCGCGCACAGAATCGATCCACGGCGCGCTCGATTGCCAGACCTGAGCCTCCACGAGGCCCGCAATCGTGAGGTCGGTGACCATCAGCGTCAAGCCTATTGCAAGAAGCCAGAACGACCAATTCAACATGCGCTCGTTGTACCGTGTTCCGGGGATGCGTTGCCACATATGGGCGATGCCGCCGAGCGCGATAAAGCTTGCGAAACCGATCATTGCCAGGTGTGAGTGGCCGATGACCCAATCCGTAAAATGAATGAAGCGATTGACCGGCATCAGCGCCTGTACCGAGCCCTGCAAGCTCACTACTAGATATGAGACAACCCCAAACCAGACGAAACGCAGCGGCACGTCCCGCGAGGCGAGTCCACTGCTTCCGCGCAGAGAAAACAGCAGATTGGCGACGACCAAAATCACGTCCATGCCGAGATAAGCAGAAGCGACGATGGCGCCTTTCTGCGCAGCCATGGGGATTGCCGAATAGACGTAATGATGGGTTCCATTCAATGGGTAAATAAAGAAGAGCACCCAGAATCCCACCATCGACAGAAAATGACTGGAGATGGGTCGCCGCGTGGTGGCGGGAATTACATAGTAGGCGATGGCGATGGAAAACGGAGTCACGAAGAGGCCTACTGCATCATGAATCCAGAGGCCGCTGAATGCTGCGCCCCGCGCACCGGGAACAAGGTTAGGGACAACGTTCCCCACGGGGTACGCAAGCATCGTGAAGATAATGCCGCCGATAATGTACCAGCCACTGACATACAGGTCAGAGAGCCGAGCTCTAAAAAATGGCAGGACGAACTCGAAGACCATCAGGATAAAGGCAAGGACGACGAATGCAGCGACGACAAGCGGAAACTCCGCCCACTCCAGCGGCTGGCTGAAACCGGCAGCCACCAGCACCCATCCCGAAAGAATTACCGCAAAATTCCAGATCCAGAAGAGAAACCATCCAAGCTTGCGGCTCAAAACCGGCCGATTTGCGAGGCGCGGCACAGCATAATAAAAGAATGCCAGGAACGCGTTGCCCAGCCATCCGAAAAATATGCCTTGCGTATGGTTGTACCGAAGCCTTCCCCAGGTAAGCCATGGGTGGCTACCCAGAAATTCTGGAAAGCTGAACTTTGTGGCCACCGTAATGCCGAATAAGACCGAGATCACTAAGGTAATGAGTGACGCAAACACGTGGGCACGGATCAGATCGTATTCAATCGTCGGAAGCGCGCCTAAACCGCGGGTATTTGCTTGGTTATTTCGACTGGATAAGTTTTGTGCAAAAGTTGTCATTTACCCGCACCTTGGCCAGCATTCTTGTCTCGATCGAAACTGTTCAACATCCAACTCGCAACAGCGATCCGGTCCTCCAGCGACAGCCCGGACTCCGGGGGACCCGGTGTAAAGTTTCCCCATCCGGGCTGGGGATGGGTTACGGCCGAGGCGAGTCGAGAACGCAAATCCGGATTATCAGCCGTGGTGGAGAATCCGCGGCGATAGAAGGTGACGATTTCCTGATAGCTGGGTGCGCTGGAGCGCGTAGTCATTTCGTGACAGCCCGCGCATTGTCGTTGTGAAATTTCGTAACCCCGGTCCATCAGCGCACTCGTTTCCTGAGTGACTTCTGGAACTACCACCCCCGCGGCGGTAACTGGTTGGCGCAACGACTCTCCAAACAACTCGCGATGGTCGCGTGTTCCCCACCAGGCAAGCAGCGTTCCCAGTAGCAGCACGGAAGTCAGCAGGCCTATCGGCGGTCGCGACGGATGCTCATTCCCGAAGTTATTCGCCATAGGTTCCTTTCGGACCTTGACCAGTCCCGGCCTTTCCATTGATGGAAAACAGGTAGTCCGCAATTTTCAGTGCCTGTTCATCAGAAATATGTGCGCCGTACGTGTCCTGCATTTTCTTGACTTCACTCAGCCACGTAGCCTGGGAAAATCGCGGCTGCATCGTGATGTATCGCGGTGAATGGCAAACGACGCATGCCGTCACGAATTCATCGCGCCCAGCACCCGGCGGAAATTCCGGCTCGTCATGCGGCATCACGATGGTATGAACGGGATTGTCTGTCTTTGAATCAATCATCGATTCCATTCTTAGATCGGCGGTGCCATGATCTGCTACCTTCGTGATGTGTGATGAATGCCCGCAGCCGGCGACCAATGCCGCAAGCCCCAGCGCGAAAACCATGATTTTTGTTTTTGGGGTCATGCGTTCTTATTCCACCTTTACGTCAACTTGCTGGATTACATTCCACATAAACCCAGCGCGGTTCCATTGTTCCTTGCTCTGAGTTTCTCCCACCGCATTTGTCGCCCGAACCATGAGTCGATACTGCCCGCGGTTTCTTGGTGTCCAGGACGCCCGCCAGCGGCGCCACGAATACTTTCCGATTTCCAGATCCAGTCGAGCGTCAGCCCAGGTGTTCCCCCCGTCGGTCGACACCTCCACTCGTCGAATCCCGTAACCTGAATCAAACGCGACGCCCTCAATTTCATTCGGGATTCCGGCATGCAAGATTTCATCGGGCTCAGGACGAACGAATATGGAGCGCACATTGAATTTGTTAATCGGAACTGTGTCCGTGGCCAAATTCTGAGGGGATTCGGTGCCGTTGGGAGCGCTGGGAATGCGATAGGCTTTGTCCGTCCAGAAGTTGCTGAAGGGCTGAGGCAACACGGTGATGTCGCTAACAGCTTTTACCCAATAAGTTCCATACCAGCCGGGCACGACGAGGCGAAGGGGGAAGCCATTCACCATAGGCAAGGGTTGGTCATTCATGGCGTACGCGATCATCACTTCTCCGTCGCGTGCGTGGTCGATCGAAAGGGCCTTCACAAAGTCGGCAATAGATAGGAGTGGGGGGACGTCAAGCCCATTGAATGAGACGTCCACGGCGCCTGCCTTCACTTGGGCGCGATCCAAAATCGACTTCATGGAAACACCGGTCCATTTGGCATTTCCGCAAGCGCCATGTTTCCACTGACCGCCCGGAACGCGAGGATGGAAGAAACTGCGTGAATTGCCGGAGCATTGATTGACGGCGATGATGGAGATTGGATCGAACTTCGATCGAAGTTCGTCCACACTGAGCTGCAACGGCTGTCGGACGTGGCCGCTGACGTTGAGCCGAAAGGTTCGAAGATCAACGGAGGTCGGGATTCCTTCGAGGTGCCACCGAACGAAGAAAGCTTCGTTGGGCGTGAGGTCCTGTCGAAAATAATGGATCGGAGTTTCCAGCTGTGGCGGCCGGTCGGTAAGCAGGATCATCTCTGTTTTTTCCGGGAATCGAGCGAGGTTAGAAGGACTCGATAGAGTCCCAGCCGCAGAATTGATTCGACTGCAGGAAGCGGTCAATGCCGCGACACCGGTAGCCCCAATGAGTTGCAAGAATCCGCGCCGGTTCATGAACTAACTCCCCCACCCCCGATATCCTTAGGTATTCGACCTATCAGGGGTTTTACCAATCCGGTCATCAGTATGTCCCCGGAAACTTCTTTGACAACGAATCGAGTACGTAGCCATACACGATGAACGTGCCGACGGGCGCCGTCCATCGCCTCCGACATTCAGTTCCATTCCTCGTAAATCTTTTCTATCTTGTAATCTTCTTCAACACGCGGTCTACGAATCACGGTGAGGCCCTCGCTGCCCAACAGATACGTCGTGCCGGTTTCCTCATTGATGACTTTGTGCTTTACTTGTTTGATAGTTGCAAGAGGGGTGGGATGCGCTGGCGTCGAAACGTCCGCGACCCGATAGTCGTGCGCCACCGCGCCGCCAAGATAGCGGTAATGTGCATTAATCATCACAAGCCCGTCTGACCCAACGATTCAGTGTGGGCGGGCTCACTGAGAGTATTCGTGATCTTCAGCGTTGGGCTCTTGGGCTCGCGAAGATCGAGCTCTGCTAACTGCCCACTGTCGTGGAAGCGGACCAGCTCAGCTCGGCCTTTCAGATAGCGCACAAAATCGAATGCTCCTGCTGCCTTGAGTGGAACCGACGACGACGCCTTAATCTTTGCTGGATCCGTGACATCGAAGATGGCAAGCTGAGCGCCATTTTGCTGCTCCACGTAGAGATACGTCTCGCCCTCCCCGGCCTGGTATAGGAAGAGCGCCTGTCCCGGGGTCCGAGCCATCTCCGGAAGATCCGCGGGCTGCTCAATGATCAGATTCCCTGAGTGCGACTTGATCTCCGCTTGAACAGGTAGGGTCAGCAGGAGACCGGTAACGGCTGCTATTGCTATGTTTCCAAATCTAACTGCCTTTGTCGTTTTCATTGTTGCATCTCCTTCTACGAGTCCATGTATCGAGCCGAAATCCTCATTTGTGCCTGCATAAGGCCATGTGGAAATCATGAGTTGCCAAAATCCCGAAAGGTCCATGAACACTTCTGATTTTTGCGGTGCCATCACGCAACTGACTCGATCTTTCTCTAACCGTCGCAGCAAGTCCGGTTCCACTCGCCCGATCCAGCGAAGTGGAACTAACCGAACTGCATCGTGTAACGCGCCACCGTTGTTTCGCCAGCGCACGGCAAGCAGTGACGGCCCGTGAACACCGCCTGTCGAGCTTTGGTCACGATGGCTAGATGTGGGGCTCAGTTGCAGCTTCCGGAACGGGAAAGTTTTTCGTGGAGTATTAACCACATGCTGAAAGGCCCGGACCTGGCGTTTCCGGCCCGTGCGCAAATGACCGAAAATGGCGCACGACTGTGACGCCTGCAGTTCGACAACCTGCAACACACGCAGTTCGCTGACTTGATCGGTGGATCCAAGGTTTATCACGTTCTGGAAAGACCTGAGTCTCAAGTTGCGTGCTACTGTTTCGATGAAGCCCATGGAGAGCTTGTGTCGAGGAGAAGTGCATCATCTCGCTCGTATTGCGACCAGAAGGTACTGCACAATCGTAATGACACTCCGAGCGAAAACTTTGCGCAAACTTCCCACCCCTCCCCTGCGAATTCTTGTTTCGCGTGAGAAACGAGTGTCCTAGCTTTGGCAGGCAAATTGCGCTCGTAAGCGAAGCTTGAGCTTTAAGAACCCGTCGTAGCGACTGTTCGCTTGGCGATAATACAGAAAGAATTCTGCCGCTGCACTTGGTATAGCGGACTCCGTTCGTTCGAGACACCGCAAAATATGTTTTTCCGCGATCCATATCTAGGATTGTCCAGCCGAGAACTCCGAGTACTGAGTCCTCTTTGGATTGCCGCTTGCGTAATGGTTCTGGGTTTGGTTGGTTGCGCAGATAAACCGAAGACGCGGCTCACCGAAGTGGAGGTAGCGAAGCCGGTTCGTACAGATGTTCGTATCTACTCAGAGTGGATCGGAACCACCGTTGGATATATCGACGCCCAGATTCATTCCAAAGTCACCGGATATCTTCTGGCCCAAAACTATAAAGAAGGATCCTTGGTGAAAACAGGAGACCGTCTGTTCGAGGTTGATCCACGCCCCTTCCGGGCGGTCGTGGATCAGGCAAATGCTCAACTCAACGTTGCCAGCGCTGAACTGACTCGAGCGCGTGCAGACGTGAATGCAGCTCAAGCCGAGATCAACCGTGCTGAAGCCGCGCAGGTGAAAACCGAATTGGATGTCAAGCGTTATACACCTCTGGTGACGGATGGCACGGTAAGCCAGCAAGAGATGGATGATGCCTTTCAGTCGAACCTAGCGAATCAAGCTTCGGTTCTGGCCGCGAAGGAAAAGTACAACCACGCTCTGGCTACCGTGAAAGCCGCAGAGGCGCAGATCGAGGTCGCTCGCAGTTCTCTTCAAGGCGCCCAGCTGAACCTGGGTTACACAAAAATTAAGTCTCCCATCAACGGGATAGCGGGTATTCGAGTCGCCAACATCGGCGATCTCGTTGGAACGGATCAAAAGGCTCTTCTGACAACGGTTTCGCAAATCGATCCCATTTTCGTGCAGTTTCCGATCAGCGAACAGGAGTATTTGGGCTTGCGCCAGCTTTTCCTCACTGAAGGTTCGAGGCAAGGGGAGGACTTGGAACTAATCCTGCCGGACGGAACCGTTTACGACCATAAGGGCAAGATTGACATTATTGGACGGGAGATTGAGGCCTCAACCGGGACACTCAGGATTCGGGGTATCTTCCCGAATCCAGGAAACGTCTTGCGTCCGGGTCAATACTCCAGGATTCGAACTGCGACTCGCATCGACAGGGATGCTTTGTTGATTCCCCAGCGCGCCGTGCAGGAATTGCAGGGAGAATATGAACTTGCTGTGGTCGATGGGGATAATCGAGTCGCATTCCGCAACGTGAAAGCTTCCAACCGGGTTGGTTCCTACTGGATCATCGAGCAAGGCTTAAATGCGGATGACCGGGTTGTGATTGAAGGCCTCCAGAAAATCAAAACTGGAGAGAGGGTCAACCCCAAAGATGCCCAGCTTCCGCCCTTAACTTCGGCTCTGGCCGATGTCCGCGGGAGCGCGCTCTGATGTCAAGATTCTTCATCAATCGGCCAGTCACCGCGATCGTAATTTCGATTCTCATTGTTATTGTCGGAGTCGTGCTCGCGCAGCGCCTTCCAATCGCTCAGTTTCCGGCCATTGCCCCTCCTGAAATTGTCGTGACCACCAACTATGTCGGTGCCGACGCACTGACCATCGAGAGCGCTGTCGCAACCCCGATTGAAGAAGCGATGGCCGGCGTTGAAGGCATGCTGTACATGCGGTCATTCAATGCGAATGATGGAACGATGAAATTGCGTGTCGATTTCGATCTGAACATGGACCCCAATGTCGCGGAGGTATTTTCGGAGATCCGTGTGAATCGCGCGCTACCGCAACTCCCTCCCTCGGTCCGGAACCAGGGAGTAACCATCGCAAAATCCCATGTCAGCCCCTTGATGATCATTGCGCTTTACGCCCCGAAGGGTACCCGAGATGCAAAGTTCCTGGCGAATTACGCCAACATTAATATTGCCGATCCGCTCACGCGCGTCACGGGGATCGGTTCTATCGTCGTGCAGGGCGCCGGCGCATATGCCATGCGTCAATGGGTGAAGCCCGACCAGTTGGCCAGCCTCGGCGTGACAGTGCCCGACCTCGTCAATGCTCTTGAGCAGCAGAATACCGTTAACCCCTCAGGGCAGGTAGGTGCGGAACCTGCTCCAAGCGGGCAGGAGTTTACCTACACGATGCGTGCCCAGGGGCGCCTGGTTACCGAAGAAGACTTTGGCAATATCGTGATTCGCGAGAACCCGGACGGTTCTGTCATTCGAATGAAGGACGTTGCCCGAATCGAACTCGGAGCACAGACCTACAACGTGATCGGGCGAATGAACGACGCTCCTGCGGCGATCATCAATGTTTTTCAACTGCCGGGCTACAACGCCATTGACGCCGTCGATGGCGTCCGAAAAATGCTGGCGCAGCTCAAGAAGAAGTTTCCGGATGACGTCGACTATGTAGTTTCGCTCGACACGACCCTTTCCGTCAGAGAAGGCGTCCGCGAAATCATCACCACGCTGGCGGCGGCGCTGATATTGGTGATCTTCGTGGTATTCCTGTTCCTGCAGAATGTTCGCGCCACGCTAATCCCCGCACTGACGGTTCCAGTCTCGCTTCTCGGGACCTTTATTTTCTTTCCGATGCTGGGTTTCTCCATCAACTCCCTCTCCTTATTCGGGCTGGTCTTGGCGATTGGTCTCGTGGTCGACGATGCGATTGTCGTTGTCGAGGCCGTCGAGACAAACATAGCCGCGGGCTCAAGTCCAAAGGAAGCCTCGCTCAAGGCAATGGATCAGGTCGGTGGCCCAGTAGTCGCGATTGCCCTTATCCTTGCTGCAGTCTTTGTGCCCACCGCTTTTATTCCAGGAATCACAGGCCGTCTATATCAGCAGTTCGCCGTGACGATCGCGGTCTCTGTGGTGATCTCTGCCTTCAACGCTCTATCGCTGAGTCCCGCGCTGTGTTCTCTCCTTTTGAAGCCACGGCAGGAGTCCACCGGTTTCCTGCATCGTGTGTTTGGCGGGTTCAATCGAGTATTCGACAGAGCGACGAATCGATATGTCAGCATTTCTGGTACGCTCATCCGACAAATGGCTTTGAGCGCGCTCCTGCTGTGCGCGGTAGCTGGCGCAGCTCTTCTGGTGGGGTACAGGCTTCCTTCCGGATTTCTTCCTAGCGAAGATCAAGGTTATTTTTATTTGAATATCCAGTTGCCGGATGCGGCCTCGCTCCAGCGAACGGACGCTTTCACCAAGAAAGTAGAAGCGGTTCTCAGGAGCACGCCGGGGGTTCAGTACTACAGCACCATCGTGGGCAACAGCCTCCTTACGCAAACGAACGCCACATACAGCGCCTTCGTGTTCGTAGCGCTGAAGCCTTGGGACCAGCGCAAAAGTAAGGATACGAGCATCACAGCGGTCATGGATTCGGTCAACGATAAGCTTGACAGAATGCCGGAGGGGCGCGCCTTTGCTTTTTCACCGCCGGCTATTTCTGGGGTCGGAACTTCCGGGGGGTTTAGCTTCATGCTGGAAGACCGGGCCGGAAAATCTGTCGATTATCTCGCCGAAAATACCGATCGGTTCCTGCAATCGGCTCAAAAGCGGCCTGAGCTCGCGCGCCTGAACAGCTCATTGAACGCGAAGGTTCCTCAAGTTCTAGTTGCGGTCGATCGCGACAAAGTCTTGAAGCAGGGCGTGGAAATAAAAGACGTTTACAGCACCATTCAAACCTTCATGGGTTCCCTTTTTGTGAACTACTTCAACCGCTTCGGCCGCGCCTGGCAGGTATACATCGGTGCAGACAAGGGCTATCGCACCGAGGCTAAGGAGGTCTCGAACTTTTTTGTCCGCAACAAGAATAACGAGATGCTACCTCTCTCCTCGGTCGTTTCCATTAAGGACACGGCCGGGCCAGAATTTACTTCCCGGTTTAACGAATACCGCGCGGTGGAGATTACTGGATCTGCTGCTCCCGGCTACACCACCGCGCAAGCCATGAAGGTGCTCGAGCAAGTAGCCAATCAAGTCCTCCCGAGAGATATGGGATACGATTGGAATGCTCTTTCATATCAGCAGAACAAGGCTGCTTCTCAAGTAAGTCCCGCCGCGGTCTTCGGGTTTTCGCTTCTTGTCGTATTTCTTATCCTCGCGGCCCAGTACGAAAGCTGGGCCCTTCCATTTAGCGTTCTGCTGTGCACGCCGGTCGCCGTGTTCGGTGCTTTTGTTGCACTAAGGGTGAGGGGCTTTGAAAACGACGTCTACGCGCAAATTGGTCTTGTGATGCTGATTGGCCTCTCGGCGAAGAACGCCATACTCATCGTCGAGTTCGCAAGGTCGGAATGTCTCCGCGGAAAGAACGCGTTGGAAGCGGCGTTGGAAGGGGCCCGCATTCGCCTCCGGCCTATCTTGATGACGGCCTTTGCCTTCGTCCTCGGGACGATTCCGCTCGCGATCGCAAGCGGGGCGGGAGCGGCATCCCGGCGAATCCTCGGGACTGCGGTGATCGGCGGCATGCTCGCCGCAACCATGCTCGCCATCTTCATCATACCGGTCGCGTTTTACGCCGTGGAATCCGCCAAAGATAAGGTAAGTTCTTGGAGGAGTTCGTCGTGAAACGCGACGCCCCGATTCTTCTCCTGGCTACGATTTTCCTGTGTGGTTGCTTCCGCGGCCCAGTCTACAAAAGACCCGTGGTGCAGGTTCCTCCAACGTTTCGAGGACGAGTGAGTGCGGATTGGTTCTCGTTGGCGGATCAGGCGTGGTGGAACATCTATTCGGATCCGCTACTTGAGGACCTGATTAAGGAAGCTCTCAGGAACAACTACGATTTGCGTACCGCTATCGCGCGCACCCAAGAGGCGCGCGCGTACGTTGGCGCGGCGCGCTCGGCCTACTACCCTTCGGTAGGCTTTGACTCGGGAGTGCAACGCGATCTCGGCGTGTATAAATTCCGTCCCGCTCTGGATCTTCCAGCGGTTGGAGCTTCCAGGCATGAATTGTTTCTGGGCGGTCTTTCCACTGCCTGGGAGATTGATCTTTGGGGCCGCATTCGCAACACCGCCTCGGCGGCGAATGCGACTTATTTGGGAACTGAGGAGGCCCGCCGCGGCCTCATGCTGTCGCTTGTAAGCGACGTCGCGGCCACCTACTTCGAGCTTGTCGAACTAGATCGACGTTTGGAACTCGCTCATCAAAGCCGCGATGCCTTTCAGGCGACATATAAACTTTTCAGCGAGCGCTTTGGCGCCGGAATTGGTTCCAAACTACAGGTCACTCGCGCGGAATCGGCCTTGGCCGCAGCGCAGACTACGGTTGATGATACCGAGCGGCAGATAGCGGAAAAAGAAAACCAGATTTGTGTTCTCGTCGGTCGGAATCCCGATGCTATCAAGCGGAGTCCACCCGAATTGGGGTTGAACACTCCGCCGATTGTGCCAGCCGGAATCCCATCCCAGCTTCTGGAAAGACGCCCTGATATTCGCCAGGCCGAAGACGATCTCAGATATGCATCGGCAAATGTCGGTGTTGCGAACGCGAATTTCTTTCCCCGTATTGGCTTGACGACGCTGTTTGGACGGGTCAGCACGGATTTATCGTCGCTGACCACTGGAAACTCGGATATTTTGGCACTTGCAGCGTCGGCTTCGGGTCCCCTCTTTACAGGAGGCCGCTTGACAAAGCAACGTCGGGCCGCCAAGGCCGTCTTCGATCAGGCCAAGTCTCAGTATTCGCAGACTGTGTTGAGAGCTTTTCAAGAAGTATCGGACGCCCTCACCGCATCTCAGAAGCTGAGCGATATCGAGGAACAGCAGAAGCACCAGGTTAGGTCCCTGACTGAATCGGTCGCGATCGCGAATCGGCGATATCGGGGCGGGCTCGCCAGCTACTACGAGGTTCTGGAAGCTCAGCAGCTTCTCTATCCAGCTGAATTTTCTCTTTCCCAGACCTCGCGCGATCGGAGGCTTGTCGTTGTCCAGCTTTACAAAGCACTTGGCGGCAGTTGGAGCCTCGACGACACACAGTTTGCTAATGGCCACCGATAACTAGAATCGCAACAACCGAATACACATCCTCAGCCATTGTCAGAGTGTCCAATCGCTCCAATAATCCTGCGCGAGTTCAAGACGATGCGCCCAGCCATTTCATGACCAAGGATGAGAGGTCACTTGATGGTCCGGCGAACCGCCGAAGTCGCCATAGGCGACGTGCACGTCGCCCAGCAGAAGAAGCGAAAGTCCAAGATCTCAGCGATTCTGTTAGTAATCACTCAATTCCGCTTGGGCGACCCGCGATGGCTGAGCGCCCATACGTATGCTGCGACCGCTGATACCTGGTCGGGCGTAAGTTGAGCGCCGCCCATTGCTGGCATGGGGCTGCGATATTCCTTTGGTTGTGGCACACCATCGGTTATCGTTTTCATGATTCCGACATAGCTGCCGTCGCTCCACAGCCATTTCTTGCCCGTTAGATTAGGTCCTAAAGGAGAGCCCTCACCTTTCTCACCATGGCAGCCCGCGCAAGCCGCTCCGCCTACTTGACCCTGGTAGATGCGCTCACCAAGCGCAACCATTTCCGGGGTCGCCCCGTTGGCAACGGGAAGATTGGAGGCCGTACCGGCATCAGGATGCGTGCCCTCTGGCGGTTTCGCGGCTGCTTCCAGAGGGTTGCCAGCAGGAGCCGTTGCCCTGGGACATGGCGTGATGTTCGCTGCAACTTGTTCCGAGCCGCCGCGATAGACAATCCGGTAGATACGTCCGCGCACATCGTCGGAAACGTAGAGGGAACCGTCAGGTCCCACTGCCAGGCCTGTTGGGCGATGTTCCGCTTTGGCCGGCGACTTCATCACTCCCGCAAAACCATCAGCGAATATCTCGCACTGGCCGGATGCGCGGCCCCCGGCGAGCGCCTGAAAAACCACGTTGTAGCCGCCCTGCGCATATGGCGCTCGATCCCAGGAGCCGTGGAAGGCGATGAAGACGCCGCCGCGGTAGCGCTCCGGAAATTCCTTCTTGTCGTACAACACCATTGCGTTCGGCGCCCAATGGGCGGGAAATTCCGCAATCGGACCAATCTTGTTCGCGCATACGCCGATTGTTTTGCCGTCGCCGCCATATTCCGGCGCCAAAACCAACTTTTGCACGAACGGGTCGTCGTAGCACTCGGGCCAGCCATAATCTCCTTGTGGCTTCAAGAGCAACAACTCTTCAGCCGGCAACGTCGCCTCCTGGTCGGGTTTATACAGGTCTGGCCAATTCGCGCGGAGCTGGTCGCGTCCGTGTTGGGTCACAAACAATCGCCCGTTCGAGTCGATGGCAAAGCCTTCAGCGTTGCGGATTCCCGTGGCGAAACGTTCAGCCGTTGAAAACATTTGGTTCGTCTTATTCGCGTCATAGAGCCACACACCGCCACGCGTCTCAAGTTCGGTGCAGGGGTCCGCGCCTGGTGATTTGAGTGTTCGATTCTTGAGCTGGCAGGAATTGGTTGCGCTGGCGACATCGACATACATCTTGCCTTCGGCATCGATGATGAATGGGTGCATGGGATGGTCGCCGCCCAGAGGCAATCCGGAAACGATTGTGTCGGAAGAGCCAATCGGCACGATGGAGTCGGCAGGCAGTGCATATCGCACGATCCGATCATTAATCTCGGCATAGATTGATCCTTTATAGATGCCGATACCCGTGCCTCCTGCTCCGCCGCTTTGGACGGTTTCCCCAAAGCGCTCAATCACATCCGCCTTTCCCACACCGCTCTTGTCCTGCAAGGCGATTAGGAAGCCGCCTGCATGCGGAGTGTCGTTGCCGTAGTACCTCCCCGACCACGTGTTGACGTAAAGAACTCCACTCGGCGCAACTACCATGTGGCGGGCGTGACCAATGTTGTCGGCGAAGACCGTTGCGCAAAAACCCGCCGGTAACTTCAACCCATTGTCATCGTCCGAGCAGGTCTGGCTTTTGGCTCCTGCTGCCGGAGTGGACTGTTTTTGAGGCGCCGCCGATAAACCGACTACGCACGTTATGCCGAGTCCAACGAGAGCAAACAACAGAGTCTTGAATGGCTTGGATTGCATTTGAGTCTCCAGAAGATTTGGAAGGTTTACCCTTCCTCGCGACCATCAGGCCCACCGAATCTGCGCGAGCTTGCCGGGAATGCTGACATTTCTTTTGCATCCACAATGAGCTACACCTTAGAAAACTCTTCCCTCGATTTTTCCTTGGTGATCGTTCTTTGCAAACGGGAAGAATTCGTTCCGGATCTGCCGCCAATCTCGTCGACACCGGCCCTGGCATTTGAACGCCTGGCCCGGACCACCCATCCTGCCACCACACTCCGGGCAAACGCAATTCACGATGCCGGACATCGCCGGACATCAGAGTGAAACTCCTGCGCTGCACTCTTGACGGCGCGTTGTGAATGCTGCAAAACCAATCAGTTTGCGCATTGCACTTCGCGTTCCAAGGCGACAACGGACTCTGCAGGTTGGCGAACCACAGCAATACGAACAACGTTCATGAACGGCTTGGTTGCCATCCCAGGAATCTGCAAGATGCTGCGAGCGAAGACATGTCCGAATGCGGACGTTTGTCAACCGCCCGACACCTTCCCTCTGTGCAATTCACGTGTAAGCGTCAACTCGACTCGTATGTGTGGGAGAACACGAGCTTCAGCTCTCAACCCGTGTTGGAATTCGGCATGCACTCGCGATTGTGAGTCCGGGGTTCAAGCAATGGGAACGACAGCCGAGGTAATCGAGAACGCGCAAAGCTTTGAAGGCCATGTCTGCCACGGAGAAGACCGAGAAATGGAAAACATCCTCCGGTGCTGCGGGCCTTCTTTTCAACTAAAAGCCTTTTAGTACCTAAGAAATGCAACTGATGCCGAGGACGCTGTCCAGGACACGCTGTTGTCGGCCTACAAGCATCTAGATCAGTTTAAGGGACAAGCGCAGTTTTAGACGTGGCTGACTGCGATCGTCATCAATTCGGCACGAATGCAATTGCGCAGGCGTCCACGCCAAGTGCACGCTCCACTAGACGAAGCCCAGGAACCTGAAGAGCAAGGAACATACTCAATAATGTAGCGGCTACGTTCCCGTGAGCCCAGTCCAGAAGAGGAGTGCCGCGGGAGAGAACTCCGCGAGCGAGTGGCGCAAATGATGGCTTAGCTCTCTCCTCCTTTGCGCAGAGCATTTCAATTGCGCGCACTGGATGATTTAACCGTTCGCGAGGCGGCAACAATCCTGGGAGCGCCAGAAGGCACCACTAAAAGCGCAGGTTGCCCGGGCACACGCGAAACTCAGACTTCTGATGCAGAACCATTTTGGAAATAATCGGCCGCTTCGCGCGCAATTCCTCTGGAGGCAACAACTACGGGGAGTTGCCGCCAGAGGAAGGAATCGACATCGCCAAATAAATGGAGTCTGAGCGTGTGACCATCCTGAGTTTGACCGCGATTGTTTTTTGCGTGGGAGTCTTGGCTGGCTTACTAGGCTCCCTGACCGGCCTAGGCGGAAGCATCGTCATCACGCCATTCCTGGCCCTATTGCTCGGCGTGGATATTCACTACGCTATCGGTACTGCCTTGGTCTCGGTAATTGCGACATCTTCCGCAGCAGCGGCGGCTTATGTGAAGGAGGGTTTTTCGGAAATCGCGATCACAAGTGGCGCAGTCCTTGGAACTTCTGGCTCTATGTGTTCCAACCGCTGCGATTGCGATAATCTTCGGGCTTGTTCTGCTCTACTCAGCCTCTATGTCGCTGTGGTCGTATCACGACACCGGTGTGCCGGACTACGAGGAGCGTGCTGGCAGGCTCCTTGAACTCGATTCCACTTATCCGACCGCGAAGGGGCCAAAGGCGTACCACGTGCATCGCGTCGTGACTGGCTCAACGGTGATGTTTGGTGCCGGAATCTTGTCTGGGCTGTTGGGAATCGGGTCGGGAGCGCTTAAGGTCATCGCTCTCGATGAAGCAATGCGCGTTCCGTTCAAAGTCTCGACTACAACGAGCAATTTCATGATAGGGGTGACGGCGGCAGCCAGTGTCGGGCTTTACTTGAAACGTGGGTGTATCGATCCCGGCCTCGGAATGCCGGTCGTGCTCGGAGTGCTGGCAGGTGCGTTCATAGGAGCGCGTGTGTTGCCCCGGATTAAGACGCGTGTGCTTCGACATGCATTCGGTGCCGTCATTGCAGTGTTGTCTATTGAGATGATTTATCACGGGCTAACAGGAAGAATGTGAGATGAAAAGCTCATCAAGCACTTGGAATGACGGGCACATAGAAACGATTATGGGCAACCTGCTGCGTGCCGGGGTCGTACTGTCGGCAATCGTCATTCTGACAGGCGCGTTTGTCTATCTCAGCGATCAGGGACGCATGCCGGTGCCGTATACAGTGTTTCGCGGTGAATCAGCCGACCTGCGCAATGTAAGAGGCATTGTGAAGGATGCTTTCGCCATGCAAGGAAGCGGAATTATCCAGATGGGACTTCTTCTCCTCATTGCAACCCCGGTTGCGAGAGTTGTGTTTTCCGTCTTCGCTTTTACGGTTCAACGCGATTCGCTCTACGTGGCCGTGACGCTCGTTGTGCTAGCCGTCAGCCTGACCGCGACCCGCTGATGACGGAAAAAACTTGATGCTAGAATCCCTCGAGTTTCCGAGCTCCGTCGCGAGTCCCTCAGCGGCGGCAAAGCTGACGATCTACCAGGCGTTCATCGAAGGCGAGCTAGATGTCCCGAAGCACGTCGCCCGAAGAGTACACGAGCTCTATTTCAATCCTCAGGATGAGGAGTTCGAACCACGATCGACGTGGAGCTTGTCAAATGCGTTCACCTCTGCATTCAAGGAGTTGG
>Ga0070717_10000764_pt1 | contig 21031 bp, 7 predicted proteins | sample LARL113metaG_FD_71366 | JGI IMG/M metagenome (GOLD analysis project Ga0070717, IMG submission 71366) | Corn, switchgrass and miscanthus rhizosphere microbial communities from Kellogg Biological Station, Michigan, USA - LAR L11-3 metaG | ecosystem: Host-associated > Plants > Roots > Rhizosphere ...
CACTATGTTGTCCACGGCAAGCAGCGCCTCCGGAGCGATGTCGCGAAGCGAAAGGTGCAAAATCAAAGTTGGAGACGGGCACATGAGCAGCGTCTGAATATGAGGCGTGGCGGCGGTAGTTGCGATGGAAATGACCTGGCCGCCCGCAAGCACTTCATCAATGGACCGCTCCAGACGGACCGTCATGGAGAAGCGTTTCTCGCAATAGCCGCCAAACGCCTCGGCTCGTCCCGGGTTCGTGTCGAATATCCGTACGCAGCCGAGTTGCGGAAAAGTCTTGCTCAGGAATCCGAGGACCTCGCGATTGATCTCGCCACAGCCGATCATTCCCACCGAGGTGATGGAACTGCGGTCAGCGATCAACTGGGACGCCGCAACCGCGGCGCTCGCCGCCGTGCGCTTGGCACTGATGATCGATCCTTCCATGACGGCATAAGCCCGTCCTGTTTCCATTGAGTTCAGCACGATCAGCGCCGACGCTCTTGGCAATCCATGGCCCAGGTTTGACGGGAATGACGAGATCCACTTCAGGCCTGCCATCTCCATTTCAGTGTCTATGTAGGCCGGCAGCGCAATGATCCGGCTGTTCGTGCCAGGTAGACGCAAAAAAAGAGAGTGCGGACAGTTCGTGTCGCCCCGAGCATGGGCCCGGTATGCTTCTTCAATGATTTCCATAATCTCAGTTTCTTTCTGGTCCAGCAGGGTGAAAATATCGTCAGCAGTCACTATTTCGAGAGTATTGTCGTTTTCCATTTTCTTTACCTTCTTTGAGTGTCTAGATATGAGGGGCCATTTCAAAAGAGACGCTAGTAGGACCGATGCTTCCAGCGCTGTTTTTTTAACTATTCCTGGCGCAATGCCTGCACCGGGTTCACTCTGGCAGCGCGAGATGCCGGAATGTAACTTGCAATCAGAGCAACTCCGCTGAGCAATAGCAGGGCAAAGACGATCGTAAGCGGGTCCGTGCCGCTGAGGCCGTAGAGCCTGGCGGCGATCGCGCGTGTAGAAAGTCCAACTGCAATCACGCCCAGGACCAGCCCAAGCGCTACCAGAAAACTCGTTTCGCCGAGCACCATGCGAATGACTTTGCCGCGATCCGCGCCCATCGCCATTCGAATTCCAATCTCGTTGGTGCGCCGGGCCACTCCGTTCGAAAGAACGCCGTAAAGTCCTATGGCGGCCAGAACGAGCGCCAATACCGCAAACGTCAGGCAAAGACGCGCAATCCGGTTCTCATCGATGGTCTGCTCGGCAATAAGCTCCTCCAGAGTCGCGGAAAACCTGATCGGCACATCCTGGTTGATGGCAAGAATGGTCTTTTGCGCGGTTGAAACCATGGCTCCGGGCTCGCTCCGCGTGCGTATTGCAAAAATGACGGAGCTGCCGATTTCGCCGCCAAAAGCCTGGCTTGATGGCACATAAAATCTCTCCGGGATTTCATTTCGCAGAGACTCGGAACGAGCATTCTTTACGACGCCGACAATTTCCAGGGGGATATGGTCCGTCTTGACCAAGGCAGTGATATGCCGGCCGATCGGATTCTGTCCGGCAAAAAAGTGTTTTGCCAGCGCCTCATTGATGAGACAGGTTTTCGGCGAAATCTCCGTATCTTGCAGGCCGAATTCACGGCCCAGTTCCAGAGGAACGCCCACAACCGCAAAATAGCCCGGCGAGATGTATTCGTAGCGCGCCCGGCGGTCCGCATCGCTCCGGGCTATGAACCCCTCGACCTCAATCCTGGCCTGCGATTCCTTGCCTGTCATCAAACCCAGATCCGAATAAGCCGCGCCGTTGACCCCCGGCAACCCTTGCAGCCGTTCAGCCGCATTGCGGTAGAAATCCAGCAGAGCGTGTCCCTTGTAGCCGGCGGCGGAACCATCGACGCCGATCTGCAGCAGATGTTCCCTGGCGTAACCAAGCGCAACGGACTGCAGATTCCACAAAGTACGGAGAAACAGGCCCGCTCCCACAATCAACGCCAATGAAAGCGCGACCTGCCCGATAATCAGGGCCTTGGCGAGGTTCACACGACGCCCGCTGTTCGCTGCATCAGAGCTCTTGGTGCCCAAATTGAGGTTGATGTTCCGATTACTGGCCCGCAATGCCGGAGCCATTCCAAAGAGCAGACCGGTCAGCACGGTGACGCCTGCGGTGAAGGTAAGGACCCGCCAATCCAGAATGGCAAGAAACTCAACCGTGTGCCCGCTGTCAGAGAACAGCTTCGCCAAGACCTTCGATGCGGTGAGCGCAAAGAGTAGTCCAACTGCGCCGCCCAAGACGGATAGAAACAGGCTTTCAGTCATGAACTGCCGAAAAAGCCGCATCCGTGAAGCGCCGATGGCAAGCCTAATGCTGACCTCGCGCTGCCTTGCGGTGCTTTTCTCCAGAAGGAGGTTGGCCACATTGGCGCAAGCGATCAGGAGCACCAACCCCGCGACCACAAGCAAAATCTTGAGTTGGCCTCCCAGGTTTTCTCGTCCCGGATAAGCGCCCCTGCGCGCGCCGCGGGCAACAAGATACTGGCTCAACGCTTGCCTTTTGAGGTCCGGTGCAAGGGTGGGCGGATAAAAAGCCTGCATCATCCCCCGAAACACTACATTGACTTCAGACTGCACATTGGCCAGGGTGGCGTTCGGCTTAAGCCTGCCAAAGGCATTGAGCCACATTGTTTTTCGCAGAGATTGCGTCGGGTCCTCATGCAGCCAGTCCATTCCCGGGTAGACGGCCGGCTGCATCATCATCGGGATCCAGAAATCGGGCACATCTCCGCCACTCTCTCCGTGGAAGCCCGCCGGGGCCACGCCGATCACCGTGAGGATTGTGCTGCTCAGCTTGACAGGCTTGCCCAGAACGTCGGCCTTTCCGCCGAAGCGGTTCTGCCAGAAGTCATAGCTGATTACGATGTATGGATCCTGTACCGGGCCGCTGGCATCGGCTGAACTGAAAACGCGCCCGATTGCCGGTTCCACCCCCAATACGGAAAAATATTCCTCCGTCACCAGGCGTCCGTGCGTCATCTCCTGCAGGCCGCCCGCGATTTTTACCTGATACTCCCGCGCTCTCGAGTCGGCTGCGAACATTCCCGAAAACGTAGTAAGGCGCTGTTTCAGCTCAACGAATTCCGGATAACTGATCTGCCTTCGTTCATTCGGCACGAGACCGGAAAACCAGCCGGGCCGGCTGGGACTGGTAAGCATGACAAGCTCGCCAGGGGTGCGCACCGGCAGATCGCGCAGCAGCACGGAGTTGAGAAGGCTGAAAATCGCGGTATTGGCGCCGACACCCACCGCCACCGAGAGCACAACAACAGCGGTGAATACGGGTTTCCTCAGCGCTTGGCGGAGCGCATAACGAATGTCTTGCAAGAGAGTGCCAATCCATGTATTCATGTCCATTTGGGGACCCCTTTCCAGATGAATGTTTTTCTGCAGAGCCGTGAGTCATTCGCCGGCATGCGACTTGAGCCGCATGGTCTTTAAGCCGGACGTTGGAACAACAGTTAGTATTTGGGGGAAGATTGTGCTTCGGGCAGCGAAGCCTCTCTTACGGTGGCGCGCCGGACGCGCGCTCTATACTGAAACTTCCATTACTTCATGCGGCTCCATCTCTTTAGAAAAGAAATTGTCGCCGAATTGGTTCCGAACCCATGCATCGGAATAAATAGTGTCGAGATAACGTTCGCCTCGATCAGGAAATATCAGCACACAGGTCGAGTTCTTCGGAATGGTCGCCTTAACCTTATCTACGGCGGAAACAATTGCTCCCGAAGACCCGCCGGCCAGGATCGCTTCCTCCGCAACCAACCTGCGGCAACCGCGGACGCACTCCTGGTCGGTCACGCAGATATGAGCGTCTTCCATGTTCGGCTCATAGAGCTTGGGGACAATGGAGGCCCCATGTCCGGGGATCAATCGCTTTGCCTTGCCACCGCCAAACAGGGCGCTGCCCACGGCATCCACGGCCCAGATCTTCGTACCGAGCTGATGGTCGCGGATATAGGTCATGCAACCCGCCAAAGTTCCACACGTGCTCACCGCGCAGAACAGATGATCAACTTTATGGTCCAGGGCTGTCGCAATTTCACTCATCGTGTCGTAATGAGCTTCGGCGTTCGCCCTATTGGAATACTGGTCTGGCCAGAAGCTGCCGGGAATCTGGCGCACCAGTTCCTTGACCCGCGCAATCCGCATGGGAAGAAACTCCCCGGTTTCAGGATCGCGTCTTGTGACCATGTCGACGGTTGCGCCAAATGCCTTCAATATCGCTATATTCTGCGCTGTGGTTTTCGGGTCCACGACGCAGATAAAGTGAAGATTGTGGTAGGCGCACGCCTGGGCCAGGCCGATTCCCATGTTTCCCGAGCTGGACTCGATGATGGTGGAGCCTGCATGAATGAGGCCGTGCCGCAGACCCTTGCGAATAATATTGTAGGCGGGCCTGTCTTTGAGACTTCCGCCCGGATTCAGGGCTTCAAGTTTGGCGAAGGCCTGAAAACCGCAATCGGCGAAAAGATTGTTCAGTCTTACTAACGGAGTTTTGCCGATGCTTTCGAGAATGTCTCGGGTTACTCCTCTGCCGTTATACATAAAAACCTCTCTATCTCGCGATTGCAGAAACGCAACGGGTCCTCCGTCCGGGAACGCAAGGAAGCCGGCGCAATTCAGTTGGCGAGTTTTTTGGGAACGAAGATTTTGTGGGTCGAGCCTGCGGGCGTGATGGAGATCACCCCATGGCGGCAAGAATTTTCCGATCGCCCGAATAGGGCTGGCGACCATGCATCACTAGAAAGTTGTCGCAGAGCAAGACATCGCCGGCCTGCCATTCGAAGACGCGTTCCTCTGCTGCCATGGCTGTCCGGATGTTTTCCAGGTCCGATAGGTACATGGGCGAGCCGTCTCCAAGGAGAGCGTTATGAGGCAGTTCGTCCTCACCCATAATGGACAGCATCTCTTCGCGCAAACTGCTGTCTAAACTTGAAGAATGCCACTGCTCCGCCTGATTGATCCACACATCCTCCCATGTTTCCGGATGTCGAGAAGTCGCGGGCGCGTTCAGGTACGTGCGCAGTCCTCCATTTTTTGTCCATTCGAAGGCTTGGCCGTCCGTTTTCAATCGGTTCTCCACCTCTGCGCGGTCCTTTGTGCAATAAGCCTGCATCCAGGACTTGCCCAGCCCGGCTCCGCCGTGCAGGTTGTTGACATATCGGACCCCATTTCGCTCGAAGCGGTCGCGCACGTTTGCGTCGATGTGCTTGAGGACGCGCCGGCAATCAGCCAATGGCGTCTGTCCTCCTTTTGCCGCAGGCCTGATACAGCAGAAGAGAATTTTGCCGGGCATGCGCTTCAGGTAAGAAGCTTCATTGTGCATCGAAATCCGCTCTTCCTTGGGATATTCGGTGGAAGTGAAGACGTGTGACGTGACCTGAGTGCGCGGTGAATTGCCCCCGATGTAATCGCCAAATTCATCACAAAAGACCCCGGCAATCTTCTGGAACTCTTCCGCCGAGTTAACTCCGAACCCGCGAAACAGAATGGCTCCGTAAACGCGGAGGACGCCAAGAATCTGGTCTTTCTGGGCCATCAGCCAGTCATAAAGTTGAAGTGGATTAGCCGACTTTTCCCGGGCCGTTCCCACAAAAGGTAAAGCAGTGGTATCTGAATTCCATTGAATCATTGGGCACCTCTATTGAGTGTTTTTGATTTTCAAACCAGCAGGGTCAGGCTGCGTTGGCGCAGCAACAGCACAGCGGCAAGAATCCATCTCCGAATTGAATCCGCCGCCAGGAACTCTCACCGGAAGCGAACAAACTTTCTTTCATGCCGCGCTGCCGCGTATACATGTTTCAGTGACGCTTTCCAAGCCGACAAAACGCGCCATGCTTTCCCCGCTCAACGATTCTGCCTTTGTCCAGCACAAGAATCTGATCGGTCGCTGAAGGACAGGCGAGGGCAAATATTCTCCGCCATCGTTCCGTCGAACAGGAAGCCCCGTATGCTTATGTTTGGTGGTAAATCCTGGTAGACTACGCCGAGAGATGTTTGCAATAAGGTAACTAGTTTCTTGAACTGCTTCTAGCTAATTCAACGAGTTCCTATTAGCTAAATCGTCGTGCGAAGCAGCACGACTCATCGGTACGTCTCTTAGGCCTTGTCTAAGAATACTTTGAATGCCAATTGTAGCGGCACAGTTGTGGTTATGCTACCGTAGTTACACTTTCGGACTCTGTTATATCCTGTTCGCTTGAATAAATAGAATCCACATCACACCGAACGTAAAATTGATCACCTATAACGATGCCATCGATCAGCTTGTCATCACAATAGGCAAACAAGTCCGAGGTGCGGTTTATGAATCCGCGCCCCTTAAAATTGAGCGACGTATTACAGAGTACTCCAAAGCCAGTCTTCTGCTTAAAGGCTTGCAAGAGCCCAAACAGACGTCCGTTGTCGTCTTCTGTAACAGTTTGAAGCCGCGCGCTACCGTCGCAATGGGTTATTGCTGGAAGTGCCGACGTAGTGATCGAGTAGAAGTAAAGCATGTGAGGGCTGGGAAGGCCCGAAGTCGATATGCGTGCCGCCTCACTTTCGAGACAGACGGGCGCTATTGGGCGGTAAGCCTCCCTTTCCTTGATCTGGTTAAGTCGCTTGTGCATCTGCGGGTCCAGCGGCGAAGCAAGAATGGAGCGGTTTCCAAGAGCACGCGGCCCCATCTCACAGCGCCCTTGTACCCATGCCAGTACCCGGTTACTCGACAGAAAGTCGGCGATTGCAGAATAAGAAAACTCCTGCTTAACATAAGGGGCGCCGACGGGCATATCGTCCTCAAACTCCTGCCCAGAATATACGGTCCAGGATATCTTGGCGTTGTGCTCGTAATAAAGCTGCGCGTCAACTGCAGTGCCGATGGCAGAGCCTGTGTCGTTAGTACAGGGCGGGACAAACACATCACGAAAGAGCCCGCAATCTCTCCATTTTGAATTCCATTCGCAATTCAACCCACAGCCGCCAGTAATAATCAACGGGAGACGCTTGGGCAGATGGTCTTTTGCAAACCGATAGAATCTGTCAAATAAGGCATCTGAAAACTTACCTGCTACATTTTTGAATATGTCACTTTCAACACCGGCGTTGTAAACCTGGTAGTCCCTAAACTCGTGTTTTGACGTCGAGAGCAGGATGGATTTCTTCGCCAGGATGGATTCGATCAATTCTCGTTCCTCATCGGTGGCTGGCTTTCGGTCCGAAAATGCGGCAAGCGCCATCAACTTTCCGGCGTCTTCGAACCTGTGATGCGCCTTCAAAGGAGGAAATTTTGGATCCCCGATCGAGAAAAGGAATGAGTACTTGTTGCCGGGATCTTCCAGAACTCTACCGAGATGGTGCACGGTAACGGCCTCATCAACTTCATAGAAGTCGCCGATATTACCCTCCCAGACAAGAACATAACATGGCTCGCCTTGTTCGAACGGCGACAGGCCATACCCACACATAATGTGAGAGCGCTCATGAGTTGAAGAGAAAACTTCTAGCTCCTTCCCGAAGAACCTTGTCTTGGATATCTGAGTATGCGAGTGGTCGAAGCCATAATAGCCAGCCGACAATGGGGTCTCTACAGAGTGAAACCCCTTTATCCACCCGCTTATGCAGATGACATCCGGCGTTGCATCCACGAGCGCCCCAGCCTGGACCAAAAGATCGGGAGTAGTGGGATAGTATCGAGGGAAGGAATCTTTCTCCGCCTCATAAGAGAACACTAAGCGCTTATCTGCAATATATGCAATTGAGCCGTCGTGTCCTGGTTTGAATGATAGAAGCGATATCGACATATGTGGTCTCCTAGTAGAGCAGTTTCGCCCGACTTATTAGAGGTATGTGTTTGAGCAGCTTGGTGTGTATTCTGACAAAGCTGAATAGGGTATGGCGCCCAATTGGGCGATACCAGAAGTTGCCGCCAGGCATGACGGATTGCAATACCTAGCTGACAATCTTCGATTGATACGGCATTCCGGGGTCAACTGCCAAACATATCAGCGCAGGGCCTCGGCAATCGTCGCAGCAAGTCGCTTGGCGCCATGCGAAAGAGCGTGATGGAAAGCGGCGTGTCTGCAAGTTGTCCGGTGCCTCATGTCCAGTAGACCACCGTCCGTTGATCGATGAAACCGCAAATGAACGACAACGTCAGGCGACTGTTCGGGCCCGACTGCTGCTCGACCGCGTGGAGCAGGTTGCCGTTCACACAATAGAGATCCCCAGCCGAGGCACGCAGCGTCAGGCACTTGGCGGAGTCCACAAAAGTGAGTGGATAAGGATAGCCGGTGTACTCCAACCCAAGAGCAGTGCGGTCCTGGTTGTCAGGGCTAACATCCCAGACTAGCAGCCCGCCACCGTAGGTACTCGGCCGAATACATAGATTGACCCCGATCACGGTGTGGTCAGCCACGGCCTGAATCTCGAAATCGGTCTGCTGCGGGTTTCGCAACTGCGCCGCATCCTCGTGTGGCGCGAGCGCGAAGGCTCCGCTACCAGTCCAACTCCTGGCCACAAAGCGGCCTGCGGCCTGGCCTGCCCAATTCGCGGGACGGTAAGATATGCCGGCTTCAGCCAAGATCGCAGCAAAGGAATCATGCACAATCGCTATGGGATCGCCGGCCGAAGTCAGACGGGACATTAGAGGATACGATGTCGCAACTTCATCAAAATACTCCTTGGTTTGCTTACCGTAGTGAAATGCGCCGACGTGGAGACCGGGCACATCATCAGCGCGTTCGGATCCATGCAGTGAAGCAAAGCTCTGCGAGACCGACTCGCACATATGGCGCGGTATCATCTCGCGGATGTGATACGCACTTGCCCTTCCCTCAAGCAGTGCGAGCAGCGATTCAAGTTCGGCGGAATGATTCGATTCGCGAATCTGAAAATAGTCTGATGCAATAGTGTAAGGCATAGTTTCATTCTCCTAATCTATACAAGCGGCAATACGCCGGCTCATCCGCCAGCGCGGTTATCTAAGCAAATGTGGAACGCTCATTCGGTAGTTATAGATGCGCTGCTCCGCATTGGTTCTATGCTTCATGCGAACCACTGGCAGTCACCTTCCCGGGCCCATGCGAGGATTCCTTATGAGGTAGATGAGACAGATCTAAGCGCCAGGCGCCACGAACAGGTTTTCTTCCATGCCACGCTGGCGCATGTACATATTCCAGTAGCGCCTTTCCAGGCGGCACAAGAATTCGTGAGTTCCCTGCTCCACGATTCTGCCCTGGTCCAATACCAGTATCTGGTCTGCTTGTCGTACCGTGGAGAGTCGATGGGCAATCACTACTGTTGTCCGGTTTTTCATCAGAAATTTCAGGCCTTCCTGGATGAACTCTTCTGATTCCGAATCAAGACTGGATGTAGCTTCATCCAGAATGAGAACACGGGGGTCAGCCAGAATAGCGCGGGCGATCGAGACGCGCTGCTTCTGGCCGCCTGAAAGTTTTACGCCCCGTTCGCCAACGACTGTCTCATACTTCTTTTCGAGACGTTCAACGAATTCATCTACATGGGCGATGCGGCATGCTTCAAGAATCTCGTCCCGCGTAGCAGATGGACGGGAAAAAGCAATGTTTTCGGCTACCGTGCCGTCAAACAGGAAGCTCTCCTGCAGAACCACTCCGAGTTGGGTACGATACGTACCAAGCTGCACCTTGGAGAGATCGACATCATCGAGAAACACGTGTCCCTGGTCCGGCTTATGGAAAGCAGCAAGCAGGCCAATAATCGTCGACTTTCCCGCGCCTGACGGTCCGACCAATGCGGTGACTGATCCGGGTGCGGCCCGGAAAGAAATATCGTGCAACACACATTTTCCGGCATCGTATGAGAAATAAACGTGCTCAAAGACGATATTGCCCTGAACGGGACCGATGGAAATGGTCCTGAGCGGGTCCTCATTTTCCGGAATTTCACTCAGAACCTCAGTAATGCGCTCAAGACTGGTAAAGGCTTCGGTGAGTTGTGAGCCGATAGTGACAGTTTCCCGCACGGGAGTCACGAGATAGCCGAGAAAGGCAACGAAGGTCACCAGTTTCCCAGTGCTCAAAGTACCGTTCATAACACTGCGCGCGCCGATGTACCAGAGCAGTGCACCCAGAATACCCATCAACAACACTGCCGCTAAATTCATCAGGGAATTTATGTTGACCTGGACCAGCATACTATCCAGCAATCGTCTCAGCCGTATGGAGAATGCCTGGGACTCCCGTGCTTCCGCATGGTAGCTCTTAACCACCCGGATTCCACCAAGCGATTCAGTCAAACGTCCTGTGACTTCCGCATTGATCTTGCGGCGATCGCGAAAGATGCCAAGCACCGTCCTCAGTCTGTACTTGGCCAGATAAGCAAAGCCAATGACGAAACAAGCGACTACTGCCGTCATCAGGGGACTGATCATTAATAAGAAGATAAGCGCTGCTACGGTGGTCGTAATGCCACCCAGAAATTCAATTGTTCCTTCCCCTACAAGGTTTTGAATTCCATCCACATCCGACATAATCCGGGAGAGCAGGGAGCCGACTTTATTGGTCTCATAGTACAAAAGCGGCAGCGTCGCGATATGACGTTGCAACCTCTCGCGGAGTTCAAAAACCAGACGGTGGCCCATCTTGGTCAAGACCTGTGCCAGCACGAAGGCCGAGATACCTTGAATTACGGTGGAGCCCACAATAGCCAGCACAAGCGGAACAAGTTTCTGGTGCTGCCCCCTGGTAATCACGTCGTCAACTAGATAGCGGGTTGAAAACGGCAGGACCAACCCGCTGAGACGGTTGATCGCCAGCAGCAGAAAACTCAGCACAAGCGAAGGCCAGCGCGGAATAATAAGTTCGCGGAGCAAACGCAAAACAGCGCTCTTGGATATCATGGATTGCCTCTCTTTTTCACATTTGCTCCTTGCATTGAGCACGAGAATTTTCCGGCTGCTGCGGTCGCAGCAGAATACTTTCGGCCATTCCGTTTGTTGTAAAGCGATCTCAGAGTTGTACAAACCAACGTTCATCAGGAAAGAAACACCAGCAGGAACTAAAGCCGATCTGCTGGGTATCCATTAAAACTACCCGGCAACAATTGGGGGGCTCTACTATCCCTGAATTTTTTCTAGATATTAGCTATGTGGGAAATGGCAGATCCCTGGAGAGTTGTTCCTGAACAATGTTTGCCAGAGAACTGACGTAAGGCGATTTGAGAATAGTCAAATGGTTACCAGGAACCTGAGTACACACAAGATTAGGAGCCCATTGTTTCCATTCTTCCACAACCTGCCGCTGATTCTGCTGACCGTCAACCGGCCTGGGGCCCGGATCCTCAACAAGCACCAAACGCGTTGGCCCCATGTAAGGTGTGCTGGGGCTGTAATGTACGCGTATGCAACTGGCGTAGGTACGCAACGGGCCGCGCAACGTCTCCGGATCAGACCGCTCTGGCATCAGGCCTTCGCGTATCAGCAGCTGATGTAGCAACTTTCTTTGTGCGGGTACCGGGAGCGCATCGATTTTGCTCCGGTCCATGTTCAAAGGACGTCCTAGAATCAGCTCCAACGTATCCAACCATTTCATCGTGACTTCAGTATCGTTGTACTCGCACAAGCCCTGGTCCGGGGCGTCACTGTCCAGAATGGTGAGTGACCCAACCCTCCGTCCAGTCTGCGCGAAGATTTGCGCCATCTCAAAAGCCACCCAGCCGCCGAAAGAGTGTCCCAATAAATGTACAGGTCCACTGGAATACATCTGATTGATGGCCTGCGCATAAAAAGCGGCTGCGGCCCTTACCGTTGAATGGGGAATACGCTGCTCTTCCAAGCCTCGCGGTTGTAATCCGTAAATGGGCCGACCATCATCCATGCAGTCACTCAGTTCCGTGAAAGTCGTGACGCCAGCTCCAGCTCCAGGCAGGCAGAAAAGAGGAGGTAATTTTTGCTTCCCGCAGTGGATTGCAATCAAGGGAAAGTAGTTCTTCTCGGACAACTCGCCCGGGCTTTGGACTGCGGCAGTTTGAAGGGCTTCAGAAATTAATTTACCCAACACCTCAATATTGGGACTGGCAACCATTGACTTGTGATCTCCGGGAACTGGAATGACTCGAAGCAATCCTGCAGGAACCACTGAATTCCAGGTTGGCGGAGCCGGATTCTTATTGTCACGGGCAGCAAAGAGATAGACCGGCACAGGTAAAGTCGGCGCATGATATTCCAGGTCTGAAGTAATGTCGTGCCGCCGACGAGCGAACATTTTTTGAATCTGGATTGCCGTGAGGTGGTCGTGACGTTTTGGTATTACGGATAGCGCATGACACTTCCGGAGGAATGCGGGGAAGTCCATAGTCTCAGCATCCCTCCTGAGTTCTTCGAGCTGGGCCGGTGAAGGATGGCATTCACGGCGAGGTACATAAATGTTTTCAATAATTCGCAATAAATGCTTGCGATCGTCGGATTCTATGTAAGAGGTAATTTCTTCGGAGCTTCCGCCCCCATGATAGTGTGTATCAAGTAGACCAAGGAATTCGACTTCTTGATCATCGCCAATGAGCTGTGCGGCAATCTCGTAAACCAGTGTTCCTCCATTGGAGTAGCCGCCAAGACGGTATGGTCCCACGGGCTGAACAGCGCGCATCATTTGTATCATTCGCCTTGCAGCGCCTTGCAAGGTGCGTTCTGAAGGCACATTCACCGGCTTAGGCGGAAGGCTATATACAGGAATGTCGTCGGCCAGATGAGGTGCCAGGTCGTGAATATAGAGTTCTTCTACGAACGGATGCGTGAGGAATAGAGGAAGCTGGCCATTGCCTGGTCGAATGAGAATCGCACTATCGATCTGCTGCCACTGGCCCGCTGCTTCGATCTTTCTGGCCAGCAGTTCAATGGTTGGACACATCAAGAGGTGCGAGGTAAGGACGTTGAAACCCGCCTGCTCCAGGAGATTGACTGCCCGGACGGCCAGCAGGGAATGTCCCCCCAGTTCGAAGAAGTTGTCGTGACGGCCGACACGATCCAATTGCAGCAACTCGGCCCAGATCTGGGCCAGAATAGTCTCGGTCTCGCCCTGCGGGGCTGCATAGCCACGCGCGGCATAGGCGTTTGCTTCCGGGGCCGGCAAGCCTTTGCGGTCAAGCTTTCCGTTGGGCGTCAGCGGCAAAGACTCCAGCCGCACGTAGGCCGCCGGGATCATGTACTCGGGCAGGGACTGGGCCAGGTGCGAACGCAGCTGTTCCGCGCCCAGGATATCGTTGGCCTGATCCGTGGCTGCAACCGTGTAATAGGCCACCAGGCGCTTGTCTCCGGGTGTATCTTCGCGGGCCAGGACCACGGCTTCGCCTACCCCAGGGTGTGTAGTTAGCTGGGCTTCGATCTCCCCCAACTCAATTCGGAACCCGCGGATTTTCACCTGAAAATCATTCCGCCCCAGATACTCAATCATTCCATCCGGCAGCCATCGCCCGAGGTCTCCCGTCTTGTACATCCGCCTTTGACCTTCAGGCGCGAACCCGTCCGGCACGAACCGCTCTGCCGTCAGCTCCGGGCGATTCAAATATCCTCGCGCCACTCCGCTCCCACCAATGTACAGTTCCCCTGCAACGCCAATGGGTGCCGGCTCAAGGTGGCTATCCAAGATGTAGATTTGTGTATTCGTGATCGGGCAGCCGATCGGAATGCTCCGTGCGTTTTCCGGCACAAACTTAATTTCATGTGTGGTTGCAAATTGTGTCGTCTCGGTTGGACCATAACCGTTCAGCAAATGGAGGGGAGGGTTGTTCTGCAGTACGCGCGCCATGACAAGTGGATCGAGCGCATCGCCTCCGACAATCAGGTAACGCAGTCCGGAAAGAGATTCCATCAGGACATTGGCATACTGATTGAAAAGCCCGGTAATAAAATTCAACACACTTATTTCGTGACGCTTCAACGCTTTTTCAAAGCGAACCGGATCAAGCAGGACCGATTGCTCTATTATTACGAGTTGGCCGCCATTGAGCAGCGGTGCCCAAATCTCCAAAGTTGCTGCGTCAAATGCCGGGTTAGAAGTGAAGGCCACGCGGTCTGTCGCTTGAAAATCCGCATAGCCGTTATTCAAAACCAGCCTTCTGACCCCGTCGTGAGGCACCATGACTCCTTTGGGCATTCCCGTGGACCCTGAGGTGTAGATCACGTAGGCCAGACGGCCGGATGCCCAGTCCGTAAGGCTGAGATCAGGATTGCTTTCTATCTGACTTTGCCAATCTCCAGCCGCATTCATAAGGTCCACGACCGGCAAGTCATCCTGGATCTCGAGGAACCGGCCATGCAGATGGCTTTGAACCAGCAATACCAGCGGAGCACAATCTTCCAGCATCGCCCGTAGTCGCTCGGAGGGATAGGCCGGGTTCAGCGGCACATAGGCCCCACCCGCCTTTAACACTCCTAGCAGCCCCACTATCATCTCCGGGCTGCGCTCGGTGCAGATGCCTACTCTCTGCTCCGGCCCCACCCCAAGCTTCCGCAGATAGTGTGCCAGCCGGTTGGCCCGCCGATTCAACTCCCCGTAGCTCAACGCCGTATCTTCGTACACTACCGCCACCGCGTCCGGCCTTTTCTCCGCTTGGTCCTCAAACAACTCCGCAATGCTCTTCTCTCTCGGATACTTCTCCTCCGTCGCGTTCCACTCCTCTACAACCTGACGCTTCTCCTCCTCACTCAGGATCGGTAGACGATCCACCGCGGCCTCCCTCTGCCCCACCATACTCGCCAGCAACCTCCGGTAGTAGCCCACGTACCTCTCCACCGTCGACCGCTCGAACAGCGACGTCGCGTATTCCAACCCGCCTACAATCCGCTCACCTGCATCTCGCAGCCACAGCGCCAGATCGAATTTTGCGATCAGATGCGCCGATCCCAGTCCTTCGAGCGCCAATCCCTCCAGCGCCAGCTTGCTTTCTCCCGCCTGCTGCAGCCAGTTGAACATCACCTGAAACACCGGGCTGTGCGCCATACTCCGCACTGGCTTCACGATCTCCACTACCTGCTCAAACGGTATGTCCTGATTCTGCTGCGCCGCCAATACCTGCCCCTTCACCTGCTCCATCAGCTCTCCGACAGTCGACGATCCCGTCAGATCGAAACGCAACGCCAAGGTGTTCACAAAAAATCCGATCAGCCCTTCGATCTCCATCCGGCCACGATTCGCCACCGGCGTCCCGATCACTATGTCTTCCTGCCCCGACAGCCGCCCCAGCACCGCTGCCCATCCTGCCAGCAGCGTCATATATAAAGTCATTCCGTGCTTCCGGCTCAGCTCCTTCAACCCGCGCGTCAGCTCCGCGCTCAACTCCAGCTTCACCATGCCTCCGGAGAAATCCTGCTCTGCTGGCCGTGGGTGGTCGCTCGGCAACTCCAGCAGCGCCGGCGCTCCGGCCAACGTCTTCTCCCAGTACTCGGCCTGCTTTCTCAGTACCTCGCCTTCCATCCACTTCCTCTGCCATACCGCATAGTCGGCATATTGCAGCCCCAGCTCCGGCAGCGGATCCTGTTCCCCACGCGCATACGCTCCGTACAGCACATTCAACTCCCGCACCAGCACCCCCATCGACCAGCCATCGGAGACGATGTGGTGCATGGTGATCAGCAGCGCATGCTCCTGCTCCCCCAAACGGATCAGCCGCCCGCGAATCAGCGGCCCAGTGCTCAGATCAAAAGCTCCTCCGGCTTCCGCCGCGATCAGTCGCTGCAGTTCCTCCCCGCGTTGCTGATCATCTTCAGTCGCCGACAGATCGTGTTCCACCAGATGAAACCGGCTCTGCTCCGCAGGCGCGATTCGCTGCATCGGTTCGCCTTCGATGCACACAAATGTCGTACGCAGAATTGCGTGCCGAGCCACGATCCGGTCGAGCGCATCCCGCATCGCCTTCCCGACCAGAGGCCCCTTCAAACGCAAGCCCAGGAAGATGTGATAGGCCCGGCTTACTCCTTCCAACTGTGACAGGAACCATAAGCGCTGCTGAGCAAACGACGCAGAAAGAACATCCGCATGCTTCGCGGGCACGATCGCGGGCAGAGCGCTTCGTGTCAGGCCTGCGATCTTTCCGGCAAAATCGGCGAGCACCGGATGTGTAAATAAATCGCCGATGGCCGCTTCGGTTTCCAAACGCTTCCTCACCCGTGAGATCACCCGTACCACCAGCAGTGAATGCCCCCCAAGGTCGAAGAAGTTGTCATGGCGTCCCACGCGCTCGATCCTCAGCACCTCGGCCCAGATCGCCGCCAACTCCCTTTCCGTCTCTCCCACCGGCTCTTCATAGCCCCGCTGCACAAAGGCCCCGGCCTCCGGCGCCGGCAACCCCTTGCGATCCAGCTTCCCGTTGGCCGTCAGCGGCAGCTTCTCCATTTCCACATACGCCGCAGGCACCATGTACTCCGGCAGTCTTTCCGCCAGATATCCCCGCAGCTGTTCCGCTCCGGTTTCCCCTGCCCCGCGGTTCTCCCGTCGCGTGTAATATGCCACCAGCCTCTTCTGGCCCTCCTCGTCCCGCGCCACCACCACTCCCGTTCCCACTCCCGGATGTTCCGTCAGCCGCGCCTCGATCTCGCCCAGTTCGATTCGATATCCTCTCACCTTCACCTGCTGGTCTTTCCGTCCCACAAACTCCAGCTCTCCTTTTTCATTCCAGCGTCCCAGATCTCCCGTTCGATACAGCCGCTCCCCGCGGCCTCCGCCGAAACGGTCCGCCACAAACCGCTCCGCCGTCAGTCCCGCCGCCTTCCAATACCCGCGCCCTACTCCCGCTCCGCCTATCCACAGCTCCCCAATGACTCCCGCCGCCAGCAGTTCTTCGCCTTCATCCACCACATAAATTCCCGTGTTCGACACCGGCCCGCCTATCGGCACACTCTTTTTGTGCTCTTCCCACCAACGGCCCATCTCATAATGCGTCACATCATCGGAACATTCCGTCGGTCCATAAGCGTTCATCAATCCGATCCCGCTCTCCAACTCCGTCCATCGCCTCCACAACTCCACCGGGCACGCCTCGCCCGTCACTACCACCCAGCGCAATCCGTTCTCACCCATTCCCATTCCCGCGCCCGCTTCTGCTCCTCCGCCTTCCGTCTCCATGGCTTCCAGGATCGACTCCAGCATCGAAGGCACAGTCTCCAGCACGCTCACTCCCCGTTTTTCTACCTCCGCCCACAGCCGCAACGGATCATGCGCATCCTCATCCCCGATGATCTCCACCTTCCCACCCACCAACAGCACCGCCAGATACTGCCAGACAGATATGTCAAAACACTGCGAGGCCGTCTGCGCCACCACGTCCGCGGCGCTCAGCTTTAAATCCCGCACCTTGGCACAGGCATGGTTCACCATCCCCGCCTGCTCCACCATCGCCCCTTTGGGAACTCCCGTCGATCCCGAGGTATAGATCACATAGGCCAGCGCCTTTCCGCTTTTTCCTCTCTCCTCCGCTCCGTGCTCGTCGCACAGCGTCGAGGCCTCGCCGCTTATCTCCACCACCTTCACGCCTTTTCCAATTTCCTCCCAGCCCTTCCGCACACCGCTCTGCGTCAGCAGCACCGCTGGCGCGCTGTCTTCCACCATGTACTTCAGCCGCTCCGCGGGATATCCCGGATCCAGCGGCACATATGCTCCGCCCGCTTTCCATACTCCCAGCATTCCCACCAGCATCGCCGGCCCGCGCTCCACGCAGATCGCCACCCGCGTATCGGCCTGCACTCCCAGCCTCCGCAGTTCCCGCGCCAGTCGCTCCGCTCGCCGATTCAGTTCTCCGTAACTCAGCATCCCCTCTTCGCCCGCCACAGCCACCGCATCCGGCGTTCTCACCGCCTGCTCCGCGATCAACTCCTGCAGCCCCTTGTCTTTGGGATACTCTGCCGCCGTCGCGTTCCATTCCGCCACCATCTGCCGCTGCTCTGCTTCCGGCAGCACATCCAGCGTGCGCACCGGCTGGCTTGGCTTCCGCTCCAGCGCTTCCACCAGCGATTCCAGCGTGCGCTGCATGTACTCGCAGATCCGCCGCGCTCCCACCGAAGTCTCCACCTGGGCTTTCAGCGCGAACCCATCCCCTGTGTCATCCACCGACAGCGTCACCGGATAGTTGGTCCGCTCTTCTCCGTACAAAACCTCGATCCCCGCCCATGCCCGCTTTTCGTCCTCGGATTCATTACGGCTCGCTCCCCCCGTATGCCGGTAGTTCAGCAAAGCCGAGAACAATGGCTGCGGAGCGGGCACCGCGCTGCAGCGCTGCGCCAGCGCCAGCGAGGCATGCTCATGCCGCAACAACTCCGCCAGCAGTCGGTGAGTCCCGAGCACTCCTGCCTCCACTCCTTCCACCCCCGCACGGATCCTCACCGGCAGCGTGTTCATGAACAATCCCATCACGCTTTCCGATCCTTCCCCGCCCTGCATTCGTCCCAGCAGCACCGTTCCGAACACCACATCCTCGCGTCCCGATACCCGCGCCAGCACCTGCGCCCAGGCCAGATGAAACAGGCTCGCCGCACTCACGCCCAGCTTCCGCGCACATCCGCGGATTCGGCCCGCCACATCGCTGCCAACCCGCAACCACTCCTGCTCAATGCCGGTTCCATCCCGCTGCACATTCAGCAGGCCGAACGGCGCGGTCGGTTCTTCCACGTCCCCCAGCATCTGCCGGAAAAAGGCTTCATGCTCCTGCTCGCTCACCCCCAGCCTCGCCTGGACCACCAAGTTGCGGAACGGCAGCGGCGTCGGCAGCCGGTCCGCCTCGCCCAGCAGGTGCGCCTGTATCTCTCTATACATTCCTTCTGAAGTGGCATGATCGCCGGATAAGTGATGGCGCATCTGCATCATGAGCCAGCGTCCGTTTTGTTCATCGTGAGCAATCACAGCGCGCAGCAGCGGCGCCTGCCGCACATCCATCCGGTAGTGCCGGGGAGAATATCGCTCATACAACTGCGTGACCGCGTCGCCATTCCCTCCCAGAACCACTTCTTCCACGGGCAGCACGGCTTTGCGCCACACCACCTGCACCGGCTCCGGCAGGCCTTCCCACGCGATTGCCGTCCGCAAAATATCATGCCGGTCAATCACCGCCTGCATTGCCTTCAGATATCGGTCGAGATGGATCCGGCTTTCAAAACTCAGCACCCATGCCAGCAGGTAAGGATCGCCCTCCTCACCCACCAGGTGGTGAAAGAGGATGCCCTCCTGCAGCGGGGCCAGCGGATAGATATCCTGCACATTGGCTGCTCCGCCGGGCACGCTCGCCGCAATTCGCTCTGTGTCTTCCGCTCCGAGTTCCATCAGCGGCTTGACCGGAGTCTCTGCCGCGGGAAGACTCTCGCTATCATTTCCGATCATTTCGAGCAGAGCAGACTTGTGCTCTCGCAACTGGTTGATCAGCGTCGCGGTCAATGCCGGCTGATTGCCAACAATGACCAGCTCAGCGCCACGTCTGCAAAGCCGTACGTCTTTCGATTTCAGGTACACCAGCAATTCATCAAGCTTCATATGCAAATCTCAATCTCTTTTAAATGTTCTCTTGGTACACCGATCTCAGAAATCTGATCAGCAGAAACTGCATTCATTTGTCTGGTTATTTCAGCCGCCAATTCGGCCAGCACCGGCGTTGCAAACAGCGCCCGTAAATCCGTGGGTAACCCTGCTTTTCTCAGACGAGTGATGACTCGCACAATCAGGAGCGAGTTCCCTCCGAGTTTGAAAAAGTTGTCATAACGGCCTACTTGCTTGACCTTAAGAACCTCACCCCAGATGCGGGCCAGCGTCGTTTCGATTTCGCCCACCGGCTCTTCCATGCTTCGGACGCCGCACGCATCGCATTCCATCGGCGATGGCAGCGCCTTACGATCCAGCTTTCCGTTAGGCGTCAAGGGCAGCTTATCCAGACGTACATACGCCGTCGGGACCATGTACTCCGGCAGTGTCGCCGCAAGATGAACTCGCAGGTTCTCCGCTTCCGAACCGCCGCAGTTTGTATTCACGGGGGTGTAATAAGCCACCAGGCGCTTCTCTCCTGATGGGTCCTCATGCGCTATCACTACGGCATCGCGCACTTCAGCGTGCTTTTTCAGCAGTACATCAATCTCGCCCAACTCAATCCGAAATCCGCGAATCTTCACCTGAAAATCATTCCGGCCCAGGAACTCGACCGTACCATCCGGACGCCATCTGCCCAGGTCTCCGGTTCGGTACATCCTCGCGCCGTCACTGTCGGCGAATAAATCCGGCACAAACCGTTCGGCCGTCAGTTCCGGACGTCTCAAATAACCCCGGGCCACTCCCGCTCCTCCGATGTAAATCTCGCCCGTTCCTCCCACCGGCACTGCATTCTGATGACGATCCAGAACATAGATTTTTGTATTGGCTAGAGGACGTCCGAGAGGAATGACGCGGCCGCGACGGGAAGATCCGGCATCCGTGACTTCCTCTGCCAGCGTTCCTACCGTGCATTCGGTTGGGCCATAGTGGTTGTAGATACGGCACTCCGGCAGCAATGAATGGACTGTGGCGACAAGCTCGGAAGACAAAGTTTCTCCGCCGAATACCACGCACTGCCACGGAATTCCCATGGTCTGCCCGCCGTCACCCAGCAAAGCCTGCAAATGGGAGGGAGTGATTTTCAGATAATCAATAGAATGATTCCAGCAGAAGCGGGCAAACCGCTCTGCATCTGCAGCTTCCTGCGTTGGAATAACATGCAGGGCTCCGCAATTCGCCAGAGAAGAGAAAAGTACGGTGTTACCCAGGTCTGCGGAGAAAGTGGAAATTAAGCCATAAGTATTTCCGGTTTGGATACCCAATTTATTTCTGATGGCGGAAATATAGTTCACTATTTGGCGGTGCTCTATGGTGACCCCCTTTGGTCTGCCGGTAGAGCCGGAGGTATAGATCACATAAGCCAGATGCGCCGCCGTCAATCCAATCGCCGCCTGCTCCGGGTTCGTCTCCGGTTGGTTCGCCCACGGCGTTGCCTCGGCTGCAAGATCCAGCACCGGCACCCGCCCTACC
>Ga0070717_10000765_pt1 | contig 21027 bp, 19 predicted proteins | sample LARL113metaG_FD_71366 | JGI IMG/M metagenome (GOLD analysis project Ga0070717, IMG submission 71366) | Corn, switchgrass and miscanthus rhizosphere microbial communities from Kellogg Biological Station, Michigan, USA - LAR L11-3 metaG | ecosystem: Host-associated > Plants > Roots > Rhizosphere ...
AACGCCCAACGCTACCTACACCCTCTCCGCTCCCAACCAGTGTCTTCTCGACACCCAAACTGCGTGTCACGTGTGACCGTAGTTGCGGATGCACTCGTCGTCGCCGAGGGGCGAAGATGCGACGTGAGGAACTCACCGACCCGCCGCTCGTATTCCGCCGGCGAGAAGTCGTAGATGTCCTCGTGCCCCGCCCCGTGCACCTCCCAGATCTGCTTCGGGCTCTGCGCTTTGGCGAAGAGCGCACGCGACTCGTCGAGCTTGGTGTATTGGTCCTCTGTGCCGGCGATGAGAAGGAGAGGCTCCTCGACCCTCGCAATCGCGTCGATTGGGCGAAGGCGATGCGGGTCGACACCGATCCGCGGCGCGACCAGTTGAATGAGCGCCGGCGCGACCGCACCGCCAAGGAAGCCGAGCGGGCCAAACCAGACATGCAGTCTGTCGGACACGGCGTCGTCGAAGGTGGGATAGACGGATTCGAGGACGAGGGCGTCGACCGCGAGGGGCTTACGGCCAACCAGCATGGCCGCGCCTCCCATCGACACGCCAATCACCCCAACACGTTCTCCAGGTGCCGCGCTGCGGAGGAAAGCGAGCGCTGCTTCGGCGTCCAGACTCTCGAGCTCACCGAAGGTGATGTGTCGGCCGGGACTCTCGCCATGCGCCTGGAAATCGGGCGCGAGGATCGTGAATCCAGCCTGGTGTAGAAAGTCGGCGCGCGCTAGCATGGTCCCGCGGTTACCACCCATCCCGTGCAGCAGGAGCACCGCGCCGGCGCCGGCGCGCCCTGGCGCGAACCACGCCCTGATCGAGCTCCCGGACCGGCTGGGAAAGACCACCGTCCGCGCGCCCAACGCGAGCGGTGCGCTCCCCACCACGCTGTGTGCCGGGCGAGCCAGCACGCAACCGCCGGCGCCCATCAGAAACATTGCGGCGGTGAGACTACGTACCAATGGTCTGGCAGTCAGAAAGCTTAGCATTGTTAGCTCACTTAGCACGAGCCGTTCCGTAATGCGTCGGTGTACCACAGAAGGACGAAAATCACCGTGACGATCAGAAGTCGGCGCGTGTCTTTGATGGCGAGCCACCTCCAATGCCCTTCGGTCTAGCCTGGCACACTGTCGTCCTGTTCTTCGGTCTCGTTGCGTTCACGCCGACGAGGCTCGGGGACTTGCACGCGCATCCGATGCCCATCGCCGACTACACGGCGGCGGTGAGCCGCATCGCCGCGTTACAGGCACGGGAGGACAGCATCGTCGCGCCTGGCGGAGGATCGATTCTCCTCACGCACGGGCATCGCACGCCACGGGTGGTCGTGCTCTTTCACGGGCTCACGGATTCACCGCTCCAGTATTTCCCCCTGGCGCAGCGCCTCTTCGCCGAAGGCGACAACGTCTTCGTGCCCCGTCTTCCGCATCACGCGGAGAGGGACGGTCGCGTCGCGTCGATGGGCAAACTCACGGCCGAGGAGCTGCGCGACCTGGGCGATCTTTCGGTCGACGTCGCGCAGGGTCTCGGCGACACGGTGGTGGTGTCGGGGCTGAGCGCGGGCGGAACGATCGCGGCGTGGGTCGGCCAGTATCGGTCTGACGTCCAGCGCGTCGTCCTCGTCGCGCCGGCGCTCGAGGTGACCCACGTGCCCTCGCTGCTCCACGGCGCGGTGCTGCGCTTGGCGCTGCGTGTGCCTAACGTGTCGCGCGCCGCGCCGCGCGACAGCACGGAGCCGGACCGCGAGCCGGGCTGGGCGACGCATGCCGTGGCCCAGACGCTGAAGCTCGGCGTCGCCGTCCGCCGATCGGCGGCCGAGCGCCCTCCCGCCGTGAAGGACGTGACAGTGCTGCTGAACGCGCACGATCACACTATCGCCAACGGCGCGGCGATCGACCTCGCGCGCAAGTGGCAGTTGCACGGCGCGACGACGCACATCTACGAGCTCCCCGACTCGCTCCGCCTGCCTCACGACGTCATCGACCCCCGGCACCCTGGCAGCAACATCAGCGCGGTGTATCCGGTGCTGGATGCGCTGATGGTGGGCGTGAAGCCCGGCGCGCTGGTGAGCGAAATCAAGTGAGGGGCTAGGGCTTAGGGGCTAGGGGCTAGGGCCTGGCGCAGAGATGGTTATCGCCGCCCCCTAGCCACTGTGCTGCATCAGACAGATCCCACTCCATGGCCGCTTGCCCTGCGCGCCGTTGGATTCCGGGAAGAGACCGAAGATCTTGAGGCTCCACGGCAGGCGACCGGTGCGGGACGCGGCTTTGAACGTCGACTGCACGTCGATCGGAATCCAGCCGAACTTACGAAACAGGTCGGGGCCTTCGGGCGGCGCGAACTTGAAGGGCGCCCCGGCGCGCTCGAGCTCCGAGCCGCCTCCCTGCTTGCGCAGCATCTCGAGCAGGCCTGGCGACACGATGTCGAATGCCCAGTAGTGAAAGCTGGGCTGGCGCGCGAGATCGGTCGCGAGCGCGCGGACGTCCTCTGCGCTCAGATAGACCAGGAGGCCTTCGCTGAGGATCATGACGCGCTTCGCTGACTCACCGATCTGCGCGAAGAGCGCGCGTCGCTTGCCGACATCGGCGAGATCGAGCGGAACGCGCTCGAGGCGACAGCGCGGCCTCTCGCCCGCGAGCACCTCCTCCTTGTAAGCGAAGAGATCGGGCAGGTCGACCTCGATCCAGCGCAGCGATGCCGGCACATTCATGCGGTACGGCCGCGCGTCGAGCCCGGCCGCGAGGTTGAGTATTGTGTCAACCCCGTCACCGAGCCCGCGTGCGATATACTGATCGACGAGGTATGTGCGCATCACCCACGACCAGGAGTTGCGCATGTGCATCGTCATCGCGGCCGCAATCTGCTCCCCGCGGTCGCCGGCGAGTCGTCGCGCCAGCGGATCGCGGAACAACGCGTCCGAGCGCTCGGTCTCCATCGCCCGGAACACCGCCGCCCAGCGGGCGGTATCGGAGATGTTGCGGATGAGGGGTTCGGACATGAGTTCGTGAGCTCCCTTGCGCCTAACGTACCACTACCATCTCAATTGATGTGTTTGTGACCACAGAGGACACAGAGCATACGGAGGAACTGCCTTTCTCATGCAATTCCTCGCTGTCCTCCGTGTCCTCTGTGGTTACAACTCTCAAAAATTGCATTCACCAAGATGCTGGCCCGCCGGTTCGGTCTACTTGGCAGCCAAAGTCGAGTCTCTCTTCGCCTTGAACTCGGTTCCGTTCTTCCACTGCGGCAGCGAATTCGCCTGCGCGACCACGTAGCCGACTCTGAAGAGCGTGCGCACGTCCTGCACGCCGCCCGACAGGTCCCAGTCCTTCTTTATCTCGTCGCTCGGCTTGTGGTAATCCCGGCTCGTGTACTCGTCACGCTTCTTCATGCCGTAGCCGGCCGGCTTGCCGACGAAATCGATTCCGGCGTCGGTGTCGAGCGCGGGCACCCCTTGTTTAGCAAATTCGAAATGATCGGAACGGTAGTAAAAGCCCTTCTCGGGCTCGGCGTCGGGGCGAACGGTGCGGCCGTCGGCTTTGAGGATGCGTGTCAGGTCGTCGTCGAGCGTCGAGTTGCCGAGTCCGATGACGGTGAAGTCGCTCGTCCTTCCCCACTGGTTGATGCCGTCCATGTTGATATCCGCCGCGGTCTTCGCGAGTGGATACAACGGATGCGAGGCGTAATACTTCGACCCGACGAGTCCCTTCTCCTCCGCGGTCACTGACACGAACAGGACCGAGCGTCTCGGAGGCTGGGGCAGCTTGGTGAACGCCGCCGCGATGTCGAGGAGCGCCGCGCAGCCACTGGCATTGTCCGCCGCGCCATTGAAGATCTGATCGCCCCTGAGCGTCGTGTCCCGGCCGAGGTGATCCCAGTGCGCGGTGTAGATGACGTATTCATCCTTCCGGTCGCTCCCATCGAGCTTCGCGACGACGTTGCGCGACTGCACCTGCCGATGATCGATCTTCACGTTGAAGTTGGCCTTCGCGTCGAGGACGACGGGCTTGAAGTCCTTCCGCTTCGCGGCCGCCTTGAGCGAATCGAAATTGAGCCCGGCGTCGCGGAAGAGCTCTTTCGCCTTCTCTAAACGGATCCATCCCTCGACCGGCACGCGGTTCTCCGCGTCCGCCGAAGGCACGTCGAATTGTTCGGCCGAGTTGCTCGAGCGAACAACCTCGTAGGGATATCCGGCCGGCCCGGTTTCATGAATGATGATCGCCGCCGCGGCACCCTTCGCCGAAGCGATCTCGTACTTGTACGTCCAGCGGCCATAATAGGTCATGGCCTTTCCCTTGAACATCGCCGTATCGAGCGCGGCACTGTCGCCCTTCGCCCCGTTAGGCGCGGGTACGGCAGGATCGTTGATGAGCATGAGCATCGTCTTGCCGTGCAGGTCCACAGCCTTGTAGTCGTCCCAGCCATATTCGGGCGCGACGACGCCGTAGCCGACGAACACGACATCGGAGCTCTGGATCACCGTCGAGTCGCGGTTGTGGCGCGAGTTCGCGATGTAGTCCTCGGGATAGCGCAGGGAAACGGTCTTGCCCTTCGCGCTGAATGATGCCGTCGGGTGAGCCCTGTAGCCGATGAGGTCGACCTTCTGGATGTACGTGCCATCCGGATTGCCGGGTTTGAGCCCGAGCTTCTGGAATTGCTGCGTGAGATACGCGACGGCCTTGTCCTCTCCCGGCGTACCGGGGGCTCGCCCCTCCATCGAGTCGGCCGAGAGATCCCTGATGTGCTGCAGCAGCGAAGCGCTGTCGATCGCCTGGGCGGCCGCGGTGACGGCGGACGCGGTGGCGGTCGTGTCGGTGAAAGGCGCGGAGGATGAGTTAGCGGCGGTCGTCGCGCCGGAGGTCGCGCCCGACTTGTTGTCGGTAGCGCATCCGGCCGCGACAGCCGCGGCGAGTAGTACCCAGATTCGACGGGTGAGAATCACGGCCTGTCCAGGTTGAACGTTGACGACGATGATGTCGGGGCGAAATCTCCGGAGGCACGCGGTGGGCGGCAAGTGGCTGAACTCGCCATATTCCTGCGGGTCCGCAGAAGATTCGGAACACTCAATCAGGTGATGATGACCTCTCCCACACTTTCGCCGATTCTCCGCGGCTTCATCGTGATCGGCGTCGCCACCGCCGCGCTCCAGGGTTGCCGCACCGAAAGCAAGCCACCCAGCGACAGTGCTCGAACCGCAACAGCCTCCACCAACGGCTGCCATGGCGACAACACCGGACTGACACTGCCCTCGGGCTTCTGCGCGACGATCTTTGCCGACAGCATCGGCCATGCGCGCCACGTCGTCGTCGCGCCTGACGGCGATGTCTACGTGAATACGTGGAGCGGCCAGTACTTCGGCGGCGACAAGGGACCGGCGGGCGGTTATCTCGTCGTATTGCGCGACACGACTCACGATGGCCGCGCCGATGTCGTCACACGCTTCGGCGCGAAGTCCGACAGCGGTGGACATGGCGGCACCGGCATCGCGCTCCACGACGGTGCACTCTACGCCGAAGAGAATGGGGCGATCGTGCGCTACACGTTGCCCGCCGACGGTGGAGCACCGACGGGGCGTCCGACGACAATCGTCAGTGGACTGCCGCTGAATGGCGACCACCCGATGCATCCCATCGCGATCGACTCGTCAGGCACTCTCTACGTCGACCTTGGCTCGGCGTCGAACGCGTGTCAGCTCGTGAATCGCGTTCCGAATTCACCGGGCCACAAACCCTGCACGGAGCTGCGCACGCGCGGTGGCATCTGGGCCTACGACGCCGGCAAGACGAATCAGACCTTCTCGCCGGCGAATCGTTATGCAACCGGCATTCGCAACGCCGTCGGCATCGCCATTGACGGAAACGGCCAGCTCTGGTCGACGCAACACGGGCGCGATCAGCTCGCTGAAAACTGGTCGAAGATGTATACGCCCGAGCAGGGGCAGAACCTCCCGGCGGAAGAGCTATTGCAGATCGAGAAGGGCGCCGACTTCGGTTGGCCGACCTGCTATTTCGATGGCGATCAACAGAAGCTCGTGCTCGCGCCCGAGTACGGCGGCGACGGCGGCAAAGCAACCGCCAGCAGCGACAAGACGATCGACTGCGGCTCGAAAAAAGCACCGGCCGCGTTCTTCCCCGCGCACTGGGCGCCCGACGGTCTGCTGTTCTACACCGGCAGCCAGTTTCCCGAGCGATACCGCAACGGCGCGTTCATCGCGTTCCATGGATCGTGGAACCGCGCGCCTGGTCCGCAGGGCGGCTATCAGGTTGTGTTCCAGCCGCTCTCGTCAGGCAAGCCGTCGGGGCAGTTCGAATCGTTCGCGAACGGCTTTGCTGGCGGCGTCATGCAACCCGACGCGGCCAAACACAGGCCTGTCGGGCTGGCGGAGGGACCCGACGGTTCTCTGTATATCACGGATGACAAGGCAGGACGCGTTTGGCGCGTCACGTACGTCGGGGCGAAATAGCGGGGCGCGGGCGCGTGGGGAGTGGCGCGTGGGCAGTGGCGCGCTCGAGTACGGAACGAAGCGTCGATTATGGCGCTGGTACTCGAGGCACGCCCGCCCGATCAGCGCTTCGTTCCTTTTCCGCCCCGCGTCCCGCGCCACGCGCCCGCGCCGCGCGTCAGGCCGTGCGTTTGGAGTATTGCCTAACGGCCAGGCTGAACACGACCACCGCGAAAGCAACAAGAATAAAGAACGGCCGCTGGATCTCGGGGAATGTTGCCCCTTTTACGAGCACCGCGCGCGAGATCGCCACGAAATGCCTCACCGGGTTCAGCTCGGCGACCACCTGCACCCAGTGCGGCATGCTGTCGATGGGAGTGAAGAGCCCGCTCATCAGCAGGTAGATCATCATGATGAAGAACGTCACGAACATCGCCTGCTGCTGGGTCTCGACGATCGTCGAGATCCAGAGACCGACGCCTAACGCCGCGACGAGGTAGACGGCGGACACCGCGAAGAGGAGAAGCGGGCTGCCGAGCACCGGCACGCTAAAGACGACGCGGCCCAGGAGCAGACCGGCGGCGAGCTCGAACATCCCCAGCACCCAGAATGGCAGCAGCTTCCCGGCAATGAACTGGCCGCGCGTGATCGGCGTGACGTTGAGCTGCTCGAGCGTGCCGAGCTCTTTCTCCCTGGCAATGTTCTGCGCGGTCAGAAGCGTGCCGATGAGCGTCACCAACGCGACGAGAATGCCCGGCACCATGTAGTGGCGGTAGTCGAGGGTCGGGTTGTACCAGGCGCGCGTCCGCACGTCGAGCTGCGGAACACCGCGTCGTGGACCTGGAACCAAAGCGACGCTCCCGTTCAACGGTCGCAGCGTCGGGGAAATCTCTTCCGCGTAACGAGAGAGGATCCGCGACGCATAGAATTGCACGATGCCGGCCGCCATTCCCTTCTCCGCATTCACCACCAGCTGTACCGTTGCCGCGTGATTGCGAACGAGATCGCGCTCGAAATCACGCGGAATGGTCAGCACCATCGTCACATCGCCGGCGAGGAGCCGTTCATTCGCCGCGTCGGCGCTCGGCGAAGCGCCGACGATGCCGAAGTTGCCCGACGCGGCGAAGCGCGTCACGAGCCCGCGCGACGCGTTGGTGTGATCCTGATCGACGACGTACGTCGGCGTGTCACGGATCTCGAACGTCGCGGCATTGGCGAGAATCAACAGCTGAACGAAGGGAATCAGCAGCACCTGCGCGAGCGTCGCCCGATCACGAACGACGTGCAGGACTTCGGTCCACGCGAGAACGAGAATGCGTCTCATGCGGCGAGCCGAATTCTGAATGATCGCGTGGCCGCCGCGACGAGCACGATCGTCATGACGAGCAGGATCACCGTTTCCTGCCAGAGGTAGTCGAGGCCGACTCCCTTGAGCATGATGCCGCGCGCGATGATCACGAACCACTTCGCCGGAACGATGTTGGAGATCGCGCGAAGCGGCCACGGCATACTCTCGATGGGAAAGATGAACCCCGAAAGCAGAATCGTCGGCAACATCGTCCCGGCGAGCGCGCCGATCATCGCCACGCGCTGCGACGACGTGCGCGATGAAATCAGGATGCCGAGCGAGAGCGACGTCAGGATGTAGAGCAGTCCCTCCCCGAGCAGCAGCAGCAGGCTCCCGCGCAGCGGTACGGCGAACACCAGCCGCGCTTCGGCGACGACGAGCAAGACGCTCACGAAGCCGATGACGACGTACGCGAGCACCTTGCCGACGATGATCTCGAGAGGCTTGAGGGGCGAGACGAGCAGAATTTCCATCGTGCCCGTCTCCTTCTCACGCGTCAACGAGATCGCCGTCATCAGCGCCGATATGATCGTGAGCACGAACGCGATGAGGCCAGGCACGAACAGGTTCGAGCTCGCCCGCGTCGGATTGAAGCGCATCCGTGCTTCGGCGACGATCTGCACTCCGCCAGCTCGCGCGGCGAGATCGCGTTGAAAGCCCTGGATCACGGCAACCGCGTAACTCTCCATCGCGCTGCCACTATTCGGCTCCGACGCATCCGCGACGACGAGGACGCGTGCGGGCAAGCCGCGCGCGAGCCGATTCGCGAAATCGTTGTCGAGAACGACGGCTTCCTGAATCGCGCCGCTCGCGAAGAGCTGGTCGAGCGGACCGCTGTTCGGCAGAACACGGCTGAGACGAAATGCGTCTGTTGCCGCAAAGCGGTTGCGCAGCTCGATGGTCGTGGCGTCGGGCGAGGGATCGACGAAGGCGAGTCGAATGCCGGAAATGTCCGTTCGAATCGCGTAGCCGAAGAGTATGACCTGGAGGATCGGCATGAAGATCACGACGAAGAGCGTCCGCCGATCGCGCAGGATGTGGAGCGATTCCTTCCGTAGTAGTCCGGTGAACGCGCTCATGTCGCGATACCGGCCGTCGGCCGCGCGAGGCGCACGAACATCTCGTCGATCGAATCGACGCTGAAGCGCTCCTTCAGCGCCGCGGGCGTGCCTAACGCCTCGATGCGGCCCGACACCATGATCGAGATCCGGTCGCAGTACTCGGCCTCGTCCATGTAGTGCGTCGTCACGAACACCGTCGTGCCGCGCGCCGCCGCCTCATAGATCAGCTCCCAGAATTGCCGGCGCGTGATGGGGTCCACGCCGCTCGTCGGCTCGTCCAGAAACACGATCGATGGCTCGTGCAGCAGCGCGACGGAAAAGGCGAGCTTCTGCCGCCACCCAAGCGGCAGGGCGCGCACCTGCGTTCCAATCGCCTGCTCGAGCCCGAGGCGCTCGAGCATCCGCGTCGTTCGCTCGCGCACCTGCTCTCTCGTGAGGTCGTAAATGCCGCCATACAGCCGAATGTTCTCGGCGACGGTAAGGTCCTCGTACAGCGAGAACTTCTGGCTCATGTACCCGATGCGCCGCTTGATCCATTCGCTCTCGGTGTACACGTCGTGCCCAGCGACACGGGCTGTGCCCGAAGTCGGCGCCAGTAGGCCGGTGAGAATGCGAATCGCCGTCGTCTTGCCGGCGCCATTCGCGCCAAGAAACCCGAAGACTTCCCCGACGGCGACGTCGAAGGTGATGTGATCGACCGCCGTGAACGTGCCGAATTTGCGCGTGAGGTCGCGCGCTTCGATCGCGACAGAGCGGTCAGCGGTCGTCACGCCGCTCGCTCCGGTTCGCCCATGCGCGCCATGAACGTATCTTCGATCGTCGGCGACGCCTGCTTCACATCCGCATCCGCAAAGCCGCGCTGACCGAGATACTCGCGGAGACCGCGCGCTATCTCGTCAGGCGCGACCCGATCGCGGCGATCGGTGTAGTGCAGCGTGTCGCCGAACGGAAAGACTGTCGCCGCATATTCGTATTGGCGCGCCGCGAGCAGCAGCGGATACCGCTCCGCGGCATGGACCGTGAAGAGCGGCCGGCCGAACGACGCCGCGATCCGGGTCGGCGTGTCGACGCCGAGGATGCGACCGCGCTGAATGAGGGCGACGCGACCACACCGGTCGGCCTCGTCCATGTACGGAGTGGAGACGACGATCGTGAGGCCTGTCGCCTTGAGGCGATCGAGCAGCTCCCAAAACTCGCGCCGCGACACGGCGTCCACACCGGTGGTCGGTTCGTCGAGGAAGAGGATCTCCGGCCGATGTACAAGGGCGCAGCACAACGCGAGCTTCTGCTTCATCCCGCCCGAGAGCGCACCAGCGCGACGGTCCCTGAATGGCGCCAGCTGATCATAGATCGGCGCGATGAGATCGTGCTGTTCCTCGACGGACGCTCCGAAGACGGACGCGAAGAAGCGCAGGTTCTCCTCTACCGATAGGTCGGGGTACAGGGAAAAGCGGCCGGGCATGTACCCGACACGTCGCCGCAGCTGCCAGATCGCTGCGCTGACGTCGCCGCCGAGCACCACTGCACGGCCGGCATCGGGTAGAATCAGAGTTACGAGAATGCGAAACAGCGTCGTCTTCCCTGCTCCATCGGGACCGATGAAGCCGAAAAGCTCCCCGTTGGCGATCTCGATATTGATGTCATCGAGGGCGACCGTCGCGTCGAACTTTTTCCCGAGACGTTCGATGACTACCGAACTCGCTGAAGGTCCTGGCATGGTTAGAAGGGCTAGGGTCTATGGACGAGGGGCTAGGGCTAGCTCTAATCCATTAAGCCTCTGCGGTTGCTACCCAATGACTCACTGGAATCGAACGTCCGCGGGCATGCCGATCTTCACGATGCCGCCGGGATTTGGTACCCTCACCTTCACCGCGTACACGAGATCCTTGCGCTCGTCACGGGTTTGAATCGGAGTCGGCGTGAATTCGGCTTCGGGCGACACCCAACTCACCGTACCGGCGAGGGCGCGGCGCGCCTTGGCACCTGTGTCGATCGAAACGGTAGCGGGCGCGCCGAGCTTCACGTGCGCGAGCTGCGTTTCGGTGACATAGGCGCGCAGGATCATCGAGTCGAGATTCGCGATCTTGTATAGCGGCTGCCCCGGCTGCACGAACTCGCCGCGATCGGTGTAGCGGGCGAGTACGGTACCCGATACCGGACTCGTTAGGCGACTCTTTGCCAGCTGCTGGACGATCTGCGCCAGCCGCGCGTCCGTCGATTTCACATCTTCGCCGGCGCTCCGCTGCTGCGCCTCCGCACCCTGGATCTGCTCCGTCAGTACCTTGTAATCGCGCTCGGCCTGATCGAGCTGTTGCGCCGTTGCTGCCTGCTCGGCGAAGAGTCGCTTGATGCGCTCGTAGTTTCGGCCGGCGATCTCCTCCTGAACGCGGAGGGCGTCGAGCTGTTGGGCAACTTCGGTCACCCTCGACGCGGCACCGCTGCGCTGGGCGCCAAGCTGTCGCCGCTGGAGGTCGAGCTGTGTCGTGTCGACAATGCCGACCAGCTGTCCGGCCGCAAGGGTCTGTCCCTCGTCCACCTTGAAGGAGAGCAGCTGCCCACTCGTTTCGGCGGAGACGACGACTTCCGTCGTCTCGAAATTCCCGTAGGCATCGGGTTGGTTTCCGCCGCGGCACGCAACGACCGCCAACAGGAGCGAGGTGCCGAGTCGTGTTCGTCTCATCGTGGCAACTCCACGCCAATGGTCGCGAGATACCGTGCCCGGGCCTGCGCGAGCTCGACTTCGTGGCTCGCGCGCGTCAGCCGAGCGGCGAGGACGTCATTCTGTCGGTCGACGTACTCCGAAGCCGTGACCACAGCCTCGTCATAGCGGTGTTGCGTCTCGCGCTCGATACGCTCGCGAAGGGCAATGATCGTATCATCGGTTCCCAGCGAAGCCGTTAGGCGATCAATGTCGGCGAGCGATCGATCCACGATGCGCTCCGTGACGGCCGTGAAGGCCGCTTCGTTCGTCGCGACGACCAGCTGCTGAACGGCGAGTACTTCACGGTCCCGCTGATTGGTGCCCCACGTCCATGGCGCCCACTGCACTTCCACACCGCCCAACCAGTAGGCGTTGAAGTTCGTGGCGAGCACGTTCAGTCCCGGTTTGCCATAACCGAAATGAGCGAACGCCGACACCCGGGGCCGTGCTTGCGCCGCGACGAGTCGCTCCTGAGCGGCAAGCTGGTCGCGTGTCCGCGCGAATTCGGCGTACTCCGGCCGCTGGCGCGGAAGCGAACCACGCGACGCGGCGACGATTGGCGCGAGATCTGGCAGCGCGAGCGTGTCCGTCGGCGAGATTGCACGTCCCGTGAGAGAAGCGAGAACCGCGAGGGAAGCGTCTCGCGTCGCCGTGAGGTCGGTCTGGTCCTGACGACGTCGCAGCAGCTCCGCCTCGATCGTCGCGGCTTCGCTCTGGAGCGCCGTTCCTTCGCGGACACGCGCCCGAGCGACGCGCAATTGCGCCTCCAGATCGGAGATGGCGGCGGTGAGCTCGCCGGCGCGGGCCTGCGCGAGCGCCGCCGAGAAGAAGGCTTCGTCCACCTCGTCACGGAGGGAGTAGAGCGTTGTCTGGACGTGCGCTTCGCTCGCCGCGAGGCTCGCGCGCTCGACGTTGGCGCGTGGGCCCAGCGTCGGGTCGATGAGCCGCTGCTGCGCGATGAGCTGTGCGTCGTAGCGGTCCTTGGGTGGAATCGGCACGGAGACGTTAGGCAGCTGAATCGGGATGAACGTCACGGCCGACTGATACTGCGCGGTGCCGTCGGCGTTCAGCGATGGCAGCCGGTCCGCGGCGATGCTGCGCAGCCGGAGGGCGCTGGCCTGACGCTCGAGCGCCACCTGCTGGGCCCGCGGATCGATGCGCCGCGCGGCCTGCTGGAGATCGACGAGGCGCAGTGTGTCGCGTGGGCCTCCGCGCTGCGCGGCAGCGACCGCGATGGGAAGTATGACGAGAGCAGCGACGCGCGCGATCATAGGGCCTCGGGCTTGAGTGCCCGGAGGAAGAATGCCGGCAACTCGCGCTTGCGTCGCGCGATGAAGCGCGCGAAGCCGTCGTCGTCGAGGTGGAGAATGGCCTGGACCATCGGACGCGCGGCAAATGGAAAGATGCAGAGCGAGAGCAGGTTGAGTATGAACTGATCGGTGGGGATCGCCCGCATGCGTCCGTCGCGCACGCGCTCGCGAATCTGGCGGCCAACGCTGTCGAGGACGCGGGGCGCGAGATCGTCGATCGACACGCCAGTGAGCGCGGCGACGAGCTGCTTCACGCGCTCGGGCTGGTGGGTGAGCTCGGCGATGATGTAGCCCGGCAAGTAGGGATGGGCGAGCAGCACGTCGAGCTCGATCTCGATGACGTGGGCGACCTTCGCCTCGAGCTCGGCGTCGGAGGCGAGCGTGGCGATGACGGGTGGCAGCAGGCGCGAAGCGGCGCGGCGAAAGACGGCGGCGGCGAGCCGCTCCTTGGTGCGGAAGTAGTAGTGGAGGAGCGCTTTGTTGACGCCCGCCTCGTCGGCGATTTCCTGCGTGCGGGCGCCGGCGGAGCCGCGTCGCAGGAACACGCGGTGCGCCGCGTCGAGAATGCGCTCCTCGGCGCTTGCCGCCGCGGCGTCGCTCGTTGGCCGCGCCGCGGTCCGTCGCCGTCGCCCCGCTGACGATTTAACCATTAGGTTTGACCGTTTGGTTAAATCAGAATACGATGATTCGACGGTACGCGCAAGACCGTTGGCAGCGGGCGGCGGGCGGCGGGGGTGGGGCGCGGGGCGTGGGGCGTGGGGCGCGGGGCGCGGGGCGCGGCGGCGACAAAAAAAGCCGGCGCGAAAGCGCCGGCAACCCGAACTCACCAGTCACCAACCACCCACCACCACTATGGCGTCGCCTCCTCGTGATACAGCGCCGGGAACCGCTCCTTCAGCGCGGCGACTTTGGGCAGGTCGTACGTATAGATGTACGGGCTGTCCTGGTGCAGCATCGCGTAGTGCTGGTGGTACGCCTCGGCGGGATAGAACGCCCGCAGATGCGCCACCTCGGTCACGATCGGCCGCGAGAACGCTCGGCCGTCGGTGAGCTGCTTGATGTAGGCGTCGACGATCTTTCGCTGATCGTCCGTCATATAGAAGACCGCCGAACGGTACTGCGTCCCGACGTCCGGGCCCTGGCGATTCTTCTGCGTCGGATCATGAGCGACCGAGAAGAAGACCTCGAGCAGCTTGCCTAACGATACAGTCGTCGGATCGAATACCACTTCCACTGATTCGGCGTGGCCCGTCGAGCCCGACGACACGTCCTCATAGGACGGGTTCACCATCGTACCACCCGCGTAGCCGGACACGGCGCTCTTCACACCTCGGACGTGCTCGAAGACCGCCTGCACTCCCCAGAAGCATCCGCCCGAGAATACGATGGTTTCATCGCGCCCGGCCGGGGGCAGTTCGTCCACGGCAGCCGACGGAACGGCAACGGCACGCTCCGCCCCCGTTCGGCCGCGCGCGCTCAGCAGAGCCGCGCCCGACAGGACCACCGCCACCGACACTCCAACCCGCGTCATCGTCGCCAACATAATCCCTCGTTGCTCTCGTCAGCGTCCCCTATGTTTCGCCTGGACACACTCTTTAACCGCCGAATTTGTCTGCCTGTTCCCAGAGAGTCCTTTGACATCTTGCCAATCATCAGGTTCATAAGTTTATTCGGCGCCGTAGAAAGCGTCCCTGAGTATTCGCCTTCTCACTCGGGCAGCAACATGCGGCTAGTCTTCAGCTCGGACACCCCCGAACGAGGCGGAAACGGCCAGTTCAGAGCAAAGCCGAGGGCTGCCCGGCTTCGCCACACGGTCCAGTTCTATGAAAGCGACGCTTTCCTCGTGCGCGTCGCCAGTGACTACGTCCTCGCTGGGCTCCAGGCGGCCGAGACGGCGATAGTCATCCTCACGGCCGAGCATCGGGAGACGCTCGCGCGTGAATTATCCGCCCGCGGCATCGACCTGGAGTCGGTTCGGGCCCGTGGTGAGCTAATCGAGCTCGACGCCCACGAATCCCTCCGCGCTTTCATGGTTGACGGCATGCCGAACGAGGAGCGCTTCTTCGCGGCGGTTCCTCCCATTCTCGAGCGCGCCGAAGGGCGGGGCGCCAGCATCCGCGCATTTGGCGAGATGGTCAACATACTCTGGTCCGAAGGACGCGCCGCGGCGGCGCTCGCGCTCGAGGAGCTCTGGAACAGGTTGCGCGAAAGCCATCCGATGTCGATCCTGTGCGGCTACTCGATGCGGGGATTCGCCAATCCGAGCGATCGAGCCTTCGTCTCGTCACTCTGTGGCATTCACGATGCCGTGGTTCCCACGGAGCGCTACGTCGAGGCCGACGAACGCACGCGGCTCGTCGAGATCGTACTGCTGCAGCAGCAGGCCGAGGCGATGAAGTCCGAGCTTCGGCGCCGCGAGGCACTCGAGACGACGGTTCAGCAGGCGCTGATCGACCGTCATCGTCCGCCGGGCGCGCGGCGATAGACGCTGACCCTCGGCGCGCGCGACGCGAGCCCCTCACTTCGCGGCGCCCAGGTCGCGATACCAGGCCGTGAAGGCGCGTTCGAAGAAGGCCTTGCTGAACAGCGTCCACGCACCTAACGAGTCCGGCAGCGTGAACGATGCCGCGGCGTCGGCCGGGGGCGTGCCCTTCGCGTAGCTTGCGCGTGCCGCGCGCTCGACCTCGTCGAGCATCGCGACGTACCGATCGTATTCAGGCTGTCTGCCCAACGCGCCATGGCCCGGCACGTAGACGGTTTCAGTGGTTGCGCGGCGGAGAGAGCGCACCGACTGCCCGAGCTGGGTCGGAATCGCGTCCACGTAGTTCGGAAACATCGCGTTCCAGAAGAGATCTCCACAGAACACGACGTTCGGATCGTCGAGCTCGAGCGAGACGTCGCTCTCGGTGTGCCCGCGCCGTGGCACCACATGGACGACGCGACCGCCAAGGTCGAGAGTCGACGGCCCGTCGGGGCGAATGGCAGCTGCGTCCTGGAGCGCCGCGGCGCGCGACGCGTCCGCGGGCTGGTTGCGTTCGACCACCAGCTCACGCGTCCGCGTGGTGGCATGCAGCTCTGGACGATCCGACGCGTTCAGATAGCCAGCCACACCGTTGGCATGGTCGGCATGATAGTGCGTGAGCGCGACGTGAGTCGGCCATCGACCGGTGAGCTCGCGCGACTTGCCGGCGAGCCAGAGCGCGCCTTGGGGCTGGTTGAAGCCTTCGATCGCGAGCACGGCGTTGCGACCGACGATCAAGCCACCGTTCGCGATCGTCGTTCGATCCCCGGACAGCGGATTGGAGATGAGCGCCCAGACACCGTCGGCGACGCGCTCGAGACTGCCGAAGGGCTCGCGTGCGACGACGCTGCCTAACGGCGAGCGCACCCAGCTATGACGAAGCGCCGGGGGCATGAATGAAGCAGCCAGCGCAAGATGCGCGGCGCAGCTACCGACGAACTCGCGACGAGTTGGCACAAGTCCCTGTTGGTGGACTGATCGGTGATCGGTAGATACTACAGCTCAGCGACCACCGTTCACAGACCACCGTTCACCGACCACCGTTCACCGACCACCGTTCACCGACCACCGTCACCGTCCACCTAGTGCATCAGCCCATACATCACATAATTGACGCCGAGCTTGTACCCCTGATTCGACTCCTCCACGGGAACCCAGCCCGTCGCCGAGAATTCCCAGTAGTTCGAGACGTCCGTGTTGAAGTTGATCATCACCATCAACCGCTTTGTCGGATCGTTGTTCTCGAAGATGCCCCGGAAGATCGGCCGGCCGCGGTCGTAGTACTGCGGGAGATCATCGAACGTGTCGATGTCGAAGAAGGAGTGGAAGATCGGATGCGTTGGCGCGAGCTCCACGACGCGTGCCTCGGGAAGGATTCTCGCCATCTGCATGCTGAAATTCGCCCAGCCGGCGCTGCGGAAGTCGTCGCGAAAATCGTCGAAGATGATGAAGCCGCCCTTGAGCAGATACTTACGGAGCGCCGCCGCCTCCTTGTCGGTCATCGTCCAGAAGCCCGCTTCCGTCATGTAAGCAACCGGGTACTTCATGAGCTCCGGATCGTCGAGCGCGAGCGCGTTGCTCTCGGCGACGTGCGGGCGCAGCGCCGTGACCTCGCGCATGATCTTCATCAGGTTCTCTTCCGCGAGGTTGTAGCCGTGCGCCCAGGCGGGAAGGCCGCGGTAGTAGTAGCCGCCGGGTCCGGTGGTATAGACCAGACGGGCGAACGTGAAGCGGCCATCATATTTGATGTTGTTGCGCTCCGGATCGAGCTGGCCAGCGGCGGCGTGGCCTGTCGGGCGAGGCAGCGACGTGGGTGCGGCAGCGCCAAGCAGCAGCGCAGCCGACGCCGCGCGCGCGGCGTACGAGCGCAGCACGGGAACGATCGGGCGACCGTGAGGTACCATGGATGCCTCGCTCGAGAGTGCAATCCTGAGTAAAGCTGGCCGCCGGATGTGGGCGAGGACATCAAGAAACGACAAAGACCACGTCGGTCCGCTTCACGACGGTTCGCCGGCACGCGAACTATGCAGCACCCGCCTGCCATGGAGATCGGTCAATGTTCGAGCTGGGCCCGGAAAAACTGTTGATGTTGCTGTTGATCTGTCTCGTGCTCTTCGGGGGCAAGCGAATCCCCGAGATCGGCGGGTCGATCGGCAAAGGCATTCGTGAGTTCAAGCGTGGTATCAGCGAGATCGGGGAGGAGGTGAAGACTCCCGCGCCGGTCTCCACGACCAGCGTCGCCACGGCGCACGACGACATGGCGGACAGCCGGCCGGAGCCGAAGCGCCTCACGTAGTGACCCGCCTGGGGAGTCGGCCGTCGTCCTGAGTCTTCATCTCGGCTGACGATGGACGCTGGCTCCCTCAATTGCCCTGATTGCGGCGCGGCTGTGCCCGCGAACTCCACCGAGTGCGCGTTCTGTCACGCGCGCCTGGCAACCATCGGCTGCCCCAAGTGCTTCGGCCTCGTCTTCGTCGGCAGCAAGCACTGCCAGCACTGCGGGGCGGACATTGGTCTGCCCGCAAGCCGCGATGCGGCCCCCCTCCCCTGTCCTCGAAAATGCGGCACGATGCGTCCGGTGCGATTCGGCGGCGCCGACATGTACCTCTGCGACAGCTGCAATGGACTGTGGGTAGACCCGGAGACGCTGCAGCATCTCGTGCAGGATCGGCTCAAGCCGGCTCCTCTCATCGGCACCGGGATCGCCGCCCCCGCGCCAACGCACGTGCAACTCGAGCATGTTCAGTATGCGCCCTGCCCGATCTGCAACACGCTCATGAACCGCGTCAATTTCGCGCACGCATCGGGCGTGATCGTCGACGTCTGTACGAATCACGGCACATGGTTCGACGCCGACGAGTTGCGGCGCGTGTTGGAGTTCATCACTGGCGGAGGACTCGAGGCGGCGAGAGCGCGCGAGCTGCGCTCCACACCGACGTCTGCGCCGGCGACAGCCGGCGCCGATTCGTGGACGATCATGAAGCCCCTTTTGCAGAACGGCGACGATTCGGCGCGTGCGATCATTAACACGCTGGTGTCTTTCAGCGGACGACGGAAACCGTGAACGGTGGACGGTGGACGGTGAACGGTGGACGGTGGACGGTGAACTGACTGCTCAACTGACGGCTTCTGAACACTGACCACCGACCACCGACCACCGACCACCGACCACCGTCGGCGGCCCACTCTCTGCGTTAGATCCGCGCCATGCATGCGCTCACGGTGCGGCCACGGACTCCGAATTCACTGCAGCTCGAGAATGTGCCGGAACCGGATCCGCGCACCGGTCGGATGCTCGTGCGCGGCCTGGCGTTGGGGATCTGTGGAACCGATCGCGAGATCGTCGCCGGGAAGTACGGTATGCCGGCGCACGGCGAACAGCGATTGATCCTCGGCCATGAGTCGCTCGGCCGAGTGCAGGATGCGCCAGCGGACAGTGGCTTCGCGAAGGGCGATCTCGTCGTCGGCATCGTGCGACAGCCAGACCCAGTACCTTGCGCGAACTGCGCTGCCGGTGAGTGGGATATGTGTCGCAATGGGCGATACACGGAGCACGGCATCAAGGAGCGCAACGGCTTCGGCGCGGAGTGGTGGCGCATCGATCCGGCATACGCTGTGAAGGTCGACCCAGCGGTCGGCCGACTCGGCGTACTCCTCGAGCCGGCGAGCGTCGTCGCGAAGGCCTGGGAGCACACGGAGCGCATCGGTCGTCGCGGCGTGTGGCGGCCGCGCTGCGTGCTCGTCACCGGCGCGGGACCGATTGGTTTATTGGCCGCGCTGTTCGCCGCGCAACGCGGGTTGGAGCTTCACGTCGTCGACCGCTCGACGTCGGGGCTGAAGCCGGCGCTCGTCCAGATGCTCGGCGGTTCCTATCACAGCCAGCCGGTGGCGGAGCTGGGACTCGATCCGGACATCGTGATGGAGTGCACCGGTGCGCCGCAGGTCGTGATGGATCTGATGGGACGCACCGCGCCTAACGGGATCATCTGCCTCGCGGGTGTCTCGGCAGCGGGTACACAGACGATGATCGACGCGGGCGCGCTCAATCGCACGATCGTGCTCGAGAATGAAGTCGTCTTCGGGTCGGTGAACGCGAATCGGCGGCACTACGAGGCGGCGATGATGGCACTCAAGCGTGCCGACCGTAGCTGGCTGGAGAAGCTGATAACGCGGCGTGTGCCGCTCGCCCGGTGGCGGGAAGCGCTGGAGCAGCGACCGGACGACGTGAAGACGGTGCTCGAGCTCGAGGCTGCCTGATGGCCGACCGGATCGAGGATTACGCGCTCATCGGCGACTGCGAGACGGCGGCTCTCGTCTCGCGTACCGGTTCGATCGACTGGCTCTGCTGGCCACGGTTCGACTCCAGCGCCTGCTTCGCGGCGCTGCTCGGCGACCAGAATCATGGCCGATGGCTGATCGCGCCCAAGCATCCGCAGCCGACGATCCGGCGGCGCTATCGTGAGCATACGCTCATCCTCGAGACGGATTTCGAGACGCCCGAAGGCGCGGTCACGCTCATCGACTTCATGCCGCTGCGCGGCCACGCGTCGGACCTCGCGCGCATCGTCGTCGGACGCCGCGGCCGTGTCGAGATGCACACGGAGCTGATTCTTCGCTTCTACTACGGCGCGTTCGTGCCGTGGGTCACGCGGCTGGACAACGGCGCGCTCCGCGCGGTCGCGGGCCCGGACATGGTCTTGATCAACACGGAAGTCGAGCTCCAGGGAAAGGATCTGACGACCGTTGGTGACTTCGTCGTCAACGAAGGCGACTTCGTGCCATTCGTCATGACCTTCATGCCGTCGCACCTGCCGCCGCGGACCCCGGTGAATCCTCGCAAGGCGCTCAAGGACACGGAGCGTTTCTGGCAGGAGTGGTCGAAGCGGAATCGCTATCGCGGCGAGTGGCAGGCGGCAGTCGACCGATCGCTCATCACTCTCAAGGCGTTGACGTACAAGCCGACGGGTGGCATTGTCGCCGCGCCGACGACATCGCTGCCCGAGCAGATCAGGGGCGAGCGAAACTGGGACTACCGCTACTGCTGGCTCCGCGACGCGACGTTCACGCTGCTCGCGCTCATGAACGCCGGCTACTTCGAGGAAGCGGAAGCGTGGCGCGACTGGCTCCTGCGCGCCGCCGCGGGCAGTCCGTCGCAGATGCAGATCATGTACGGCCTCGGCGGCGAGCGCGTGCTGCGCGAGAACGTCATCGAGTGGCTTCCGGGTTTCGAGAGCTCGAAACCTGTACGCGTCGGCAACGCGGCCTACGGCCAGCTGCAGCTGGATGTCTACGGCGAGGTGATGGACGCGCTGCATCAGGGACGCCGTGGCGGCCTGTCGAAGAGCCTGGAGTGGTGGGGACTTCAGCAAGCGCTCATCAAACACCTCGCGACCGTCTGGGAGCAGCCGGATCAGGGAATGTGGGAGGTTCGCGGCGGTCCGCAGCACTTCACCTACTCCAAGGTCATGGCGTGGGTCGCCGTCGATCGCGCGATCAAGAGCGCGGAAGAGTTCCAGCGCGATGGCGTCGTCGAGAAATGGCGCGCGCTGCGCGACCAGATTCACGCCGAGGTGTGCGAGAAGGGCTTCGATCGCGAGATCGGGGCATTCGTTCAGGCATATGGGTCGAAGCAGCTCGATGCGAGTGCGCTGATGATGCC
>Ga0070717_10000767_pt1 | contig 21000 bp, 19 predicted proteins | sample LARL113metaG_FD_71366 | JGI IMG/M metagenome (GOLD analysis project Ga0070717, IMG submission 71366) | Corn, switchgrass and miscanthus rhizosphere microbial communities from Kellogg Biological Station, Michigan, USA - LAR L11-3 metaG | ecosystem: Host-associated > Plants > Roots > Rhizosphere ...
ATGCGTTCGCTCGACCGGCAGGCGAACAACCTGGAGAAGAAGGCTGAAGCCACCCGCTCCGATGAGCAGCGCAAGGAGTACCGGCGGCAGTCGCGTGTAGTCCATGGGGAACTCGAAAAGATCGAGCAAGAAGTCGGCGTCGCATTCCAGGAACTGAAGCGCACACAGCGCGAACTGATCCAGGGCGACATGGACGCCGAACAGGCCAAGCGCGAGCTGATCGAGGCCAACCTGCGTTTGGTGGTTTCAATCGCGAAGAAATACACCAACCGCGGATTGCAGTTCCTCGACCTGATCCAGGAAGGCAATATCGGCCTGATGAAAGCTGTCGATAAATTCGAATACCGGCGCGGATATAAGTTTTCAACTTATGCCACCTGGTGGATTCGGCAGGCAATTACTCGTGCAATTGCTGATCAGGCGCGTACGATTCGTATCCCCGTGCACATGATCGAAACCATCAACAAGCTGATCCGCACTTCGCGGCAGCTGGTGCAGGAACTGGGACGCGAGCCGACGTCGGAAGAAATCGCCAAGCGCATGGACATTCCGGTAGCAAAAGTCCGGAAAGTCTTGAAGATTGCTCAGGAACCAATCTCTTTGGAAACGCCGATTGGCGAAGAAGAAGATTCGCATCTTGGCGACTTCATCGAAGACCGCGCGGTTGTTTCTCCGGCCGAGGCGGTGATCAACGTCAACCTGAAAGACCAGACTTCGCACGTGCTTCGCACCTTGACGCCGCGTGAAGAAAAAGTCATCAAGATGAGGTTTGGTCTCGAAGACGGCAGCGAGCACACCCTCGAAGAAGTCGGCCAATCGTTCGCGGTAACTCGCGAACGCATCCGCCAAATTGAAGCCAAGGCGCTGCGGAAGCTGCGGCATCCGAGCCGTTCGCGGAAACTACGGGCGTTTCTGGATGGGGTAAGGGACTAAAATCCTCAGCACAGAGGACGCCGGGTTACGCAGGGAACTACTAGACAGAGAAGCGATTCAGGGGCGCGCGTAAACGCGCCCTTTTTACTTATCCGATTGATGTCGACAATCGCTCTCAACGCAGCCAATTTTCCAGGGGAAGGTGCCTCACTCGGGAAAACTCTTTCTCATTGTCGGTCACAAGCGTATATCCCAAGGTAAGTGCGTGGGCCGCGACGAGCAGGTCGTTGGCACCGATGGGCTTGCCAGCGCGCTCGAGCTGCGCACGAATAGTGCCATACGACGCGTCGGCTGGTTTCTCGAACGACAAAATATCAAGCGCGCCCAGCACGGCTTCAAGCTGGGCGGACAATCGTGGGGATTGCTTCTTTTCGGCGCCATACCGTAATTCCGCAGCAACAATGATGCTGGTGCAGACCTTGCTTTCACCAACCCTGAAGATCTGTTCCGCTATTTTTCCTTGAGGATTGCGAACCAGGTCAGAAACTATGTTGGTATCGAGCAGGTAGCGCATCAGAGATCTACAGGATCGGCAGGGCGATCGGGGATATCGGGGAATTTCTCCCTGAGCGGCTTAAGACCAGCTAGAACGGCGCGCAGCGATTTTGCAGGCGCAGGTTCAATAATGAGACGATGACCCTCTTTGCGCATAATGGCGTCTTCGACCGGAAGCTCAAATTCGCGGGGGATGCGCACGGCCTGATTACGTCCATTCCGGAAGACGCGCACATGACGTTCCGAGCCAGATCCCTTCTTTAGCATATGCCAAGCATATGCTAAGATCAGTCCGATGTCCAGCCGTTTTGTCGTGAACGACAGCAAGCGCGAACGCATCCGCCAAACGGGGCCAAGGCGCTGCGGAAGCCACGGCACCCGTCCTGGTTGCGGAAGTTAAGGGCGTTTCTGGATGGGGTGAGAGACTAGTCAGTTAGAGAATCAGTTGCAGGTTTAGGGCGCGAGAGATCGCGCCCTTGCATTATTGGCTTTCGGCTGCCTGTGGGCGGTCAAGTACATGCGACAGGGATTTTCTCTACGCAAAGAGACGCGGCGGAGGGGCCATCTCTGACTTGTCGGGCTTGGTATCACGCTTTAATAGTGAAACCCAAGTGACCTCTTCGGCACCCACCCGATTTCCTCGGCGCCAAGCTACATAGAGATTCTGCGGCGCGCAGCGTCCCAGCTGCAACTGTGAAAACCAGTCAGTACCGACCTTCTTGTCTTGAAGAGCATTCCACAATTTTCCACTATCGATGTGAGAGCGCTCGTTCGGTAATCGCACGTCCCCACCGGAAGCCGACGCGAGAACTTGCAACACAGGTTTTCCATCTCGCTTTCGCTGAGTGGGGAAAAGCTTGAGAAAACCGATCGAACTCCTCTGTCGAGCAAGAGCTTTAACCACAACTTCCTCAGAGACTCGGTTTTGCGTCGCCCAAAATCTCAATGCGAATGGCGATATTGGGCTATCGTCGGCAGTACCCTCCAACCAGTCACGCGCCAGCCAATCGGGTAGCAGCAAATGAGCAGCGAAAGCGTTAACTGTGTCTTCCTGTGCCCAATACAAACGTTCATCTGACTGGGGTTCAGTGTCAAACCGACTAAAGAGGAGCCAGTGACCCAACTCGTGGGCAACGGAAAACCTCTCGCGGGGACTCAACAGATTTTCCTCGCGCCAGTTAATCTCATGTTCTCCTTCCGACTGGCAAAAGCGAAAAACCAAGATCTTTGGGGGCCGACTCCGAAAGTCAATCTGAGCTGTGTTGGAGGACCGTGAATTTTGAAAGCGTAGCGATACGCACGTGCCGAGGCTGTGCGCGATCTCAAGAACGGACACAAAACCCTTGCCTTTCGGTCTAAGATCCTCCGCTATGCGCAACAGCTCGTCTTTAACGTCAATCTTCCCGGTCATCACCGACACTTACTCCGACTTTGGTTTGTCGAATGGTATCCCGCTGGGGAACGTTGATCCCTTATGGGGTTCTGCATCAACACTCGTGCTGCCCGTCCTAGCAGCCCTCTTCTTTCCAAGTGTATCCAATGACGCCTGCATTTGTGCACGGATGATCTTCGGGTCGCTTCCCGGCTCCAGGAAAAAGAACTCTCTCAGAACGGACTTCAAGTTCCTTCGTTCCGTCTCTGCGAGAGCTGCCCAGGTTTGACTCTCCACGTAAATGCTGGCGGACCAAAGCTCGTAAAAGCGGCTAATCTGAGCAACGAGAGCTCCGCGCGTCAAGGTCGGTTCGCCCTGTTTTTCATATTCGATGAAAGGGCTGACGTCATCTTCGACAAAAAGATTTACCTCGGCAACTTTTGCATTCATTTCTGCACTTGGAGGGCAATTCATTATTAGCGAGCCTGGGGGCAAAGTGCACAAAACCTCCATTTTCCGAAGAAAGTCCAGGCGGTTCTGAGTCACGCTGTAGATACCAAGGAGTTTCTTGATTCGAGTATTTGTAGGACTGTGCACACCGGGAAAATCTGCCATCCGCAGTTTGGATGCAAGGGAATATACGTCTCGGTACCGCAGCCTCTCGATTAGCCGCAGCACTAGAGCTTTTTGAAGACCTAGCCTCCCTAATGGCAGGGCTTGTCCCAACGCCGGTTGCAGGGTCATCATTGTCTGAAGTTCGCTAGTTTCACTCTCTATCATTTTTGTAAGGATTTGTTTGCCCACATCATCCCCTCCGTTAGCGAGATCTTGAAGCACTTGGGGAAGACTATCGTCAGATGTGTCAAGCAAAAGCGCTTCAGCTGTTACCTGCAACTTGTTAGGGGGGAAGCCCGCCTTCTCATATAGGTCGGAAAGTTCCAAGAGGCACCGATCCAGCAATCCAGTCAATGCTAACTTTGTTCGGTGGAACAGAACAGTTTCCGCAAGCTTATAGCGCGAATTTAAAAGCTCTAGTATGTCCGTTAGCGCGTCGTGACGGATCTTCTCTGATGCCCCGACATTGATTACGAACAGTGGTTCGGACTCGACGACTCCAGATTTCTTCTGTCGCACTTCCATGTACTGATAGAGGCGCCTGTCATGGTAAAGCGGTTTCCCGATGTGATGCCAATCCCTATGAAGGTAGTCGAGGAAGTCTGCGCAGATGGTGTTGCCAACTATGTCCCGGCAGGCGCGAAGCATCAGGTGAGCGCTCAAACTCCTTGCAACTTCCTGCCACCTTTCTCTCTCTGATTTCTCCTTAGGCGGCTTACACACGATGTGCTTCAGAAGCGTGAATGGGTCTTGTTCCGAAAATCCCAATTCTTCTGCATACGGTTTGTAGAGCCTGTCAATAAGAGCTTTGAGTGTCCAGCCATCTGTTGGCCTAAGTAGGGGTGAAATTAGACGGGGATCGACCTCGTGAGTCGGGTCGGCGACTTTCGCAACACGCTCAAGCCGGTGTGGTCCGTCATGTGATTGCAGATGGTTCAACTCATCCTCAAGTGTGTGACCAAATGGCAGGTGGCCTATGTCATGCAGCAACGCGCCGAGTCGAATAAACCGCGCGGTTGGCTGGTCAATTCCAAGTAACATCCACGCACTTGCGTCATCTTCGCCGTATGAATAGTTTTCGTTCACATGATTAATGATCAGCTTCGCGACGTGAACAGCACCGATGCAATGCTCGAACCTAGTATGGGTGGCTCCGGGGAACACCATGTGTGCAAGGCCGAGTTGCCTAACCCTCCGAAGCCGCTGAAAAGCCGGATGGTCGATTATGGCGATTTCCTCAGGGAAGAGCTGGACATGGCCATGAACTGGCAAGAAAAGTTCTTGCTTTCGTTCTCGACCGTTTATATCGCGAAGGGTGTTGGAGGGATTTTCAGAAACAGACGGAGCAAAAGCCTCGACCGATTTTTTGTCGGTCCTAACATCATCATTTCTTGCCATAGAACCTCGATGCCAGCTTCTTGGCCTGATGATAACCTGGGCCGAAGGGCGAATTCCTGGGGAAGACCTAAATCGTAGCCCAGGGAAAGGCAACGCGCAATGAAGAGTTTGGCGCGGGACGGTTACTCCGGTAAGGTTTCGCACAAGATCTGCGAGTGGGCGCTGGACGGTATTCGTGCATATCCAGTGGTTGACCGGACGTGTCCCTCGACATAGCTCCGGATTTCGGCAGAAGGCGACACAGATTGCCCGTTTTGGACATGCTTCCCTCATTTGTAGCGGAATTTGATTGCATATGGCTGTTCAGAAAATTCCAATAGAGCGATAAGGCGGCGGCCGGGATTTTTTGGGACGCGGCTGGATTTTGTTTGGCGCTGGAGGGCGCGAAGTGTCTCTTTCTGTTCCGGTCGGCACGCCTGACCAGGGCTGCGCAAAAAGCGTCCGAAAAAGCAGATTCCTCGACTCGGGAATCATTCGCAAGCGAATGGTTCCGCTTCGCTCGGAATGACAATTTCAAAAAGGGGCTTGGTGGCACCCTCGACTTCCCCCTCGACTTCGCTCGGGGCTTCGGCTAAGTCGGACAGGCTACGAAACGCGTGCCCTTCCCGATTGTTTAAAAAGGCCTCGGACAGGAATGTCCGCCCCACTCGTGAATCCGAAAAACAGGTCGGGCAGGAGTGTCCGACCCACATGGTCTATGGAGTTGGTGAAGGATGAATAAGCGGAAGCCGAAAATTATCAGGGACAACAAAAAGCGGGGCGAGTGGGCGGAGTCGGTGTTTGTGGCGCGGGCGGCGGAGAACGGATTGCAAATAAGCAAACCGCTTGGGGAGTCCGGCAGGTTTGATTGCGTGATTGGTGGTCCGGGGAAGTTTGTGGCAGTGCAGGTGAAGTGCACGATTGCAAAGCAGCACAACGCGAAGGGATATATCTGCAATCTGAAAAGCAATAACAAAAAGTACCGGCCGGGGTCGTTCGATTTTGTGGCCGCATACGCGATACTCGAAGATACCTGGTACATCGTTCCCGAGAAGGCGGTTCGCGGGATGGGAGCGATCTGTTTGTGCAGCACCATGCCAAAGTATGAACAGTATCGGGAGGCGTGGAATTTGTTGAAATCCCCACTTTTCGCAAGAGCGGCGAGAAATGGGGCACCCGAAGCGTCGGGTTGCGAGGAGTCGTTGGAAGAGGCGGTGAATCAGGAATCCCACTTCTCCCAGAATGAAGTGGAGTACCCCGAGGCTCCGGTGGGTCCGGCGGTGGCGCGGATGCGTGGTGCGATGAACTTTTTTCGAAATTATCTGGAGAAGGGTCGGCGGGCGGACTGACGCCCTCGATGATCCCTCCACGCGCGATTGAATTGGCGTGCCAATCCAATCATTTGGCCGGGATGACAGTGTCTTTGCGACCGGTGGAAATACGGAGCAACTGTTGCCGGCATCTGGCGCACCCGCCTCAACCACATCATCCGGAGGGCCACCAAGGTATGTCGAGTACCGGCACTATCGAAGCATATTCGCGGATGCTTTGCGAGTCTTCAAGTAAAATGAGAACCTTATACCTGATGCTGATTTTTCTGAATCCGTCGCGGAGCTACACGTGCGGCAACTGACGCGGCTTTTGCGTTACCTGGTGCCTTACTGGTGGCAGTTCATTCCCTCGGTGATCCTGCTTGCGGCAGTCGGGTTCCTGGACGCATTTCGGGTTCTGCTGGTCGGGCCCGTGCTCGATCGCGTGTTGAATCCGTCTTCCGGTTCCGACAATATTCTGCTGTTCACCGTCCCACATACTCATCACACAATTTATTTGCAGCGCTTTGTTCCTTCGCATTTCCACAACGCTTGGACCGTGGTTGCATTCGCGTTTGTGGCCTCGACTGTCTTGAAGGGAATCTTTGATTACGCCGGAACGTACATGGTGAATTACGCCGGATACGGCCTGATCACCGATTTGCGGAATTCGCTATACGAGTCCTTCCTGCGGCGCTCGGCGGCATTTTTTCAGAAGCATTCGACGGGGACTCTGCTTTCGACCATCGTCAGTGACATCGAGAGGGTGCAGTTCGCCATGTCGAGCATTCTGGCGGAATTCTTGCAGCAGTTCTTCACCTTCTTATTCACTGCCGGCGTGGTAATTGTGCTTGGTAGAAGGCTGGCATGGCTATTGTTGCTGTTCGTTCCGTTCATCATTTTTTCGGCCAGCAAGATCGGGCGCCGGGTGCGCCACACCACTCGCAGCGGTCAGGACCAACTCGCCGACATTCAGAACATTTTGCACGAAACCATCACCGGCAATCGCATCGTAAAAGCCTTCAGCATGGAGGCGTGGGAGTTCGCGCGATTCCGCAAAGCTGCGCAGCGACTGTTTCGTGCCAACCTGCGTTCGGTGGCTGCGGCTGCGATCAGTTCTCCTTTGATGGATATTTTCGGGGCGGTCGCGATTGCATTACTCCTCCTTTTGGGGCGCGAGCAGATCGTGCACGGCTGGATGACTCCGGGAATTTTCGTAGCCTTCATCATCGCGGTGTTCAAACTCTATGATCCGGTGCGGAAATTCGCGCTGTTTCACAATAGTTTCCAGCAGGCACTGGGCGCGTCATCGGAAATCTTCAAGTTCATGGATGTGCGCGACGAAGTTCGCGAAAAGCCTGACGCGGTCGCGCTCCCGCCGTTCTCCAAGAAGATTGCCTTCGACAACGTCAACTTCTGCTACGAGTCGGACAATGGCCCGCGCGAGGTGCTTCATCACATCATTCTGGACGTGAAAGCCGGCGAAATTCTTGCGCTCGTGGGTTCCAGCGGATCTGGCAAAAGCACGCTGGTTTCGCTCGTCCCGCGATTTTTCGATGTGAGCCGGGGAACAATCTTGATCGATGGCCACGACGTCCGCGACGTAACTCTGGCATCACTGCGCTCGCAAATCAGCGTGGTCACGCAAGAGAACGTGCTTTTCAATGACACGTTGCGCAACAATATTGCCTACGGCCAGCCAGGAGTCTCTCAAAAAGAGGTTGAAGCCGCCGCCCGCGCCGCGCTGGCCCATGATTTCATCATGGAGCTGCCGCAGGCATACGAGACCGTGATCGGCGAAAAAGGCGTGCGGCTTTCCGGAGGCGAGCGCCAGCGCATTGCCATCGCCCGCGCGCTGCTAAAAAATTCGCCGATTCTGATTCTCGACGAAGCGACCTCAGCCCTCGACAGCGAGTCGGAAGCCCTGGTGCAATCGGCGCTGCAGAACCTGATGACTGGCCGCACAGTGATCGTTATTGCTCACCGGCTTTCAACCGTGCGCCGCGCGGACAGGATTGCCGTCATCGAGAACGGAGCAATTGCAGACATCGGCACACATGAAGAGTTGATGCAGAAGCTTGGAACCTATCGCCGCCTGCACGATCTGCAATTTATCGATATCGAAGCGCCGCGAGCGGCGGGAGTAAAAGAAATGGGGACCTTCTGATGGCTCTTCGATCCATGACGGGTTTTGCTCAGGTTAAGGGTCACGTCAAAGATCTGGCATTCAGTCTGTCAATCAAATCTGTAAATCACCGTTTTTTGGACCTCCATTTCCGGCTCCCCGCCAACGCCGACGGTCTGGAAATGAACCTGCGCCGGGTTCTCAAGGAAAAGCTTGCCCGTGGCCATGTTGATGTTTCGCTCTCATTCGATCAGGCCGGGGCCACGTCTTTAGCCCTCAACAAGCATTTAGTCACGGGCTACGTCCAGGCGTTTCGTGCCGCGGCCGCCGAGGCTGGAATCGCAGCGGAACCCGATTTGAACGCCGTCCTTCGACTGCCCGGTGCGTTCGATGCCTCGCTCGCTCCCGTCGAGGAAGATCTGACTCCGGTGGTCTTGCCAAAACTGGAAGAAGCCCTCGAAGCGTTAAACAAAATGCGCGAAGCGGAGGGCCGAGGCATGGACCGGGAGTTGCGCGAGCGTATGGCCCATCTGCTCTCTGCCTCCGGCGAGGTAAGAAAGCATCGCATGGCCGTATTGAAGAATTATGCGGAGCGACTGCAGGCGCGCATGCAGGAATGGCTGGGCGCTTCGGTCGACAAGGACCGCATTGTTCAGGAAGCTGCGCTGCTGGCCGACCGGAGCGACATTCAGGAAGAAATCGTCCGCCTGGAGAACCACGTCCAGCATTTTCTCGCCTTGCTCGACAGTACCGGGGAAGTTGGAAAAAAACTGGATTTTCTGCTGCAAGAACTGAATCGGGAAGCCAACACTTTGCTTTCCAAGACTTCTGGGCTCGCGGGCGAGGCGGTCCGTATTACCGAAGCGGGACTAGCTATGAAAGCTGAGATCGAGAAAGCCCGCGAACAGGTGCAGAATATTGAATGATGACTAATGTCTTCATCATCTCTGCGCCGTCGGGGTCGGGTAAGTCCACCCTGGTCAAAAAACTCCGCGAACAAGTTCCGAACCTGGAGTTCTCCATTTCTTATACGACGCGCAAGCCGCGCGGTGCGGAGCAGAACGGCCGCGAATATTACTTCGTTACCCGCGAGCAGTTTGAGGACATGATCGCAAGAGACGAATTCCTGGAGTACGCGAACGTGTTTGGAAACTATTACGGAACGGCGCGGCGTTTCTTGAGTAAAGCGGAACAGGACGCAACTGACCTTCTGCTGGATATTGATGTGCAAGGCGCGGAGCAAATCCGCGCAAAAATTGCTCAAGCAGTCAGCGTCTTCATTCTTCCACCCAATCGAGGCGAACTCGAGCAACGACTCCGCAATCGCAGTCAGGACGCGGAGTCTGTGATCCAAAAGCGTCTCGACGCGGCCACCCGCGAGATTGAGAATTATGGAAAATACGACTATATTTTGGTGAACGATCGCCTGGATGAGTCGGTAACCGGACTGGAGGCAATCGTTCTTTCTGAACGGCTCAGGCGCGAGGGGCGGGCGGATGCTGGCTTGGGCGCGCGGGCTGAAATGTATCGTCTCGAAAATATCCGCGAACGGTTGCAGCCGATTTTGCAATCATTCCGGGAAGTCGCCGCCAGCGGCGGGAAGTAGCAGGAGAATCCAATGAAGTTGATCGATGGTTTCGACAGCAATTACCGATACATACTGGTAGCCGCGCGCCGCGCTCGCCAGTTGCAAGGTGGGGCACCGCCCGTTATCGACACCAATTCGCGCAAGCCATGCCGCATCGCGCAGGACGAGATCAAAGCTGGCAAGGTGAAATGGGTGATTCCGGAAGTGTCCGCAACCCCGGTTGAAGTCGCCAGCGAGATGCTTGATAAGGCGATCGGAGAGAACTAGCTGAGAGCGGTGAGCTCTGGGCTTCGAGCAACCGGGTTTGGGAACCTTGATCTCGCGGTTGCAGGTTTGCTCATAGCTCAAGGCTCACAGCTCGAAGCTTCGTATGAAAATCGCCCTGGGAGTGTGCGGCGGGATCGCCGCCTATAAAGCCGCTGAAATTGTTCGCCTGCTGCAGGACCGCGGCATCAGCGTTCAAGTCGTAATGACCAACTCTGCTCAGGAGTTTGTTCGTCCCCTCACCTTCGCCGCTCTATCCGGAGAAAAAGTCATCACCGGGATGTTTGCGGAAACGGCGGGCTCCGAGCCGAACATTGATTCCGCGATCGAGCATATTGCAGTGGCGCAATCCATTGATGCCCTGGTCGTGGTGCCGGCGACAGCAGATGTTCTCGGCAAATTCGCCCAGGGAATCGCTAACGATTTTTTGACAACTCTCTATCTTGCCACCACCGCTCCGGTCGTGGTTGCCCCCGCAATGAATGTCAATATGTGGGAGCATCCCGCGACCCAGCAGAATCTTGAAACCCTTCGCAACCGCGGCGTGAAGATTATCGAGCCCGGCAGTGGATATCTCGCCTGCGGCATGACCGGCCCCGGTCGCCTTGCGGAAAACGAAGCCGTGGTCGCGGCGGTTCTGGAAGCACTCGGGGCTTCGCAAGACCTCGCCGGCGAAACCGTCTTGATCACCGCCGGCCCCACCCGCGAGAAGATCGATCCCGTGCGTTATCTGACCAACCGCTCCAGCGGCCGCATGGGATACGCGCTTGCAGAAGCTGCACTGCGGCGTGGTGCGCGCGTGCTGCTGGTGACCGGACCAACTGCATTGAATCCGCCGGCTGCTGCTGAACTTACGAAGGTCGAATCTGCGCAACAGATGCTGGAAGCGGTGCTGCGCCTTCTGCCGGAAGCATCCATTGTTATTAAGACTGCAGCTGTCGCCGACTACAAGGTCAGCAATCCCCCTGCGCAAAAGATGAAACGCGTCAGCCGACTCACTCTGGAACTTGAGCCGACTGCCGACATCCTCACCGAAATCGCCCGTCGAAAGACCTCTCAAACCGTTGTCGGATTTGCTGCCGAAACCGAGAACATAGTCGAGAACGCGAAGCAAAAGCTCAGGGCTAAATCGCTCGACGCGATTGTGGTGAACGACGTCTCACGCGAAGGGGTAGGGTTCGACTCCGACCGCAACGCTGTCACGATCTTGACGCCTTCTGAGACGATTCAAGTTCCCGAAACCAGCAAGTGGGAAGTGGCACAGCGCGTACTCGACTGCGTAGTTGAACTGAAGCGCAAGAAGAAGCTCTCAGCTGTCGGCTCCTGACTCTCCGATAATCTTTGCATTGCGCTCGCTGCCCCACGCTTTCTTCAGGACGCGAGCGAGCGGTCCCGATTACAATCCAGACAAATGGCTTCGCCTCTCGATCCGCAACTTCGCCGAGCTGTAGCTGAGCGCGTCCGGTATTACAACGATCTGGGCATCTACGATTTTTACCGCCGCCCGATTGCACCCGGAATCACCGACCTATCCGAAAAAGACGTGGCGCTCGCACCCTCGCCCGCGGCTTTTTCCGAGCAGCCCCCAATCATTCAGGAGGAATCCCTGCCCAAGCCGAAATCGCAACCAGGACCCGCCGATCCCGCCACCGGCCTGCGCCTCATCCGCGAGGACATTGGCGACTGCACTCGCTGCCGTTTGCATAAGCAAGGCCGCAAACAAATTGTCTTCGGCGTCGGGAATCCTCAAGCCGACCTCATGTTCATCGGCGAAGCTCCCGGAGCTGACGAAGACCAGCAAGGCGAGCCTTTCGTCGGACGCGCCGGCCAGTTGCTCAACAACATGATCAAAGCCATGGGCCTGCGCCGCGAGGACGTTTACATCGCGAACATCATTAAGTGCCGGCCACCGGGTAATCGCACGCCCGAGCGCGATGAGTGCGAAACCTGCTCGCCGTTTCTGATGCTCCAGATCGAGGTGATTGGACCAAAAACCATCGTCGCGCTCGGAGCGGTTGCTGCTAAAACCCTGCTCGCGATTAACGCGCCAATGTCAGAGCTGCGCGGGCGCTGGTTCGATTTCCGCGGGACCAAGCTGGCGGTGACTTATCATCCGGCGTTTCTGTTGCGCGATCCGCGGCAGAAGAAAGAAACCTGGAAAGATTTGCAGATGGTGATGAAGGAACTGGGATTGAAAGCGCCTGCTCCGGTCGCCGAGTAAGAAACAATTCCCGGCTTCTCTCGTTCCTAACTCAGCAAATCAGTGGCACTCTGCTCGCAAGAACCAGAGGCGTTTAGCTGGAGGCTGACTGGCCGCTCAATTCCTGAGGTTCGTATCCCCGGCATTGAATTACCGGCAGCCTGGGATACTTCGGAAAGCTGGGGTCTGTAGCCGACCGCTTGCAAAGATAAAATCTCGTCCCGCGATCGGACGTGATCAGCCGCATGTGCTGGCAATCGGCGCAAAGCCCCGCCGCACTCTCATCTTTACCCGTCGAGCCCACATCTCAGAATACCGAAGTTGATGAATTGTGGAAGCAAGCAAGGTGCACAAAATGGCGGGCGCTGGGATTCGAATCAACAACTAAACGTAATTTCAACGATGCAGGTCAGCGGATGCAGTTGAGACGATTGCTGGCGGCTCAGTTAACTTCCGGTTGGCCGACGATTCGGGATTTATCGCATGATCGTCTTCCAACCGACGGTCAAGCCTCATTGAACAGCTCGCGGCAGTCCCACCTTTGCCGCCAGTGCTTGAAACGCCGGTTCGGAGCGAAGTTCATCGAACCGTGGAAGTGCCAACGACAGCATGATGCTGCAACGGTGCTCGTACGCAGTTTCCAGCCAGAGGATCGCCTGGCGCTTGTCCCCGAGCCGCAAATACGCCTGCGCATAATCCGCCGGTGAAGTGTAGTAGCCTTTGTTACGTTTTTGCCCCAGATCGATCAACTCCCTCTTAGCTTCGATCTTGTCGAATTGCTGTGTGCATTCGATGTAGCTCAGCCGTTGACACGAAGCGCGCACTGAGCGTCCGGTCTCGTCTCCGGCGAGAAACTTGTCAAACTCTTGCTTGGCCTTGTCCACACTGCCGGTATGTTCATATCCTTGTGCCAGCAGCTGATGAATTACGATGTTGTCGGGATACAACTCGATGACCGCTAAAGCCTGGTCAATCGCTCCCTCGTATCGTCTAGCCTCCAGCAGGCTGGCTTCATAGGTCATGTTCGTACGCAATGAGAGTGGATCGTTTCTGAGGGCCAACCTCATCTCTTCAATTGATTGTTCGGGTTGCCCGGTCCGCAACAGAGCGAACGAATACCATTGATGCGCCAAGGCATAACTGGGATTGAGTTCGATAGCTTTACGCAGTTCAGCTTGACCCTGCCCCAAATTCCACTCGAATACGTTATGGATGCACGCCATGGCGGTGTGGGCTTCCGCGGATCCGGGGTCAAGCTGCAAGGCCCGCTGCGCCGCCTCCAGAGCTTTACGGTACTCGGCCTGAGGCTCATCCACCCCGATAACATTCGAGATGCAGTATGAGTTAGAGAGGTAAGCCCATCCTTGAGCGAATGCTGGTTCGCGGTCTATGGAGTCGCTGAAATACTTGATGGCTTGGGTCATGGACTCCGGCGTGCGTTGGTCCCAAAAATGCAGTCCCCGGAGAAATGATTCATGGGCTTCAGGATCGACCGGGGATGCCGTCGTTATCCGCGTCTGCTGCTCGGGCAGCAGCTGCAGACGTATTTCATGGGCGATATCACCTGCGACCTCTCGCTGAAGAGAAATAATGTCGCGCATTTCGCGTGTATACTCTCCGCTCCACAGATGGGTGTCAGTACGCGCCTCAATTAATTGTGCGGTTACTCGCACTTGGGAACCTGAGCGCGTGACCGATCCTTCCAGAACAGCATCTACGCCCAGCTCCCTCGCGATTTCAGGCAGCGGCTTACGTGTCCCTTTGTATCTCATTACAGAGGTCCGTGAGATCACTCGCAGAGGATGCAGATGAGCTACCTCGGTAATCAATTCGTCCGTGATTCCATCCGCGAAGTACTCCTGCGCGGGATCTCCCGACAGATTCTCCAACGGCAATACCGCCATAGTGCGAATTTGCTGCAAGCGCCGGTTCTGCTGCCAACGCAACACCAACATGACCATCCCGACGCCGGCGAAAATCAGCAAAGCCGCAAATGTGAGGTAAGCGGTGCGGTACGACTTCTTGGGTTTTTCCGTGCGCGAACCCGTCGCGGGTTCGGTCTGCGGTGACGACACTGACCCCAAAAAACGGTACCCACGTTTTGGGATCGTTTCTATGAAACGAGGCGACTGGGCGGAATCTCCAAGCGCTTCCCGAATCCGCTGCACCGAATTGTTCAGGGCCTGATCAAAATCAACGAATGTATCGGCGGGCCAGAGTCGCTTGCGCAAATCCTCGCGGGTGACCAGTTCCCCTGGGTTTTCCAGCAGCCGCTTGAGCACTTCGATGGGTTGCCCTTGCAGGCGAAGCTTGACCCCTTGTTTTCGCAGTTCTCCAGCCTGGCAGTCGAGCTCGAATACGCCAAAGCGAACCGTTCCCGTTGCGAGTGGAGACGAAACCATGTCCAAGATTCTAGCCCATAGGTCTAGGGAGGCTTTATATGGCAAATTCGTGCGCGCAAACCAAGGCATTTCTATCGCTTGCGGCCGGATTCAAATCTGATTCGTAAGTTAGGGCCAACGCATTGACCCCGCACCCGGGATCGCCTCAGCATGGGCCGCAAGGTTCGGCTTACGATCCGAACCGAATCTCAGTCTGGGGAGGAAAAACCGCCATGCAGTTAGCGAAAACCAAATTCAAGGCCAAATTTCCAGCAGTTCTGATCGTCGCTGCTTGCGTTCTATTCAGCGCCGCCGTAGCGCACGCCGACGCCGTAACCGACTGGAACGCCATCATGCAAGCAGTGGTCGCACCATCCAACGCGTTCGTACAAGCCCGCGCCAACGCAATCGTCCAACTCGCAGTGTTTGAGGCTGTCAATGCGATCACAGGTAAATACCAGCCATACCTTGGGACAATTTCCGCTCCGTCCGGCGCTTCGGCGGACGCTGCTGCAATTGCCGCCGCGCATCGAACTCTCGTTATCCTTTATCCCGGAAGCACGGTTTCTCTCGATGCTGCCGAAGCGGTCTCCCTCTCCGCGATTCCAGATGGACAGGCCAAGACTGACGGTGTTGCTGTTGGGGAAGCGGCGGCGAACGCAATCCTCGCTCTTCGATCCAATGATGGATCGGCCTCCATCGTTCCGTATACGCCCGGGATCGGACCTGGAGTATGGCAACCGACACCACCCGCGTTTGCTCCGGCGTTATTGCCTGGTTGGGGGCAAGTGACCACGTTCGGTATTCCCGACGGTGCGCAGTTCCGTTCTGCTCCGCCGCCGGCCTTGGGCAGCGCCGACTACGCTCGCAACTACAACGAAGTGAAACTAGTCGGAGACGTTAACAGCGCGGTCCGTCCGCAGGACCGTACCGATGTTGCACACTTCTATATCATTCCGGCGGTCCAGGTCTATAACCCTGCTGCGCGGCAGGTCAGCGCTGCGCAAGGCAAGACTCTCTCGCAGAATGCGCATGATTTCGCACTGTTCGGGATGGCAATGTGTGACGGGCTCATCTCATCCATGGAGACCAAGTATTTTTATAACCGCTGGCGGCCGGTGACCGCGATCCGGGCCGGCGATACGGACAGTAATCCGAAAACTGAACCAAATACCGCCTGGTTACCGTTAATCACGACCCCGCCGTTTCCCAGCTACCCTTCGGCGCACGCGAGTGCGGGAGGCGCCGCTCGCAGAATTCTTGAGCGCATTTATGGTAAGGACGGCTTTCAGGTCACTCTGACCAGCCCGACAGCTCCGGGTGTGACGCTCCACTACACCGCTTGGAACCAGATTACCGACGACATCGACGACGCCAGGGTCTTCGGCGGGATTCACTTTCGCTACGATCAGGAGGCAGGAGCGCGGCAGGGATGGCAGGTTGGATCTTTCATTCTTGAAACCCAATTGCTGCCGCTCTCACAAGAGTGACGCAACGACGAATTCACTGGGTGCCTCGTCCGGCCTGTCCCGAACAAGGCGCCCAAGGCTATATTTCACCGGAGTGTGAAACTATTTTGGGAAGTCCGGGTGACGGGCAACCCTTCCATAATCCGGAAGGGGGCAAGGGAAGGATTGGGCGGGTGGGCACCTTTACGCTCCTCGTCAGACACCATTACCCGTGAGGGCGCCCCCTTCGACTGCCGCTCAGGGCAGGCTCTTGCGTCCTTTACCGGGGCGGGAACCTCGAACCCGCCTTAGAAGCCTCGCTTGCAGCAAACAACGGCCTGTCTTTGGGGAATGGAATATTTCTGCAGTAAAGGGAGTTTAGATAAGTAGACCAACGCGGTAGCGATCGATAAATGAACAATTGCGGCCACAAGGTGCGAACGGAATGAACCTTTCGTAGTTAAGGAGCTTATATGTTTGAAGGACTGTTTCAACCCATGCATCTGCTGGTGATTTTCGGAATTGCCCTGCTTGTGTTTGGGCCGAAAAAGCTTCCGGAACTCGGCAAAGGAATCGGAGAGGGTATCCGCGGCTTTAAAGCCGCGCTTGCAGAAGGAAACAAGGCGAGCGCGACGGCAACCACCACCTCAACGAATGAAGTCTGATGGATGCGACCGCAACCAGTCTCGCAGCTGACCTGATAACGCACGCGCCGAGCGCACGGAGACGAAGCTGCTTCCGTGTCAACCACAGGAGTGTCCGACTCACACGGCAATGCTCATCCCCGCAGGCGGGCTGCATCATACTTTGTTGTCGGTCCCCAAAATGGCGCCCAACCCTTCGCGGCTTTCGAAGGGTGGGAACCACGAACGTCTGCGGGAACCTCTACACGCTTCTGCCGGTTTACTGAAGCACGTCGAGTGTATTGGTGCCGTCGTCCACAAAATAAACCTGATTCGAAGTCGTCACCAGGCCAAACAAGTCGCCAGCACCCGGAGGCGGGCCGCCACCGGTATCAACCGTCTTCGTCGCGATCTGCCGGCCCTTTGGCGTCACTTCGACCAGATTTCCGTTGCCACCGTTGGCGGCGATCAAGTCGCCGTTAGGAGCGAGCGTCAGGCCGAGAGGATCTACCAAAGCCTTGCCTTGCGACAGGGTGAACCCCTTCCCCGCGCTGCGGAAACGAACTAGCGGATTCGTAATAACGGAGATTCGATTCTTCAAGCTATCGTTTACGTAGAGGCGATCGCCACTAGCGCTCAACGCCAACCCGGTGGGGCCGATCACGAGCGCACCGGGGTCAGTACGCGCGGGAAATCCTGAACCAATGACGGTAGTGAGCACGGCTTGCGGCATCGAAGTCGTCGAAACCGAAAGCAACATGCGGACAACCGTGGCCGTGTTAACCATCCGGCCGTTGGCGGCTACCGTCCCGTTCAGCACGTTGGTGAAGAAGAGCGCTGCGGTCGTGCCTCCGTCGAGAAGCGTGGCATCCCATGGGCCATTGATCGCGCTGCCCGAAAAAGTCTCGACCACTTGACCGGTGCTGTTCAGTACCAGCAGGCAGCCGGCCTGTGCGGTGGCAGCCGTACCGTCGGTGGTGGGCAGACTACCGACGATCACCCAACCGGCCTGCAAAGCCACTAATGCTGTTGTCAGGCCAACTCCTCCGGGACACGAACCGGGAAGAGTGCTAGCGTCTATTTGCGCAAACGTCTGTACTGCTCCGCCAGGAGAGATCTCCATGATCGTGGTCCCGGTGCCTTGCAGATTAGCGGAATTGTTGAAGTTGCTGATCAGGATGTCGCCCTGAACCAGGTTTCCCGTGGTGACTGGAACTACTGTTATGCCGTAAGGATTGACGTCACCAATGGCCGGCACGGTTGAAAATGACGGGCCCATATTCAAGGGTCCGATAAACGAACTCTGCGCGCCAGCGACTGGCAAACCGGCCACGAGCAGCAATGCTGCGAGACCAACTCTATACGCTGAAATGCCCCAGTACGAGCGTGGTTTCCGTTTCATAATCTATCTCCTGAGGCTCTCGAAGAGCGCGGTTCGGTAACTCTCAAATCGGGCAAAAGCGCCTCTCAGCGAGGAGTCCCCAGAGTTACCAAGCCGTTTTTTTCGAGGTAAATCGTCGTGAAGAGGAGGTCTCGCACTTGTCAAAAATATGTAAAATTCTTGTCGGCGGGCTAGTTAACGCCCTGAACTGTCCCCGCAAATCCGCTTCCGGCCAGGTCTTTCGTTATCTATTCGCCCGTACTTCCCATTACAAAATTCTCGCTTAAATGCCCTTTTTCTTTCAAATTTGGTTGAAAGAGAGTAGATGCGGTTCTACTCTCACTGAAAGTCCACGCCGTACTTGTTGGAGACCAAGAAATGAAAGTGTATTGCCTACGCTCGATCATACTCATGCTTACGCTGTTGCCCGCAGCTTTCGCCCAAGACACTTCCAGCGCTTACTATCACAAGTTTTATGATCTAGATTCCAAGTCCGGCTGGAATTCAGGATACGCTCTGCTGTCACCGAGTTGGTCGATCTGCACGTCGTGTTCCCCGACTTCCAGCACGGTGAATTGGAGCCGCACTACAGGACACAGTTCCCCCGCGCTCGACGGCAACTCCACGAAGCATCAGATTGGTGGCAGCCGCCCCTACTCCGATATCTTGTGGAACAATCACCTGATTGGCGCGTTCTCGTCAGTAGGATTGCCAGATTCCAACAACACGCTAACCAACGGCGCCCGCAACTTTATTTACGATGTGTATTTCTATTCCTCCGCCATTGCAAACTCACAGGCGCTGGAGTTCGACATCAACCAGTTCACTGGTGGAAAAGGTTACATTTGGGGTCACGAATGTCGTATTGCTGGCGGCCACGAGTGGGACATTTACAGCAATGTCTATCAGAAGTGGATTCCGACCGGCGTGCCTTGCTGGCCGAAAAATAACGCCTGGAATCATCTCGTAATCCAGGTGCAGAGGACTTCCGGAGGAAACTTGCTTTACAAGTCCATTACCCTGAACGGGGCCACCCACACGTTGAATATCACCAAGGCGCCGGGCAGCACCAAATGGAGCGGCATTACTATCAACTATCAGCAAGACGGGAATAGTGGGATGTGGGACTACAACGTCTATCTCGACAAGCTAAATTTCACCATGTGGTAGAGCCTTCCGCAAAAAGGCGTACGTTGCAGTTGACGATTGGGGATTGGATTGGTCCAACAACTGTTGCGCTACCGCCAGCCGGTTGTACGTGGTGGTTGCGTTCAGCCAACTTGTGCGTACATCTCGCGAAATACGATTGCGAAGGTCAACCATGCCGTCGTGCGTCGCTTGCGCCCGAAGGTTGGCCTCGCGAGCTTTCGCGCTGTAAAGAAAGCCGTTGAAAACCGGAATGTCGATGTTCACCCCGACAGCGCTATACCAATGGAAAGGACCGGATTGCGCACGGGCGTGTCTCCCACAGCGCCCGCAGCCCGGATCGCCGGGAATAACAGGTCACGTTCGGCGTTCTGGAACTTCTTCGCAGACTGATACTCGAAATTCGCGGCTAGTAGTTCAGGCCGCTTGGCGAGGGCTGAGAAATGAGGTCATCAACGTTCGCAGCCGGCGCAGACAGCGGGCAATCAAAGCACGAGCTGAGCGAGACCCTGTTTTTCGTCGAGGGCTTCTTATCGAGGGCATTGAATCTTTCATTGCTGGAGATGTCGAGACTGGCAAAGCCGTTCTGCGTGACTACATCAACGCGACTATCGGCTTCTCAAAACTCGCCGAAAAGACTGACATACCCACGAAGAGCATCATGCGTATGCTTAGCCCGTCAGGAAACCCACGAGCCCAAAACTTATTCGAGATCGTCGCGTATCCGCGAAGGAAAGAGCACCTACAGCTCAAAGTGAAAGCTGCTTACGCCGGTCAATAGTTTCGTGGCCGGTGGCCAGGCTGTTGATCTCGCTGACAGCACGGAGGATGGTTTCAATCAAATTGCAAAGATGGTGGGCGCTATAGGATTCGAATCCACAAGGAAACGTAGATAGAGTGACTTACAGAGCATCGGATGGCACTGAAAGCAACGCAAAGCAACCTAAAACCAGAAAACGGATTGCCGGTGGCTCACCTTTGCGCTTTTTATAAAGGGCGGGCATTCGTGGACATTGGGAGGAAGGTGCTCTTGGAGAGATATAAAGGGTGGCGGAGAGAGAGAGGGATTCGAACTCTCGATACAGGTGTTAGCCCGTATAACGGTTTAGCAATTCTCGGTATCCAGGCGTCTTCACGCAATCCCAACCACTTACATCCGCGCTCGAACTCAAAACAGCACCCAAAATCACCTGAATAGTCAGTTACGGGCGCTGGTCAGGACACTGAAAAAGGGACTCGGTTCCAAAGGCACACCGAACTATTCTGCGACAATTGCCGGAGATGGCCGGGACTCAATTCACGACCGTGAAGCTCAAGCAAACTGCGGTCACAGTCGGCACGATGTCAGTCACTATCACAAATCCAGTTCCCGCAGTTTGTGCGCCAATTCGATAATGTCGCCCGAACGAGCCGTCGCACGTGACACGGAGAAGCGGGCCGTAGCTCGACGCGATCCCGTCGCCTAGCGTGTCTTCCGTTGTTGCAAAAAGAGGTGTGTGAACCCGAATGCGGGAATCATGACTGCATACACGCAATTGCCAGCCCCTATGGGAGTCCGGGTGAGCGGTCGCCTGTTGCGGCAGGCCTACTATGGAACACTCTCGGCGACCTTAATTCCTATGTTCCTGCGGATTCGGCAAGTTGGTCGATCGGGTGATGTCGGCGGCGATCTCAGCAATCACAGCACGAAGCAAGGCGAGAAAGTCTCCCCGCACGCGTTCAGTGGTTTCGAAGACTTCTAC